>WNGD01001389.1_pt1 | contig 26397 bp, 26 predicted proteins | sample 5400671 | NCBI WGS metagenome assembly WNGD01 (sample SAMN13153369, study PRJNA577476) | soil metagenome | isolation source: 40 cm soil or saprolite under grassland replicate 2 | place: USA:California | collected 2016-06-15
ATCCAGATAGAAAAAGCGGGGTTGATCTCGATAGGCAACACGCCTCCCATGACGCGCTGCCGTGACTTCAGGGGTCGTAAAGAAGGCACATTCCCGATAAAAAGTAGCTCGGCTGACAGGGGAAAGATGCTCTTTGGCGAGCACGAGCACGATAAAAGGTTTGCTGGCTTAAAGGTGGAATCCCACGCTTCTCGCATTGCCCACAATAGAGCCGATAGACGGCTGCTGCGCTTCTCCCTTGAGGTGCGGCGTAGTGGGTATGCAAGGCTGCTTCCAGGAGTTTCCAGGAAGCGGGATCGATCCGTTGCGTGCGGTTTCCCCGCGCGGCCACGCGATCGAGCAGCCCCAGATAGCCAGATCCATGGGTGCCTTTTGCCTCTTGAAACGCTTTCCACCAGCGCTGGACAGACCTCCTTGGGGCGATTGTCGGTTCCCCTCGCGCGTAGGCCAGCATCTGAAGCATCCGGTGGTTGGCCCGCTGTTGGGCGTTGTGGCTGGCCTGCGAGATTGCCTGACGCACTTCTTCCGTCATGGGAGAAGGAGACGCCGCTCCCACCACCCAGAGGGAACCTTCCTGTTTGAGCCAGTCAAACTCCGCATGTGGCATCGCATACACCTCACCGAGTTCAGGCCGCAGATGGACCATCTCTCCCCACCCTTCGATAGTCCAAAGACGCCCATCCCAGGCCACTGGATCTTCTGGCAGAACCATTGAGAGTACAGAGGAGTCGATGGACTGCGCGGCTCGAACCTGTCCTTCTTCTGCATACAGGAAAACCCGCTCATGGCGCATCAACAGGGTAGCCGAAAGGTCTGTAAAAGCCCGACCCGTCGAAAGCAACACCCAGATGATATCAACGGAAAGTTCCGGATAGGTTGCGAGCAGGTCAGAAAGGGCAGTTCCAGGATGGGCCTGGATATGGGCCAGAGCCAGGGATTCTTGCTCTGGATGAGCTGGAACCTCATGTGCCCAGAAGTCCTGCAAAAACTTCAAGTTTTGGATCTCAAGTGGATGCAACTCCGCAGAGGACCGCAGTCGATAGGTCAACCCCAAATGCGCTGCGTATATCTCTCCTGGTGGGCAGCGCCAATGTCCTGTTCCGGCAACCTGGTATCGAGCAGGTTGAGAAGAGGCCAGAGGCTCAAGGGCCTGAGCTGGTTTCCATTCTTCAAAGCCAACCGACTCACGGCGTAACACGAAGAAGTCGGGGGTATGCCACTGCGTGGTTCGCTTCCCCGATTTGGCCTGATAGGTAAGCGGGATACGGCAAGGCTGGTCGTAATATTCCAGGACATCAGGATCGCGTTCCATCGCATAGATGGCCCAAAACTCCACATGCGCACTTTCAAACTGGATGGAGACACCCATTTTTGGGCTGGGGAAGCGCCCGGTGATATTGCCAGCACGACTGTTGACCCGGCGAACGGGGGGCGAAGAGCGAATAGAGGCAAGAAGGGCTTCGGTCTCGGAAGTTAAACCGAGATGCTGGCACCAGGTGTGAAATGCTTCAGGTGTCATTTTCATGAGCGTCTTCCCTGGTTGTGTTGGAAGTGTATCGATTCCTACTCTCTCAAGAGCAAGTATACCTGAAATGGGCCAGAAATGCGACCAGTTTCACGCATTTGCTGGCGTGATTCTCAGATATCCTGGCGAAAATGCTGTCTTGTCAGACAAAGGAAGGATACAATTGAAAAAACAGAAGAGGTTCCAATGTCACGCCATATTATCTGAGAAATCTATTGCGCTGACAGCGCCTCGCATCGTGGCAATTTATCTGGGAAACAGCAATTATTTTATGATAAAGGACACTTTTGGGAGGCAAAGCTGTGCCGAACAATCGGTGGTGCAACAGAGCCTGGATGCCTGTACCTCGGAAAATGTCAGCCAACTGGAACAAGCGATGGATGAGATCTATCGCTCCCACAGTCAAGGTTACCAGCACGATTACTAGGCGAACTGGCAAGTGCTGGATGTGGACATGAGTGGGCTTCCCTGCGGCCCCAAAGCGGCTTTCGCGACCAAGGGCTACTTTGCCAAACAGCGCAATCGGCGCGGTCGGCAACTGGGGCGAGTGCTGGCCTCGCGCTCTGAAGAGGTCGTCGTTGACCGCCTCTTTGCTGGCACCACGCAACTGAATCAGGGCTTGCAACCGCTGATGGAGGCCGCTGAGACGACGCTCTGCCTCTCGGAGTATCAACGGTCTCGCAGCATTGTCCGCCTGGATTCGGGAGGGGGCAGTCTGGATGATGTTAACTGGCTGCTCGCACGCGGCTATCTGGTGCATACCAAAGACTATTCGGGTCAGCGGGCCCGCCGACTGGCCGCGACGGTCACCGAGTGGTTCGATGACCCGAAGTGGCCGCAGCGGCAGGTGGGATGGATCACTGAGCCTGCTGGTGTCTACGTGCGTCCCGTGGTGCGCATCGCCGTGCGCTCTCGGCAACAAAATGGGCAATGGGCAGTGGGTGTGCTGATCTCGGCGGTGCCAGCCTGCGACGTGTTGAGCTTGACCGGGCACGCTGCTTCTCTGGTCACTGATCCCGTGGCGGTCTTGCTGGCCTACGTCACCTTCTACGATCAGCGAGGTGGCGGCATCGAAACATCTTTTAAGGGTGATAAGCAGGGGTTGGGCCTGACCAAGCGGAGCAAAAAGCGCTTTGAGGCCCAGCAAATGCTGATGCTGCTGGGATCTTTGGCCCACAATGTCATCGTGTGGGCACGACGCTGGTTGAGGGCAGCGACCTCTCAATTGCAACACTACGGAATATTGCGCATGGTACGCGATGTGTTTCATATCAGCGGCTTTCTGCTGTTTGATTCCACTGGTCATCTGCTTCAGATTGTGCTGAATCAGGATGCGCTCTTGGCTCATGCCTTACTCAATTCGTTCCGAGAGTTGTTAGCTCCCATGCACCTTGTCATTAGTTTGGACAAAACTTAGGTAGCTAAGAAAACGCGCACACCTTCTACATCTTTTCCTGTTATTATCATTCAAAGTATGTTTCAATTTGTTGAGCTTAAATATTTTTGCAACACTACCCCAGAGAACGCAAAGAGAACAAAGTGACCCTCTTCCCGATCAGATTGGACACAGCAGTGATGGATATTGAAGAGGGCTGGCCTGCTCTCATCCGCAACACCCGCAACATCGGCAATTTTACCCGTTGGAAACAGCATGATGCCTACCAGAAAGCGTTGGAGCGGTTACTTCGAGACTTTAAAGCAGAAGCTTAATGCCCTAGAGAAGTATCTAAATTATTCATTTTTGATGATACATAACAGAAAGGATGAGCAAATTGTCCCAACAGTTCAGATCCAACCACACCCCAAACGACGGACATGATCCCCATCCCTGGCTGGAGGAGAAAGTCTATGCCAGACTTCGCCAGCGGACCATTGACCTGGTGAAGCAGAGCATCGATGCGCTCTGCAAGGACAAGCAGCGGGTCTCGCTCTCACGGTGGCCGCCAAATCAAGAGAACTGGACGCCGAGCATCGGGGCATATCCGAAAGCGCGATTCTCGACAACCAGGAGGCAAGGGCATACTACGAGCAGCATCGAAGCTGGCGAGGCAACCCTCGAAAGCGAGCGAAACCGCTCGTCATGGGGCCAACTTTGCCGGGTGCAGTCAAGCCTGGCCGGGATGAGCGGCGAGTACGCCAGCGCTACCTGCGCATGAGTAAAGAAGCGCTGGTCGTCCGTCTGATCGCCGCTGAGCGGATAGTGGCCGAGCAACGAGAGCGCTGGCTTATCCAGCAAGATGAGGCGCTCACGTGGCGGCTGAGGATGGAAATCGCTGAAGCAAGATCGGAACCATCGGGCCGCAAGCCTTCACCCTCTTGACATCTCTGGTGTATGGTAGAAGAACCGAAACAGGTGTGCTTCTCATGATAAGGAGCACGAACGATGCAAAAAGGAGATGATATCCATGCAACTAGCTCTTCCCGGATACCCACTGTCATTTACGCTCATACCTGCTCTTCAGTACGGAGAGGTTCCGCATCGGCCTCCTTGGGAAGCTCCTCTCCATCTGGACATGCTCCGCCCTTCGCCTTTACCTGCTGCTCCTGCACCAGCAGTTATCTACCTTCACGGAGGTGGGTGGGCCGAAGGAGAAAGAAGTACCGCGCTCTATCCCTGGTTGAATCCCTTGCTCGCGGCTCATGGCTTTCTTACCGTTAGTATCGACTACCGGTTGAGCCGTTTCGCTCCTTTCCCGGCCCAGATCCATGATGCGAAAGCAGCGGTGCGTTGGCTACGGGCCCATGCGAAAGAGTACCATATCAATCCTGACCGCATCGGTGCTTGGGGAGATTCTGCCGGAGGGCAGCTTGCAGCTTTACTCGGAGTCACAGCAGACCTCCCCAACCTCGAAGGCAATTGCGGCTCATCAGGATACTCCAGCCGTGTGCAGGCGGTAGTCACCCGTTCGGCTCCATACGATTTCTTGAGTACTGGCGGACTGATGATCAATGATGCGCCTTCTCCTGTGACACAACTCTTCGGTGGGACGATCTCTGAACGGGAGGAACTCATGCGCAGTGCTTCCCCCATCTCCTATGTAGGTCCAGGTATCCCACCATTCCAAATTGTTCATGGCACCCTGGACGAAACCGTGCCCTTTGAGCAGGCCAAGCACTTTACCCAAGCCCTCAAAGCCGCTGGAAGCGAGGCGGACTTTCTCCCCATTGCCGACGCATATCACAATCTGTGCCAAGAAGAACTGCTCCCGTGGACAGACACCCCTTGGGAAGAAATGGGATGGAAGGCGCTCGCATTTTTCCAACGTCATTTGTGTCAGTAACACTCTTCACATCGTCCAACTAGTGATCATTGGGAAGATTCGCCATTAGGAAGTTTCCAGATAATCCAGAAGGAAGATACAGGCTACCATTTTGTAGAGGCGCGTGGCTTGCCTCGCGTCTCTATTCCCTCTCATCGTACTATGGTTAAAACCAAAGATGTACCCAGGGTCATGAACAAGTATGCTTGTTGCTGACCCATTTCAAAGAGGTGGAGAAGCGGGAAAGAGCCGGGCTTTTCTCGGTTCTGTCAGAACCCCTCAAGAGATCTTTTGTCTAAGGAGTTCTGCTTGTTCACAGCCAAAGTAGTCACACGCCCGCTCTCTGAGCTCCTGCACAGTCAAGAGCCGAGCTGGCTCGACAATCGCGCGCTTGCCATGAACCCACTTTGGCCAGAGTACGGTTCAGCCAAGGGCTCTTGGTGGGGAGCCAGCATGGGATGATACGCACGCCCTCTTTCCCCGTTTGCGCCTCGTGTAGCACTGTCTGATTGTGCTCACGCAGCCAGGTTCTGACCTGCTTACTTACGTACCAGGAGGCGTTATCCCAAATCAGCACCAGGACGCTTTTGCCCTGCGCCTGGACCTGCTCACACAGCCACTCCAGGAAGTCAGTGGTCACCTGACTGACCGGACGGCCTGACACGAAGTGCAGGTGCATGCGACCACTGGTGACCGAAAGCATGCCGTAACAGGCGAGCGCTTTCGGATCGGGATCGTTCTTGTCCACCGCGAGTTCCTGCAAGCGCAGCGGTTCGTCCTTTTCACCCCAGCTATGCAGGTCGGGTTGGCTCACCCGACTCCACCACACCTCATCCCAGGTCGGCCAACCTCCCATCCGTAACGCTTGGCCAGGGCAATCAGAGCGTCGCGTCGTTTTTTTCTGACATAGTCGGGATCAGGGCTGGTGATCCCGTGTTTAGCGCGCTGCCACCCCACCCCAAGCCGCCTGATAGATGGTTTCGTGACTTCCCTGGTTCACGGTTAAGCCCTGTTCGAAGCACACGTGTGCGGCAAGATCAAGCGGGAAGACGGCTGGTCGTTTTGCCAAAGACCTGCCGACGCTGGTGCAAGATCGCTCGTAACGCTTCGCACTTGGCTTGGTCAAATTGGACCTGGACCGTTTTCGGTCGGCTGGACTCTTGCTTGAGACAATCCAGCCCTTCCTGCATGTAAGCATAGATGGCATTGCGCACGGTTTGCGTCGCACAACCCAGGTTGCGGGCAATTTCCGATGGGCGTTGCCCTCGACTGGACGCCAACAAAATCTGACTTCGACGCAGGATAAAGGCATCTGATGAGCGCAGTCCAGCTTCTATCCCTGCTTGCTCGGCTGGAATCAAGGCTCGGATATACAGCGGGGCTTTCATGCCCTCATTGTAGCAGCTTCCCTCTTTTTTGCACAAGAGCTTTCTTGAATCTGCACTATTTATGTCCCTCGCAAGAACTTATCCACCCAAGCAAAAGCTTCATAAAAGCCCATCCCGATTATAGGATTAAACATAATTGGCCCCTTCGCTAGCGAGAGCAGCTTAAGGGCGTAATCTGCACTATCAGCTTGAAGCCAATATTGTTGCACCAAGGAAAGCAGGCGTTCTTTCTCATCAGAGGCTGCAAGAGCCTCTGCTAGATGTTGCACAGCTTTCACTCTCAAGTCCTTAACTCCAATCGAGTTCGTTATTAACGAAGTTCTTTCCCATTGTTGTCCTCGCGTCAAAGCTATGCTTAAATTAAATAGACCTTCTGCTCTCTGATCCTCAACCTCAATTGAGTAAGCTATCTCTTCTGCTTCAATCCATATTTCTGTAGCTTGTTTTGATTGATTTCTATACAAAAGTACATCCCCCAACTCACATAAGGTCTTCACTCTCTGATCCTTCGCCTCAATTGAACGAGCTATTTCTTCTGTCTCGGTCCATATCTCTGTAACCAGCTTTGACTGCTGTGTTGGTATCAGCGACTTGATCAAAGCACACAATATTTCTACTTTTTGAACGTTCTCTTTTAGAGAGTTCGCTGCTACTTTAACTTCAGTCCACACAGCATTAGCCCATTCCCATTGCTGCCCCTGTCCCAATGAAGCTCCAAGATTACATAAAGCCCTCAGCCTCTGTTCCTTTGTATCAATCGTTCTAGCGGTCTCTTCTGCTTCAGTCCACACCTCTATCGCCCATCTCCATTGCTTTCCCAGTGCTAATGCTGTACCCAATTCACATAAAGCTCTTACTTTTTGCTCACCTGATCCTATGAGGCGTGCCATCTCTAAGGCCCTTCGCCACTGTTTTCCTTGTACCAACACCTCGCTTAGTTCACATAATACCCTTGCTTGCTCTTCGTTCTTCTTCATATTGCGCGCTATATCTTTGATCTCGATCCATACCAGCGTAGCTTGCCTCAACTGTTGTTTTTGTACCAACACTTTGCTCAACTCGCACAAAGCTATTATCCTCTGCTCTTTTATCTCGATAGCACGCGCTATTTCTTCTGCTCTCTCCCACTGTCCCCTTTGTACCAACGCTTTGCTCAACTCGCACAAAGCTATTATCCTCTGCTCTTTTATCTCGATAGCACGCGCTATTTCTTCTGCTCTCTCCCATTGTCCCCCTTGTGCTAGTCCCTTGCTTAGCTCACATAAAGCTACCGCTCTTTGCAATCTTGTAGCAGCTGTATCTTCCACCACTACAGCGTCTGCTAAGACTGCTTCGGCTTGTATTTGTCTATGCACTTGAGTCAGCGCCTTGCTTAGTTCACATAATACCCTTGTCCTCTCACTCTTGTTTTCTATAGAATAGGTTACCTCTTTTGCCAGATCCCATTGTTGCTCACGCACCAGGACTCTACCCAGCTCTTGTAGCGCTTCTTCCTTATACTGATCGGTTCCAATAGAACAGGCTGCCTCTAGAGCCTCCTTCCACACTTCTACCGCTCGCTTCTCTTGATGACCCCGAGCCAATATCTCCCCTAGTTCCCTCAAGATCTGAGCTCTCTCCCACATATCATTGATAGAGCAAACTGCTGTCTCCACCAATTCCCACTGCTGCTCCTGTGCTAACAGCTTCCCAACTTCTTTTAATGCCTCAGTTCTCTTCCTCGGATCATCAATAGAGCGGATTGAGATCAGGGCTTCCTTCCACACTTCCACCGCTCGCCTCTCTTGCTGCTCCTGTGCTAGTGCCTCCCCTAATTCTCGTAAGATCTTAGCTCTTTCCCAGGCATCATCAATAGAGCGAGCTGTTACTCCCGCCAGTTCCCACTGCTGTTCTTGTACTAATATCAGACTTAATTTCTTCATCGCTCGCTCTCTCTCAGAAACATCATCAATAGAGCGAGCTGCTATTCCTGCCAGTTCCCACTGCTGTTCTCGCACCAATACCTCCCCAAGAGTTAGCAGTACATTGGTATTTTTCTGCCATTGTGTACTAATAGAACCAGCTACCTGTAATGCTTCCTTCCACATCTCTATAGCTTGTATCTTCTGCTGTCCCTGTGCTAGCGCTATTCCCACATCCTTTAATGCCAGGGCCTTTTCTCTTGGCTCCCCGATAGAGCAGGCTATCTTCTCCGCTGCCTCCCACTGCTGCTCTTGCGCCAACATCCGACTCACCTCTCGCAAAGCTTCTGCTCTCATTCGTACATCCTCAATAGAGCGGGCTATCTTCTCCGCTACCTCCCACTGCTGCATTTGAACTAATGCCCAGCTCAGTTCTTGCAACATTGCAATTCGCTTCTTCTGATCCTCAACTTGCTTTTTCTGATCCTCTATGAAGCGAGCTGCTTCCAGAGCTTCCATTAGAACCTCAACAGCCCATCTCTCCTGTTGCCCCTGTGCTAACGCCACACCCACATCTCGTAATGCTCCCGCACTGCTCAGAGTTCCATCGATAGAACGAGCTACTTCTAGAGCCTCCGCCCACACCTTTAGAGCCCACTTCTCCTGCTGTCCCTCTGCTAGCGCTATCCCCACATTGCACAACGCTTCCACTCTCACCAGAAGATTCTCAATAGAGTGTGCTACCTTCTCCGCTAAATCCCATTGCTGCTCTTGCAGCAATGCTTGCAGCAACTTGCGCCATACTTCCGCACGTATACTGGGATCTCCAACAGAGCGAGTTGCTTCCAGAGCCTCCGCCCACACCTCAACAGCCCATCTCTCTTGTCGCCCCTGTGCTAGCGCCACACCCACATCTCGTAATGCCTCTGCTCTGCTCCGAGCTTCACTGATAGAACGGGCTATTTCTAGAGCCTCCGCCCACACCTCAACAGCCCATCTCTCTTGTCGCCCCTGTGCTAGCGCCACACCCACATCTCGTAATGCTTCTACTCTGCCCCTAATGTTATCTATAGCGCGAGCTACCTCCACCGCCATTTCCCAAATTTGCCTCTGCATTAACTCTTGGAGCAGTTCTCGCTGCGCTTCTATTATCTGCTTCTTTACACTCGCCGAGCGAGAGACCTCTAGAGCCTCCGCCCACACCTCTAGAGCCCACTTCTCCTGCTGTCCCTCTGCTAGTGCTACTCCTACATCGCATAATGCTTCTACTTTGTCCCTAATGTCATCTATAGCGCGAGCTACCTCCACTGCTAATTCCCAAATTTGCCTCTGCATTAACTGCTGGAGTAACTCTCGCTGCACTTCTATTTTAAGATCCTTAGCTGCAATAGAGCGGGCTAGAGCTAAAGCATGCTTCCACCTATGTTCTTGCACTAACACCTCACATAAGTCGCGTAAAGCTCCGGCCCTCTCTCTCCAGTTTGCGGTTGAGCGAGCGGTTACTTCTGCCAAATCCCACTGTTTTTCTTGCATCGAGACGATCCTTAATCTTCGCAGTGCTTCTTTTCTTTCCCATTCGTCGTCTATAGAACGCACTACGAGAAGACTTTGCTCCCAGCAGCGTCCCTGCGCCAATGCCTCACTCAATCTGTTCAAAGATTTTGCGCGCATCTTTGGATCATCGATCATACGAGCTGCCTCCAGAGCTTCCTCCCATGCTTTTATAGCATATTCATCTTGCCGCATTTGTACCAACGCATCACCCAACTCATGTAGAGCCGTGGCTCTTTCCTTCGCACTGCTGATCAGTCTCGCAACCTCAAGGGTTCGTATAAGTACCTGTAAATTCTCTTGCTCTCGATTTGGATGCTTTCCTATATGCTCTGCTATTCTTAACAGTACTTTCACTTTATAGCTTACGTTGGTCAGCATCTCAGCTAAACCTAGAGCTTCCTTTTCACGATTTAATGACAATAAAGCATCAAATGCCTCTATTACATATCTATCAGCTCTACTTGTTAAATTGCACCTTAACAGTGTATATCTCCATAAGCAAGGTAGCAACGTTATTGCTTTCTCTGTTGTCCACCATTTCCAAGTTGCCGCCTGCCGTCCCCAATCCAAATCCTGTGCGTAGAAACGCATGCTGGGATCATACCGTACTTTCCCTTTGCCGTAGCTTCCTTCATCGAGAACTTTCCATAACTGCTGCCAATCTCTAGAGAGATACAAGTGCGTGATATAATGTTGTCTTGCATATAAATGTCTTCCCTGTCCATCTGCATCCCATGGCATATCCTGCCATATATCCTCTAGCTGAGATTGCTCGCACCAACTTGCTAACTTTCTGTGCCATAGTACCTCTTCATCACTCGCGAAAACATACTCTTTGTTTGAATTGCTTTCGTCCTGCCTCAAGTAATCTTGCAGTTTTAGATGGAACAGATAACGTCGTCCTTGGCCATCCTCCGCAACCAATCCTCCCAATCTCCGCAGTCCATCTCGTACCTCATCATCACCCACGCTGAGGATCTGGCGAATGTGCCGTACTCTAAGCGGTTCTCGTGAGGCCAAGAGCACGCCTAATATAGGCTTGAGAATCGTACGCCATTGTCTTTCTTGCCTTTTAAAACGATCTATCGAAAGCGAAAAGATATTATCAGGATTGTCTGCTACGCGCTTAATCACCTCAACTTGGTCTGTCAAACTTGTTTCTGCTAACTCTTTCGCAACCAGATCGAGGTACAATGCATTCTCTTGCATAGCTCTATAAAATAGGTCTGTCAGCTCTCTCGTCAGATGCACCTTACGATGGACCAGAATCAAGTCGAAATCATCTGGGCTCAAATTAGGCAACTTATACTCATGGTGTGGTTTGAGTAATTCCAGAGGTCTTAATGTATCATTGGGTCGTGTTCCTAATACGAAAACCACTCCCGGTGGCGGATTATTGGGTAGAAAGCTCAGATCACGCACACCGCTTTGCTCTTCTTCAAGCTGATCCAAACCATCTATAAAAATTACTTCAAGCCCATTCTTTGCTACCAATTCTCCGAGTACCTTCGGAAAGTAATCTCTTAGAGCGGGCCGACTGTCACTTGCAACATATATGTCTGAGAGATCATATTTGAGTATCAGACGCGCCATCAAATTCCTTAGTAGCCCAACCTGATGATCAGGGCCAGGATTAAAAGGGATGAAATGAAATGCGACCTTCTCAATCCCATATCTTTCTACCAGCTTTGCAATGATGCTACTCTTCCCCTGCCCTGCTTGCCCGGTAATCGTAACATATCCACCTATCTGTAATTTTTCTGCGATACTCTGCTGTATCTGTGCTAATTCTTGTCGTCTTCCCACAAAGCTTTCAAGTCGATCACGCATAAAACCACTATGGTCTGCGAGCATTGCTTTTAGCCACCGCTCCCGCTCTGATTTTTCTTCAATCTGTCTATGTGTGTGATTTGTAGTGTCTGAACTGAAGGAGCTATTCCTAAAGCTCTCCCATATATGAATTGCAGAGCCTACACAGCTTGCCAACTGCTCTGGAGTACGGAAGAACGTAACGACTTTCTCCCGTACTAATTCTCGACGCAATGCCTTGATCCGCTCCCCTCGATCATTCTCCCCCGTAACAACGTCCATTGCCGTCGGTGACCAGGGAGCATCTTCCTCCAGAAGAAAAATAAGGCAGGTCTTGCCCTTATAAGCGGCGGTTCGATATTCCCGTTCGGTGATCGATTTATGTTCGGGATTTCCCGTTGGGGGAACATAGCCGTAGTGCCATGCGAATATGCCTATGTAGAGATCACATGCTTCGATATCTGACAAACACTTATCCAGGGGTCGCAGGTCAGTGGCAACATAGTCTTCCATAGCGATAACGTCATAGTGCATTTGCCGGAGAACATGGTAGACGGCCTCACGGTAGTCTTTGAGGTCGCTGTACGTCGAGGAAAGGTAAACAGTGGTCACATTCATTCCCCTTGCATGCAAGCTCACGGAAACAACGGAACTAGTGATTAATATAAGACTTCTATTCCAAATAGCGCATATGGAGAGTTTTATTATCAGAGTATAAACTACTCTATAGCTTACATCAAGCAATTAGGAGGGATAAAATTCCGAGATACGCGGGAGAGGTGGTACGACCCCATTAAGAAACATCATGCGCTGTAGGCCATTGAGAAGAACTAAATCATATATCTAGTCAAAACCGAGAAGCAAAAGACGTGAAATCGATGAAAGCAGGCAACCAGGGGCACATGTTTGGATGGAGGAAAAAAAGTAGGCAATCAAGCATAAAGATGCTGATGTTGCTGCCAGAAAGCCTGATAGGTTTTGTTGAGCACAGCCGTGCGCCGAGCGTTTGGTACGGGTGGAAACCACCGTTTTACAAGCGGCTTCAGCAATTCCACTTCCCAGATGCATGCCTTGTGCGCGAAAAGTGGGATAGCGCATGCGGCTTCGCATTAGTGCGAAAATAGTCGGCTTCAATCGCTGCAACACTGCGTGATGCCTGGGTTTCTGGAGCCATGGAAGGCAGGTCTTCGATCGCCAGAATCAGCCGCTCAACGTTGCCTTCACTCAACCACTCGCACCCCTGTGGTGCCCAGATGGCCGCTAGTGGTTTGCCACGCCCATACACCGCATTGGTCACCTTCCAGACATGTTCCCGTGCGTGCCACAGATCCATAATATGTACCGCCCGTGGAAAGTGCTCTTGTGCCAAATGCCAGATCCAGGCAGCCCCATCTCCCAACACCACTTCGTCGCCCTCCTGCACCCTACAGGATTGAGCCACGTGGCGCATTGCGTCACGAGAAATCGGTTCATCACTGTTTTTGACGTTGGTGGCGAATTGTAAAACTGAGCTTGATACTGAACTTTTCTCTGCATGATTCCAGCACGATTTTTTAATTCGCCACCAACATCGTTTTTGGTGAAGCTAGAATTGCAAAGCTATTTCTTGCTGACCGAGTTCTATTTTGACGCAAACAACAGATCTTAAGAACCTTGATAAAAGCTCACCCTTTATTAACATCAACGGAGAACCCAAATCCCTTCCTTTATATATATCGTATATGTATCGCCACGAAAAGCCCAGCCTGTTGAAAAATAGTCACGCATGAGTTTAGGCTATGAAGCTCATGCATGAAAGCGACAAAGGGTTCTCTGAACTGATATGCCTCGGTAATAACAGCGAAAGAAACAATAATGTATTTAAGATAAGTCAAATGATATTTGAAAATAGATGATATAAATACTTTAATAAAGAAAACGGGCAATGAGATGCCTCAACTGCGTATTGGTGAATGGTCCAAGAGACGAGAGATGCCGATGCTATGCTGGCCCTCTGGTTTGGCACGAAACTGACTCTTGACTCCCGCTCTGCTTCTTGTGCCTGAGGAAGCATCAGAGCAACCGCTTGGGCTGGGAACGGACGTCGTCCCCATCCTCGTTTTTGCAGGAGGCGTTTGAGGTTCTGGCCGGAGGCAATAAGTAAGGCTTCGCAGTTGACGAGGCCTGTGCCGTCGTAAGCGAAATCGTCGCATCCCATGCCACTGCTTGGCTTCTGCAAAGAGTGGCTCGACCCAGACTTTGCGCTTGCCTATCGCTTTCTCATACGCAGCTGTTTGGTGATACGCGAACACGCTCACTATAAGGTTCCCGGAGGTTGCGATGGACGAGCCGTCCCTTTGAGCTCGTCGTGCAGAGGCTTTTCAATGGACACCGATTGCACGTTGCAGCGTCTGCTCGATAGGCTCGTGTATTGAGCACATGCCGTGTATAAAAGTAGGTCAATACTTTCCCTTGTGGACAGGTAGAGCTATCTGTTTCGGCATCATAGAGAAACTGTTCGATCCCCAACAAGGGATTACTGTCACCTGCTTCAGCCAGTGGCATATAGGCATGGATATGCGCATCCTCGACGGCTTGAATAATGTCGAGCGTTCCATAGGTGGTATCTCCAGTCACTTGCTTGGGGCGCACCTTCCAACGAAACTGGGTGCGCCAAAGTAAATCCAGCATCGGTTGATTTTCCATCACCTCCGCCGGCGTCACGAGCACATTCAGAATGATACGCTTTTTGCCTCCATCCACCACATAGTGGGTATGATAGCCCAAATGAAGCCGTTGCCTTTTGGTGTGCATGAGCGTCGCGTCGGCATCTGTGGCGCATTGCCTCACGAGATATCTTACCCGTCGGTAAGATTCTCCCCTCTTGTTCCTCCACAGAGATGGGGGTCTGCAACACGACCTCGTCTGCTTCGAGCCGCTTCTGGAACCCATGCATCGACACGTTTCTCTTGCTCTGTAGGGTAAGATCTCTCATGAGGCAAGTGGGGGGGGGTGGTCGTCGTGGCTGCCTCCTCATTCAGGAAGATCTTCCCCAAGTACCCATTTCCGCGCTCGTGGTGGTTGCTGGAGGATGGGGTGGTCTGGTGCGTCTTCACGCGGGTTGCTGACAAAAGCCGCGATCGGTTTCCTTCCTGCTGGACTCTGCACCTCCTCTTTGCACCTGTGACCACCTGCGAGAGCGAACGCCTGTTGTCAGAAAGGAGCGTCTCTCTGTCATCACGCCCTGTTACCCCCTTAAGTTTTGCCGCTCGTCGCCAGGTCGTCGAGCGGATGGCACCGTTCTACCGTGAAGCCTCTCTGGCCCAGAAAGCGCTCCTGCTGGATCAGGTGGTACTCGTGACGGGTTATGCCCGCAAGTATGCCATCGGGCTGCTCAACCGCGCCCCCAAGGGGACGCACGCCCTGAAACGTCCTCGCTCGCCTCGCTATGGCCACGAGGTGCAGCACGCCCTGGTGCAGGCCTGGAAGGCGGCCAGACACATCTGTGCTAAACGCTTGATCCCGTTTTTACCCACGCTGGTTGCCGCATTGGAGCGACATGGACACCTGCACTTGAGCGAGGAGACCCGACGCCAACTGCTCTCCATGAGTCCTGCCACCGCCGATCGCGTCCTGCGCACTCACCGTACATCGACTCCTCGTGGATTATGCACCACGATGGCTGGACCCTTGCTCAAAGAGCAGATCCCTATCCGCACGTTCCAGCAGTGGGATACCACCCGGCCCGGTTTTCTGGAAGCGGATCTGGTCGCCCATTGTGGTGAGCACACGCAAGGAAGCTATTTGTACACGTTGACCCTGACCGATGTGGCCACGGGATGGACGGAATGTCTTCCCGTTCTCTCTAAAAGCCCGGAGGCGGTCCTCTCCGCCTTCCAGCAGGCACGAGCGCTCTTTCCGTTTCCGATCCTGGGCCTGGATGTCGATAATGGAGGAGAGTTCATCAATGCGCTCCTGATGCACTATTGTCAAACGGAACAGATCACCTTCACACGGGGACGCGAGGATCGAAAGCGCGGACCAGTGTTTTGTAGAGCAAAAGAACGGAGCGATTGTGCGCCAGTTTGTGGGTCATGGCCGCCTGGTTGGAGAACAGGCCTCTCGGCAGCTGCGCGAACTGTATCGAGCGGTGCGTCTGTATGTCAATTGCTTCCAACCCTCCATGAAGGTGCTGTCCAAACATCGAGAAGAGGAGAAGGTGCGACGGATCTACGATGCAGCCAAGACGCCGTTGCACCGGCTCCTGCTCTCAGGGATCGTGTCCCCTGAGTGCCAGCAGCAACTGCGTGAGCTGGAGGCGGCGCTTGATCCGCTGCGCCTCCTCCAGCAGGTGGAGAACTTGCAACGGGCCGTCTGGCACCGTTGCGTGGATGCTTCCCTGTTGCCGCACGTCGCTCCTGCGGTATCCGTCCTCTCCTTTTGCATCCACGATTGTCTGCAGGGGATGCATCCTGCCCAGGAGAAGACATCTGCTGAGGCGTTGGTGCTGCAACCGGTGCACGCCGAAGCAGCGGGCAGCGCAGGCGTGCTGGACTGGCCACGGACCAGCAAAGATCCCTTTGAGGGAGAGTGGGAGCGCATTCTCTCGCTGGTGCTTGCCCATCCCGAATGGAGCGGGAGGGACCTCTTCCAGCAGATGCAGCGCCTGTTCCCTGGGCGCTATCGCCCCTCTCAGCAGCGCACGTTGCAGATCGGGCTGCGCAAGATCCGTGCTCGCTTACTCAGCATGCAGGAGCCCTGTCCCCAAGAAGTGATCCAGGCTGCCAGACCCTCTCAGGTCTGTGCTGACTCCGATGGGCCAGAGCAGAAGGCAGACCGGCATACCTATGCGTTTCATGCCCCCCAACCCTTCCAGTTCGTGAGCTGCCGGAACACACCGATGCGGTAGCAACCCCCATCGGTTCTCTGGCTCCTGGAGAGGAAACGAGCAGCAGTCCAGCGGGGAGTGTCCCTTCTGCGGTCTGTGAGCCGGGCGACCCCCTCGTCGCTGAGCCAACCCTTCCTCAGGCCGCCGAGCAGCACTCCTTGCGAGCCAGAGGTCTGGCTCTTTCCATCGAGCAGGCCATCCAGTCCTATCTGCAGGAGCAGCGAGCCAGCGCGCGGAGTTTCAAAACAATGGGGTGGCACCAGACCGCGCTGGGCCTGTTCCAACAGTATCTGGTGGATGAACGGCACCTTTGCCTGCTCTGCCAGATCACGGAAGCGGAGGTGCGAGGCTGGGTGGCGTTCCTGCAGAGCACGCCTTCGATCAAGGACACGGCTCGATCCGCCGGGACGATTGCGACCTACGCGCGCTCGGCTCGGGCCTTTTGCCACTGGGCGGTCCGCAACGGGTATCTGGAAAGCCTCCCCATCGTCCGTGGGACCATGCCCAAGGCGGGGAAAAAACCCATCCACGTGATCGAACCTGACGAGTTCGAGCGCTTGCTGTTAGCCTGTCGGGCAGGTGGAGAAGCGTGTGATGCAGCAGTGGAGCGAGCCGCCGCGCGCAATCGGAGCATCTTGTGGGTCTTGCTGGACACAGGAATGCGTGTCGGGGAACTGTGTGGGTTGCGCCTTTCGGATGTGGACCGCGAACGCAGGACCCTGAGGGTGCGGGGAACAGGAGGCAGCGAACGCTGGCTCGGGCTCTCTTACCTGGAGCGATACCGTCCAAAGACGGTGGCTGGAGAGGATGGAGGTGTCCAGGACGAGTTGGAATTGGCCCAGAAAAATGTACTCTCCAAAGTTGGAGAGTAGCTCATCTTTGATTCGTGCGTTTGCTCAAAAGCAAGCGGGCTACTATACTGTAACGTCGAATGCAAACGGGTGGGGTTATAGAAACATTCCAGGTACTCGAAGATGGCTGAGCGGGCCTGCTGTCTCGTCTGGAAGCGCACCCGATCAGTACATTCCTTGGTCAGAGTAGCGAAGAAAGACTCCATAGCAGCATTATCCCAACAGTTAGCCGTTCGACTCATACTCACCTGGATGCCTAACTCGGCCAATAGAGCCAGATAGCGGGCGCTCGTAAACTCAGAACCCCGATCGGAATGATGAAGCAGATCTGCTTCAGGATGCCGCCTGGCCACCGCCATACGCAGAGCCAACTCCGCGAGCTGGGAGTCTTCAGTTGCTGCCATTGCCCAGCCGACCACCAGGCGGGAGAACAGATCAAGGATCACGGTCAGATACAGCCACCCCTCCGCAGTCTCAACTGCTTTGGTATCAGTCACCCACTTGGTATTGGGCTCTTCTGCGCTGAACTGTCGGTTGAGATGATTGGGCGCAAATCGAGCGTGAGGATCACTCTTGGTGGTTGGCTTGCGTGAACGTTTCAGCCTCCGCACTGATCCCCAGTTGCTGCATCAGCCGCACCACCCGTTTGCGTGAACAGTGCATTCCACGAGCCTTGAGCGCGGCGTGAATACGTGGACTCCCATAGACCTGGCGATGATCCAGGAAAATCTGCTGGATTTCGGCGGCCAGCCTGGCATCTTCTCGGCAGTGCTGGGAGGTCTTCCGGTTTTTCCAGGTGTAATAGCCACTCTCGGAAACCTCCAGCGCCTTGCAGAGCACTGTGATGGGGTAGGTGTTTCGGTGCTCTGCAATGGACTGAAATTTCATCCTTGGCTGCGCGAAAAGATGCCTATAGCTTTTTTTAATATGTCGCGCTCCTGTCGCAGCAACTCATTCTCTCGCTTCAGATGGCGAATTTCCTCTTCTTGCGGAGTTTGATGTCCACTCCCCGGGAACGCTTGCTCTCCCTGCTCAGAAAACAGCTGACACCAATGATGCAGTGTACTGTCTGCGATACCCAGATCGCGTGCAATTTGCGCTAATGGCTTTTTACTCGATTGCACGAGTTGTACCGCTTCCACTTTAAATTCTTTCGTAAATGTGCGCTGTGTCTTTTGCATGGTCTTTTCCCTTCCAGTCTTGGGTCCACTTCTTCAAGTTTACCCTCCACTTTTTTCTGGGTCAAGACCAAGTATCTCTTCCTCTCGCAGAGGTATCGACCCCTGACGAGCAATAGTCTCACGCTGTTGTTTGACCGACTCTGCAAGCGGGCGGGGATCAGCGACAAGCCCGTGAGTCCTTCTGTGTTGCGCGATACCTTGCCGTCCGCTTCTTGCAGACGGGAGGGGAGCTGGACGCCGTGGGGAGCGTTCTGGGTTTAAGAGACAAAGCGGCCCTCAAGCGCTATGCGCCGGTGAGCACGCAGAAGAGCCAGAACGACCCGCAGAAGGAGCCAGTCGAGAAGCATCTCTCTGGACAACTGCCTGCTCCACACAAACGCAGGCGGCGTCAGAGGAAGTCATCGTTGGTGGGAACCAGGAACCAGCAGCCACCAGGAGCCAGCAGGACTCCTGGCTCTGCGGAGAAGGAGCGAGCCACCGACGCCGGAGAGGACCCATGAGTGGGCATGGCTCGGCAGGACAGGACGAGAAGGGTGAGGGCAAGGCAGAGGAGCCATCTGCTGGTCTCGTGAGCCAGCAGAAGAGCAGTGGTGTGTCCCTGCCATGGCAAAGGCGCTTTCAACGCGAGTTCCTCTCAGGGAGGACGACCGTTGGGAGGAAGAAAGCGGGAGAAACCGTTCACCATGCACTTCCATCGACAAGGAGCCGGGTAACTTCCTCTTGAGTGCAAGAAGAGTCATACCGTTGGGTGTTTGTATGACACAAGACGCAGCACACGGAAGACCTCCTGTTCACACCAAACGTTCGAGGGGAACGTGCGCGTGAATCTTCCCCACGGGGAAGATGTCTCATGACGCAATGCGGTATCAAGTGCAACTTTGTGGTTCCCATTAATTTTCATTTTTCAACGCCTGATAGATCCTCTCAAGTGCATATCTATGGCTGATGCGTTCTTGCTCCAGGCGAATGTTGTCCCTGACCATGCGCAAAAAGAGTGCATGTTCCTCGGAAGTAAGGTTGGGTAATTGCCGAACGGGACATGGCGTTCCCTCAACTGAGAAAGAGGAGAATGTCCTGAACGTGGTCTCATCCATCATCAATGAGACAACATGCGGGAAGATGGTCCGCAATTGCGAGAGGATCTGAAAGCCTTGTGCATCGAGATCACCCCAGTAGATGATCGGGCATGCGGCAAGCCAGGGAAGGGCTGCCAGGCTGCTCACTTTGAACCCTGCTCCTAGAATAGCAAAGGTTTTGGGCAGCGCTGGCAGGGTAAGAAAGGTCATTTTGTTTTCTGTGATGATACAGCGTTGTGCTTGTAGGTCAAAATGGACATATTGTGAAGGGGGTACACACAGTTCGTTCAAAGGCAATCCATACTGCTTCTCCAACTGCTCATCAAGGAAGCGCACATGGATGAGTGGCTCCGCCTCCCGGAGCCCAAAACGCTGCTGAAAGGTGGGCGCATTTGAGAGCACAGCCTCTGGCGGGAGGAGGTGCTCCAGCAGTTCACGCAAGATGCCGGTATGGTCCTCTACAAACTTGGTATGCACATTGAGCGGCAGTTCACGGATATAGAGCCCTGGCCGCAGATTCTCCATAAAATAGTGGCAAACGGCAAGCAGAGCGGGCCAGTTGCCGTGTTGCTCGATAACCTTCTTAGGCGAACTCAGTATCCAGGCTTCTAATTGCGGAACCTGCTCACGGACCAATGCTACATCACTCTGGAAATGGAAAAACTCGCTTTCTTTCTCAATCATGCGGAGAAAATCAGTGGCTGTTTCCAGAACAACGCGTGTCGGAAGCGTCTGTGTCTTGAGGGAGCGCTTCTGTTGTTGTTGCCATTCAATGGAATAGCCATACCCAAGCACGGGTTTAGCATGCTCTTGTAGTTGTTGCACCGCAGCACGTAGAGGCACAAAGTCAGTGGGCAATTTCCCGACTGGAATGGTGAGGGGAATGTAGGGGTCTCCTCGCATCCAGGATTGCAAGAAAGCGAGATAGCTGCGCTGTACCTTTTGTTTCATTTCCTCCAGAGTGATCATCGGTCCTCCTGCGCTCGCCATTTCCGCCTATACTCCTTGTATTGGGCAGAGGTAAGGTTATAGACTTTGGAGTCGTTCTCCTCTTCGTTATTGGTGACAAAATGGCAGGCTGAGATATAACGCTCGGCAACGTGAATCTTGTCGAGCGGGGTCACTACGAGCACTTGTAGATCAAGCTGCTGAAATAGCTCCATCGCATAGCGAGCATTGCGCTCGTCTGATTTGCTGAATGCCTCATCTACGACGACAAAGCGGAAGGTGCGTTCGCGGCCCCGCTCCTGGTCCAGCCCATACTGATAGGCGATGGCCGAGGCGAGAATGGTGTAAGCCAGCTTGGCTTTTTGACCGCCAGACTTGCCTGAAGAATCTGAATAGTAGTTTTTCTGCGTATCATTCTCACGGTAGAGCTCAGAGGCAGAGAAATCGAGCCAGTTGCGCACATTGGTCACCTTGTTGGTCCAGGAGGCATCGTCCTCGAAACGCTGGAGCAGCATCCTGATACGCTGGAAACTTTGTTCGTTGGCCTCCGGTGTGCGTGCCTGTCCAACGTCAGGTAAGCAATCTCTGAGCTGGTTACGAAACTCTTTCACAGCGGTGTCGTGCGTGTGCTCACAGTTTAACTGGATATAGGTCGAGTCAGTATAGTCGATGGCACGCAGCGAATCATTGAGATGGGCAATGCTGTCTCTGATCTCTTCTTCCTGCTGATCTAGTACGGCTTTGAAGCTGCCAATATCGGTCACAACTTTCTCATTGAGCAACGCTTTGAACTGGTTGCGATATTTCGGCAAATCATCGTGCTGGATGCGTTCATAGTGACGCCGATATTCGTCAAGTGCCTCAATGGAGGCATCCATCTCCTGTGCCAGGGCTGGCTTCGTCTGGAGAAAACTACGCATACCATTGACAATATCGACCACTTGCTGGCGTAACTGACCCTGGAAAGTGTTGACGCGGTTTGTATAGAGCTGTCGCAGTCGATCACGCATGTCATCACTAGTCTCTAAAGACAAGGGAGGCAATTTCTCACGCTCCTGAATGTCTTTGAGATCCTTGTGGATGCGCTCTCCTATGGATGACTCGCGTGTCAGCAGTTCCTCATCGAGCAGAGCTCGGCAGGCTTGCTCCTGCTTTTTATAGGATACGCAAGCGTTTTTTAGACCGGTGATGAGTCCAATGATATCGTCGCGCTCACGCTGTTTCTCTTTCTGCTGATGCTTTGCGGTGTCGCGCTGGTGCCGCAACGTTTCCAGATGCGTGCTACTAGCCTCTAGCTCACGGAGTTGTCGGGAAAGATCTTGTAAGCGTTGGACCACAGCATGCCAATCGATGACTTCGAAGTTGTCGAAGGCCAGCAGCAGGTGTAGAGAGCTCTGCCTGTTTTGCTCCTGGGCTTGCTGTGCTTCAACCTCGTCTATGAGCTCAGATATGAACGCTAGCTCTGCATTGCAGCTGGCAAGCTCTTTTTCGATGAGAGCGAGCTTCTCCCGATTGTCCCATCCTAAGACGTAGTTCCTGCGATCTCCCAGTGATTTGCGGTCATCCTTCTCATGGCGAACTTGCCCGTGTTTGATCTGCCCTTGCAGGGTGAGCGCACGATGGGCATGCTGAAATTCCTCCAGAGATTCGCAGCAGCGATAGCTAAAGCCATCAATGAGCTCTGCCCTTAGCCACTGGGTGAAGCTCGTATCGGGCTTCACCTCCAGTTTATGGTAGAGAGAATCTGGCTCTAAACGTTCACTCGCGCGGGGAGTGCGAGCGGCAAAGACGCGATGGTACACCAGTCGCCCATGCAGGTTGGTGCTATCCACGTAGCGGCTGACCTGCTGATAGTAGTGTTCTGCAATGAGCATCTGAGAGCCAAAGCTGTGTAAGAGGCGCTCAATAGCTGGCTCCCAGTGTTGTTCACTGCTGCGCACACGCAACAATTCGCCGACAAATGGAAGCTCTGCTTCATCGAGGCCTAGTTTGGCTGCCATGCGCTGGCGGATCTCGATATCGTTGCTGTGGATCTTGCTACTGCGCAGCTTGAGGGAACTCAACTCTTTTTCATATTCCCTCCGTTTCTCTTTGAGCCCATTGGCCTGCTGGACGTAGGTATCTCGTTCTGCTGTAAGTTCCCTAAACGTTGAGTGACCCGTTCTTGGAGCACATGTGCCTGCTGCCTCACTCCATGAAATGTTTCCTCATTGTCATAGGTGGGCAGACCGAGCGAATTGGCCAGACGATCATATTTTTCAGCTTGCTTTTTGCGAGCATATTTGTCCTGTTCATGCAGACGAATGTCACGTTGCAGGTCTTCTATACGCCGACCGACCGTATCATTTGTGATTGCAACCTCTAGCCCAAGAATTTGCTGCTCGAAATCGTCCAATACCTGCTGGAGCACCTGTGCACTTGCCTCGGAGGTCGTCAGTTGCTCTTGTGCATTGGTGATCGCCTGCACCAGTAGGGCCAGTTTGCTTTGCGCCATCGCCATGGGGAGCAATTCGGCACTGTGGTTGGTCTCCGCGATGCGCCCCTGGATGTCTCTATATTTTTGCGCATCCTGCATCAGCGGCTTGAGGATGGCAAGCTGACGATCTGCCAGTTGAATGGCATCATGAGCACTGGTGAGATTAGCAAAATTGTCCTGTAATTGCTTGATGCGCACCTGGGCATCCATTTTTTCCAGCATATGATCTCGTACAAAAGCGTTGAGACTCCCAATTTCTTTGATCGAGACGACCTGATTGAACAGGTCAAGGGCTTTTCTGAGCGGAAGGAGAGCAATTGGCGAAAATGCTGGCTATATTTAGCGAACTCATCATAGACTTCAATGCCCTGGGCTCGGTAGTGCTTGCGCAAGTCTCTGGGCGAACCGCGCTGGCGAAAATGCTCGTTGACGGTGAGCTCGTGCGAGGCAACAAGGTAGAGCTTATGGACTTTTTCCTCCAACCACAGGATTTGCGCCAGAGTCACCACCTGTCTCAGCGCCTCATTGGCAAATACAGCCAACAGGACGGAGTGGGTATCGTTTGGACGCAGGTATTGTGCTTTTGAGCGGTTACTTTCGAGGTCTTTCTGCTTGCCCCAGGCTCCCAACACATAGGAACGCTCATCGCGCTCACGCTGTTTCTCCGAACCTGATGCAAGATTATAGGTACGGCGATGAAAGGGTACCAGCAGCGTGAGTAGCGCATCGACCAATGTTGATTTGCCGGAACCGTTCGCGCCAGTCAGGAGTGCGCTTCCACCGCAAGGAGTGATCGGCCAGACACGCTGATTGAAGGTTCCCCAGTTATACACCTCCAGACGCTGCAAGCGGAAGCCATCAACGTTGACCTCACGCTCCCTCAGTTCTACTTCACTGCTCAGTTGTACCATACCCCCTCAATCTTTCTTTCACTTCATTCAATTTCTCTGCATCTAGTTTGGCCTTGAGGATGCGTCGTACCTCGAAGTAATCTGCCCCCAGGTGAGCACGCTTTTTGAGAAAGCCCAGATCCACCACCTGCTCGATGAGCGCATCGGCCTTGTTTCGTATCACCAGTTCATTCGTGCGGTCAGGTAAGGTAGGAAGCAGTATCTCATGAATTTGATCTCTGGTAAGAATACAGGCTGCACTCTCCAGGTTGCTCACTTCAAACTGCAAGAGTTGTTCGCGTAGCAGCACACACAGAAGCGTGACATAATAGCTGAGCTGGATACGCCGTGTCAGGCGGGGTAGCTCAAGACGATTGCCCTCATCATCCTCTATCTCTGGCTGGCGCACATAGGCAAAGCCATCTTCCTCGTAAAACTGCAACTCCAGGCCCATCTGCGCAAAATACAGTCTCACCTGCTCGCGATACTGAAGCAGCAGGTTCCAGGGAGCGTCATCCTGATAGAGCGGCCCTTGCAGAAGCTTCATCACCACTGCCGCGTAGGGTGCAACAAGATTAGATCGCATGGATTTTCCTCCGGTAGGAGATCTGGGGTACCTGCAAGACGGTTTTCTCCAAGACAATCTCTTCATATTGGTCTGGGTCAATAAAGTGACGCGGGTCCCTGGCGGCCAGGACACAATAGGCCAGCACCTCGGCCAGCCCTTTCTCTATCGGATAGTACTCCAGAACCTCGGAGAGACGTATCTGCGGTTGCTGTTCCAACAGCGTTTCGATATGGCGCTCTAAGGCTTCTTCATGAAGAGAGAATTGATCATAGAGACCACTCAAGTCAATATCGTCCAAATCTTCCTCACTCCCACTCTCTGGCTGCGTCTCAAATGTTGGTGTCTTTGTTGGTTCCCAGAGAGAGCGCTCCATCACTAACTGGATCTCCGGTACTCCTTCCAGCTCAAGCAGAGGTACCTGCTCGGGGACGCTCTGGCTATACGCCTCATGCTTAATCTCCTGTATCAATTCCTGCACTCTCCGATTCTCGGCTTGGATCTGCTCGTCGAGCAATCGGCGCAGTTGTTCGGCCAGGCGTGCATTGGAGTGGACCACCTTCTCACCAGCATTGACAAGATAGCCAGACAGGCGTGACAACAGATAATCTTCGCCAAGTGCTGAGTGAAGTTCTGGCAGGGCTGCCATCTGCACAAGTAAGCTTTTCAATTCGTCGCTCTGTGAAGGCGAAATCAGGAACTCCCAGAAAGAATAGAAGCTGCGCCCCTGATCGGAGTCTTTGAGGTTAGCATCAGCATCGAGCACGTATTCCACCAACGCACCTTTGCGCGCCCCCGGCTGCATCTGGGCCTTCTGGAGATCGCGCGCAATGTCGCGAAATCGTTCCTCGACCAGGCGAAAATCCCGCAAGAGCTGGCGCGCCATTGATGACGCCTCAAAAAAGCGCTCGCGCAACTGGACTGGGGTATAGAGCGTATCGACCTGCCCCGTCTCATAGATTTGATTGATCTGGTGATCCAACTCGGCTTGCTGCTGTTCCAGTTGCCTCAAGCGCTCTTCAGGATCTTCGATACTGTTCTGGATAATATCGCGCAGCATCTGTATGATCAGCAGAAAGCGTGATTCGGTGCCGACGAAATGCCGCCGTTGCATATCTTCTAGCCACCCAATGGCGCGTTCGGTATCTGACGTCAGTTCGACCATCGGGACATCGCTATTGCTATACACAGCTATACGAAGAAACTGATGTTGTGGGTCGGCCCATGTGCTGATATAGGCTTGGGCAGTGCGAGGGTAGCCATCCGTTGCATGCTCTTCCAGATAGTCATCAAGCTGCTCCACCAGTTCAGCAAGTGGCACGGCAACGCGCTGCGTATACTTAAATTGGTTGTAGAGAAAACCGATGATGAGTGCTGCATGGTCTGCCTTCAGTAGTTTGATACTCGGTGCATTCTGGAGATCCCACACTAGCCGATCCTCATCCAGCCGAAAAGGCATGACTCACACCTTCCTCAAGCAAACATTATACAAACTTGACGATCTAAACAAACAAAATAGCTGTTGTTACACTTCGTAAAGATATGCTATGGATATGAAATATACGATAATATATTTTCGTGCATACTGCAACTGTGTCACTTAACCCATGGTTTTGCAGATTCATGATACCATAGTTTTGCAGGGGGCTGAGCTTGATGGAAGAGTCAAATCCGTGCTTTTTGGATTTTCGGGTCGTGAGTAGCCTTGATGGGGAAGCATGGTTTTGCAGAAAAAATTCAGAAATAGGAGTAATCTCCCCCGTCTTACTTTCCTGTACGAGCTTACCTCGAAGGGCCAAAGTATCTTCCGACTGCTGCTCACTTCTCCACGGCCGCCAGCTGCACGGCCGCTCGCTTACCGCTGGGCCAACTAGCAAACATGTGCGCAGAACGTCGTGTTCCTCCGCGGGTGGATTGGCTGAGACCACCGCGAGAGCAGATCGGATCGTGACGCACTCCTTGCCTGGTGGCTTCATCTTTGCTATACTCCTGGGTGTTGGGAGGAATTGGGGGGCAATGGGGAACACAGGTGACACAGGGAAGGCCCAATGTCCAGAACACCTCTTCACGCGCTCATCTGGTCCCAGGAGCAGCGCCTGTATGAGC
>WNGD01002190.1_pt1 | contig 26396 bp, 19 predicted proteins | sample 5400671 | NCBI WGS metagenome assembly WNGD01 (sample SAMN13153369, study PRJNA577476) | soil metagenome | isolation source: 40 cm soil or saprolite under grassland replicate 2 | place: USA:California | collected 2016-06-15
GCCGCGAACGTGAGGTACGGATTGCACGCCGGGTCGGGGCAGCGGATTTCGGCGCGCGTCGCCTGCTCGGAGCCCGGTTTGTAGAGCGGGATCCGGATCAGCGCGGAGCGGTTCCGCTGCGACCAGGCGACGTAGACCGGCGCTTCGAAGCCCGGCACGAGCCGCTTGTACGAGTTGACCCACTGCGCGAAGACCGCCGACAGCTCGCGCGCGTGCCGCAGCTGGCCGGCGATGAACGCCTTCGCCGTGTCGGACAGGTGCCACTTGTCGTCCCCGTCGAAGAACGTGTTGTGCCCGTCGGTGAAGAGCGACATGTGCGTGTGCATGCCCGAGCCGTTCTCGCCGAAGAGCGGCTTCGGCATGAAGGTCGCGTGGTAGCCGTGCTGCTTCGCAACCTCCTTGACCACGAGGCGGTAGGTGAGCATGAAGTCGGCCATGTCGAGCGCGCCCGCGAAGCGGATGTCGATCTCGTGCTGCGACGGGCCGACCTCGTGGTGGTGGTATTCGACCGGGATGCCCATCGACTCGAGCGCACGGATCGTGTCGCGGCGGACGCCGGTGGCGGCGTCGAGTGTCGTCTGGGCGAAGTAGCCGCCCTCGTCGAGCGTCTCCGTGCCCTTCTCGTCCTTGAACAGGAAGTACTCGGCCTCGGGGCCGACGTTGAACGTGTCGAAGCCCATCGCCTCCATGCGCTCGAGCGCGCGGCGGAGGGCGAACCGCGGGTCGCCGGTGTACGGCTCGCCGTCCGGCGTCACGACGTCGCAGATCATCCGGCCCGTCTCGCCGTCGGGAAGCACCCGGAACGTCTCGGGGTCTGGGATCGCGACCATGTCCGACTCCTCGATCGCGTTGAAGCCGGTTATCGACGAGCCGTCGAAGCCCATCCCGTCGTCGAGCGCGCCCTCGAGCTCGCTCCGCGTGATGGCGAAGCTCTTCAGATGCCCCTCGAGATCGGTGAACCAGAGGAGCACGTCCTCGATGCCGCGGGACTCGATCTCCGCGAGCACCTCCCTCCGCGTCTCCGGACTCGATGTCGCCCGGTTCCTGCTCTCCACGTAGGCCATTCTCCCTCCTTGACTGTGTTTCCTCAAAAACACGAAAAGCCCCGGCAACCACGGATGTCGCTCAAGGACAGTGTGGCCGCCGAGGCTCCGTCGCCTCGCAAGTCGTCCGGGATTTTACAGGTCAACCGGACGGACGGGAAGCTACCCTCAGGGCCTGCTGGTTCGCCCGCTCGCCGCCCTCTCCGCCTGTGTCGCCGCGGTTCTGCTCGCGTCGGCGTCGCACGCGGCGCCCTCGCCCGGTCCGCAATATGTCGCCCCGGCGAAGTCCGGAGCCCTCTTCCTCGTCCGCGGTCACGGCTACGGGCACGGCGTGGGGATGGGTCAGTGGGGAGCCCAGGGCTACGCGCAGCAGGGCTACACGTACGACCAGATCCTCGCGGCCTACTACCCGGGCACGACGCTCGCCCAGACGACCGCAACCTCGATCCGGGTCCTGCTCGCGAGTGGGAAGAAGACGCTGACCATCTCGTCGAAGAAGCCGATCGCCGTCGAGGACGGCGACGGCATCGACCACACGCTCCCCGCCGGCGCGACGACGCTCACTCCGAAGCTCGAGCTCGCGGTCGACGGCGGGCCGAAGCAGGCTCTCGATCCGCCGCTCACGTTTTCGCCGGCGGCCGGGACGTCGCTCACGCTCGGCCACCGCTACCGGGGCCGGATCCTCGTCGACGTGGCGAGCAAGAAGCTCCGCGCGATCAACGTGTTGCCGCTCGAGCAGTACCTCTACGGCGTCGTGCCGGCGGAGATGCCCTCGGCCTGGCTTCCGGCGGCGCTCCAGGCGCAGGCCGTCGCCGCGCGCTCCTACGCCCTCGCGAGCCGGCGGGCCGGCGCCCCGTTCGATGTCTACGGGGACGGACGCAGCCAGGCCTATCTCGGCGTCTCCGCCGAAACACCGGCCGGGAAGCAGGCCGTCGACGTGACGGCAGGGCAGGTGCTGCTCTACAACGGCGACGTGGCGCTGACCCTGTTCTCGTCCAGCACAGGCGGCTGGACCCAGGCGGCCGCCGACGCGTTCGGCTCCCCGGGTCGGCCCTATCTCGTCTCGGTTCGCGATCCCTACGTCAGCAGCTCCCCGTACCACGACTGGGGGCCCGTGCAGGTGACGGCGAAGACGCTCGGGAGCGCGCTCGGCGTCGTGGGCCGGATTGTCGACGCGGCGGTCAAGCGCAATCCGTCGCGCCGCGCCAAGACGCTCACAATCACGTCGCTCTCGCGCGGCTCGCGGCTCACGGCCACCCTTCGGGGCGCGACCGTCGCGTCGGCGCTCGGCCTCCGCTCGACGTGGTTCAGCGTCGGCGTTCTCTCCCTGCAGCCGCCCTCGCCGAATCCTGCGGTCCACTCCGGTACGAGGGTCACGCTGACCGGTGTCGTACGAGGCGTCAGCGGGGTCGTCGTGCAGAGCGCGGCCGCCGGAGGCGCGTGGACGCAGCTTCGTTCCGTCGTCCCGGGCGCCTTTCACTTCAGCGTCAAGCCGAAGGTCACCACGCAGTACCGGCTCGCAACGCCAGACGAGGCAGCCGCGCCCGTGCGGATCCGGGTGCAGGCGGCTACCGTGAAGTAGTGAAGAAGCTGAGCCTTGCGGTGCTCGGCGCAGTGGTGGTTGCGCTCGTCGCTGCCTCCTCGGCTGCGGCGTTCACGCCCACCAACACGTATTACGCGAAGCAGTGGTATCTCGGTATGGACAACGCGTTCGACGCGTGGGCCGCGCCACCGACGTTCGACCGGGTGAAGGTTGCGATCATCGATTCGGGGATCGACTGCGCGCTGCCCGATCTCAACGAACAGATCGCCAAGGTGAAGAGCTTCGTCGGCGGCAGCGCCTGCATCGACAACCAGGGGCACGGCACGATCGTCGGCGGGGAGATCGCGGGGGGGCCCCTGAACACGGCCGCGGCCGGTGTCGTCGGTCTCGCCTACTCGTCCCAGCTGCTTGTGGCCAAGGTCGTCGCCGCCGACGGCACGATCCCGCTCAAGAAGGAGGCGGCCGGGATCCGTTGGGCCGTCGACCAGGGCGCGCGGGTCGTCAACCTCAGCTTCGGCGCCGTTCGTGATCCGCGTGCTCCCGGCCTGGACTCGTACTCGAAGGTTGAGGCCAAGGCCGTCGCCTACGCGGTGAAGCGGGGAGCAGTCGTGGTCGCCGCGGTCGGCAACGCGGACGAGGCCTACACGACCCCGTGGCCGTACGCGAGCTGGCCTGCGGCGCTGCCCCACGTGCTCGGGGTCGGCGCTCTGACGCGCTCGGGCAAGGTCCCCGACTTCTCGGACGAAGATCCGGTCTTCGTCGACATCGCCGCGCCGGGCGTGGGGATCTTCTCCACCTTCCCGAAGGACCTGACAGCCGCACAGCCGGCCTGTACGCCGCAGGGCTACACCGACTGCGCGACCGGTGACTACCGCCACCCGGAGGGAACGTCGTTCGCGGCACCGCAGGTGTCGGCGGCCGCAGCCGTGCTCCTCGGCCTCGACCCGTCGCTCACGAGCAGCCAGGTCACGAGGATCCTCGAGCGGCACGCGGACGATGCCAACGCGTCGAACGGCTGCGACCAGTGTCCGGATGGACGCGACATGTTCAGCGGCTGGGGCCGCCTCGACGTGGAGAAGGCGGTCAACTTCCTCAGCTCGGAGAACCAGCTTCCACCATCCGATCGCTTCGAGCCGAACGACAAGATCCCCCAGGCGCACAAGGTGTGGGGGAAGCGGCCGGCCTTCAACGCGACCCTCGACTTCTGGGACGACCCCCGCGACGTCTACCGCGTGAGGCTCGCACGCGGGGAGCGCCTGGACGTGCGCGTCGCGGCAGGGTGGTCGAATGCCTTCGTCGGCCTGACTCTCCTGTCGCTGCAGGGGCGGCAGCCGGACCCAGTTGCCCGGACGGCGCGTCCGGGAAGTACGCAGCGGCTCTCGTACCGGGCGCCGCACACCGGGTGGTACGCCGTCAAGCTGCGAATCGCGCGCCACGGCGGCGGCCGGTACGCGCTGCACCTGAGGAAAAGCGGCTAGCTCCGAGCTACTGGTTCTCGAGCAGCTCGTCCTCGAGCACGCCTCGCATCACACGGGCGGGGTTGCCCACGACGAGCATCCGCGGCTCGACGTCCTTCGTCACGACCGCGCCCGCACCGACGTATGCCTCCTCGCCGATCTCGATTCCCGGCAGCAGGATCGCGCCGCCGCCGATTCGGGCGCCGCGGCGGATCGTCGGCCCCTTGATCAGCTCGTGTCGCCGCTCCGTTCGGCCCATGAAGTTGTCGTTCGTGGTCACGACGCACGGCGCGATGAAGACGTGCTCCTCGAGCGTGGAGTAGGCGGTGATGTACGCCTCGGCCTGGATCTTCGTCATCGCCCCGATCGTGGTGTCGTTCTCGACGAGGGAGCCGCGCCCGATCACGACGTCGTCGCCGACCGAGACCCGCTCGCGTACGCACGACTGGTCGCCGAGGATCACGCGCGCTCCGACCTTCGCGCCGGCAAAGACCACTGCGCCGGTGGAGACGATCGTCCCGTCGCCGATCTCGGTGGGCTCGAGCGGGTCTCGTTTGGCCGTCGAGCGCGGCGAGAGCGCCGGCTGCTTGCCGACGACCGCGTGCTCGAGCACCCGCACGCCCTCGCCGAGCTTCGTCCCGGGATAGACGATCGCGGTCGGATGGATCTCGGGCTCTAGGCTCATCTGTGCTCCGTGGCCTTCCGACCGCGTGGAGGGGTGGGGGAACCGGGAGGTTCCCCCACAGACGACAAAGAAGGGGGCTCGTGGGGGAGACATGGTTTCCCCCACGGGAGCGAGGCGAAGCCGAGCGACGCGGTGGGATGGATCTCGGGCTCAACCGCCATCGCGCAGGCTCTCCGTCAGAAGTTCGAGCGCGCGCACGACCTCGAGCCCGTCGCGCATCTCGCGCCCGTCCCAGCCCTCCTGCACGAGCCGCACGAAATGCCGGCACTCGAGCCTGAGCGGCTCGGCGTTCGAGAGCTTGGGGCTGAACGTGTCACCCGTCCGGGTCCGCCACTCGCCGTACGTCTCGGACGGCTGCTCCGGCGCCTTGTCGTAGATCGTGATCTTGTGGTCGAGCTCCATGTCGTCGAAGACGGCCATCTTGTCGCGCCCGACCACCGTGAGGCGCCGCATCTTGTGCGGGTCGAGCCAGGAGAGGTGCATGTGCGCGATCTTGCCCGAGGCGAAGCGTAGGTAGCAGAAGACGACGTCCTCGACGCCCTCGTTGAGGAACGCGTGGCCGTGCGCCGCCGCTTCGACGATCTCCTCCTGGATCAGGTACTGGATCACCGAGAGGTCGTGGACGCCGAGCGACCAGAGCGCGTTTTCGTCCTTGCGGATCTTGCCGAGGTTCTGGCGGTTGCCGTAGACGACGAGCACCTCGCCGAGCTCTCCGGCGTCGATCAGCTCCTTCAGCTTCTGCACGGCCGGGTGGTAGAGGAGGAGATGGCCCGGCATGAGGACGAGCCCGCCTGCCTCGGCCAGGCCGATCAGCTCCTCCATCTCCGCCGCCTGCATCGCCGGCGGCTTCTCGACGAAGACGTGCAGGCCCGCAGCAAGAGCGCTGCGGGCTAAGGGGTAGTGCGTCGGCACGGGTGTCGCGATGACGACTGCGTCCAAGTCCCCGGAGGAGACCATCTCCTCGAAGTCAGCCGTGACCTGGGCGTTCGGATAGCGCTCGGCGAACTCCGCGCGCCGCTCCTCGCTCGCATCGCAGAGCCAGCGGAGGTCGGTGAGGTCGTCGAAGTTGCGCGCGAGGTTGCGGCCCCAGTAGCCCAGCCCCGCCTGGCCGACGCGCAGCCTCGTCACAGTTTGAAGACGTGCTCCGCCGCGCTGCCCTTGGCGCCGGTCGCGTTGCGCAGGTCGACGACGAGCGACGCCTCGTCCACGAGCGCCTCGTAGTCGAGCGAGGAGTGGTCGGTGACGATGACGACGCAGTCATATTCCCTTGGCTCGTAGGAGACCGCTGAAAGCTCCACTCCCTCCTCGCGGATCTGCGGCACGTGCGGGTCGTGGTACGAGACGTCGGCGCCGGCGTTCTGCAGCAGCGAGATGAGCTTCAGCGCCGGCGACTCCCGCAGGTCGCCGATGTCCGGCTTGTACGCGACGCCGAGAATGAGGATCCGCGAGCCCTTCATCGCGAGCTGCGCGTGATGGTTGAGCGCCTGCGAGACGAGCGAGCGGCAGAAGTACGGCATCTCCTCGTTCACCTTGCCGGCGAGCTCGACGAACTCCGTGTAGAAGCCGAACTCGCGGGCCTTCCAGCTGAGGTAGAAGGGATCGACCGGGATGCAGTGGCCGCCGAGGCCCGGGCCTGGGCTGAAGCGCATGTAGCCGAAGGGCTTGGTCGCGGCCGCGTCGACGACCTCCCAGATGTCGATTCCCATGCGGTCGCAGAGGATCGCGAGCTCGTTGACGAGCGCGATGTTGACCGAGCGGAAGATGTTCTCGAGCAGCTTCGTCAGCTCGGCCGCCTCGGGGCTGGTGAGCTCGTGCACCGTGTCGACCGCACGCCCGTAGAGCTCGGCCGCCCGGCGCGTGCATTCCGGCGTGATCCCGCCGAGCACCTTCGGCGTCGTCTTCGTCGTCCAGTCCTCGCGGCCCGGGTCGACCCGCTCAGGCGACATCGCGAGGAAGAAGCCCTCGCCCGCGCGCAGCCCGCTTCCCTCCTCGAGGATCGGCTGCAGCACCTCGCGCGTCGTCCCTGGCCAGGTCGTCGACTCGAGCACGACGAGCTGTCCCTCGCGCAGCACCTCTGCGACGCGGCCGGCGGCGCTCTCCACGATCGACAGGTCGGGCTCCCGCTGGCGCGAGAGCGGCGTCGGCAGCGCGATCAGGATCGCGTCGGCCTCGCCGAGTTCCTCGTAGCTCGTCGTCGCCTGGACGAGGTGTTTCTCGACGAGCGGTGCGAGCCGGTCGCCCGGGACGTCGTCGATGTGCGACTCGCCGCGGTTCAGGGCGGCGACGATGTCCTCGAGCACGTCGACGAGAAGCACGCGGCAGCCGACCTCGGCGAACGTGGCGGCCAGCGGCACGCCGACGTAACCCGCGCCGACCACAGCGACGTCGTACTTGGCGCCCTCAGCCACGGTCGGCAAGGCTAGCTGCGACCCGTTCCGCGGCGTGTCCGTCGCCGTACAGCGGTGGCCGCTCGTCCGGCATCCGCGCCGACGCGACCGCTGCCGCGAGCTTCTCGGGGTCGTCGTCCACGAGCACGTTCGCGCCGAGCTCGACGGTGTCGATCCACTCCGTGGAAGGCCTCGCAGTCACGCAGGGAACGCCGTACCAGTACGCCTCCTTCTGCAGCCCGCCCGAGTCGGTGACGAGGACGCGCGCCTGCGAGACGAGCGCGGCCATGTCGAGATAGCCGACCGGCGCGAGCAGCTCGACGTTGGGCGGCATCGCGCCGAGCGTCGCCCGCGTGCGTGGGTGCGCGGGAAAGACGACGCGCTCGCCGATCCGCCCGAGCCCGTCCACGATCCGCGCGAGCCGCTCCCGCCGGACGTTCGCCTCGCGGTGGATCGTCGCGACGACGTACCCGCCCGGCTCGAGCTCGTGCGCGCCGAGGATCCGCGAACGTTCACGGGCGATCGGAGCGAGCGCGAAGCAGGCGTCGGCCATGACGTCGCCGACGACGTCGATGCGGCCGGTGACGCCCTCCGCGAGCAACGTCTCGCGAGATCGTTCGTCGGGGCAGAGGAGGAGCGAGGCCGCGGCGTCGACCGCGATCCGGTTGTGCTCCTCCGGCATCGACAGGTCGCCGCTGCGCAACCCTGCCTCCACATGCGCGACCGGGACGCCTGCGTCGCCCGCGGCCTCGGTGCCCGCGCGGGTCGAGTTCGTGTCCCCGAAGACGAGCGTCCAATCGGGCTGCTCCTGAGCGATCGCGGCCGCGATCGCGGGCCGCATCGTCTCGGCGTCCGCGGTGTGCAGGTCGAGACGGTAGCGCGGCTCCGGCAGCCCGAGCTCCGCGTAGAAGACATCGGACAGCTCGGGATCCCAGTGCTGGCCGGTGTGGAGGCCGACCTCCTCGACGCCCGCCTCGCGCAATGCGGCGCTGACCGGCCCCGACTTGATGAACTGCGGACGGTTCCCGACGACGGAGAGGACCTTCATCTGGGCGAGGCTACAATGGCCCGCCGCTGTGTCCGATTATTGGGGCCGTTAGCTCAGCTGGTAGAGCAGGGGACTCTTAATCCCAAGGTCGCAGGTTCGATCCCTGCACGGCCCATCAAGAAGTGCCTGCAAATCGCAGATTTACGCACATGCTGAACTTCTAGAGAGGGTCTCGTACTCCCTCCCGGAAGTTGACCCGCCAGCCTTCGCAGCGACAAGGCTCGAACCACCTCGAGCAGATCCGAGGCCGGGAAGCGCGGTCCGCCGCGCAGTGAATCCCAAGGTCACTGTGTTAAGGGGTCCGTCGCGGTCGATCGCGGGACGTCGTCGTGGACCTGCAACCGCGACCAGCAGCACGGCGCTGCTGGTCGCGATGTGTCTCAGGTTCGGCTAGGTCGCCGCAGTCGCCGATGCGCCGGCGGGGGTCGGCGGCGTTTCACCTGGTGCGAGTGCGTGGATGCGAATGTTGCGGAAGGCGACGCGGCCAGTGTGTGCTTGGAGGCCGAAGTAGCTCGGCGCGGCGGGGGTCGTCGCGAGTCCGCGGGCCGGGTCGGTGTTCTCGAAGTGCGTGACCCGGACGCCGTTGAGGTAGACGGTGTAGGTCTGCCCTTGCACCTGGATCTCGTAGGTGTTCCATTCGCCGACCGGGCGGGCCGGCTGGAGGCTGAATTGCTGGTTCTGCTGGTTGTAGACGGCTCCAGTGTGGTGCCAGGGTTTGCCGTCGGGTGAGGCGGTCTCGTCGATCTGGATTTCGAAGCCGAAATCGACGCCGACCCAGGCCTGGTTGTTGTAGCCCTTACTCCCGGGGTCGGGGAAGCGGACGAAGATGCCGGAGTTGTCGTCTGCACGGTGGCGCAGCCACTCGAATCGGAGGACGAAGTCGGGGGGCAGCGGCGTCGTGTTCCAGAGCAGGCCGAGGTCACCGGCCGGCTGCGCTTCGAGGGCGCCGTCGACGATGAGGAAGCTGCCGTTGCCGGCCATCCGCCAGCCATCCATCCGGAAGCCGTCGAAGAGGCCGCTGAAGCCGGCCTCGAATGCGGGGGCTGCCGTGGGCGGGACGAGGTGGTCGCCGAGCCTGCGGGCGAGCGCGACGCCGGTCAGCATCGGGTTGGGCGAGCCGATCGAGGGGTGGAGGGCCGGCCCGACCGCGTAGGCGTTCTCGGCGTGGTGGAAGCGGGCGTCGCTGCTGGTGACCGACTGGGTCGGGTCGTTGCCCATCCAGAGCGTGCCGGTCTCGTGGTGGGTGGTGCCGAGGCCGTCGCGCTGGTTTCCGAGCACCTCGATGGCGCCGCCAGCGGCGAGCACGGTAGCGACCTCGTTCGCGGCTGCGTCCATCGCGTCCCAGAGCTCGAGGTCGTTCGGGTTGCCGTTCGGTGTGCGCGGGTCGGCGACCGAGACGAACGCGCGCGGCGCTCCATATTCGTCGTTCTCGGAATCAAGACGGACGGCGCAGTTCGGGTTCAGCCGCTCCATCTCTCCGATGCCGCGGATGGTGACGACGATCGTCTTCTCGTCGGCTGCCTTGAAGGTGTGGATCAGGTCGATGTCCGGGATCTTCTTGAACAGCTCGGCCTCGGAGTCGGCGCCGAGAGCGCCGAGCCCGGCGGCGGTGATCTGCAGATGGAAGAAGCCGACGGAGCCGTCCTTGCGCGTGTGCCGGCCCTTGAGGAAGAGCGCCGACTCCTCGAGATCGAGCCCTGCGAGTTCCGGGAAGCTCTCGCGGGGGATCCGGATGGTCAGATTGGAACGCAGGTGCACCATCAGGTTGCGACCGATCGTCCCTTCCGGGTTGGGGAGCGAGACGAGTGCGAGGCGGGTGCTCTCGATCGTGCCGGCGGCAATGACCACGATGCCGTTCGGCGGCACCGCGACCGTACCCTGGTTCGTCGCCACCGAGACGACTCGGCTGCCCGCGGTGATGAGACGGGTGACGTGGCAGTTCGGCACGAGCATCAGACGCCGCTTGACGTTGTCGCCATTCGACTCTGCGTACGAGGAGCGGGCAGCGCGGATCACGAGCGGCAGGTCGCTGAACTTGTTGAACGGGAAGAACCCCGCGCGCGGGGCGCTTGCCTGCACCGCGAGCGGCGCCTCGAGCTTGGAGATCTCCTGCTCGACTTTCGGGATCCCGTCTAGGTGCAGGGGCAGGTCGGCGAGTGGCACCGCGTCTGCGACCTTGCCGGCGGTGACGCCGTCGAAGAGCCGCTTGCGCAGCGACTCGTGCATTTTGCCGCGGATGTAGTCGTTTGTCTGCGTGACGCCGGTCTGCTCGGCCGCATCACGGAAGTAGAGGTTGTCGAGGTCGGCGACGACGGCGGCCGGCCAACTGGCCATCTCACTATCGAGCAGCTGAGGCGCCCAACCGCCCCAGTAAAGTGAGCGGCCGCCGAGCGTATAGGCGAGACCCGTGAAGGTGATGTTCGAGTGCCAGGGCAGACCCCAGACCTCGGCGCGCGGCGTGCCGTCTCTCACGCCCGCGTCCCGAAGGTCCTTGATGCTCGTCGGGCCCGGCACCGGCAGCCCGATCAAGGGCAAGTTCTGCACGTGCTCAGGCACCGTGAACGGACCCGCCTCAAGAACGAGCACGCGATGGCTGCGCTTCTGGTCGCGAGAGAAGACGTGCTGCGCGAAGGCGGAGCCGAAGCTACCCCCGCCGATCACGATCATGTCGAACGGGCGCGCGTCAGCGCGGACGCTCTGATTGGCGCTGGCAAGCGCCTCATCGAGACCGTTGCAGATGTAGCGGCCGAGCACGTCACGCGTGAAATCGGTCGTCTGCGGCGTCGGACTCGTCACGACCTCACCTCCAAGAAAACGAGAGAGAACAAAGGAAACGCGGAGCAGCCGCAGGCGGGACAGAACCTCGAAAGGCGTAAATGCCGCAGCAACAAAGGCCGACCCAACACCTGCCCCTCCTCCGCTGCTTCCGACACAGTCAACGCGACGAACGCGGGGAAGTCAACCTCGCCAAGGGGGAGCCGAGACGCCGCGCAAGCGTCGCCGGCGAGGGTCGGCCCAATCGTCAGCGCAGCGCCACACCCATGAGCGCCGCAGCAAGGACGAGTGCAGGCTCTGGCACCCGTACTCGCCGCTGGAGCAGTAAGGCAAGTGCGGCCATGCCGATCGCTACTGCGGCCCGGCCGGTGATGGTCTGGCGGCCGATGACGACGGCGGCGCCGGCGATCGCGCCGGCCGCCGCTGCGGTTGCGCCCTTGACGAAGCCTTGGACGCGTGGGTGTCGCTCAAAACGTCGGAAGAGGCGGCCGGGTACGACGACGAAGAGGTAGGTGGGGGTGAAGATCGCGGCGGTGGCGATGACGGCACCGGTGACGCCGGCGACGAGGTAGCCGGCGAAGGTGCCCATGATCACGACCGGGCCGGGGCTGATCAGACCCATGGCGACGGCGTCGGTGAACTGGCGAGAGCTCAGCCAGTGGTGGTCGAGGACGAGGCCCTGGTGCAGGAAGGGGACGACAGCGAGCCCGGATCCGAAGGTGAAGGCGCTCGCTTTGATGAAGAAGAGGGCCATTGTGCCGAGCGAGGCGCCGCCTGACAGCCAAGCGAACCCTTTCACGGCGGCGAGCGGCAACGGCGTCACGATCGGAGTCACCGAACGCAGTCTGGGGAGGCCGCCGCCGTAGTAGAGCGCGCCGAAAGCGCCGGCGGCAAGGAAGAGCCAGACGACCTCCGCACCGGAGATGGCGGTAACCGCGCAGACGATCGTGGCGATGAGCCAGAGCACGGGGTCGCGCTTGTTGGTGGAGCGGGCGAGCTTGTAGGCGGCGATGGCGACGATCGCCATCACCGCCGGGCCAACGCCGAAGAAGACGTGCTGCACAAGGTCGAGTCCCTGATAGTGCGCGTAGACAATCGCCACCGCGGTGACGATCAGAAACGGCGGCAGCACGAACGGGACGGCGACGACGAGAGCGCCGAGCGCGCCGGCCTCGAGGTATCCAAGCCACATCGCCAGTTGGGCCGCGAGCGGGCCGGGCATCGTCTGTGCGATTGCGAGGCCCTGCTGGTATTCGTGCTCACCGTACCAATGGCGTCGCTCGACGAGGTCGCGCCGCATATACCCGGCCAGTGCTATCGGACCGCCGAAGCCGAAAGAGCCAAGCTTGAGGAAGTAGAACGCGAGTCCTCGCAGCGACCGCTCGACCGGCATCTCCTCGGCGACGGCCTCGACGCTCACCGGGTCGGCACCTGCCATGAGCGGTAGGTCATGCCCTATGATACGAAATCTGTAACCGTGGTTGCAGTGTCTGATCGGGTGGAGTGGGTGCTGCTGGCTTATCGCCTGCCGCGAGAGCCGTCGACGCCGCGGATCGCCCTCTGGCGGCAGTTACGCAAGCTTGGCGCCGTGCAGGTTCTGGACGGCCTCGTGGCGCTGCCGCTCGACGCGCGCAACCGGGAGCGGTTCGAGTGGCTGGCGGATGAGGTTGCGGAGGCGGGTGGCGAGGCGTCGCTCTGGGTCGGGCGGCTTTCCGCCCGGGCGCAGGAACGCGAGCTGGCGCGACGGATGGCCGCCGCCGCGGCAGAGGAGTACCGGGCGCTGATCGCCGCCGCCGCCGCCGCGCACCGGGAGTCGCCCGGTCAACGGAAACGCACTCTGGCGCGGTTGCGGAGGGGCCTGCGCGCGATCCGCAGTCGCGACTACTTTCCGCCACCCGAGCGCGAGCAGGCCACCCAGGCAGTCGAAGAACTCGGCCAGCTGGTCGAGGTGGCGCGATGAGGTGGGTCACGCGGACGCACATGCACATCGACCGCACCGCCTGTGCCTGGCTGATCCGCCGCTTCCTCGATCCGGAGGCAGAGTTCCTGTTCGTCGAGGATCCGGACGACGTCCCGGCCGACGCGACGCCGTTCGACATGCGCGGCGTCGACCTGTCGCATCACGGCGGCGAGTGCACCTTCGAGACGATTCTGCGCCGCTACGAGCTCACCGATCCGGTGCTCTGGGAGATCGCCAAGATCGTGCACGTCGTCGACCTCGACGACGACCGCTACGACGCACCCGAAGCCGTAGGCCTCGACGTGTTGTTGCGTGGACTCTCGCTGACCAAGACCGACGAGGAGCTGCTCGCGCTGACGGCGCCGCTCTATGACGGTTTGTACGAGTACCGGCGGCGAGCGTTGCTCACCGGCAGAGAGCCGAGCTAGACCAAGAGAAAGGAGAAGGAGATGAAATGGGTCACGCGGGAACGACCAAAGACTGACCGAATCGCCTGCCCCTGGCTGATCAAGAACTTCATCGACGAGGAGGCGGAGTTCCTCTACGTGCCGACAGAGCAGGTGCTCGAGGTGGCCGAGCGCGAGGGCGCCCACTCCTACGACGCACCGAACGCCGAGTACACGCACCGCGACGGGCTCTGCTCCTTCGAGGTGCTGCTCGAGGAGTACAAGCTCGACGACCCCGCCTTGCAGCTTTTGGCGCGGATCGTGCACGGCGCCGACGTCGCCGACGACCGCGACGCGACACCGCAGTCGCGCGGCCTGCTCGCCGTGGCGGAGGGCTTCCACCTGCTCAACCTGGGCGACCACCGTCAGCTCGAGCTCTCGCTGCCGGTCTACGACGCGCTCTACGCCTGGTGCACGAACGAGGTCGCACCGGGCGCGAACGGATGAGCCTCGAACGCGTCGGCTTCATCCCGATCCCACCAGGTGCCGAACCCGGCTTCGACCACGCCGACACCTACCGCGGCGGCCGACGGATGTACGTCGCGCACACCGGCGCCAACCGGGTCGACGTTCTCGACTGCGAGCAGCACACATTCCTCCGCTCCTTGCCCGACCTGCCGGGCGTCGCCGGAGTGCTGATCGACGAAGAGCACGACCTGCTCTTCACCAGCGACCGCGCCGTAGGGCGCGTCAGCATCTTCCGCTGCTCCGACGAGCAGCTACTCGGGCAGGTAGACGTCGGGCCGCATCCCAACGGGCTCGCCTTCGACTCGAAGCGGCGACGGCTGTATTCGTTCAACCTCGGTGAGCCGCTGGGAACGAACTGCACCGCCTCGGTCGTCGACATCGAGGCGATGACGGTGATGGCGGAGCTGGAGTTGCCGGGCCGGCCGCGCTGGGCGATCTACGACAGCGGGCGCGATGCCGTCTACGCGAACATTCGCGAGCCCGCCGAGATCGTCGTCATCGACCCGGAAGCAACCGCGATCTCACGAGCATTCCCGGTGCCGGTCGAGGGTCCGCACGGCCTCTGGCTCGACCGAGGGCAGCTGTTCTGCGCCGCCGACGGCGGCGGGCTGATCGTCCTCGACCGCGACAGCGGCGCCGTGCTCGAACAGCTCCCGTTGCCTGGCGTCCCGGATGTGATCATGCTCGACGCTGAGCTGCAGCGGCTCTACGTCGCGATCGGCGATCCCGGCGTCGTCTGCGCCTTCACCAGCCATCCGCTCGAGCACCTGGAGACGATCGAGACCGAAGCGGGTGCCCATACCTGCGGTTGGGACCCGGACGCTCGCTGTCTCTACGTGTTCTGTCCGCAGAGCGGCGGCGCGATGCTGTTCGAGGAACACGGCTGAGCGGCGACGCGCGCCGGATCATCGCGGCCCAGGGTGCGCGGGCGCTCGCGTACGGGCTCGGTTCGGTGCTGATCGGGCTGACGCTCGCCGACCGCGGCCTCTCCGACGCAGCGGTCGGTGTCGTGCTCGCCTCGCTCCTCGCCGGCATCGCGCTCGTCTCGGTACTGATCGCCCGCTACGGCGACCGCTTCGGGCGCCGCCGCTGCTACCGGCTCCTCTTCGTCGTCATGGCGCTGGCCGGAACCGTGTTCGCGCTTACCGGCTGGCTGCCGGCGCTGATTCTCGCCGGCCTCACCGGCACCGTCTCCACCGACGTCGTCGAGTCGGGGCCGTTCACCTCGCTCGAGCAGGCGATGCTCCCCCACGCCGCCGGCCAGCACGATTCGACCCGGCTGTTCGGCACCTACAACACGGTCGCGACGCTCGCCGGCTCCCTCGGCGCGCTGGTCGCCCTCGTCGGCTCCTCACCACGCTGGCTGCTCACCTACCCGCTCGCCGCCGGGCTCGGGCTACTCGCGACCACAGGCTTGTCGGCGTCGGTGGAGCGCGGCCAGGAGCTCGAGCAGGAGCCGCTGCCGCCGCTGCACCGCTCGCGCGGGATCGTGATGCGCCTCTCCGGCCTGTTCGCGCTCGACAGCTTCGCCGGCGGCTTCGTCCCCCAGACCTTCATCGCCTACCTGTTCGTACGCAAGTACGACGCCTCAGCCCACACCCTCGCGATCACCTTCTTCGCGATCGGGATCCTGCAGGCGCTCTCTTTCCAGGCCGCGGTCCGGATCGCGGGAAAGATCGGCCTGCTGCGCACGATGGTCTTCAGCCACCTCCCGTCCAACCTGCTCCTGATTGCCGTCGCGTTCGCGCCCAACCTCACCACCGCGATCGCCTTGCTGCTGGCCCGCTTCGCGCTCTCGCAGATGGACGTACCCACCCGCCAGGCCTACGTGATGGGGGTTGTCGACCCGAGCGAGCGCACCGCCGCCGCCGCCTACACCAACACCGCCCGCTACCTCACCCGACCGGTCGCACCCCTGATCGCCGGCGCCGCCCTCCGCGGCGCGCTCGGCGCCCCCTTCTTCATCGCCGGCACGCTCAAGTGCGTCTACGACGGCGGCCTTTACCTGCTCTTCCGCCACGTCAGGCTCAGCGACCATCCCGCGGAGAGCGCTCCCGTCAACGTATGAACAGTCGTTCACGCTACGCTGGAGCGCAGATTGGCGCACGGGGTTCAGGGCAAGGCTCATGCAGGCGAGGTCGACGCGGCGATTGCGCGCGAAGTCGCGCAGACGATGCAGGCGCTCGCGACGTCGAGTCGCGTCCGGATCCTGGCTCGACTGCGACGATCACCCTGCGCCGTTGGCGAGCTCGCCGAGGCCGTCGAGATGGAACGCTCCGCCGTCTCCCAGCAACTGCGCGTCCTGCGCCACCTCGGGCTGGTGATCGGCGAGCGGCGCGGCCGCAGCATCGTTTACGCGCTCCACGACTCTCACGTCGCCGACCTGCTCGACCAGGCCGTCTACCACATCGAACACCTCCGCATCGGCTACCCCGAGCGGATCAAGCAAGCGTCGTGAGCCACCACGCCGCGCACGACCACGCGCATGAGCGCGGCGAACAGGGCCACTCGCACGGGCTCGTCGACCGCTCGATCATCCGCTCCCGCGCCGGCGTCAAGACCGTTTCGATCAGCCTCGCCGTCCTCGGACTCACCGCCGGCACGCAGACAGCGATCTTCGCTCTCTCCGGCTCGGTCGCCCTGCTCGCCGACCTGATCCACAACTACGGCGATGCCCTCACCGCCGTGCCGCTCGGGATCGCCTTCTTCCTCCGCTCCTTCCGCGGCGAGAAACTCGCCGGCCTCGCCGTCGTCCTCGCGATCTTCGTCTCGGCCGCCGTCGCGCTCTACGAGACGATCCAACGCTTCATCCACCCGCAGACCCTGACCCACCTCTGGGTGCTCGCCGCAGCTGGGGTGATCGGCTTCCTCGGCAACGAGCTCGCCGCTCAGGTCCGCCTGCGCAGCGGACGGCGGCTCTCAAGCCCTGCCCTGATCGCCGACGGCAACCACGCCCGCATCGACGGCTTCGTCTCCCTCGGCGTCGTCGCCAGCGCCATCGCCGTCTCCCTCGGTGCCCGCATCGCCGACCCGATCATCGGCCTCGCGATCACACTCGTCATCCTCAAAATCACCTGGGATTCCTGGCGGACGGTCACCACGAGCGAGCCAGGCGAACTCGTCGAGCTTCACCTCAACTAGCCAGGCCGCGCCCCAAACCACGGCCGACGCAGCTTCATGCGTGGTGTTGGCGCAAGCTCGACGACGCGGCAATGCGTATTCGCGCGGTCTGAGCGAGTTAACTATGGGACCCACATCTAGGCAGAGAACCTAGGCGGAGATCTTCGTCCGTGCGCCTGCGTGCGCGGCGTCGACGCGGTCGAGCCACGGCTTCGCCTTCAGAAGCTGGAAGGTCTCGCGCGCATCCGCGAGCAGCTGCTCGGTCTCCTCGCCCGCCCCAAGAAGCTCGGCGTGCTCGAGGCACGCAACCGCGGCCCAGAACGGCATCCCGAGCTCGTCGAAGCCGGCGGCCGCGGCGGCGCAGCCGGCCGGGTCGTCATCGAGGCGCGCGCGCAGCCGGCGCGCCTGCGCCTCGACGAACGGAGGCTGGAATCCCCCGGGCAACCGCTCGAGACGCGAAACCAGCTCGGCCGCCCGCTCCCGCCGGCCGAGCGAGAGCAAGATCTCCACCGCGTCTGGAAACACCTGCTTGCCGTACTGCGTCGCGAACACGGAGGCCTCCGTCGTGCCCAGCGCAGGGCCGAGGCACTCGAGCGCAGCTGCAAGCGCGTCGTCCAGCCGACCCTCGGCACGGAGAACGCCGACGCTCGCGGTCAGCAGAAAGATCCGCTCTTGCACGTCGGACGGCGTCTGGGGATAGAGCGAGAGGAGGCGGCGCGCCTCCGCGGAGTCGCCGCGGTGGATCCGAATCTGCGAGATCGCCACGAGCAGGCCCTGCGTCGTCGCCTCCTGGAGACGATCCTCTGGAACCTGGTCGGCCGTCGCGAGGGCGTCGTCCCAACGCCCGAGCAGCCAGAGCGGAAAGGTCATCTCGGCGAGCGTCGACCACTCTCCGAGCCGCGAGCCTCGTCGGCGCGCAAGCGCAAGCGCCTGCTCCAGGTACCCGAGCGCGTCTTCGTACCGGTCACGGTAGAACTCGGCGTCGGAGAGGTTGAAGTAGATCGTCCCCAGCTGCTCGAGGTCGTGCTCGAAGGCGATCTCGCGGGCTTGCCGAAGCAAGGCGAGGCGCTCCTGCTGCCGCCCTGTATGGGCCGCGAGGACCGCCCGGCCGTTGAAGGTCGTAGTGAGAACGGCAGCCGAGCCGAGCGATTCGCCCATCTCCGTCGCCTGCTCCAGCACTTCGCGTGCCCGTTCGCGGTCGCCCGCGAAGACGTACGCGCTGCCGAGCCGCGCCACGAGGAGCGCGAGGTCCTCGTCCGGCTCGTCGTCCGCGAGGACCGCGTACGCCTGCTCCATCATCGCGAGCCCCTCGTCGAACCGGCCCTGCCAACGGACGACGAGCGCAAGCCGGCTCGAGACACGTGCGGCCCCGTGGGTGTCTCCTTCCGCCTGGAAGAGGGCCGTCGCCTCGGTGAGCAGACGCTCGGCAGCCTCGAAATCGGCGGCGTGGTAGGCGAGCCAGCCGGCCCGGTCGAGCAGACTTGCCCGTTCGCGGGTGTCGTCTGTGAGGTCGGCGGCCTGCGCGAGATACCGCTGTGCCTCACCCGAGGCGGCGAGCGACTCCGCCCGCTCGCCTGCGCGGACGAGCGCCTCGTGCGCCTGCCGGCGGACGTCCGCCGCGTCCGCGGCCTCGGGGTTCGCCTCGTAGGCGTCGACGTAATGCGCCGCTACCACCTCGGCGATCTCGTCCTCCTCCGGGAACGAGGCACGAAGGAAGGCCGCGGCCGCGAGGTGACGCGCGCGCCGCTCGTGGCGCGAGAGCGTCTCGTACGCGACGTGGCGCACGAGGTCCTGCAGGAACCCGTACTGGCCGTGCTCGGGCGAGCGCGGATCCGCCTGCAGTCCGAGCACCTCCTTGCGCACGAGGGAGGCCAGAAGAGGTTCGAGCTCGCCGGTCGAGAGCCCTGAGAGCGCCCGGAGGCCGTCGCGGGTGAAGGTCTTGCCGAGCACGGCGCCGTCGGAGAGCAGCCGCCGCTCGTCCGGGGACAGCCCGTCGAGGCGTGCCGCGATCAGCGCATGCAGGGTCTCCGGCACCTCAAGCTCGCCGATCTCCGCCACGGGACGGTACACCGGGCCTTCGTGGGCGATCAGGCCGCGGTCGAGCAGCATCCTCACCGTCTCGACCGCGTAGAGGGGGACGCCCTCGGCGCGCTCGAGGATCTGCTCGCGTGTCCGCTCGGGCAGCCCAGGCACGAGCCCGGCGAGCAACTCCTCCATAGCGCTCTCGGACAGCGGCTCGAGGTAGAGCGACGTGAAGTTGCGCAGACCGGCACCCCAGTTCGGCCGCCGGTCGGCGAACTCCGGGCGTGCGAGCGTGACCACATACAGCGGCGAGTTGCGCGACCACTCGAGCAGGTACTCGACGAAGTCGAGCAGGCTCGCGTCAGCCCACTGCATGTCTTCGAACGCGAGCACGGTCGGATAGACGTCGGCAAGGCGCTCGAAGAAGAGCCGCCATGCCGCAAACAGATCCTGTTTGTCGCGCGCGCTGTGCTCGGCCAGGCCGAGCAGGTGCGCGAGCCGAGGCTCCACGAACGCGCGCTCCTCCGGATCGGCCAGGTATTCCTCGAGCGCGAGATGCAGCTTCTCGAGCGCGGCAGACGGCTCCTCGTCCTCGCCGATCCGGCAGCGCATCCGCACCATGTCCGCAAGGGCCCAGTACGTCACGCCGTCGCCGTAGGACAGGCAGCGGCCACGATGCCAGTATGTGATCTGGGCGATCCCGTCGAAGTACTTGTAGAACTCCCACGCGAGCCGCGACTTGCCGATCCCGGCGATGCCGGTGACAGAGACCAGATGGGCCTTACCCCCGTCGTCGCACTCGTGGAAGAGATCCTTGATCCGACGCAGCTCGCGATCGCGCCCGACGAACGGGGCCTCGAGACCGTGCGACTTGAGCGAGCCGCGGGCTCCCGAGACGATGCGCAGAGCCTGCCAGAGCGGCAGCGGCTCCTCTTTCCCCTTCAGCGCGTGAGAGCCAGCGTGCTCGTAGGCGACCGTCTGCTCGGTCATCCGGCGAGTCGTCTCGCCGACCAGCACCATCCCGGGGTCGGCAGCCGACTGGATCCTTGAGGCCGTGTTCACCAGGTCGCCGGCCACCATCCCCTGCCCTTCCGCGCCGATCGTCACAGCCGCCTCGCCGGTCAGGACGCCTGCCCGAGCGCGCAACTCAGGCGCGCCGACCTCGTCGCCCAGAGCCGAGACCGCGGCGACGAGATCGAGCGCCGCCCGCACCGCCCGCTCGGCGTCGTCTTCCGTCGCGGTCGGGGTGCCCCAAACCGCCATCACCGCGTCGCCGATGAACTTCTCGACCGTGCCGCCGTAGAGACCGATGAGCCGGCTGCAGGCGTCGAAGTACCGCGAGAGCAGCTCGCGCACCTCCTCAGCGTCCCTCCGCTCGGAGAGCGCCGTGAACCCGACCAGGTCCGCGAACAGCACCGAGACCAACCGTCGCTCCGCGACCGGAGCGACCGTCGGCGCACTGGCAGGAACGACAACAGCCGACGCGCCGCCCTCCGTAAGTGGCGCCCCGCACTCGACGCAGAAGAGATCGCCGGTCCGATATGCGTTGCCACAGGATGGGCACGCGAACGGAAGCGCCCTTTCGACCAAACGCACCAGCACTGAACGAGCAGGTTGCCGCCGCACACCGCCGCTGACCAACTCTGAACCTGATCCAGCCGCTGCTGCTGCGACCGCTACGGCGCTACCGAGATGTCTGCCTCATGGCGATGGGGCAACAGCCGGGCAACAAGACCCACCGAGACCAGCCGAGGCCCGTCACCCCCAGAGCCGGCAAACCCCGCTCGAAGCCAGACCCGCCGAAGCCGGCTGAGCCTGCCGAAGCCTTCTCTTTAATCCCAAGGTCGCAGGTTCGATCCCTGCACGGCCCATCTCGAAGGCGCTGGAAGCAGCGCCTTTTTGCTGTACGGGCCACCGGATCGCGCGAGAGGGGCACCAGACGGGGCAATCATCGCGAGGCGCTGACCTGGCCTTTCCGCGGCGGATAGTGCACACTGCGACGAGCACGGAAGGCGGACTGGGGGGCAGAGCAACGAGCAGCGGGACGGAGCCGCTCGCGACAACTGCTGAAACCGTCGACGACGCCGTCCGTCGGCTCGTAGTCGAGCGCTCGCACGACCTCGTCACGCTCTGCGACCTGACCGGCGCGATCGTCTACGCGTCGCCGTCGTGGGCCAACCTCGGCTGGGACCCCGCCGCGCTCGCCGGCGTGGAGGTGCTCGAGCTGATCCACCCGGACGACGCCGAGAAGGCGATGGCGGCGTGGAACAAGGTCGCGTCCGGGACCGACGTCGACTCCGTCACCATCCGGCTGCGCCGGGCGAGCGGCAGCTTCGCGTGGTTCGAGGTGAACGGATCCTCCGTGCGCGGCGAGGAGGGCGAGCTCCGCTTCCTGCTCGGGACGGCACGCGACGTGAGCGAGCGGGAGGAGCTGCGCTGGCGGCTTCGCGACCTCGACGCCGTGTACCGCTTTGCCGACGCCGTCGCCGGCGCCCGCGCGCTCGACGACGTGCTCGACGCGGCGCTCGATTCGCTCCTCGAGGCCGCCGGCGCCGACCGGGCCTCCGTCCTGCTCGCGGACGACGAAGGTGTGCTCCGCTTCCGTGCCTGGCGCGGCCTCTCCGACCGATACCGCGCCTCGACGGAGGGCCGGTCGCCGTGGCCACGCGACGTCTCGGATCCGCAGCCGGTCCTCTACGAGGACGTCGCCGACGCAGGGTTCGAGCCGGCGCTCGAGCGCGTCATGCGCAAGGAGGGCATCGCTGCGCTCGCGTTCATCCCGCTCGTGCGCGGCGGGCGGCAGCTCGGGAGATTCGTCCTCTATCGCGACGCCCCGCACCGCTGGAGTGAGCGCGAGGTGCTGCTCTCGCGGACGATCTCGAACCACCTCGCGTCGGTCCTCGAGCGGGCGCAGGCCCAGAACGAGGCCGATGCGGCGCGCGAACGGCTTGCGCTGCTGCTCGAGGCGACAGAGCAGCTGAGCCAGACGCTCGACTACGAGGAGCTGCTGCGGCGCGTGCCGCAGCTCGTCGTCCCGCGCATCGCCGACGGCTGCCACGTCTACATCGCGCGCAACGAGACCGAGCTCGTCCGTGTCGCGCACGCCCACCTGGAGCCGCGCATTTCGAAGCTCCTCGACCGCATCGACGCCGTCTACGACGTCTCCCGGCATCGGCGAATCCCGGTCGTCGAGGTCTTCCGCACCGGCAAGCCGATCCACCGGCCGGCGCTGACGCGGCCGCTCTCGAAGGTGGCGCGCCCCGGCGAGGAGGACGTCGTCCGCATGGAGTCGCGCTCGCTCATCGTCGTCCCCCTCGAGACGGGCGACAGGCGGCTCGGCGTCCTTGCCGTCACTGCGACCGAGGCCGGCCGTCTCGGTGACGAGGACTTCGAGCTCGTCTCGGAGCTCGCGCGGCGCGTCTCCCTCGCGCTCGACGTCGTGGGCCTCCACCGGCGGGCGCAGGACTCGCTCGCGCAGCTGCAGGCGGTGATCGCGCAGCTCCCGCTCGGCGTCGTGATCACCGACGCCCATCATCGCGTCGTGCTCCGGAACGACGAGCTCGAGCGCGTCTGGGGGGAACCGGTGGACATCGGCTCCGACCACCGCCAGGCCGGCACCGGGACGAGTGACTGGCCGCTCGAGCGGGCGATCGAGACCGGCGACGTGACGATCGGCGAGCGGTACGAGGTCGAACGCGACGACGAGACGCGCACGCTCGAGATCAGCGCGGCGCCGGTGCGCGACGCCGAGGGAGCGATCGTCTCGGCTGTCGCGGTCGTCGCCGACGTCACGCGCCGCAGCCGGTCCGAGGAGAACCTGCGCTTCCTCTCGCGCGCCAACGAGCTGCTCGTGACGAGCCTCGACTGGGAGCGGACGCTCGCGGCGATCGCGGAGCTCGCGGTGCCTGCTCTCGCCGGCTACCTCGTGATCGACCTGCTCGACGACGAAGGCGAGCTCCATTGGGTCGTCGCCGTCCACGCAGACCCGGAGAAGACGGAGCTCGTCCGGGAGCTGCGGGCGAGCTACCCCCCGACGCTGTCGACGCACCCGATCCAGGTCGCGCTCCGCACCGGCGAAGCGCAGCTGATCCCCGACCTCCAGGCGGAGTCGAAGGCGATGGCGCACGACGCGAAGCACGCGCGCGCGATCCGGCAGATCGCCAACACCTCCGGCATCGTCGCCCCGCTCGCCGCTCGCGGGCGGACACTCGGCGTGATCAGCCTCGGCACGATCGAAGGGCAGCCGCGCTTCGACGAGTCCGACCTCGAGATGGCGATGGAGCTCGCGCGGCGAATCTCGCTCGCGCTCGACAACGCACGCCTCTTCGCCGAGGCGCAGGAGCGCGCGCACGCGGCGGAGGCGCTTGAGTACGTCGACGACGGCGTCTTCCTCGTCGACGAGGCCGGCATCGTCGGCCTGTGGAACCCGACCGCGGCGATCAGCCTGCGGCGCCCGGCAGTGGAGGCCGTCGGCCGGCCGATCGCGGAGCTGCTGACCGATTGGCCGTCGCTCCAGTCCCGCATCCCCCTAGCCTCCGAGCCGCAGCCCGGCGGAGCCTCGCGCGCGCAAACGCTGCCCGTGGAGGTGCAGGGCGAGGAGCGCTGGCTCTCGATCTCCGCCGTCCGCTTCCCGGGCGGCACCGTGTACGCCTTCCGCGACGTCACGGACGAGCGCGCCGTGGAGCAGATGAAGACGGACTTCGTCTCGACCGTCTCGCACGAGCTCCGTACCCCGCTCGCCGCGATCTACGGTGCCGCGATGACCCTCCGGCGGCGAGACGTCGTCGTCGACGAGCCTCAGCGCGACCGGCTGCTCGAGGTCGTCTCGAGCGAGTCCGAACGCCTCGCGCGGATCGTGAACGACATCCTCTGGGCGAGCCGGCTCGAGTCGGGCCGCATGAGCATCGCGATCGAGCGCTGCGACGCGACGGCGCTCGCGACCGAGGTGGTAGACGTCCTGCGGGCACGCGCGCCCGAGGGGATCGAGGTCGCGGTGAGCAAGCGGCGCGACCTGCCGCCCGTCGCCACGGATCCCGACAAGTTGCGCCAGATCCTCACGAACCTGATCGACAACGCGATCAAGTACTCGCCCGACGGCGGGCGGGTCGAGGTCGAGATCGGCCGCAGCGGCGGGCGCGTCCGGTTCCGCGTCACCGACGAGGGGCTCGGCGTGCCGCCCGCTGAGCAGGACCGGATCTTCGAGAAGTTCTTCCGGCTCGACCCGAACCTGACGCGAGGCGTCGGCGGCACCGGCCTCGGCCTCTACATCTCCCGCGAGCTCGTGACGCGGATGAACGGCCGGATCTGGATCGTCTCCGACGGCCGCGCGGGCTCGTCGTTCTTCGTCGAGCTGCCGATCGCATAGCGAAGCGCGGGCGAGACCGTGATCTCGCCCGCGCGTGGTTCGTTTCTCTACGAGCTGTCGTCTCTAGTACTGCGGGCCGCCGGGGCCGCCCGCGGGGCCCTCGTCGACATACGTCCGGCGGCGGCTGAAGTAGCCGGGGCCGGCCCACGAGGACCAGAAGATCAGCGACAGCAGGATTCCGGCGATGCCCACGATCAGCAAGATCCAGCCGACCGAGTGGATGTCCACACCGGAAACGGTGGCATTCACGGCGAAGGCGAGCACGGCGCCTACGGCCGCCAGGATTAGACCTACTCCGAGACCCATGCACTCCTCCTTTGGCGGGGTCCGGAAGCACAACGAACGAGTGCCGCTTCGAGGTTCGGTCAGTTAGGAGGGAAGCCTGCGGGACGGTGGCTGTGCCGCAGGGCCGCGCTGGAGCGCCGCGACTCCTCGCTTCGCTCGTCGGCCGGCTGCGCCGGCTGCGGCGTCCTCGGTCGCGCCCATAGCCTCAACTATGAACGCTCCCTGCGTCCTTGCCTCGCGACGCCCAGCGCAACCCTGCGGCGAGCACCATCCCCCAGGCTCCCCTCACGCTTTCGTCTAGGCTCCGAAACGGATGCGCAGGGGCTCCATCGTCGCGCTCTTGGGGATCGGATTGATCGCCGGCGGAGTGGCCACCGCCGTCGCGATCGTTCCCACCTGGTTGCCGGAGGACGCCTCGCGCGAGGCCGGCCGCATCGACTTCGTCTTCTGGTTCGTGATCGCGATCTGCATCGCGATCTTCGCCCTCGTCGCCGCGGTGATGATCTACGCCGTCCTCCGGTTCCGCGTCCGACCCGACGACCACGAGGACGGGCCGCCGGTGCACGGGCACACCGGCCTCGAGATCACGTGGACGGCGATCCCGTTCGTCCTGGTCACCGCCATCGCGATCGTGAGCGCGATCGTCCTCTCACGCAACGACGCCGAGGCGCAGAACACGCTGCACATCAACGCGACCGCGCAGCAGTTCATCTGGACGTTCGGCTACCCGGATGCGAACAATGCGACGAGCCCGGTGCTGCGGCTCCCGGAGGGGCGGTCGGTCGAGCTCGACATGCGCTCGCTCGACGTGATCCACGCCTTCTTCGTGCCCGAGTTCCGGACGAACGAGGACATCGTCCCGGGGCTTGTCACCACCGTCCACCTCACGCCCGACCGGGTCGGCACCTTCCCGCTCATCTGCAACGAGCTGTGCGGGCTCGGTCACGCGCTCATGCGCACGCAGGCGATCGTGATGAAGCCCGGTGCGTTCGACGGCTGGCTCAAGCAGCAAGGCAAGTCGGCCGCGCCGGCGCCGTCGACGTCGTCGTCCTCTACGGCGGCAGGCCTGTCGGTCTTCAACTCGAACAGCTGCATGAGCTGCCATACGCTCACCGCCGCGCATGCCACCGGCAACATCGGGCCGGATCTCGACAAGCTCGTCGCGTACGCGCAGCAGGCGCACCAGCCGCTCGACGCGTTCGTCCACGAGTCGATCGTCAACCCGAACGCGTACGTCCAGCCCGACTATCCGAAGGGCGTCATGCCGCAGACGTTCGGGCAGACACTCTCGAAGGCGCAGCTCGACGCGCTCGTGACGTTCCTCGTGCAATCGGCCCAGCACGCAAGCAAGAAGGGGTGAACCGGCGTTGACGACGACCACCACGACGGCCCACGACGTCCATCACGCGCCCGCGCCAACGGGTGGCGGCTGGCGGCTGCTCTACCGGGCCGGCTGGGTGCGCGCCGCGTGGATGACGCTGCTGTTCGCCGGATTCGGCTTCGGCCTCGTCGTCGTCGTGCGCTGGGCCGCCCACTGGCATCCGATCATCGCCACGCAGCCGCTCGTCCTTGTCTCGGCGCTCGTCAGCGCGCCGATCGGCTTCCTCGCCGGCATCGGCACCTTCGACTACTGGGCGTACTACGCCCTGGGCTTCCCGACCCGACCCGAGGACCACTCAGGGCACGGCGCGCAGAGCTGGCGCGACTACCTCCGCGTCAACACCGACCACAAGGTGATCGGCGTCCAGTACCTCGTCACGACGGTCTTCTTCTTCCTCGCCGGCGGCCTGCT
>WNGD01001390.1_pt1 | contig 26395 bp, 24 predicted proteins | sample 5400671 | NCBI WGS metagenome assembly WNGD01 (sample SAMN13153369, study PRJNA577476) | soil metagenome | isolation source: 40 cm soil or saprolite under grassland replicate 2 | place: USA:California | collected 2016-06-15
TCAGCAGCGTTTTCCCGCTCGTTGCGTCCCAGACCTGGACCGTTTTATCGACGGAGCCTGATGCGATGCGCGTGCCATCCGGCGACCACATGACCGTCGTCACAGGGGCGGAGTGCCCACGATAGGTCAGGATTGGTTTCCCCGTCGTCGCCTCCCAGACCTGCACTGTCTGGTCAAGCGAGCCTGAGACGATCGAGCGGCTATCGGGCGACCAACTGAGTGTCTGCGCAGGCAGCCTATGGCCGCGATAGGTGGTGATGTGCGCACCTGTGGAGGCATCCCAGACCTGTAGGGTGTTGTCTAAGGAGGACGAGGCGATATACCGCCCATTGGGTGACCAGGCCACCGCCAATATCCCGTCTGTATGCCCACGGTAGATCAGCCGCGTCTTGCCTGTAGAGATGCTCCAGACCTGCACGGTTTTATCGAGGGAGCCTGAGACAAGATACTTGCCGTCGGGTGACCAGGCGACCGCCGTAGCCCGATCGGTATGCCCGTGGTAGGTCAGGAGGATCTTCGAGGACGGGCGCGTAGTGGTAGCGCTGCCACTAGCAGTCGTGCCTGCCCCGCAGGCAGTCAGTAGCGCCAGTAACAGGGGAATGCCTAATGCCAGCGCGAACAGACGTGCATAACTTCTCGACAACATATAGAAGCCTCCTTCTGAAATACAGATAGAGTTACGACAGCCTCTTTCCTCGTTGGAAGAGCAAACAGCACTCCGGTCAACTATCAGGCATGCCTCGCGCCCGAGCTCGAAACTGTCGCACTTTCACCAGATTGCCACAAGCCCACTGGCGGCACCAGCACCGACTCAGATTATGGCTCTGATCGATAAACACCCAGTGACAGTTGGGATTGGCGCACACCTTCAAACGTGCCGGCAGGATTCTTTCTAGTATATCGACCCACGAAGCGGCGATCTGAGATGCCACGGCGGTCCAGCTCTCATGAAGCATGATGGTCTGCAGGCGTACCCCGGTGCCGCTGCGTTGGACCTGCCGCATCACCGGCGCCAGAGCCAGAAAGGCATTGAGTTCCCTGAGCTGGGCGTCGGTTGCTGGCTGCCCAGTGGCAGCCGCTTCGAACATCTGACGCAGCAGGGCCCGTAATGCGCGCAGCGCCGCCATCGCCAGGGCATCGGGTGGAGGTGTGACGGGCAGATGCCAGTGTTGGGCAAAGGCTGCCACCCACTCTGGATTTGTGAGATTGTCCTCCACGCCCCTTCGGCCCCGACAGTCGAAATGTTCACTGTTGATCAGATCGAGGCAGAGTTCACCTTCACTGATCAGCGGGACCTGTTCATGCCTTGATGATGGCTGTTGCCTGGGCCCGGATCGTCGACCCTCCTTGCCGTGTTTGCTCCGACTAATTTGCATCTCCTCACGTTGTCCTTACTCTCGACGCCGGTGCGTCGAAATGTAATGATATAATCATATTAATGTCCATTACGCCGTTTGTCAATACTTCTAGAACAGTTGACATGATATCTCTTTAATCGAGCATGCAGGAAAGAGAAAAGCGAAATGAGAAGGATATACGTAATAGCTATAGATCTATATCATCTATTACATAGTTATGGATCGTGATCGATCGATGAGGAAACGAGTCTCTCCTGAATGAAAGTGGTTTTCAATGCTTTTCATTCTACCGAAGAGACTCGTCTTTTTCACTCCCTCGACTTTTGAGTTGAGTCGCCCTGAAAATACTCTCGGAAATGCTTGTATAGTTTGGCTCTCTCTGCTAAAGTAGAGACACAAAGTGTAGCTTATGTGATGCTCAAAAATAAGGTAACCGCCATACTCATAGCCATGTATCCTTCTTTTCTGCTATACTACAATAACACGTCATGCAAGCAGAATGTGTTACATACTTTTCATTGAGGATGGTATCATGCGAGTTGCAGTCATCTCGGATATTCATGGCAATCAGCTAGCTTTAGAGGCAGTACTGGCAGATTTGCAACAGCAACCGGCCGTCGATCATCTGGTGATTGCAGGCGATTTGTGTTTAAATGGGCCATGTCCGCGTGAAGTATTGCAGACAGTACAGCAACTGGAGTGTCCGGTTATCCAAGGAAATGTAGATGCGGAAGTGGCCAATGGTGCGCCCGACAAAGGGGCGAAGAAACGCACAACTGTCTCCTGGACACGTGAGCAGATAGGACAGGCCGGTATTCATTACCTGGCATCACTGCCCTTCTCGCATCACATTCACAATCCAGATGGCAGCGAGTTACTGATCGTGCATGCCAACCCGCTCAATCTGGAGGATGCGATTTTCCCTAATGCGCCCGATAGCGAGTTAGTGCGTCTGCTAGGAGGTTTGGAGCCGACGATAGGAGCTTTGGTCTTTGGTCATTTACATATCGCCTATACCCGCCAATGGCGGCATTTGCTGTTGGCCGACGTCGGCAGTTGTGGCCTACCGCGAGACGAAGATTTACGTGCCGCCTACGGCATCCTCACCTGGCAAGAGCAGAGCTGGAAAGCAGAAATCCAACGCGTAGCCTACGATGTCAAAGCCGTGATCAAACAAATTAAAACCAGTGGTATGCCTAATCCCGACAAGCGCATCAAGATATTGACAGAGGCAAAGTATTAGTCATGAACCGCACGGGCTAAAGCCACGGCGGCTTGTTCCTGTCTTTACGCGCCGATCTGACTCTATCCAGATCGACTACCGGACGAAACAAGAGGCACCATGACCGATGCCCTTGAGATATTGATGGCGGCGTTGCGATCAGCGTTATCACAATGCCCACAGTTGATGCAAGAGAAGGAAGCCTGACTCTTGCGGTTCTCTTTTGCCGTATTCCCACACTCGCTACACGTTCGCGACGTGTTACGAGGGTCAACCGTGTGCAATGGGACGCCAGCCAGAGCGGCTTTATACGAGAGGAAGAAACGGAGTTGTGCGAACGACCAGGACGAATGCCTTGCACGCTGAGAGTGTCGAACCGTGCGTTCCGTCCGTTGACGGATGTGCCTTAACTCTTCAAGGGCAATCGCTTGCTTCTTCTGCTTGGCCTTGTACACAAGGCGTTTGGAGATCACATGATTGGTATTCTTACGGAAACGGGCTTCCCGCCCACTGAGCTTTTTGAGATGACGCTTTGCCGACTTCGTGCCACGCTTGGCAAGCCGTTGCCTCAAAGCGTGCATGCGCTGGCGTGTCTTCTCAACCTGCTTACCACTGAAGGTCTCACCAGTACTATCCGTGGCAAGATTCACAATGCCCAGGTCAACGCCCAGGGTACTGTCTGGCTCATCAGGCGTTGGAGTGGGAACATCAAGGGTCACTGCCAGATACCATGTCCCTTTGCGAGAGAGCAAGTCCGCTTGCCCTTTGATCGCGTCAAGACGGGATTGCTGATAGCCGCCCATGCGGAAGGGAATGAGAACGCGCCCTTGGAGGGTCAAGAGGGACACTTCGGTCAGTCCCTTAAAGGCCATCACCCGTTCATCGTAGGTGACAGCTCCTTCACGCTTGAATGTGGGTTGGATGCTCTTGTCACGCTTGTAACTGTCAACCACTTTGGAGATAGCGCGTATGGTCAACTGAGACGACAATCCATACCGTTTGCGGATATCGGCATAGACCAGCTTTTGCAGTTCAAACTTGTTCGCAAGCTGTTCAGCAAAAGCCACATTGGCAATCGCATTGCACGCATCATTAAAAGCATGCACGGTCTCAAGCAAAGCGTTCGACTGTTCTGGCGACGGGGCCAGTTTCAAGAGCATCGTTTGTTTCATATTAGGATTATCGCACACGCGAGAACGGTATTGTCAATACTATTCTGACGCAAGGGCTCAAGCCGAAACACGCCTCACCACTGCCGTTGAAACGGCATGGCTTCCGGCGGGCTCAAGCCCTTCATGTGACTCCCAGAGAATGCATAAGGCACTCGTTTATAATACGAGTGCCTTATATTTAAGCAAAACAGCTATCTCATACAACTTAAGCGTGAGTAAATCGGTAGGAGAAGCCATCACAGGTGGCGGTAAGAGCAGTATTCACCGCCAGCCTCATGTCTGACTCATCAGATACAGCTAATTCCTCCTCCACGAAAGCCTCTTCTCCGAAGTAAGTAGCGGCATCACCGACATCTACTAGATGCAGCTCCTGGATAATTGCTCTCAATTCGCCCGTTGTTACCATAGGTCTTTACTCCTCATTGAATAAAAAAATGTCTTTTTTCATTTCACTACCACCCATACATCAGGCATCCACCTTGCTATACATAGCATGCCGAATGTTTCATTATTATAGCTTACTTTTAATAGAGTAGATGATTGCCGAAGAATCTATGAACATATTGCACCTACGTATATACATACGTTCGAGGTTTCGTTTTTAACACATCTATTTGCCAGAATAGGCAAAATAGGCCATCTGTACACGCTACCCCTTGCCATGCCTGTTTGCGCTATACTGACGGCGAACGATATTGTAGTCACCTTCTATGCCTCGCTCTTTCACATGCGCTTGACAAGCTTGGTAAAATAGAAGAGGTTCTGGCAGCTTATACTAAGGCAATAGCTCTATCCCACTGTTCACCAATTTCTGCGCTAGAGCTTTTTTATTAAAAAAAACATCTATATATTTCAATATATCTACGCACCACAAAGAAAGAAGTCTGTGAGGATAAAATGTTGTGAATGTCATACACGAAAGTCATCGCTCTTCTGCTCAAGAGCGTCCCAGGCATACAGTTATGCTCGTAACCATCTGTATTTTGATTGCCATGGTCACAGCTGCATGGAATGCCCCATCGCTGTTCGCCCACTTCTCACCGCTTCAGCATACATATAACATCAAAGCACAGCACGCTGCTCTGCTAAGCACACCCACACCGACAGCATCACTCGATTACCAGGATACGATCACCACTGCACAGCAGTACATGAGTGCGCTGCTGAACCATCAGTATGCGCTTATGTGGCAGTTACTGCATCCACAGGTACAGGCTATGTGGCCCAGTGAGACCAGTTTCGCCACCTACTGGCAAAAGCGTTTCCAGCATTATATATTGCAACGTTTTGTACTGGGGAAAGTCTCTGGATTAGCTCACTGGGTCAATCCAGAGACGATGAGGAGCTATTCACAGGTACAAGCTGTACCCGTCTCCCTCTCACTCGAACCCGATCAGACGATCTCTCAACAACTCTCAGTTCCGCCAGAGGCTCTGCATCCCGACCCACTCTTCCAGAATCTGCCCCTTATCGTACAACAAGTCTCTGCTCAACGCTCAGGAAAGGCTTCCTGGCTCGTACTCAACGGTGGACCTGCCGACCTGGAAGCACCTATCCTTCCACCACTGCAATCGATCGGCACAACAGTTAACGTGCCAATCCTAATGTATCACCATATCTCCAACATTGTTCCCCAAACACCGCTGGGTATGAGCCTTACAGTTACTCCGACCAATTTCAAGCAACAATTGGATTATCTCCACCATCAGGGGTATCACACAATTACCTTTAATCAGCTCTTTGATGCCCTCTACTACGGTGGACCATTACCAAAGCATCCCATTATCCTCACCTTTGATGATGGCTACGATGATGCATTTACATTTGCCTATCCCATCCTGAAGGCAGATGGCTTTAGCGGCATGTTCTATATCATTACTGGCAAAATTGGTTGGGCAGGTTATGTCAACTGGCACCAGATCAAAACTATGCTCGCCAACGGCTTGCAGATCGGCTCCCACACCGTTCATCATGTCGATATGGGCAGCCTCGTTCTGTATTCAGAAACTCAGGCACAACACGAACTACAGACATCACAGCAAGTACTGCAACAACATTTAGGCATACCTATCCAGCAATTCTGTTATCCATCAGGTGAACCCTTCCGTAGCGGCACCTGGCAAGCTCGCCAGCTCATTGTGCAATTGTTAGCAGCAGATGGCTATGTGGGAGCCACCACCGACCCAGGCATGACAGGCATTCTGCAAAATAGCTTGACCCCTTTTATCCTCCTACGTATTCGCGTCGATGGCCGCTCCAATTTTCAATTTTTTAAGGAGAGCCTGCCGTGGTAACGTGCTCACGCACAACATGCATCATAGGGCAGGCTCCGCTCTCCTCATCGATTCCATTGGCCTATAATTGCCATACCGCCACGTCATTGTAGAGTACTGAAGTTGGCTGATTGAGGGAATAGGAAATAACACCAATTTGCCCATGACTATTGGACTTCGCTTACTCTTGAAGCACAGACCGTGAAAAAACCCTATTTACAACTCCCCCACAATATGATATTATCTACCCTGTTCGGGGATGTAGCTCAGCTGGGAGAGCGCGACAATCGCACTGTCGAGGCCAGGGGTTCGAGCCCCCTCATCTCCACCCGTAGGGCGCAATCAATCGGGCCCCTACGAAATAGGTGTCTTGCCGAAATACATGCCTTGCAAATCGCAAAGGGGTATGGTATAGTATAGACACCGTAGCGAACAAAAGCAGTGAGCAGGAGTAGTAGGTCAACCTTCATGCAGAGAGTAGTCGAACGGTGCAAGACTACAACCCAATCTGACTGAACTCGCCTGTGAGCCGCATGTGTGAAGCCCTTGAGATGGTAACTTGTAGGGGCCCGATTTATCGCGCCCAGCCAAAAAGTACCAGAACAACGCCTAGCACTTGTCGGGACGCCCGTTATAGCGTACAATGAGTTACACTAATCAATCGATCAACTCATTCCAGAATAATCTATTCGCATGGGCCTGTAGCGCAGCTGGGAGAGCGCATCCATGGCATGGATGAGGTCAGGGGTTCGAGCCCCCTCAGGTCCACCAGGGTACCCTTTGTGGGTACCTCTGCATATCTGGACAATTGCACGATTGATTGCTGTAAAATCAGGGTGGTACCACGGAATAGCCTTTCGTCCCTCACGGATGAAAGGTTTTTTGTTTATAGATGTCTCTTATTTCGCATATGCTGCCGCAGGCAGCATATGCGAAATAAGAGACATCTATAAACAGCAACAAGGGAGAGGCAGCTATTATGATCACAAAGACAAAGTACAATCCAAAAGAGATCGAAGCGAAATGGCAACAGCAGTGGGAAGCTGAGTACCTGTATCATGCTCCCGATAACTCACCTAAACCTAAATTCTATCATCTAGTCATGTTCCCCTATCCGTCCGGTGACCTGCATATGGGCCACTGGTACAACTACTCGCCCTTCGATGCCTATGGTCGTTTCAAACGCATGCAGGGCTATAACGTCATGCAACCCATCGGCTTCGACGCTTTTGGCCTGCCTGCCGAAAATGCCGCCATCAAACGCGGCGTACAGGCACGTACATGGACACTGGCGAACATTGACAACATGCGCAAGCAACTGCGTCGCATGGGCGCACAATGGGACTGGGAGCGTGAAGTTGTCACCTGCCAGCCTGACTACTACAAATGGACACAGTGGATCTTCCTGCAATTTTACAAGCACGGACTGGCCTACCGCACCAAAGCGCCCGCCAACTGGTGTCCCGGCTGCAATACCGTGCTGGCAAATGAGCAGGTACTGGCCGATGGCACCTGCGAACGTTGTGGTAGTACCGTTATTCGCAAAGAGATCGATCAGTGGCTGCTGAGAATTACCCAGTACGCTGAACGCCTGCTGAACTTTCCGGTCGTCGATTGGCCCGAAAAGACCATCACCATGCAGCAGAACTGGATCGGGCGTAGCGAGGGTGCCGAGATACGTTTCACCGTCGAGATCGATGGTAAACAGGAAGAGATACCCGTCTTCACCACGCGTCCAGACACCATCTATGGCGTTACCTTCTTTGTGCTGGCCCCTGAACATCCCTATGTCGAGAAGATCACCACACCCGAACACAAAGCCGAGGTTGATGCCTATGTAGATGAAGCGCGACGCATGACCGAGATCGACCGCATGAGTTCCGAGAAGGACAAGACAGGCGTCTTTACCGGTGGTTATATAACCAATCCCGTCAATGGAGAGAAAGTGCCGGTCTGGATCGCCGACTATGTGCTGATGAGCTACGGTTCCGGTGCCATCATGGGTGTGCCTGCCCATGACCAGCGCGACTTTGAATTTGCTCGCAAGTTCGGCATCCCCATTCGCGAAGTCATTCGCGCTGTAGACGAGGAAGCAAGCGATCCTGCCACATGGACAGAGGCCAAAATACATCTGGGTGTGATGGTCAACTCCGACCCCTTTGATGGCACACCTGCCAGTGAAGCCATTGGCAAAGTGACGAAATATATCGAGGAGCAGGGCGTGGGCAAATTTATGGTCACCTATCGCCTGCGCGACTGGCTGATCAGCCGTCAACGCTACTGGGGTGCGCCCATTCCCGTCGTCTACTGCGAAAAGGACGGCATCGTTCCCGTACCAGAGGATCAACTGCCCGTCTGGCTGCCGGAGAATGTCCAATTCAAACCAACCGGCGAGTCACCCCTGCGCTACGAGCCGGAGTTCCTGAACACCCCCTGCCCCATCTGTGGCGGCCCAGCTACCCGCGAAGCCGATACGCTGGATACCTTCATCGATTCGTCATGGTACTTCCTGCGCTACGCCGATCCGCATAACAGCGAACAGGCATGGAGCGAGGAAAAGATGAAGCTGTGGCTGCCTGTCGATCAGTACGTCGGTGGCGTTGAGCATGCCATCCTGCACCTGCTGTATGCACGCTTCTTTGTCAAAGCTCTGCACGACATAGGCTACCTGGACTTCGACGAACCCTTTATGCGCCTGTTCCACCAGGGTATGGTGCTGGGTTCTGATGGGCAAAAGATGTCCAAGTCACGTGGCAATGTCGAAGCCCCCGACAAGTACGTCGATAAGTACGGTGCTGATACCGTGCGCTGCTACATGATGTTCATTGGCCCCTTTGAGGCTGGCGGCTCCTTCCATGCCGACAATTTAGAAGGTGTCTGGCGATTTATGAATCGCGTGTGGAGCGTAGTCAACGATAACTGGATTACGAATAAGGTAGATGAGACAGAGACCAGCGAGAGCAAGGCTATCGAACGCCTGCGCCACAAGACGATCAAGCGCGTCACTGAAGACCTGAGCAACTTCCGCTTCAATACGGCTCTAGCAGCCCTGATGGAGTTTAATAACGTTCTGGTCAAGCAGCAAAACGAGCAGGTAGCACGTACAGCAGCCTATCGCCGTGCTCTGGAAACCCTGATGCAACTGCTGTCCCCCATGGCACCCCACATCACCGAGCAACTGTGGCATATCACCGATCATAGCGGTAGCATTCACCAAACCGAGTGGCCGACCTATGATGAGGAAATGACCCAGGATGAAACCTTCACGCTGGTCGTGCAGGTCAACGGCAAAGTACGCGAGCGTATCGAGGTTCCGGCCACTATCAGTGAAAACGAGGTGCGCAAAGTGGCTCTGGAAAATCCACGAGTAGCTTCCTTTATGGGCGAGAGTACTATCCAGAAAGTCATTTATGTACCAGGACGACTGATTAATATCGTGGTACGCAATAGTTAAGGATACCCAAAAACATCAATGGCCTTGCCGATCCGTGAGATTGGCAAGGCCATTGATGTTTTTGGCATCTTTCCTACCCCAATTCTGTAACATGCCGACGTTTATATATATGGGAGAAGTTCGATCTGCCACTTATCTTCGTCGACTGTTCTTAGTATACGTAAGCAGGAATTTCCGTAACGTTTCTCGTAACGCTTGCAAGACGGCTCACATGTTATTCTAAGGATAGATAAACGAGTATATGAAATTCTCGTAAAAACGAAAGAACCCTAAAAATTGGCGTGAATTGATGGAACTTCCCTATATATTCAAACGTATATACAGCAGAAACCAAGTAGCAAGCAGGCTTCACATGTAAAAAGTGGTCTGCACTGAAGTAGTTAGTTGTAGGGGCTAGAGTGAGTCCTTGTGGTCGCCCTAGTTAGTGACATATTTCACTTGTACAGTGTCGTGTAGTAGATAGCTATTTGACCAGTTTCCGTTTATGCTTAGGTATGTAAGAAAGGATTAGTAGTAGGGTGGATGAGACGGAACAGCAGAAGCAACGTAGTATTTAAAAAAGTGGAGGGTCGAACGTCTATAATAGTGAGGGAGTATCGCTGATCACAGACGGACGACCAGGGGTCAACAATAAACATAAAAAACGGGGAAAAACAAATAGCGGTCAGCCTGCTACAGGCGGAAGGAAAAAACTATGAATTCGCAAATCCATTCTGAACAACATCTTATGCAAAACAATGTTGAAACCTCTACCGACGATATGGCTCTACTTACCCAGAGTGGCTTCACCTCTGACGAAATCGTGTCCCTCCTCTGGCTCCGCCAATGGTACCAGAACGGTGGTAGCGACCGCACAGAGATCATCCGCCACCTGGAGTTCCTCAAACTCTTAGTGCTGAATGGTAAGATGGAATTGTAGTTCGGCTGCATAGCGTGGTGTTTGCATTGCCAAGATGCCACAAATGTTATCTGAATATCTCATATAAATAGAAAAGCACCTGCGAGAGGTGCTTTTCTATTGCCCACATTCCGTATTTTGATGAGAGTTTTATGCTCCCTGAATTTCCTGGTACTTTCCCACATACTCATGCACAGTCATGACATATTCGGCATGGCTCCAGGTCAGCGGAGAAGCACTCAGTGGCTCACCGCTAAAGGGATCAATCTGCTCGGCCATGGCACCACTTGGTAAGGCATGCTCTTGCGCCCAATCTAAGAGCGGGAGTGCCTGATGCAATTCGTCAAGCGTGGTGGCATGAGCGATACGATACTGTGCGAGCCAGAGCGTCGAGATAAACCAGGGGTTGCCCTGTGCAAGTGAAAGATCAGACGTGACGCGGTAGTAGTCGTCGTTTTCATAGCGTGCCATGCCCCCTACCGGCGTTTTCACCCAAAGCGTCTCCTCAAGTGCTTGCATCGTGCGCTCGACGTGCGGATCACGCGCTGAGAACATCCCGAACTGGAAGAGCGCACACATGCTGCTGTCCAGCGTCGGGTACTTCTGGATAGTGCCGTCTTTGTCCACGGTGATCATCCGCAGAAAATGCCCCTCTTCCTCATCCCACAAGTAGTCCAGCGTAGCCGCTTTGATCTCTTCTGCGGCCTGACCATACCTGCTGGCAAACTCCTCCTCTCCAAAGAGCTTGGCGAATCTGGCAGCAGCATCGAGTCCAGCATAGATCGTTGCCGTCGTGTATGTGAGGATCCCGTGTCGCTCTTCCCACAGATCATAGGAGGCATCGGGCAAATGTGTGTGTGGCTCACGGTAGCGGACAAGAAAATCCGCAGCGGGAAGCACGAACTCATGGTAAAGAGACGAAACGAAATCGATATCGTGAAAGCTGGCATAGTGTTGCCAGAGGCTATACACCACGAGGGCCGTTTCATCCTCCTGGATAGGCAAGTGTGGGTTTCCCTCTTGATCGATCCATGGATGCCAACTACTGCCCCACAAGTGGTCGGGGCCATATCTGTGTAAGAGATAGCCGTCTGGTGTCAGCACCGCCTGACAAAAATTATAAAACTGACCTGCGAGCGTCGCATAGCCTGTATGGTTTAAGGCATTGGCCACCAAAGCCCCGTCCCTGGGCCACATGTAGGAGTAACTATCGCCCGAATACCCGTAGGTATCGCCATCATTAGCCGCAATAATCGCGCCACCGGCATCAATCTGAGTTCGCAGCACCAATAGGCTGCGCTTATACAGATCCACCAGTTTAGGTGAAAGGTCACCGAAGGCTCGCGCATCTTTATTCACCCAACGAAACCAGTAATTACGTGTGCGTTTGAGAAACGAGTGAGGACCACGCACGCGAACTTTGCTGTCTAAAGACACAACCGTGGACAGATCGGCTCCCACGGTCAGCCAATGGTAAGCTTCTTCACTCTCCCCCGCAGCCACACTTGGCAGATGCAACGCGAGTGTTCCATCGACCCGTCCTTGAGCAATCGGGTTGCGGCCTAATTCGCCGTCCTCGGCATCGCGCCACGTTCCCTCGGCACCCTTGAACGCTTTCTTGCCCGTAGCCCAACTCGTAATCCCAACGGTCGCCTGCTCGCCGATACTAATCTGCCCATTCATGAGAAAGTAGGCTTGCTGCTTGTACGCCACGAGGGCCTGCTGCTTGGGAGCGTAGAAGACGGTATTGCCCTCAGCGTCACCTGAGATATGCCAGTGATAGTGGAAAAAGAGACGCACCTCTCGTGGATGATCAGCTTGATTCGTCACCACAACATGACGCAGGAAGATGTCGTCATGGAAATCCACCACATCGCTGAAGACCAATTGGAGTTGTAATGTGGGATGAATGAGTGTCACGTGGGTCACCAGTGTCTCCGTGCCATAGAGCATTTTACGTTCCCACTCAGGGGCATCAAGCCACGCAAACTGCCCCTCGACCCAGACACCAGTGTGGGAAATAGGAAGGGCAACTTCCTCCTCAATATCGGCAACATTGACGCCAGTGTGCAGTTCCTGACCAACATGCGGCCAGTAAATATCCCGGAGATTGTAGTTCTTATCAAAATTCAGCAGCAGTTTTCCATTCCCTAGAGGCAAGTCTCGTGGCATAGTGGCTTTCTCCTCTCTCAATGAGTTCTCTAATATGTTGGTTTCACTTCTCTTTACTTCTGTCCGAAGGAAGACTGCATATTTATCATCTTGGACATGGCATCTTGCCAGACCTGCACCAGATTCTTGCCTGCTTGGGCACCGGTTTCGGGTTGCATGGCAAAATTGATGTCCTTCACGACATCAAACCAGACTTGCCAGGTCTGCCGCTCGGTATCAATCCAGCGCTGCATCTGTTCCTGTCCCTGCTCAAGTATGCTACGCAGTTCCTCGGGAGACCCCTTAGCATTGTTCATCCTCTCAGTCCAGTTGCGAGCCCATTCCGCCCGCACGGCCAGGGTCTCTTCCACCGACTTTTGCCAAGTTTCCACCGTTTGGTGCCAGGTCGCTAGGCTCGGCGTCCCGCCCAGTCCCCGCATAGTATCGAACCAGTTCGTTAGCAGCAACTGCTGGGTATCGGCCCACCTCTTGATCAGATTTGCGCCAGGTCTGCTTTCGTCCATTGTATAACCTCCTTAGCTTGCTAGGGCAGCCAACACTCTACTCTTTACCCCTTGAGCGGTGAACATAACAAGTACCTATCGAGAGACATCTGCTCTCACACTGGACATGAGCCACAACAACGGGCATTCTACCTATTCTAGCAAATTCCCTGCTTCACAACAAACACAACAAGAAAGAAATGCCGTGCATCAAGAGCTATTGATAAGCATAGCCGCTCGTACTATAATGAGGAAAACATCGTAGAGAGGGCGCTGACTAGAAGAAGAGATCAGACCGGAGGGTAAACTATGACCGAGCAACTCAGAGAGGCTTTTGAACGAGCACAACAACTCCCTGATGATGTACAAAACGCTCTCGCAGAGCGTATCTTAGACGCAATTGATGAGCAAGAGTGGGATGAAATTGTTAGTAAGCCTCGTGTACAGAAAGCTTTACGCATCCTGGCAGAGGAAGCACGACAGCAAGAGGCCGCAGGTGAAACCGAAGAAGGCGGTTTCGCCATCGAATGAAGAGCAAGCGTACAAAACAATTTAAGAAGTTGTTTGCCCAGCTTCCTTCACATGCTCAAGAACAAGCAAGAGAAGCCTACAAGCTTTTTAAGCAAAATCCGCATCATCCGAGCTTACGCTTTAAGCGCATCGATCCAAAGGAGCCCATCTATTCTGCACGCATCGGTAGAAGCTATCGTGCTGTAGGACGCATGGAAGGTAACAACATTACTTGGTATTGGATAGGCAGCCATGCCGATTGTGACTATCTCTAGCAAAGGTAGTATTGGGTGAACGGAAAAATGAAATGCAGCATTGCAGGCTGCCCAGGTGAATACGAGCAACGCGAGGTTGTACACACTATCCGGCAGGGAGAGCGCATCATCGTGATCGATCATGTAGAGCCGAAGTCTGTACTATCTGTGGTGATGTATTGTTTACCCCAGAGATGGTTCGCAAGTTTGAATCCTTGCGACATACTGCCACACCATCAACACGTACTGTTCCTCTCTACGATTTCAATGAAGCAAAGTCAGCATAAGTTTGAAGGATGAGGACACGCTTGTGGCTCGCTTTCTCACGAAAGCGAGCCACAAGCGTGTCCTCATCCCCCTCACCCCCTCGCCCGCCTCCATCTACTGCATAAACCAGTACTGCGGTACAGCCACTAACTTTGTCTTCAATGGCACACTTGCCCTCTTCGTAAACACGTTGTAATTGTTGAGGCGTATACGGTCTAGAATATGACTGTAGAGTGAACCACTCAGGCGCACAGTCAGGCGACAATCCGCACTGAGCATGGAGATGCCGGGGAGCGAGCGTTGATAGTACTCGTGGGCGCGGGCTATCTGGAAACGCACCAGTTCGCGAAATGGATCGTTGATCACGCCAGTCATCAATTCTGCCTCGCTGTAGCCAAAACGTTTTATCTCATCCTGCGGCAAGTAGATACGCCCCCGGCGTGCATCTTCGCCAATGTCGCGCAAAATATTGATCAATTGTAGAGCGACCCCCAGATCAACCGCATGAATAAGGGCGGCATCTTGATGATAGCCAAAAAATAGGACTGGTCAGCAGTCCCACCGTGCCAGCGACACGATAGCAGTAAACGTACAGATCATCAAAGGTCTCATAGCGCATTGCACAGAAATCCATAGCTACCCCTTGCAGCAGTTCCAAAGCGGGTTGCAAAGGAACAGGATAGTGTTCAAGCATATCGCTCCAGGCAAGCTGGATGGGACCACCATCACTCCCACCGTAGCGATAGATGCGCTCAAGGGCTATAGGCCAATAAGCTAACGCATCTTCAGGAGCTAGTGAACCACTCAGATACCCGCGCTGCGGAGATTGTGGCTCAAAAGCTTCATCAACGATATCATCAACAACGCGACAGAGGGCATAGACTGCCCAGATAGCTCGGCGCTTGGGTGGAGGTAAGAACATTGACCCCCAGTAAAAGGTCTTCGAGGCCCGTTGCGTTACCTGCCTACAGTATTCGTAAGCTGCCGCTACCTGCTGCTGTCGCATAACTATCTCCTGCTTCTGTACTACAAGGCCATTTACAACCAATGCGCCCCACAAGCGTCACGTCCCTGCCCATCCTTCTACACAAAGGACGCCCAATCAGACAAATACTGGTAACATTCTGGACAATGTTGTGAATGTATTTGTTTCTACGTAACTCATGCCAAATTAGATGATATACTCATCAAAACTCGCATGGCCCTTTTGTTTAGCAAAAACGTAGACTATATAACCGAGAAGGGCCAAGCTACGTAGATAGAGATAGATAACCAACCTGGTGACATGTAGGGGCGACCCTCATGGTCGCCCTGCCGAAGCACCCCCCTGCGATGCTTACGGTTGCGAAATTGCACATCTTGTATATGTGACACTCAAGAATAAGGACTACTATGCGTATTATACTCTACCTTGGAAAAGGCGGCGTCGGTAAAACTACCGTCTCGGCAGCCACCGCCGTTCGCTCGGCCATGATGGGCAAACGTACTCTCGTCGTCAGCACCGATCTGGCTCACAGCCTTGCCGATTGCCTGAACAGACCTCTGACCTCTGATCCTAGAGAACTAGCTCCCAACCTGTGGGCACAAGAAGTGAATGTTCTGGATGAGATGCGACGCGGTTGGAGCAAAGTCCAGGATGCCATGAGCAAGGTCCTGCGCAAACAGGGCATGGATGCAGTGCTGGCTGAAGAACTGGCTCTCGTCCCTGGTATGGATGAAATCGTCAGCCTCACCAACATCTATCGCAATGCACGCGAGGGTAACTTCGAGGTCGTGATCATCGACGCCGCCCCTACCGGAGAGACCATGCGCCTGCTCAGCATGCCCGACACCTTCCAATGGTACGTAGGACGCCTGACCAGCAACGCCACCCTCAACCTGGCTCGCCCACTGATTAAGGCCGTTATGCCCTCTGCCGAAATACTCGATGCCATCCAGGCCCTCAGCGACCGTGTCAAAACCCTGCGCGAAGTCTTGAGCAATCCCAATATCAGTTCCTATCGGCCCGTCGTCAATCCCGAACGTATGGTTATCAAAGAGGCATTGCGTGCCGAGACCTATCTTGCCCTCTTCGGCTATCCCATTGATGCCGTAGTCTGTAACCGCGTCCTCGCACAAGGCGATTACCAGGATACCTTCATGCAAGAGCTCTACCACAATCAAGAAAAGCTTCGCCATCAGATTCATCAGACCTTCGCTCCCCTCCCCATCTGGGAAGCTCCCTACTACTCGCGTGAAATTCTCGGCGTCCCCCAACTTGCCAAGCTCGCTGACGCCATCTTTGGCAACCAGGACCCCACCCAGGTCTTCTATCGCGGTTCAGTCCAGGAAATCATCCGTCAGGGCAACACCTATATCCTCCGCCTCCCCTTACCTCACGTCGAAATGGACAAAGTACTCATGACTAAAAAAGGCGACGAGATGATCATCGAGATCGGCAACTTCAAACGCGACATCACCCTACCTGCCGTCCTGGCAAATCAGGAAGCCACAGTGGCAAAATTTGTAAATAAAGCATTGGAGATTCATTTTACAGTGCCTGAGGAAGAGGAACAGAAGTCAGCCTAGGAGACCCCCATGAACCAGGAAGGACGAGTCACCACTGCACGCCATGACCACGTACTACTTATCGGCCTCGACCGCATCGCCAAACGCAACGCCTTCGACATCCCCATGCTCAACGGCCTTGCTATGGCATATGGCGAACTTGACCGCGACGACGAACTACGCTGTGGCGTCCTCTTTGCCCACGGCGATCACTTCACCGCAGGTCTGGACTTAACTCAATTCTCATCATCGTTGGGTGAATTTCACTATCCAGAAGGAGCCATTGATCCACTCGGCATTACCGGCCCACGCCTTAGCAAACCCATGATTTGTGCTGTCCAGGGCCGTTGTCTGACTATCGGTATTGAACTGATGCTTGCTGCCGATATTCGCATCGCCTCCAGCACAACCACCTTTGCACAAATAGAGATCAAGCGTGGTCTCTTCCCCTTCGGCGGCGCCACCTTCCGCTTCCCACGCGAAGTTGGTTGGGGCAATGCCATGCGCTATCTACTCACAGCCGATGAGTTCGGGGCAGCAGAGGCTCTACGCATCGGGCTGGTACAGGAGGTTGTAGAACCAGGTCAACAAGTCACCCGCGCACTAGAGCTGGCTCAGGTTGTAGCCGCACAAGCACCCCTCGGCGTGCGTGCCACCCTAGCCTCTGCCCGACTCTCCATTGCTGAGGGCGAAGAGGCCGCGAAACGACGCCTCATCCCTGATATGCAACCTATCATACAAAGCGAAGACTTGAAAGAGGGCGTTCAATCCTTTATTGAACGTCGTCAGGCTAAATTTCAGGGACGGTAACATCTTCATGTGATGCAAAATTGGTTCAGAGAGGCCTTGACAAGGCCTCTCTGAACCAATTTTGCATCACATCCCTTTCCCCTACGGCACACGAGGAGAATGAATATTGGGGTCTTCATACGAACCAGGAACTACACCGGGCTCATCGGGATTACCAAAGAAGGTATTATCACTCTCACGTTGCATCGTCGTCTCAGGACGTTGCTGCGTATCATAGGTCTTCGCTGTCTCATCTGTCTCAACGGAAGGATCGCGCTGCATACCATAACCACTATCGTTGACCGGCACACCATGCTCTTCAGGCACAGAGCCTTTTGTGGAAGCATAACCTACATTTTGCGAAGGCGTCTGATCTGACTGCACAGGTGGATAATATGCCCCGGTATTGATATCATCCTTGTCTCGACCTATCTGACTGGTCTGCATCTCTGGATTAGAGGCACCAGGGTTATTCACGTTCGTTGCACCTGTTGCATTTGGCTGATTGTCCGCATCAGCATTGTTGCTATTAGTTTGACTCATCGCATTTGACCTCACATCTGAATTGTATGCTCCAGGAGCAGTATTCGTCCTAGAAGCTGGCTCTGCCATGCGATCAGGGCGCATAGCCGGATCATAGGTATCAGGGTTAACTGTAACACCACCGTCAATATCTGACGCAACGGTGGGAGCATAAACGGGAGTAGTTTGTGCAGCACGCGTATTCACGTCATAGCCACCATTACGATACAGGATATTAGAAGCTTCCTCCTGGCGTCCATCTGCCCTGACAGTTACCAGAGTACGCCCGGACTGAAACTCACCTTCATAGTAACGAGCCTCTTCCTCCGGCACGCCCAGACCGATTAGCGCACCAAAGAGACCCCCAGCAGCAGCACCGATAACGACACCACCGATAGTCGCAGTCAGAATACCCCCAGCAATAGCCGGACCAAAACCGGGGATAAGCAGCGAAGCGACCGCACCGATCACACCCCCAAGGATACTACCCGAAACAGCACCCGCAGCCGCACCTGAAGCAGCTTCCGTTCTATGCTCAATCGCCTCAGGAACGTCTTCATCCGCCGAACTAGTACGCACAATGAAACCAATCTGATCATCACGAAAGCCTGCACTCCGCAAATCACGTATGGCACCCTCAGCCTGGGCGCGTTTTTCAAAGATGCCAACTACCGTTGAGTGTTGCTGCATTGTCATAACATACTCCTTACAATAACTAGTAGACACGTTCTCAACACGCCTCAGGCTTGAGAAAAGTTACATAGTTCAAGTGAAGGATAATGGCATTATGAATATCTCTACTATTATTCCTGTTCTTTTCGCTGCCATCTTTATCGCCCTGGCGCTCCTGGTCTATATACGCAATCGACAAGGCGATCAGAGGATGATCCAGACCACCAACAACATGCTCCTCCCTCTCCTGACCATCATTACCATCACCCTAGGCAGCATCTTCAGTTTTCATACAGGAAATTCGGCCTGTGCCAATGGCCTTCCCAATACCGTAAGATATATAGCGGTCCTTGGTGCTATCTTGCTTATCATCGTCGGTGTTATCCGTTACTTTCTGCATCAACACGGAAATCGATTGCTGATTATGCAGCCGATGCTTCTAGCTATTGCGCTGGTCATCATCGCTTTCCTGATTGAGCATCTGGCTGGATGTTTGTAAGGGTGCTGGGGCGATTTTTGGGAAGCAGGCTGACCGCCAGGGCCATCACCCCTCTATGGTGGCTTTACAGGCCGACGCATGCGTGTATAGTAGTGATGGCCCTGGCGGCCATCATAGGGCGGGGCACTCTTCATGCTCACCACGCTCACCCTCTTTGTAATCTGCGCTTGACATCCGTTCCACCTACCCTCTATAGTAAAGGAGCTAAAAATACCAAAAAGAACAACCTTATAAGTTATGTCAAATACAACAACCAACGCACTCTCACTCTATATCGAGCGAGCACGCAAAGTGCTTCAGCATGAACAACGTACTAATCATCAGGATCAGGCCATCAAGCCCGGCGGCCTGGAAATGTTTGTCGTACGTTGGGCCGATGAAGCCAGCACCGCCTGCAAAAATGCCGGACTCGACTTGCATCCTATTCACCATTTCACCGAACACCTGCAAGGATATCGCAAGCAAGACCCTATGCAGCGTGCTGCCAGCTTACGTGCTGCTCTGGCTACCCTCAACGAATTAGAGGTCACTGCCAATGGGCAGAACGATAAGCAGCACAGCGTACCGCCTCCTGCTCAGCCTGTCCGCACACAGAAAATTGAAAGCAATCCGCTACCACCAACGGCTCAATCCCAAACGACACCACCTGCCAGCCAAACCGAAGCAGCTACGCCGTCCAAACCCGCTATCGCACCCAGCACAAAGCAACCGGCCAAAGCTGACAACAAAGAGGCTTCAACTGCACCACAGAATCCTATTCACTTAGAAGCTGGTATGTCAGCCGGTCATACCGTACTCACATTGCTCTCAGCTGATGTGACAGCCGTTCCTGGCGTAGGGCCATCGGTAGCCACACGCCTGCATAGCCTGGGCATCAAAACCATTCGCGACCTACTCTTCTATTTTCCACGCGAACACCGCGATTACAGCAAACTTGAAAAAATTGCCAACATCCCCTTCAATGAGGTCACAACAACCATGGGCCTCATCTGGGAAGTGGAAAGCGCCCGTACTAGTAGTGGACGTTCGCGCACCATCGCTACCATCTCAGATGAAACAGGCAAGATCAAGGTTACATGGTTTAATCAGCCCTACCTGACCAAACAACTCAATGCAGCCAAAGGCTCATATCTTGTCGTCACCGGCGTCAAACAACGCTTTGGCAACAAGATCGAGTTTTCCGTACGCAGTCACGAACTTCCCGAACAGGGCGATTTGCTCAACACCGGCAGGTTAGTACCGACCTATTCTCTAACCGAAGGTCTACATGCCAAAACCATACGTCGTTTCACTAAATGGGTCGTTGATCGCTATGCGGCCATGATCCCCGATCACCTGCCAGCTTCCATACGTGCAGCAGGCAAGCTCATGCCCTTGCCCGATGCCGTCTCACATATTCACTATCCTGAAAACGAAGAGGCATTGACAGCTGCACGCCGCCGCCTCGCCTTTGACGAACTCTTCCTGATCCAGCTTGGTATGCAAGAGCGACGCACACGCTGGCAACGCGAAACGCCCCAGGGCCACGCCTTTCACATCGATCTCAACAAGGTTTTCATCGATGCACCGCAGACAGACAAGCACGCGAACGCAACAACCACAACGGAACCATGTGACGCCGAATTTAATGCCTTGAGTACTACCCTCTGGTCATCAATTGCCAGTACAAAGCCCTTTGAGGCCACGTTGCCATTCAGTTTTACAGATGCTCAAGGGCGCGTCATTCGTGAAATTCTTGGTGATTTAGCCCAGAACAAACCCATGTGCCGCTTGCTGCAAGGCGATGTCGGTGCCGGTAAAACGGCAGTCGCTGCCGCCACCCTCTACGTTGCCGCCCTCAACGGTTACCAGGGAGCAATTATGGCTCCCACAGAACTGCTGGCCGAACAACACGCCCGCAGCATTAGTGCCATGTTGGAGCCATTTGGGATCCGCACCGTCCTCCTGACCGGTAGCCTCAAAGCCCGCGAACGCACGATGGGACGCACGGCTATCGAGGATGGTACAGCTATGGTTGCCATCGGTACCCACGCTCTTATTCAAGAGGATGTCACGTTTAAGCGGTTGGGACTGGTCATCGTGGACGAGCAGCACCGTTTCGGCGTAGAACAGCGCGATGCCCTCCGTCAAAAAGGCTATCACCCGCATATGCTCGTCATGACCGCCACCCCCATTCCGCGCACACTGGCTCTCACACTCTATGGCGATCTTGACGTTTCAGTGATCGATCAACTACCTCCTGGTCGCCAGAAGATCATCACACGCTGGCGAACCGGCACACGACGTAGCGAGGCCAACACGCTCATTACCCATCAAGTAGCAGAAGGCCGACAGGCATTTATCATCTGCCCCTTAATTGAGGAATCAGAGTCACTAGCCATGAAGGCGGTGACAGTCGAGTATGAACGTTTGAAGCGGGAAGTCTTCCCCAATTTGCGCCTGGGTCTCTTGCATGGCAGCATGAAGCCCCTTGAGAAAGACATGGTCATGCGCCGTTTCCGCGATCATGAACTCGACATTCTGGTCGCTACCTCCGTCATTGAAGTTGGCATCGACGTTGCCAACGCAACCGTCATGGTCATTGAGGATGCCGATCGTTTCGGCCTCTCGCAGCTGCACCAATTCCGGGGCCGTGTCGGGCGTGGCCAGCACCAATCCTATTGCTACGTCCTCAGTGCCGACGCCAGCCTCAACGCCCAGGAACGTCTGGGTGTCTTCCAGTCAACCGACGATGGTTTCCGCCTCTCTGAAGAAGATCTGCGCCTACGCGGCCCCGGCGATTTTATCGGCGTCCGTCAGAGCGGCATGCCCGAACTCCACATGGCCGATCTAAGCGACACCCAATTGATCGAACTGTCGCGTAACCTGGCCGCGAAGCTGTGGGAGAGCGATCCATATTTACGTAAGCCAGATCACGCCCCCTTAAGGGAAAAGATGCACCTCTTCTGGCAGAGTTTTATGGCGCATTGAAAATGAATATCATGACAATATTTTCATCTTGCTCTACAGTTCTTGACAAAACCGAACTGATGTTCTATAATCTACTTGGAAGTCCACGATGTAACGTATCCCGTTCAACCGTTTAATCCTACAATTTCAAAAGGAGAAACGATCATGGCTAATCACTCCATTGTCCACATCGAAATTCCGGCCACAGACACCGCACAGGCCAGCAAATTCTACGGCAACCTCTTTGGTTGGAACATTCAGGTCGATCCAACGTTCGACTATCACATGTTCGAGGCCAATCCTGGTCCCGGCGGTGGCTTCGTCCAGGTAGGCAGCATGGGCGATTACAAACTTGGCGAAGTGTTGATCTACATTTCCACCGACGATATCGACGCCACACTTGCCAAAGCTGAGTCCCTCGGCGGCAAGATACTTCAGCCCAAAACCGAGATTCCTAACACCGGCTGGTTCGCCTTCTTCTCCGACCCCAGTGGCAACCGCATCGCCCTCTTTACGAACATGCCACACTAATCCTAAGCCATCAGGTATAAGGAGTAAAAACAGCAATTTCCCAGCCCACTTCATGGGCTGGGAAATTGCTGTTTGTGCTGGGTGAGCGCCTTTCCAGGCTCATCTCTGCAAAAAAAGAAACGCACCCCGCTCACTTCACCCTGTAGCCGAAAAGCCCTAAACTTTGTACAATATCCATATCTCATAATTTTCTAGGAGGTTACATGAAAGCTCTCACTATTTTAGTGATGATTCTACGCGTCGTCGTACTTTTAGCCCTCATTCTAGGCATAATCTTATGGACAGGCAATGCTGATAATCTCAAGCCTATCCACATGATTCTTGGTATTCTCGCCGTCCTCACCCTCTGGGCCATCGGTCTGGTACAGGGTTTCCAGAAGGGGGGCAGCTTCCCCCTGGCTCTGGCAACCTTTGTCGTTGGTTTGATAGTAGCTATTGTCGGACTCTATCAAGAAAACTGGTTCAATGGATTAAGTTTCTGGGGCATCCAGGCCATCAAAGTAATTCACCTCCTCTTAGGACTGACCGTTATTGGCCTTGGTGAAACGATCGTCGCACGCAGTAAAAGGCGTTTGAAAGCTACTATGACGACATAGCAGGTTTTCCTTTCTACTCTGACTCAGTGAGGCGCGAGGCTGTACAAAAAACGTTTTTTGTACAGCCTCGCGCCTCACTACCTATTGCCGAATAGGCCAGGATATGATTTAATTGAGACAGGCATCCATGCTTTCAGCCAATCTAGCGTATTTTTGTCTTGTGATGAAGGGGAAAGAGCTTGAACAACGAGGTACAGCATAGACGAACAGCCGTATATGCCGGTAGTTTTGATCTACTCACCAATGGGCATCTCGATATTGCCCGTCGCGCCGCCCAACTCTTTGATGATCTAATCATAGCCGTCTACGCTTTTCCCGCCAAAAACCTGCTCTTCCCCGTGGATGAGCGCGTCTCTCTCTGGCAAGAAGTCATCTCCACCGAAGGTCTAAGCAATGTGCGCGTCGAGAAATTTACCGACCTCCTGGTAGACTACGTCCGCTCAGTCGGTGGTCAGGCCATTATTAAAGGACTCCGTTCACCACTTGACTTCGAAGCAGAGTTTCAGCAGAGCCTTATGAATCGCAAACTCGCGCCAGAGATCGAAACCATCTGCTTGCTAACTAATCTGGAACATATCTTTGTCAGTTCATCCTTACTCAAGGAAGTAGCACTCCTGGGAGGAAACGTTACTGACTTACTTCCTTCCGTCGTCGTCAAAGCCTTGCAGCATAAAATGAATATGTAGTCTAGGAACTCTTATTGAGATCCCTATGAGCAGTATAGTTGGGGAAGGAGCGACAAGCTGATGGACATTCTCTACCTTGTTGATCGCCTGGAGAACCTTATCGCCAGTAGTCGACGGATGCCCCTGGTCAACGGTATCCTTATCAAAGAGGGAGACATTCTCAATATCGTCGACCAGATGCGCACGTCCATCCCCGATGAAGTGAAGCAGGCCCGACGCATTATTCAAGAAAAAGAGCGCATCCTCGCTCAAGCCCAGGCAGACGCCTCCACGCTCTTATCACGCGCCCGTGAAGAAAGCGAGCGTGCCATGAACCGCGAAGGCTTACTACGTACTGCCGAAATGCGTTCACAGGAGCTTGTCCGCTTGGCTCAGGAGCAGGCTCATACCGTTATGCAACAGGCCCAAGAGCATAGCGAACATCTGAAACTTGACGCCGATGCCTATGTGGCTGAAACACTCCGCAACCTCAAGGATCACCTTGCTAGCATCGAAATGGACATCAGTCGCACGATTCTTAGCATCGACAAAGGACTCGATAGCCTCGACATTCCAGAGCCAACCATACAGAACCGCGAAGATTTTGATGAAGCCTATAAAGCCGAAGCTTTTGAAGAAGAGAAGCAGCCGCCTTCGCGCCAAGTTGCGCGACGTGCTTCCCTAGCAAATGATACTATCGGCGGTCCCCTCTATTAATCAAGGCAGCTCGCGTCATTTTTTTACAGAGTGCGTGGCATGGTGAGCATGATGACCGCAAGGGTCATCACTACTATATACGATGGCCTCGCAGGCTGACGCATGCGTGTATAGTAGTGATGACCCTTGCGGTCATCATGGGGCGGGGGACGTCATCATGCTTCGCAAAAATCCTACCCACACCTTTAGGCTCGCCAACACTTGACACCCGCTCATCGCTTGACTATAATGAGCAAGCACCACAGAGAAGCAGCGTATCATCATCCAGGTTGCGCCATAGGTTATTTTATCTATCAGAGTGCTTTTACTCTCCATGTGGAAAGGAACAGAGTATGCTTTACAATGTGGCGCAACTCATGAAGGCCCCAGTTGGGACCTCTCTTGAGTACGAGATATACGAAGAAAATATTCAACTTGATGAGGATCTCAGGGTCATTGACCCAATCGACGGTCATGTACGTCTCCGGCGTACCAACCAGGGTCTGCTGGTAGATGGTTGGGTCGATTTGACTCTTGAACTCACCTGCATGCGCTGCCTAAAGGATTTTGAGCAACCCATGCATGTTACCTTTATGGAACAATTTTATCCAACGGTGGACATCATAACCGGTCTAGCCCTGCCACCCATCGATGAGGAAGAGATCTTCCCCATCGACGATCACCATTTGATCGATCTGACAGAGGCCATCCGTCAACATGTCCTCCTGGAACTACCGATGGCAGCACTCTGCCGGGAAGATTGTGCTGGTCTCTGCCCACAATGCGGGCATGACCTCAATCTCGGTCCGTGCGATTGCCAGCCAGAAACTGATACGCGCTTCAGCGTCCTTGAAAAATTATTGCAAGACGGTTTTGAGTCATCACATACGTAGATGTAGCTGACATCGTTCAGTCTCTCATACCGGTGGAAGAGGAGAACATATCTCATGGGAGCCCTACCAAAACAACGCGTTTCACCTGCCCGTCAGGGTAAGCGTCGCGCACATCATCGCCTGAAATTACCACAGCTGGTGGCCTGTCCACAGTGCAAAAAGCCACGCCTATCGCATCATGCCTGTCCCAACTGTGGCACCTACCGTAACCGCCAGGTCTTCCTGCCCCGTACCAAGAACAAGTAGAGATATGCAACATATTTTTCTCTGTCTTTCGCCGAAGATGGGTGCGGTTCACTTTTTGGCAGAGTGCGTGGCGTGGTGAGCATGCAGAGAAAAATGTGTTTCACATCGCTTATAACAAAGAGAAGTGTACTATGACCACCCAAGTTGCCTTTCTTTTTCCAGGTCAGGGCAGCCAGGCCGTTGGTATGGGCAAAGATGTCTTTGACGCTTCTATAGCGGCCCGTCAAGTCTTTGAAACCGTAGATGAAGCTCTGAGTATCTCACTCAGCACCCTCTGTTTTCAAGGCCCTGACGAAACCTTACGTGAGACGATTAATGCCCAACCCGCTATTGTCACCGTTAGTCTAGCCTTGTTAGCCGCTTTTCAAGAAGCTCTCTCTCCACAAAATTCTTCCTGGTCACTCCCCCTTACTCCCAGCTATACCGCCGGACACAGCGTCGGCGAGTATGCCGCACTTGTAGCGGCTGGTGCGCTCGATCTCAAGAGTGCAGCCCTCTTGGTACGGGAGCGTGGGCGTCTGATGCACCATGAAGGTACCGTCTGTCCAGGTGGTATGGCCGCGGTCATCGGCATGGAAGCCGAATCACTCCAAGGGGTCTGCCAGGAAGCAACGGAACAGGCCTTGACCACACTTCCACAGGAACAGGCAAACGCATCGCACCATCCAGGGCAGGGGCATGTCATTGTGGCAAACTACAATGCTCCAGGGCAGATTGTCATCTCTGGC
>WNGD01001391.1_pt1 | contig 26394 bp, 22 predicted proteins | sample 5400671 | NCBI WGS metagenome assembly WNGD01 (sample SAMN13153369, study PRJNA577476) | soil metagenome | isolation source: 40 cm soil or saprolite under grassland replicate 2 | place: USA:California | collected 2016-06-15
TCGCCTTTGCGCTCGCCGTCGGGATCAAGTTCGTCCCGATCGTTCTCGCGCCGCTCCTCTGGCGTCGGCTCCGCGTCAGGGACGTCCTGGCGGGGACCGCGCTGCTCCTCGCGCTCTACCTCCCTTTCGTGCACCAGGGTCGCGTCCCCCTCGGCTCGCTCGGCGCATACCTCGCCGAGTGGCGCTTCAACGGCCCGCTCTTCGCGGCGCTCCGGCCGCTTGCCTCGCCGACCACGCTCGCCGCTCTCGCCGTGCTCACGGGGCTCCTCGTCGCGATCTGGGCCCGCGCCCGGCTGAGCGTCGACTCGGCCGCCGCGTGGGCGTGGCCCGTCGCCGCGGCCCTCGCCCTCGCCCCCGCGGTCTATCCTTGGTACCTGCTCTGGCTCACGCCATTTCTGTTCACGCCGGCCACCCGGCCGCTCGCGGTCTGGACGGTCACCGTTCTCCCGACGTACCTCGCGCTCTACCTCGAGCGCGTCCACGGAAACTGGGGGCTGCCGTGGTGGGTCGTCGCGGCAGAGTATGGTGCCGTGCCCGCGGCCGCGGTAATAGGCCTGCGCTTCGCGAGGGTGCCAGCCGCAAGGTTCGAGTTCGGGGTGGCGTCCCGCTCCGAAAAGGGGACCTCGGGAAGGGGCGATCGATGATCTGCCGACGTGACCGACGGCGCTCCTGAGAATCCCCCACCGCCTCCTCCTCGGACCGGAGACTAGAACAGCCGAAGAAGAATCAGGCATTCGCCCGCCACGCCAGCGAAGTACGCAGGTGCCCGCAGCCACCAGATCCCCGTGATGTAGACGATCGCGTGCACCAGGCGCGCCCAGAAGAACATCGTGGCGCCGAGGCCGGTTTGGTAGTTGGCCAGGCCGGCGGCGTTCGCCACGAGCACGAGGGCGGCGAAATGAGGGAAGTTCTCGAGCATGTTGCGCTGTGCCCGTCGTGCTCTCTCGGCCCATGGTGGCAGGGGCGGTGGGGCATCCCGGTTCCCCAGGACCTCCCTCACGGGCCAGAGCGTCCACATCGCGAAGCCGTACGGAAGCACCAACGCTCCGGTGAGGACGGCGCTCGCGGTCAGCATGACGAGGTCGGTCGTCATGGTCGTGCCTCACTCACCTCGTCGTCGCGCGAGCGACGCGCGATGGCGAGGCTCAACGCGGCGATCCAGACGACGGCGGGCAGTCCGCCTCCGAGGTCGACGGGGCCGCCGAACTGAAACGGGCCGTGATCAATGAACAGCGCCACCGCGCTCACGATCAGTAGGCTCGCGGCCGCGACGCCGGCGCCCACGAGCCATCGCGGGAGTACGCCGCTTGCCGCGCCGGCGCGGCACGTCGCGAGGAGGAAGGCCGCCAGACCGAACTTCGCCGTCTCGATCGCCGTGTTTCCCGCATCCGTGAGTGCCCGGACCAACGCCGGGTCACCGCCAAGCGCCGCCGCCTTGAACGCGACGCCGCTGAACATCGCCATGCCGAGCAGCGTGAGGGTGACGGCGAACAGGCCTCCGCTGCACGCCGCGATGGCGAGACCGGTCTGGTCGCGCGTCCTGGTCGTCAAGTGCCGCCAAACGCTCCCGGCGAACCAGAGGTAGCAAAGGACCGAGAGCCCAGCGACGTAGCCACCGACGAGAAAGGCTCGCCGGTGTTCGACCAGCATCGCGGTGATCTTGCCGATCGAGTCGTCGGCCTTGGGGGGAGGGCCGGGCAGGAAGAGGGCGACCGACATGAGGATCACGAAGGCGATGCCACTGAGGGCGTCGAGCTGCCGCGTTCCCGAGCTGGACATCGTGTGGCCCTCCTTCCCGAAAGGGGTGGGCGCCGACCGGGGCGGGTCGGTTGCCGTTGACTACCATACGATCGTATTGTAGACAAGGCGGCTGTATGGTGACGCAGGGGTGACCGGCTTGCGCGCTGCGGGAGCGCATACGCGGTCAGCCGTCGTGGCAACTCGAGACTCGGATCTCACCGGGGCCGCGCGCATCCGAAACGCGGCACTGCGGCACTTCGCGGCGCGCGGGGTCGCGGCGACCTCGATCCGTGACGTCGCGAAGGCCGCGCGCGTCTCTCCGGGGCTGGTCCAGCACCATTTTCCCTCGAAGGCGAGGCTCCGCAGCGCCGTGGATGACTTCGTCATCCGGCGGGCCCTCGAAGCCTTCGGCACCCCGGTCAGCGGCGGTCCACCCCAGGAGATCGCGCTCCAGCTCGGCTCGAGGATCGCGGAGTTCATCCGGGCGAACCCGGATGTCTTCGCCTACATTGGTCGATCCCTCCTCGAGGCGGACAAGCCCGGGCTCGATCTCCTCGAGCACTTACTCGTGCTCGCCCACGCGCAGCTGGAGAGGCTGGCGGGAGAAGGGCTGCTCCGGTCGGATCTCGACTTCGACTGGGCGGCCTTGCACGTCATCTTGATCGACATCGCGGCCTTTCTGCTCGAGCCAGCTCTCACCCGGTACCTGGGCGAGCCTCTGCTGAGCGACGCTGGGCTGGAACGGATGCGAAAGGCTACGACCGATCTCTTCTTGAAGGGCATCTACCGCTCGGAGACCAGCGGCAGACCGCCCCGGAGGCATCGGTGACCACACGGCCGGACGCTGTCCGAGCATTCGAAGGCGCGGTGGCGATCATCACCGGGGGAGCGTCCGGGATCGGCAAGGCGCTCGCCGAGGCGCTCGCGGAGCGCGGGTGCGAGGTGATGGTCGCCGACCTGCAGACCGAGCTGGCCGAGGACACGGTCGGCGCGCTCCGGGCTCGCGGGTCCAGAGCGACGGCCTCGCACCTCGACGTGACAGATTTTGCAGAAGTGAGTCGCCTGGTGCAGGAGACCGTCCGGCGATGCGGCCGGTTGGACTACATGTTCAACAACGCGGGGATCGGCATTCTGGGTGAGGTTCGCGACCACACGATCGAAGACTGGTATCGCATCATCGACGTGAATCTCCGCGGGGTCGTCAACGGCGTCGCGGCGGCGTATCGCGTGATGCTCGCACAGGGATTCGGCCACATCGTCAACACCGCATCGATCCAGGGGCTCGTGCCGACACCGCTGATGGCGAGCTACGGCGCCACGAAGCACGCCGTCGTCGCGCTCTCGAACTCGCTGCGCATCGAGGCTGCGCCGGCTGGCATCCGGGTGAGCGTGATCTGTCCGGGAGTCATTCGGACGCCGCTCCTGCAAGGCGGCCGGTACGGCAAGGTCCTGCTCCCCGCCTCCGAGGAGAGTCAGCGCGCGTACTTCGAGCGGTTGCGGCCCATGGACCCGACGAGATTCGCACGCAGAGTCCTGACACGAGTCGCCCGGAACGATGCGCTCATCATCGTGCCCGCCTGGTACAAGGTGATGTGGTGGCTCAATCGAGCCTCACCGTCGCTCGGGCGCCTCCTGGCGCGCCGCATGTTCGAAATGTCGAAGCGCATGCTCCGGCCATGAGATCGCCTGCGAGGGCAGCGCCTGGCTCCTGGCCGGCAGCTGCCGTGCGCGAGGCCTGCGCGGCCCTGGAGATTGTGCCCGGCGAGGCCCGGGTCCTCCGGCTGGGTCACTGCGCCGTGGTCGCGCTGCCCGCTGCCGGGCTCGTCGCCCGCGTCGGCCGCCCGGGCTACTCACCCGAGCGCCTGGACGCGGAACTCCGAATCGCCCGTCACCTCGCGCGAGCGGGATTGCCGGTCTTGGCTCCGGCCGATGCGGTCAGAACACGCCCGATCGCCACCGGCCACGGGCCGGTCACCTTCTGGCCCCTGGTCGACCATATCGGCGGCGATCTCGACTGGGCGTGGCTCGCGCACACCCTCCGTCGGCTCCATCAGCTGCCGCTGCCCGCGGACCTCGTCTCGCTCTGGGATCCCGTCGGCCGGGTCGAGGAACGCGTCGCGCTCTACGCCTCCCACGTCACGGCCCGCGGCGACTACGTATCGCTCCTCAGTACCGCTTGCGACGAGGCGCGCGCGGCCCTCACACGCCTGCGCTCGGCGCTCGGCATCGGGCTGGTGCACGGTGACCCCCTCAACGTGGTCCTCACCGCCCGGGGACCGCTGCTCCTCGACTTCGACCTTGCTGGAGTGGGTCCCGCAGAGTGGGACCTCGTCAGCGTGGCCATCCGGCAGCGCCGCTTCGGACTCCCCGTCGAAGAGCTCCACGGGTTCTGTGCCGCCTACGGGTTCGACCTCCTGAGCTGGGAGCACTTCGAGGTCCTCCTCCGCGTGCGCGAGCTGCTCGATTGCTCGTTCGCGCTCGCCGTGAGCGAGGATCATCCAGGGGCAACCCGGCAGATCGAGGTCCGGGTGCGCGCCTGGCTCGATCCAGCAGATCGCAGCGCCTGGACGCCGCTGCGGTGAGACGGATCGTCGACAGGCGCCGCGCGACGGAACGGCGCAGAGCCTGGCTAGCCGGCCGCACCCGTCCGCCGTGCCCGCTGGAATAGTCCTCAGGCGGCCCGCCGCTCGACTACCACCGGCATGCCCTTCGACGGCGCGAGCGTGATGCTCCGCCGCACGCGCTGCATGCGGTACCCGGTCGCGAGGCGGAGCTCGACGCGCGACGCCACCTCCGCCAGCACCACCTTCATCTCGTAGAGCGCGAACGCCATCCCGAGGCAGCGGCGCACGCCGCCGCCGAAAGGGAAGAACTCGTACGGGCTCGGCCGCCGGCCGACGAACCGCTTCGGATCGAACCGCTCGGGCTCGGGCCAAACATCGGGCCGCCGGTGGGCGAGGTAGATGCACGGCGCCGCCATCACGCCCGCGGGCAGGTCCCACCCGCCGATGCGCATCGGGCGGGCGAGCACGCGCCCCACCTCGGAGATGATCGGGTTCAAGCGCAGCGTCTCCTTCACGGTGGCGTCGAGGTACTCGAGCTTTCCGACGTGCTCGGGCGCCAGCGGCCCCGCGCCGACGACGTGCACGAGCTCTTCGCGCAGCCGCTCGCAGACCTCCGGGTGACACAGGATGTTGTGGACAGCGAAGGCCAGCGAGGTGGCGGTGGTGTCGTGGCCGGCGAAGAGGAGCGTCAGCATCTGGTCGCGCAACTCCTCGTCCCGCATCGGCTCGCCATCCTCGTAGCGCGCGGCAAGGAGGAGCGAGAGGACGTCGTCGCGCGCCGTGCTGCCGTCTGCCCGGCGCCGGGCGAACTCGGCGAAGAGGAACGTGTCGAGGTCACGCTTCACGCGCAGGAACCGGCCCCAAGGCGAGCGCGGCCCGAGGTCGATCTGGAGGCGGGGCCAGAGCCAGATCGGGTTCGCCATCACGCGGCTCAAGCGCTGCACGAGGCTCCGCAGCGCGTCGAGCCTCTCACCCTCGGCGCCGAACACCGTGCGCAGGATCACCTCGAGCGTAATCGCCTGCATCTCGGGGTGGATCGGGAACGGGCGTCCGATCGGCCAGCGCTCGATGGCCCGGTCGACGATCGCCCGCATCGTATCGCCGTACGCCAGCATCCGCTCGCCGTGGAAGGGCGGCATCATGAGGCGCCGCTCGCGCTCGTGGCGAGCGCCGTCGAGCGCGAGGATGGAGCTCGCCCCGAGGAGCGGCTGCAGGGCGATGAACGCCTCGCCGCCACGTAGCGCGTCCTCGTTGCCGGTGAAGATCTGGCGGATCGCTTCCGGGTCGCTGAACATGACTTCGATCGGCGGCCCGACCGGCATCCGCAGCGTGAAGCATTCGCCGTAGCGCCGGGCGCACGTTTCGAAGAACGGACCAGGCCGGAACGCATACTGGATTCCCTGGAGCAACGCGGGCAGCGCGGGGCCGGGGGGCAGGAAGCGGGTGGTGCGCATGATCGACTCTCCTCCTGGGTCGAGTGACTTGGTCAATTGGCCAATCAGCGGCAAGAAAAACCTCAGTCGGCCACGTTGAAGACGCGGTACGCGAAGCGCTTGAGCTCGGCCCTGAGACGCTCGCGCGCCGGCCGCGAGGTGTAGACGCTGCCGCCGAGCAAGTCCTCCTGGCCGTCGACGTCGGCGAGCGAGGCGATGAACGCGTTCGCGATGACGAAGATCGCCGCGGGCACGTCGATCTGCACGTCGGGCATCGTGTCGCGAATGACGCCGATGCCGAACCGCGCCAGCTCGCCGAACATCTCCCGCACGCTCTTGAGGTGCAGCTCGCGCCGCTCCAGGCACATGCGGTGGGCGAGGCGCGTGGTGTTTGGGTGGGCCACGAGGAGGTCCAGGAAGGAGTCGACCAGGTTGTCGGCCAGCTCGCGCCGTGTGGTCCCCGGCCGAAGGTTCCGCATGATCGTCTCACGCGTGCGCTCACCGAGGCGTTTGAAGACCGCCTCCCAGAGCTGCTTCTTGCTCCCCCAGTGGTAGTGGAGTGCGCCGAAGGGAACGCCCGCACGGCGCGCCATCTCGCGGGTGGAGGCGGCCCCGTAGCCCTGCTCGGCGAAGACGTCCTCGGCTGCATCCAGGATGCGCGCCGGCGTCCCGCTCGGATCCTCACGCGCCTTGTCGAGGGCTTCCTGGCGCATTGGTCACTTGACCAAGGCATACGCCCAGGTCGGCGGCGGAGTCAAGATGCCCCCTGAAGTGGCTCTGCGGCCACCCCCTTGCCGCGGCGCGGCTACTCGAACCCGGACCCTCTCCTACTCGCCAGGACCGATCACCCCGCGACCGCGAACCATCGCCCGCCGAAGGGCACGAAAGGGAATCAGAAGCGTTCCGTCGAACGACGTGGCCCCGGGCCCGCTGGTGCCGAAGCGGACGAGCTGACGGGGGTCGTTCGGAACGCCCTCCCTTCACGCCAAGATCGTCATGATCGTTCAGCGCTCTTCTCGACGCCTTCCCGTCCGGCCTCGACCGACTTCCAGGTCCACCCGCCGTCGCCTGCAAGCTCGAGGACGGCGTCGTAGTCGTCGAGGCCGTCGCTGCCGTCCCCGAGAGTCAGATACGTGATCGATCGCTCCCAGAGCAGGCTGAGGATCCGATCGCCCTCTTCGGACCCGAGGGCCCTCCGCGGTCGCTCCAGGAAGGCGAAGCGAGGGGCGGCGAGGATCACACGGGCCACGGAGAGAAGCTGCTGCTCGCCGAGCGAGAGAACGTCGTCCCAGTCCCGCTCGACGTCCAGGCCGCCCGTGCGCTCCAGCACGGGCTCCAGGCCGAGGACGTGCAGCAAGGTCGCGATCTGCGCGGCCCCGATGACGCCCTCCTGTCCCGTCCGCACGAGCACGTCCCGGAGCGTCCCCGGGGGGAGGTACGGCCGCTCGGGGAGGAAGAAGATGGCATCGAGTCCGGGCCGGACGATGCGTCCGCTTCCGTTCTCCCAGATTCCGGCGGTCGCCCGGAAGAGCGCTACCTTCGCGGCGTCGTTCGGCCCCACGATCAACACCCTCGTTCCGCGTGGAACCGATACGGAGAGCTCCCTGACCAGGACGTGGTCGCTGCCCGGCGAGAGGAGCGTCAGCCCCTCGTAGGCAACGCGAGCCTCATCCTCGTGCACGTCGATGTGAGCTGCAGCCGGTGATCGGACGTGCTCCATCGCTTCCCCGAGCGACCCGAGACGCGAGACCACGGCGGCGAACGAGGAGATCGACTGGAACTGAGTGACGACGAGCGAGAGCGCGCCCAGCAAGGTCGAGAAGGCCATCGCCGACTGCGTGATCACGCCGAACTCGACCTCGCCCCGGATGAAGAGCGGAGCCACGACCAGGGCCGGGATGATCTGGATCAGGTAGTTGTAGCCGTTGGTGAAGAGCGCCAGGTTGCGATTCACGGCGATGATCCGTCGCATGTTGGCCGTGAGGTCATCGAACCGGCGCCGCAGCCTGGCGCCGAGCCGTCCCTCGCGACCCAGGAGCGCGATCGACTCGGCGTTCGCCTGCACGTGAACGAGGTTCGCGCGGAAGTCGGCCTCCTTGTCGAGCTGGTTGTAGTTGAGCCAGACGAGCGGGCGGCCGAACAGGACGGTCAGAGCGGAGCCGCAGGCTGCGTACAGGACGGCGACCGCGAACAGCGTGCGGCTGATCGACCACAGCACGCCCGAGAACGCCACCACCGTCACGGTGGCGTTGCACAGCATGAGCACGAACGAGAGGGTGGTCGCCGTGAACGCGCGGACGTCCTCGGCGATGCGCTCGTCGGGGCTCGTCAGCACGCCGGCGGCGCTCAGGCGGTAATAGGCTCGCCGCTCGAGGTACGAGCCGAGGAGTTGCCGCGTGAGCCACTCCCGCCAGAGCAGCCCCAGCCGCTGCTCGCTGAAGGAATAGAGGGCGCCCACGAGCGCCGAGGCTGCGAACACCCCGAGGTATGCGATGGCCTGCCGGGTGAACCCGGCCGAGTCGCGGTTCGAGATGGCCGTCATGAAGTCCCGGCCCACATAGCTGTTCAAGACGTTCAAGGCGTTGAACGCGAAGAGCAGGGCGATGAGCAGGGCGAAGAGCCCTCGAGCACGCCAACCGACCTCGCAGTTGGCGAAGTCGCTGACTGCCCGGCCGAGCCGCGCCCAGGTCAGCCGCGTGATGGGGACCCGGTGCTCGGGCATCACAGAGCCGCGGCGCCTCGGACGCTCGGCGAAGGGTCGGCCGGACACGTCATGCGAGCACGACGCTCACCCGATGCGTGCGGCCATCCGTCGAGAGCGGAATGCGAGCCTGCCCATGGGGGCACTCGACGGATCGCCCGTCGAGCTCGACGGCCGCGACCCGGGCGGCCCGCCCGAGCGGATTCTTCACGCCGATCTCGTAGACCGTGCCCGTCCCGGTGCGGTAGGTGATGCGATAGCCGGGCCACGCGTCGGGCACGCAGGGACGCACGACGATCGTGTCCCCATTCTCCACCCGGAAGCCGAGAATCGACTCCAGAGCCACACGGAACATCCATCCGGCCGAGCCCGTGTACCAGCTCCAGCCACCCCGGCCCTCGTGCGGCGGCTCGCCGTAGACGTCGGCCGCGACCACGTAGGGCTCGAGCTTGTACCGATCCACCGCCTCGGGGGTGAGCGCGTGCGAGACGGGAATCAGCATCTCGAGCAGCTTCGCCGCCCGGTTGTTGCGCCCGAGCTCCGCCACGGCCCGTATGAGCCAGCAGGCGGCATGGGTGTACTGGCCGCCATTTTCCCGCACTCCGGCCACGTATCCCTTGATGTACCCGGGATCGTGTGGGGTCCTGACGAAGGGCGGAGTCAGGAGACGGACGAGGGCGTGGCGCTCCGAGACCAGCATCGTCTCGACCGCCTCCAGCGCCTGCGCGGCGCGCTCGGGCGGTGCGACGTGGGAGATGATCGCCCAGGCCTGTGCGAGCGCGTCGATCCGGCACTCGTCGCCGTCCTTCGAGCCGAGCGGCGTTCCGTCGTCGTAGTAGGCGCGCCGGTACCACGCGCCATCCCAGCCGGCGTCGTTGAGGGCGGTCATGAGCTCGGCACGATGGGCGGAATACCTGGCGACCCGGGCGCCATCGCCGCGCCGTGCGCACAACGGAAGGAACCGGTCGATGACGTGGACGAGGAAGAAGCCGAGCCACACGCTCTCGCCGCGCCCCTCCCGACCCACTCGATTCATCCCGTCGTTCCAGTCACCCGTTCCCATGAGGGGCAGGCCATGCGCCCCGCGCGTGAGCGAGCGGTCCAGGGCACGGCAGCAGTGCTCGTAGACATCGGCGGACTCGTCGGCGATCTCCGGCGCGAGATAGGCTTCGTCCTCCCCCGGCTCGAGAGCGCGCGCGGTGAGAAAGGGCGCCGCCTCCTCCAACACGCCGAAGTCGCCGGTGGTTCTCACGTAGTGGGAGGTGACGTACGGTAGCCAGAGCAGGTCGTCCGAGAACCGGGTGCGCAGGCCCCGCTCGATGGGCTCCGGATGCCACCAGTGCAGGACATCGCCCTCGACGAGCTGGTGGCGGGCGTGGAGCAGGATCTGCGCCCGCGTGAGGCCTGGTCGATGATGGACGAGCGCGGCCGCGTCCTGAAGCTGATCGCGATAGCCGTACGCGCCGCCGGACTGATAGAAGGCGGACCGGGCCCATATCCTGCACGTCAGGTTCTGGTACACCAGCCACCCGTTGAGCATCACGTCGATGGCCGGGACCGGGGTCTCCACGGAGATCGCCGAAAGGAGCGCGCGCCACTGGTGCTGCACCTGCTCCAGGGCGCGAGGCACCGCTCCCGGTTGGCGGTAGCGCGCCACGGGGTCTCGCAGGGCCTCGTCGCCTGCGCACTCCCCGAGGAGAAAGGCGAACTCGGCGCTCTGCGCGGGCGCCAGCGTCACCCGGAGCTGCTGGGCGAAGCAGGGATCGAGGCCCGCTCCACATCGGTCGTTCAGGTCGACGCCGGGCCGCAGCGCTGCCGGATCGCAGAGGCTGCGGTTCCGGCCGATGAAGTACGCCCGGTCGCAGGTGAAACGACGCGCCTCGACCTCCGCGCCCGTGACGACGGCGGAAAATGCGATCCCGCCGCGGAACTCGTTCGCCTGCGGGTTGCGCGCCTGAAGAACATCGTGCTCGGCATCGTGGGCGGTCACGACCGCGCTCGCGGCGTCCGGGACCGAGCCCATAACGAGCCGATGATACGAGACGAGCGAGAGGCGACGATGGCCGGCGTCCCGGTTGGTCAACCGCAGTCGAACGATGCGGACGGGGTCGGTCTCGGGCACGAACAGCGTCGTCTCGTGCTCGAGCCCGGCGTTCGTGCAGAGGAAGCGAGAGTAGCCGAAGCCGTGCCGGACCTCGTAGACGCAAGGAGCCGGAGCCGGTCCGGGCAGCGGGGACCAGAACGCGCCGGTCTCTTCGTCGCGGATGTAGAGCGCCTCACCGTGCGGATCCGTGACCGGATCGTTGAACCAGGGCGTCAGCCGGTTCGCCTGGCTGTTGCGGCTCCACGTGTAGCCGGCGCCGCTCTCACTGACGAGGAAGCCGCACCGCTCGTTCGCCACGACGTTGATCCAGGGGAGCGGCGGCCGGCCGGGCTCGTCCCGCCCCATCGACAGGCGCACGACGTACTCGGAGCCGTCCTGGGAGAAGCCTCCGTAGCCGTTGAAGAACTGCAGCCCCTCGCGGGCGGGATCCGTGCCCGCATCGGCGTCGCCGGATGTGACACCGATGGTGGGCACGGCCTCGTGAGCGGCGCCGGCGACTTCGACGCGCGGCAGGGAATCGTCCACGACCAGATGGGCCGCTGCCAGGAGCGTTCGTCGCTCGGCGGCCGGCAGCGCCGCCGGAGGCAGGGTGAAGACCCCGTCGTCCAGACCCGGCGGCCGACCGGCTCCGGAGGCATGCTCCGGTGCCACGACGAGGGTGGTCGGAAGGCCCTTGGCCTCCCAGTAGCGGCGCGCCTTCAGCAGCTCCGCGAGGTGCGGGCGGTCCCAGGCGCAGGTCGCGACCACCAGGTGCCGATCTCGGGGTATTCCGTATCGACCCAGGGTGGCATTCACGTCGAGGTCCGGCGCCGGGCGCTGCGTCGATGCGCGGAGCCCCGGATGCGCATACGAGAGCGCTCCCGCGAGCATCTGGAACCGATCTGCGTGCTCCTCGGACATCTCCAGCCGCGTCCACAACGCGCGTTCGGCGGCCTCCGCGGCGGCAAAGGCGCGCTCGATCGCCGGCTGACCGAGGTAGTGCTCCAGCATGCCCAGCGCCGCCGGCCGATCCGCGGCCATTCCGGCGAGGAAGCTCAGCTCGGTCTCCGCCCCGGCCGCCAGCTCGACGGTCGTTCGCAGGCTGAGGATCGGATCGAGCACGCTGCCGAGGGTTCCCGTCAGCGGGGTTCGGGCAACCAGCGCAGCAGGCCGGCGAAGCGTGCGGCCCCGACCGACGAAGCGCCAGCGGTCGGTCTCCCACTGCAAGTCACCCGCACCAACCAGCGCGTGAAGCATCCACGGCCAGGACTCCTCGTTGGCGCGGGGCCGCCTTCGCGCCAGCAGCCCGGCGCGCTCCGGGACGCGCTCCGTCTGGACGAACAGCTTCGAGAACGCCGGGTGCGCCGCATGGGCGGCGGGGTGGTTCAGGACCACCTCGAGATAGCTCGTCACCTCGAGCCGCCGCGTGGTCGCCGACCGGTTGCGCACGCGGATCCGACGAATCTCCAGGTCGTCGCCGGGCGAGACGGTGACGTCGAGGCGGGCCTCGATGCGCTCGTGGTCGCAGACGAGCGAGACGCGTGCGGGCCGATATTCCGCTCGGCAGATCGCGCCCGGGTCCCTGACCGGCTGGAGGCTCGAGGACCAGAAGCGGCCGGTGTCGAGGTCGCGCAGGTAGAAGAAATAGCCCTGGTCGTCCTCGACGCGGTCGCCGCTCCAGCGGTTGAGCGCCAGGCCGTTGCAGCGAGACTGACCGCCGCCCGCAGCCGAGATCACCACGTGGTAGCGTCCGTTCGAGATGAGTCGGGCTGCGGGAGCCGGCGCGTTCGAATCCGCGAGGTTCACCGGATCAACCGGACCTTCGCAGGAAGTTCCTCGATGGTGGCCTGCGTGCCGGTGAAGCGCGTCGTGGGCTCGCCGTTCACCACGACCGCGCGCAGGGGCGCGTCGCCGGGGGGCCGAACGACGATCCCGCCCGGGGGCATCATGGCGTCCCCCGTGAGTGTGAGGTCCATGTCCACCGCATCACCGTTTCCCCTCATGGTGAAGCCGAGCGTTCCGTACCAGGTCGGCAGGCCGTCCACGCCGACTCCACCCTCGGCCTCCAGCCACTCGGCCGGAATCCCCGCGGCGACGACGAGAGTCTGGTCCGCCTCGCGCTCGAATGCCAACATGCTGCGGAACGCGAGGACGAATTCGGCGGCGATCCACGTGTGCGGCATGTCGCCGATGTGCCCCGGGCTCCTCGGATCCCGCCAGGCGATCTCCGGCCACTGATTCCAGGCCGGTGGCCGCCGGTCGCCCAGAAGGAACTGCGCCAGCTCGAAGGCGCTCTGCCGCCTTCCGAGACGAACCAGCGCTCCGACGATGCGGATCTCATACGGCGAATAGTTGCTCCAGTCGACCTCACCACTGCGCCGCTTCCGGAAGCTGGACAGGTATTCGTCGAACGTGCGGTCGATGGCGGCCGCGGGCAGTGCCTGCGCCTCGTCGAGCAACGCGATGGCATTGGCGGTGGCGGCCGGATCGATGTCGGCCCATTCCACCGAGGCGGGGATGTAGTCGACGCGCCGGTCCGTCATGGTCGCCATGATGGACGCGTGGAGCGTCTCGCGGAAGGAGTCGCGCAGGGCGGCGAGGCGTCGGGCCCGCGGCCCGTCCGCCAGGATCTCCGCCATGACGGCGGCGTCCTTGAGGCCCCGGAGCGCCCAGAAGTCGTCCCAGTACGCGTGGACCGGATGAGCCAGGTAGCCCTCGTGGCTGACCGACTCCGGCAGCAGCCCGTAGCAGGCCCGCTTCTCGGGCGTCTGGAACTCGGCAGTGAGGCGCTGGCTGCGCAGCGCTTCGATCCGGTCGACGGACCGGGTGACGGCGGGCCACATCTCGGCCAGGAACGCACGGTCCCCGGTGAAGCGGGAGTGCTCCATGACGGCATGGATCAGCTCGCCTTGGCTGTCGTATTCCGCGAGCCAGTCGGGGCCGTTGCGGTCGACGCAGCAGGGGACGGTGCCGTCGGGGGCTTGGTGGCGAGCGTACCAGCGGATGTAGTCCCGAACCTCCCCGGTGCAGCCCACGCGCAGCAGGGCCGCGGCCATGGTCGCGCCGTCCCGGATCCACGATCGCGCGTAGCGGCGCGGACCCGGCTGGAGGGCGGGTCCGTCGCGATTGATCAGGATGTGCGCCGCAGCCGTCCTGAACGTGTCGCTGAAGGCTCGAGCCGTCGGCGGGAGGCGAACGGCGACCCGCCCCAGCTTCCCGCTCCAGTCGCGGACGGCGGCGTCGAACTGCTCCGCACCGTCGAAGTCTCGGAACGAGGGGGCGAGGGCAGGGTCTGCTGCACCGAACGGCGTCGCCAGATAGACGTCCCGAGCAGACCCCGGGAGGAGGTCGAGGTCGTACCGCAGTGCCCCGGAGGCGTAGCCGAAGCCGTCGCTCACTGCGTCCCCGGGGGGCAAGTCGCCCGAGAGCAGGTACTCGGTCACCGGAGCCTGCGCGAAGGCCGCCAGCCCGAACCCGCTCGGCGCGGTCAGGGGAATCACGGCCTTCCGGCGATTCACCCACACGGCGCCGGTCGCGTACTCCAGCGTCGTGATGCCACTCACGCCGCCGAGGTCGTGGAAGGCCTGCCAGGGCGGCGTCACCTGGAACGGGCGCAGGGCGGCGAAGAACCGCACCTGCCGCGGCTCGGTCTCCAGGTTCTCGAACCGGTACCGCACGTACAGGACGGCCCTCCCCGCCTCGCCGGTGGCGAAGGCGGTGGCCCTGAGAGCGATGCCATCCTTCCGCCACACGGACGACGGGATGGGAAGGAATCCCTGCTCCAGCTCCTGCGTCGGGGAGCCGTCGGCCCAGGTCACGAGCTCCTCGCCGACGTACAGAAAGGGCTCGATCGAGAACGTGCCCCTGTCGACCTCGAGCATGCCGTCCTCGTTCAGGAGCCCCTGCGTGACGCCTCCGAGGGCGCTGCCCACCGGGGTCCAGTAAGTCTGCTCTCCGCAGAGGTAGCGGGGGAAGAGTCCCCTCGGCTCGTTCGCGGCGATGTTCTGAAAGAACGCATTGAGGGAGCGCGAGAACTCGTACGGCCTGACGTCGATCTCGGCGATGCCGATTCCCTTGCCGTCGACACCGCCGTGCAGGCGAAGCCGGAGCCGTCGCGACCTGCCGTGGGGCAGATAGACGTAGCTGCACGCCGCGTCGGGGCGCCCGGCGGAGTAGACCGTCTGCCATGCCGTGCCGTCGTCGGAGCTCTCGAGGTCGAACGGGCGCGCTGTCGTCGTCGGGTCCCAGCGGACGATCAGCCCTCCGTATTCGCGCGGCTCCCCGAAGTCGACCAGGAACCATTGCGGCTCGTCAGAGGGCTCGCTCCGCCAGCTCGTCTCCCCGCAACGATCGACGGCGAACCGGGGCTCGTGCCCCGGCGACGCGCTCGACGCCTGGACGGCCGGCGTCGAGCGAAAGCTGTGATCCTCGAGGCACAGGTTGGCGATCCAGAGCGTGCCCTTCCCCCCCGGCGGCGCCGTAATCGCGAACTCGATCGCGCCGACCTGGCGCATGGGGCCGCTCCCCGCCGGTCCCCAGGCGAAGTCGATCTGGCTGCTCCCGATCCGCAGGGATCGCCACGCCGCGGGCAAGTCGAATGCGTCCTCTTGGTACCGCCAGACGTTGTGGCCGCCCGGATCCACGAGCTTGAACTCGAGCTTGTTGGCGGGCGCCATGCCGCGGACGTCGAAGGTGAAGGCGTAAGCCTCCGGCAGCGGGAACGAGAAGTGCTTGCGCGCGACGACGAAGCCGCCGCCGCCTTTGAAATCGAAGTCGAGCCGCATGGCGCCGCCCCCGGGCCCTCGATCCCGCGAGATGTCGAGCTGTGCCTGTCCCGACGCCACCGGGGTCCAGCCGGAGAGGTCGGCGAAGTCGTCGAGGGGCTTGCCCTTCATCTCTGAAGGATCGACTGTGCCCCCTTGGCGAACTCTCCGGCGCCCTTCGCGTCGTCCGCGAGGTCGGGAATCTTGAACGGCACCTCGACCCCGCGCTGGCAGGCGGGCCGCGCGGCCATCCGTTCCATCCACCCCTGCAGGTGCCGGAGGCCATCCACGGAGACGCCCGACCACTTGTGCGTCCGCACCCACGACCAGTTGGCAATGTCGGCGATCGAGTAGTCGTCCGCGAGCCACTCGCCCTCCCCAAGTCGCGCGTCGAGCACCTCGAAGAGGCGGCGCGATTCGTTCTGATAGCGGGCGATGGCCGCCGGGATCTTCTCCAGAAAAAGACGGTAGAACACATTCGCCTGACCCATCATCGGGCCGATACCGCCCATCTGAAACATGAGCCACTGAATGACCTTCGAGCGGCCCTTGCGATCAGCGGGGAGCAACCTCCCTGCCTTCTCGGCGAGATAGATCATGATCGCGCCGGACTCGAAGACGGGGAAGCCCCCCTCCTCGCGGTCGACGATCGTGGGGATCCGCCCATTCGGGTTGAGCTTCAGGTACTCGGGCGTCTTCTGCTCGCCTGCCATGAGGTTCACGACGTGCACCTCATAGGGGATCGCGAGCTCCTCGAGGGCGATCGAGGCCTTCCAGCCGTTCGGGGTGGGTGCGGTGTAGAGGTCGATCATCAGCCGGCCCTCCGTCCACGACGCGTCGAGCTGTACTCTGACCATAGTGCGCGGGCTATTGCTACGTGCCTCATTCGAGAAGCTGTGGCGGCCTCACTCCACCTGGCCCGAGCTCGTCCACGTAGCCACCGCAGCCCGCGGCGTGAGCTGGGAAGACGATCGACAATCCAGGCGATCCCTCAGAAGACACATGGGATCCTGCTGAAGACGATCATCCCGCCGTTCGACGACGACTGGTGTAGCGCTCGCTTCTCGCGCCTGGCGCGCCGGAGACTCACGGATGTGCCTCGCACGCCAAGCGCTGGGTGCGGGTCGGCAAGCAGTCACCGACCAATACGTCGGGCGCAGCGATGCTGTGAGACAGCTCGATTCGAGTGGCAGTTTCGGTAGCACTACGTCGTTGCGCACGAAGGTATCCTGGGGGCACGCCGCACAGAGTAAAGCCGCACGAGTCCCAGGACGGCCCGTGTCTTGCCTGCCCTTCCGAACGGATTCCCAAGCTGGACGCTACCGGCCATGCGGCACCGGCCCGAGGATGTTGTCGAAGACGAAGTCGCCGACCTCGTCGCCGAGCGCCTGCCCGGCATCCTCGTCATAGCGGAAGTGCTGGCCCGCGTAGATGCGGCTCACCGACGCCTCGTCAGCGGCCTCCGAGAAGCTCTGGAAGCTCCGCACGACGCCCGGAAGGCTGGGATTGGTGAGGGAGAAGTCCAGGCGGTCGGTGCCGAGGAAATCGCGGAGGGTGGCGGCGGCTGACTGGCTGATTTCGGCATGGGCGCCGGCGTAGCTCGGATCCAGCGCCGTCACCGCCAGCGGGGTCCAGTTGGGATCGCCCGTCGTGTCCGGGTTGCCGTCGTTGTCGGCCGCCTGGACCGCCGTGACGGGACGCCAGCGGTGGTACGCGTACTTGGAGTCGTAGAGCGCGATCACCCCGTCGGCCAGGCTCGTATCGAGCAAGGCGAACATGCGGGCGTTCTGCTCGAGGCTGTTGTCGAACGACAAGCCCGCCGTCTGTGCGATCTGGTTCCACACGTTCTGCACGGGCGCGGCGCCCCAGAATCGGCCGATGTCCGTTTGCTCGGCGCTCCGTCTGGTGCTGTTGATCTCGCCGAGCGACTTGATCTCGTCGAAGTCGGTCGTGTAGCGCGGGCTGGTCACGGCGGGCGGTGGCGGCGGGCGGAACCGGTCACCGGTCTCGAGCGCGAACGGCCGCACGTCCGGCCAGTTCGTGAAGACGGGCTGGTGGAAGTTCGGCGGCGTGAGCTGGTACTCGCCCGGCCCCGACTGCGGCCCGAACACGGATGGGGTGCTGTCCGACCCGTCGTCCGCGCGCGCGGCGAGGATGGCGTTGGCGGCCTCCTTCCCGACCCGGATCCCCTGGCGGACGTGCGCGCCGCCCCCGATCTGGGATAGGGAGTCCTGGAACTTCGCGTCGATCACCGACTGCTGGTTCGGGAAGAGCGACAGCAGGGCGGTGTGCGCCGCCGCCGCCGCGGCGGCATCAGGTGACGCGCTACGCGGCGCGTGCGAGACGAGGTACGGCGCGTGCCCGCCCCTGATTGCATTCACCGCGTCGTAGATCGCGAGGTGCACGATCGCCATGCTGCGAGTGGGATGGACGGAGGCCGGCTGGGCGCCCGGCGTCTGGAGGATCTGGAGCAGCGTGCGGTTCCACTGGATGACCTGATCAGGCTGGCGCGCATCACTCGAAGCATGGGCCGAGCCGGTTCCTTGGAGCGAGAGACTGGCGCATAGAAGCGCGACGGTGAGCAGCATCTTTGTCATGGGCATCATCCTTTCTGTTGGAATGGGCGAACTGGCAGTCGCCGGTTCGGCTGACTCTGGTCTTAGCGGTCGTCAGCGTCGCGGCCGGCGGAGGCCGGGACCGCGGGGCTCACGGGTACGCGTGTTCCGGTCAGGATCCAGGCGCGCTGGCTGGGAGCGAAGCGTGGCGCCAGCAGCCCGTCGTTGATCTCCCGCGTCACGGCGAAGCGGTTGAATGCCGTCGCCGGGAGGAACAGGCGGGTGTTGTCCGCGAAGCCATCCGATGCCGTGTCGATATCGCCTTCGACGGCCGAGACGATGCCGTCGCCGTTCTGGTCCACTCGGGCGACCTCGGCCGCGTACGCATCGAACAGCCGGCGCTCCAGGTCCGTCACGCCCGGTTCGAACGACGCCGGTCGCTCATAGACATCCAGAAGGACTTCGTTGGCCAGGCCGCTGGGAATACCCCGCTGCCGGAACTCCCGCTGGGCATCGACGTCGCCATCGAACTTGTCGGGGTCTCTGGGCAGGTTCGGATTGTCGCCGAACACGGAAGCCATGTTGTTGATGCCGCGCGGTCCCGAGCCGGGCACGATCGACTGGAGCAAGCCGATCTCGCCGTCCTCGAACGAGTCAGCCGGCTGACCGAAGGCATCGGGGAAGCCACCCGTGAAAGGGAGTTCATAGAGAGGATGGATCCAGTTGGTTCCGAGGTAGTTGAACTCCCAGTAGGCATGCACGTCGCTCTGCTGCATCGCGTTGTATGCCCCCATGCTCTCCTGAAGGGGCACCACGTTCGTCTGCGCGTCCGGAAAGTGATCGGAGGCATTCGGGAAGTGTACTGCACTGCCGTCCGTCGTGAAGATATTCCCTGAAACGTTGTTCCCTGTGTCCATGGCCTTCAGCGCGTCCGCGTCGGCAGTCGTGATCGTACCGAACGTGGCCGCACCCGTGCCGTCCGATCGCGGCGGAGCGCTGTTCGGTACGGTGAGGTCGTGGATCATCCACCCCTCGTACCAGCCGCTCTCGTTGTTGATGACGAACAGCGGATCGATGTCGGTGAAGACATCGATGAAGGCCTGCGGATCGTTGGGATCGGTCGGCAGACCAGGCTTCGGCTCGAGGACGACGCGGACAGCGCCGATCGTCGGAAGCCCGCAATTGGCCCCGGTGACCGACAGCTGCACGGCATCATTCACGCCGGGAATGCTCGTGGTGAACACGTTCGGTTCGAACCCGGTCGTATCGAGCAGGTAGTATTGGAACAGCTGGCTCGGTTGATCGGCCTCGGCGAATGCCTGTACGGGCAAGACGCTATGGGGTCGCCCGGCCAGCTGAACGAGCCGCTCTTTCAGGGGTGCCGGCAGCTTGCGGATGTCACCCCTGTTGGCGACGGTCTCCATGTCGAGTGCTGCGCGCGGGTTGGGGTGGCAGGGCGGCGGCGGTTGCTCCGCGTGGGTTCGCCGAGACGCCGGCTCATCCTTTGCGTGCGCGGGAAGGGTAGCGAGACCCATCGCCAACAAGGAAACCCAACCGATGACGGCTGCTGCGGGCTTCGTCATCACTTCATTCGATCGTCGGTGTGTCATAGTTCTCCCTTCGAGACAGTTGGAACCGCTATCGCTAGTGCACTACACCGGTCGGCCCAATTCGGATTGGCGGGGCTGAAACGCGGCGCCGCTGCTGTGAGGTGCCCTTTGTCTGCGAGCCGACGTGCCGTCCGGGGCTCTGCGTGGCGTCCAGATGACCTTGAGCGTACGCCCGTCGCCGAGAGGGATCTCGCTCAGCAGTGTCGCGGCGAGAGCCTGGGCGCTGACACCACAGCGTCGTGACGTGGTGCGGTAAGTTCAAGGTCGATACGTGCGCCGCAGAAAGTGCCGCACAGCCGGACTGCGCCCGAGTTGACCATATGAACGATGGTGGCAATCGCCTCGCCCTCGGTCCTGGTGTGCTCGGTCACCGCGGTCACCAGTTCCAACATGGTCACGTCGCGCCTCATGGTCCGTCCCTCCGTGGCAGACTTGAGGAGTCTGCTGCTCTGCTCTCAATTACACCGAGCGCGGCGGGATGGATGCTGCACCCGCGACGCCGCGATCGCTGATCCTCGTGCGGCAGCGTAGTGATTCCGGGGCTCCATCAGGCGTCGACCTTCACGTCGCCGCGCGGCCGCCCCACACACATCAAGACATACCCCTCGGCTTTGTCGCTCGCCGCGAGTCCGTCCTCGGTATCCATCTGTACATCACCTTCGAGCAATTTGGTGACACAAGTGCCGCAACGCCCTTGGCGGCAGCCGCTAGGAATACCCACGCCATGCGCTTCCGCGACCTCGAGCAGAGTCTTGCCGGGGGGCACAACGCACACCTTGCCGGAACGCGCGAACTCGACCGTACCCTGCAATGGTGGCGCGCCCTCCATTGCGGCGCCGCCAATAGTCCGCGCATATCCGAAGCTCTCCCGGTTGATGCGCTCGGAGCGAACGGCGAGAGATGTGAGCATGCCCTGCATGCTCTCCATGAATGGAGGAGGCCCGCAGAGAAAAAAGGTTGACGCGCGCAAGTCGTCGACATGGGTCGCGATCAAGTCACGGCTGACTCGGCCCCGAGGTCCGTTCCATCCTGCATCTGGTTGTGACAGAACCAAGACCATACGAAACTCCTGAAGGCGCCGCCTCAGGCGTGTCAGTTCCTGCTCGAAGATGACATCGCGCCGACTCCTCACGCAGTAGATCAGAGTGACGGCCGTGCGTAGGCAGCGATCGTCAATGTACCGCAGCATGGACATCATGGGCGTGATGCCGCTGCCGCCGGCGAGTAGGACGATCCGCTGGTGCCGCACCTCGTCGAAATAGAACTGACCGAAGGGCCCGCTGGCTTCCACCTCGAGCCCCACGGCCGCGTGGTCGTTGAGGAATGCCGAGACATGGCCGTCCGGCACCCGCTTGGGTGTGATCTCGACATAGCCGCTCTGGGTCGGGGAGGAAGAGATCGAGTAGGAACGCGGGACCGCCTTCCCGTCAATCTGCCACTGGAACGTGAGGAACTGTCCCGGTCGTGCCGCGAGGCGGTCCGTTTCAGCCACCAGGAAGCGGAGAGTCTTGGTATCATGAGTTTGCACGTCGATCCGAGCGAGCTGCAACCGGAGCGATTTGCTCCGGCGTGTCCGGATCTCTGGCCGCGATGCGTCTGCCGTGAGGCCATCCGTACTAGCGTTGGGAATTGCACGTGAACCTGCCGGCGTTCTCTGACGAGGTCGGCGCAGGAGCAAGAAGCCGAGTCCGTTGCAGACCGTCAGGACAAACCCCACCGACACGGGCGCGGGCACGCCTGCACTGGCGGCGCGGCCGAGCAGGTAGGGCACGAGGTTCATTGCAACGAGCGCGAAGGACAGCGCGAAAATGGTCACGCCGAGAAAGAGAAGGGCGGAAGAGTAGTGTCTGTAGTAGCGCGCGATGAGGACCTTCACTAGCAGTATGGGAATGAGCAGTAGGGCCAGGATGATATGGAACGTGAGGCGCGGTGGCAGCTCGTCCGACGAGCCCTTGATTCGCAGAGCCATGAAGTAGAAGAGCACACAGAAGAGCAGGATGAATGTATACCCCCCGAGGCGATGGGCCCACATGAGGCGCGTATGGGCCGCGTGGTCTTTGGATCGACTGGAAGCATGCAGCATCACCCAGACGTTGGCGCCGGCGAGAAGCACGAAAAGCGAACCCAGGAAGGCGCTCAGCGACGCATGCAACATGACATCACGGGAAGCCGCGCTTGGCTGAAGGAGAGGGCGGAGCTGCCGCGGCCGTGCGCTGCCCGCAGGCGTACCCGTAGTCGAGCAGCTCCCGGCGGGCGTCGAACGACATGGCATGATGGAGGAACATCGGTACCTCGTCAGGGCATGGCTCGATGCTCTGGACGACCAGACCGGGATAGCGCGCCTGAACGGCCACGAGCGCAGCCGGCAGCTGCGCGGCGAGGCACATGCGCAAGGTCTGGTCCGCGATCCAACCGATCCCCCTGTCCCTCAGCCGGCCGCAGCCTCCCTCATCGAGTGGGAAACAGACCTTGCCGCGGTCGTTGCGGACCGGTACGAGCGGGTTGACGTAGACGATGTGACGGGCGCCCCGCTCGGCGGCGACGTCGATCGGCGGCGCCCCGGCGACGGCACCATCGACGACGTCGCGCTCACCGATGCGGATGGGCTCGAAGAGGATCGGGATCGCGGACGAGGCCGCCACCGCGCGACAGACGTGGACGTGCGCGAGCTCGCCCGTCCCGAAGACGAGGCGCTCCGCCGTATCGATGTCCACTCCGGTCACATAGAGCGGGCGCGGGAGCGCGGGGAAGCGATGCGCGTATCCGAGCGCCGTGAATCGGGCGCAGAGCGCCCGCTCGAGGCGCTCGGTCGAGTAGAAGCCGGGGGGGTGATGGGCCTGGAAATCCGCCAGCATCGCGGCGAGCGTTGCCCGGCCCCCTCGGCGGATGGCGCCGCCGACCGCGCCGAGGAGCGGCCGGGCAAACCGTGTGAAGAGCTGGATCATGCTTCCGGCGGGGGCGCCGAAGACGTCCTCGGGCCGGAAGTTGAAGGGAGAGTCGAGGTCGTCGCGCAGGGCCCTGAACATCTCCGAGGGCTGGGCTCCGTTGGCGACGAAGGCGGCCGTCACCGCGCCGGCGCTCGTCCCGACGAAGAGGTCGAAATGCTGGTTGAACGGTCCCGGCGGGAACGCTTCCTCGAGGGCCGCGAGGACGCCGATCTCGTAGAGGACGCCGATGATGCCGCCGCCGGCGAGAACGAGGGCCCGCCGCTCGCGGTCCGGGGCCTCCAGGGCGGCATGCTGACGGGCGATCATGGGTGGTCGCCTCGCCCGGCGACCGAGCGACGTCCCGAATCCCGATCACTGAGCGACGTCGAATGACGCGGTTCCGACTCCGCTGAATGTGTCTCCGTTCGATCGGCGAACCGCGCGGCGGCGGCCACGGCGAAGGCCATAACGGCGACGAGCACCGCGGTCATGTCGGACATCGTGCTTCTTCCTTCAGTGGAACGCCCCTGCCGAAACCGACCGTTCGGTGTGTTTGCGACGCTTGGCCCTCCCGCGGCTCGAGGGCTGCGCGTAGGAGAGCGGCCGTGATCGGGGCCAGGCTCGTCCGCTCGAGAATGCGGAGCGCCTGCGTGGCGGCCGCGCGGAGCCGCTGGGTGTCCGCCACGTTGTGTGGCGCGGTGGGTTCGGCGTTGCGCTGGCGGCTCATGTCTCCGGCGGTGAAGGTCGTCACGGGGTCGCCGTCGTTCTGGAGGCTGTTCTCGCGGTGGCGATCGTCGATTGTTGTCATCAACGCCTCCCGCCGTCCGACGGGATGTGCTCACCGAGACCTGGCCTGACCGAGGTTGATATGTGCAGTGCCGCCGTGTCCGATGCGGTGCGCGCGCCGAGGAGCAGGACGCCAAAGAGGAGAAACAGCGCGGCGGCGCCGATCTTGAGCGGCCGTTCGGGAAGTCGCCGGCCCAGCAGGTAGCCGACCGCCACCGCCAGACCGTCGGCGAAAACCATCCCGAGCACGGAGCCCAGCCATACTGGCAGGAAGCTCGGCGCCTGCGCTGCCAGCAGCGCTGTCGCGAGCTGCGTCTTGTCGCCCATCTCGGCGAGAAAGAAGGACACGGCGACCGTCACGAGGGGCGGTCCGATGCGCCGCTCCTCGTTGCCCACGAGCCGGTCTCCTCGCAGGGTCCAAAGACCGAACCCGATGAAGGAGAGCCCGGCCGCCGCGCGGAGCACGCTCGCTGGCACGACGAGCAGCGCCGAGCCGCCAACGGCAACGGCGAGCGCATGGTTGAGGAGCGTCGCCAGCGCGACGCCCCCGAGGACGGCGCCGAGCGGGAGCCGAGCGGCCAGCGCCAAGGTGAGGAGCTGGGTCTTGTCGCCCATCTCAGCCATCCCGATGAGGCCCAGGGTCGTGAGGAATACGGTCATGCTTCCGGACGACATGACAGCGTGAGGGAGGCCCATGTTTACCTTGGCGGCGCATCCGCGAGGGTCCGAAATCCGATCGCGTCGATCGTGATCGCAATCTGCTTGCCGACCGCGAAGCCCGCGTACGTCATCCCGAAGTCTCGACGGTCGATGGTGGTCGAGACATGCGCGCTCGCGCGGGTCCCCTCGACCCTTGAGCTCTCGACGTCGAGCAGCACCGGGCGCGTCGTCCCGCGCAACGTCAAGTTGCCCGTGACCTTCCAGTGGCCGGCGTCGGCCTGCTCGATCCGTGTCGATCGAAACGCGATCGTCGAGTAGCGGGCAACGTCGAGAAAGTCGGCGCTGCGGAGGTGGGCGTCGCGCTTGGGCTCGCCCGTATCGACCGAGGCTGCGTCGATCATCGCCTCGATGGTCGAACGGGACACGTCGGCGTCGTCCACCGCCACATGCCCGGACGCCAGCCGGAACGTGCCATCGACGTGTGCGACCGACAGGTTGCGGACCGAGAACGCGATCAGCGTCGGCGTGGGATCCAGTTCCCACGCCGACGCCAGAGCACTCGACGAGAGCCCCGCCACGGTGAGCGAGACGCCGAGCAGCGTGCGGAGGGAGGCGGTCGCGATCATGGCACGCAGCCGAAGGCCTCGCACTCGCTCGTCGCAGAGGCGATCGTCGAGTCGGTCATGCTCGTGAGGTCGCTGAGTGCAGGGCTCACGACCCGCTCGCGCCCGGTCATACAGCCGGCAGTGCCGAGGAGGGCGAGGAGCATCATCGCTGTCGCGACGCGCTTCGCCGTGTGGGGGAGCACTTGTTTCTGCGTCATGTTTGGCCTCCGTCTTGGTCACGCTCGGTATCATTCCGTGCCGCGCGTTCACCTCCTGATACACCGGCAGATCCGCGACAGATTGAATCGAGATCGGAGCGGAAGCGTTAGCGAGGCTCCGCCTCAGACCGACGAGTTGTACCGTAGGACCGGCGAGCGCCCGTGCGGTCTGAGGCGAAGCCTCGGTCAGAAGGCCACCTACCGTCACCGACCGGACTCATGGCATCCGACGAACGGGTAACGAGGTGACGATCTTGCGCTCCCATCCGGCGCCGTGCTTCTTCTTGCCCCGTGCGTCGTCCACGCCGTAGTGGCGTAACGCCGGGGAGGAAGCAGGCAATGAAGGGTCGTCAGAAGGCTGGGGGTCCCATCGCTGCGCTCGTTCTGTTTGCCTCGTTGCCGGCGCATGCCGCCACAGCGCACGGCACCGTCACCTCACGCACCGCCGAGGTCGAGGGCGTCAAGCTCCACTACCTGACGGCTGGCCGGGGTCCGGCGGTGGTGCTGCTGCATGGCTACACGCAGACATCGCGGATGTGGAAGCCGATCATTCCGCTGCTTGCCAAGAGATTCACGGTGATCGCACCCGACCTGCCCGGGATTGGTGACTCGGAAGTCCCGGCGGATGGTCTGGATATGAAGACCGCTGCGGTCCGTATTCATGCGCTTGCCAAGTTGCTCGGTGTCGCAAAGGCGCGAGTCGTCGGTCACGACATAGGGTTGATGGTCGCCTATGGCTACGCCGCACAGTTCCCAACGGAAGTGGAGAAGCTCGTCGTGATGGATGCGTTTCTTCCGGGCGTTGCCGGATGGGAGAGCGTCTACGACGACCCCGGCATCTGGCACTTTCGCTTCAACGGACCGACGCCGGAAGCGCTGGTGCGCGGTCGTGAGCGGACCTATTTCGAGCACTTCTGGAACGACTTCGCTGCCGACCAGACGCGTTCAATTCCGAAAGCTGACCGCGCAGCGTACGTGGCGGCCTATGCGCGTCCGGGACGGATGCGCGCGGGGTGGGCCTATTTCGTTTCGTTTCAGCAGGCGGCCAAGGATTTCGCGGAACTCTCCAAGACCAAGCTGACCATGCCGGTCCTCGCCATAGGGGGCGAGAAAGCAAATGGGGAATTGTTGGGGCAGCAAATGAAGAGCGTGGCTTCCGACGCCACGACGGTCGTCCTCAAAGACACCGGACATTGGGTCTTGGAGGAAAGGCCGAAGGAGACGACCGACGCGCTGCTGAAGTTCCTGTGACGACGGATCGTCGCTTCCCCCAAGCGGAACGCTACGGGCTCGCGCTTCACGCGGGGCGGGTCGCAAGCTCGAAGACACCCTCGCAGTAGCGTCGCGAGGTGACGCTCGCCGCAGCCCCCCCGTCCCTCGAGGAGCGCGGCAGCTCGAGAGCCATCAGCTCAGTACACCGCGCGGCTGGAATTGGATTGCCAATGACCGCCGGACCGCGATCGGCCAACGAGATCGGGCCCCCTGGCCCGGCGTGCGCGCGCCAGGCCGGACCGTCTCCGCCGGAACCCTTGCCGGCGCGAAGCGGATCTCCGGCGCGACGGAATCCAACGCGGGTGGTCCGGTGTATTCGCTGTCGGAGGTGCACTGCGCATGACGAGACACTTGGACCGGCGCGAATTCATCCAGCTCGCTGGCCTGGCTACGGCCGGGGTCGCGGGCGTCGTCTTCAGCTCGGGGCTGCGTGGCGTGAGCCTCGCCGCCGCGAAGGGCAGGGGGGAGGACTTCATG
>WNGD01002303.1_pt1 | contig 26392 bp, 21 predicted proteins | sample 5400671 | NCBI WGS metagenome assembly WNGD01 (sample SAMN13153369, study PRJNA577476) | soil metagenome | isolation source: 40 cm soil or saprolite under grassland replicate 2 | place: USA:California | collected 2016-06-15
CGGGCCGATGAGGGCGGCCTGGAGCTGCTCGCGCATCATCTCTGGGTCGAAGGCGGCGCGGATCCCGGGCAGCTCCCCTGCCAACGCCTCGTTTCCGAGCAGGTCGAGATCCGCGGCTGTGCCCGTAGCCATGACGGCACCTCCGGTCGACCGTGCCTTTCCGTCCCCGCTCAGGCAATCGAACGCCAGACGATCCCGGTCAGTCAAGCCGTCCGGGCAAGCGCTCCCGGATCGGACACGGCAGGCTCCTGGCGGGCTATTTCTGCGGCCGCCGCTCGGAGCCGGAGGTCAGCGTGGGCTGCTTGGCGACTGGAGCGCTGCTCGAAACCGGCGGCGCGATCTGGCCCTTCGTCTGCGACACCGGCGCGGCCGGCATGGTCACGGTCGCGGCCTCCGCCTCCGCTGCTGGCGCCTGACTCGCGGCCGGGGCCGGGGCCGGAGCGGCGTCCGGGGCCTTGGCCTTGGGCGCGGCTGGGGCTGGGGCTGGGGCCGGGGCCTCGTCGTCGGGCTCGCTCTCCTCGTCGTAGGGGGTGAGGCCGACCCGCACCTCGTCCACCACCGACTGGAGGTGGCCGTAGAGCCGCCCAAGCTGCTGCAGGGCCCGGTCGCGGAGCGCCTCCAGCCGGTTGGACTCGGCCTCGATCGCCTGGCGGTCGGCCTCGGCCTCGTTGCGGAGCTGGTCGGAGGCCTCGCGCGCCTCCTCGAGCATGGCGCTGGCGGCCTCGTCGGCCTCCGCGCGGGTCTCCTCGGCGTCCTCGCTGGCCTCGGCCTTGACGCGCTCGCCCTCGGCACGGGAGTTCTCCAGGACCTTCTGGGCGGCCTCTTCGAGGCGGCCGGCGCGCTGCTGCGCCTCCTTGATGACTTCCGCCGCCTCTTCCTCACCGGCCTGGATGGCTTCCTCGGCCCGCTCGGCCGCGTCGGCGAGCATGTTCTCGGCGGACGCGCCAGCGTCCTCCATGATCTTGGCCACGTGGGCGCCGAGGTGGCTGAACGAGGGCGGCGGCTGGTCCTCGTTGGCGAGGCGGAGGGAGCGCTCGGCCTCGGCGGCGCGCTGCCGCTCCCGCCGCAGCAGGGTGACCATCTCTTTGGCCCATTCGTCCACCTGCGTGCGGTCATAGCCGCGCAGCGAAGCGACGAATTCGGGCACCTCGACCTTGGAGGAGGACGCGGACGGGGTCTGCGGCTCGATAGCGCTCACGGGGGACCTCCATATGGGGCGAGCCGAGCGGGGTATGACTGTGACAACCGGTGGCGACACGCGCCCAGGATCCGAGACGAACCAGGGCACGATCACACGAGCGGCTGATTCTACGACCCCGCGCAAGAGGCCGCATGTCCCACACAACCTGGCGGGCGCCGCAGCCGGCGGCGCCGTCCCCTATGCGTTGAAGTTGACCAGATCGGAACGATTCTGAAATGGTTCCCGCAGATCTGCGCCCCCGTCGGTTCTTGCTGATCACTCCTTGGTGACGTCCATGGGCACTTCCACTCGGCAACGCCTCCCCGAGCATGGCCGTGCCGCGCGCCATCAGCGGCAACGGCCGAAGACCGGGCCAACGCCGCGCCGGAGGCTCGTCGCGTTGGCCGTCGCGGTGCTGGCGGTCGCCACGGCCGCCACCATGCTGCTCTCCACCGAGGGCCTGCTGCCGGGCGAGTCCCCCGCCAAGCGCGTCGGCGCGCTGGCGCCGTGGTCGAGCCAGCTCGCCAGGGCGGTCGGCGACGGCGGCCCCCGCGGCCTGCCCACCCAGGGCAAGAAGAAGGGGGCCGCGGCCTCCAGTACCAGGACGCAGCTTGACGCCAAGGCGTCGGGACCCCTGAAGCCGATCCTCGGCGGGCTGCTCGACAACGCCAGGCCGCCCGCCGAGAGCTTCCAGCATGGCGCGATCAGCGGCTTCGTCGTGCAGGTCGACTGGTCGGAGCTGCAGTCGGCGCCGGGCGCGCCGCTGCCCGCCAACAACCCGATCGACCAGGCCATCGCCGCCGCGCGCGCGGCCGGGCTGCGCATCAAGCTGCGGGTCGACGCCGGGACCATGGCGCCGGAGTGGGCCAAGAGCATCGGCGGCTCCCCGGTGACCGTCCAGTTCCCCAGCCCGCTCACCGGCTCGCTGACGAGCGGCACCATCGGCCGCTTCTGGACCGAGGCGTTCGGCCGCGCCTACCAGGATCTCCAGAACAAGCTCGCGGCCCGCTACGACAACGTGCCGGAGATCGCCCAGACCTCGATCACCCGCTGCATCACCTTCTACGCGGAGCCGTTCCTGCGCCAGGCCCGCTCGGTGCCGCAGAGCGCCCGCGCGCTGCTCGCCGCCGGCTACAGCGACACCGCCGACGCGACCTGCCAGAAGGAGGAGATCCAGGCGAACACGGTGTGGAAGCACACCCGCTCGGGCCTCGCCTTCAACCCCTACCAGCGGCTGCAGTCAGATGGCAGCGTGATCTCCGACGAGAAGTTCACCGAGTCGATGATGCGATACTGCCGCGGCGTGCTCGGCCCCCGCTGCGTGCTGGAGAACCACTCGATCCGCACCTCCGGCCAGAGCACGCTGTATCCGCCGATGTACGCCGCGATCAAGTCGCTCGGCGGGCCCATCAGCTTCCAGACCGCCACCCCGGCCAAAGTGGGCGACCTCCTCGGCGCGGTCGCCTGGGCCGCCAGCCAGGGCGCGTGCTCGGTCGAGCTGCCGATTTCGTATCGGACCATGAACCCGGCGGCCTTCGTGCCCTACAACAGCCGCCTGCTGGGCGTCACCCGCGCGGCCGCCGCCGGGTAGCCAACGTCGCCAGCAGCGAGGCCGGTCCGGCCTTCAGCTCACCTGCTCGCATGCGTCGCCACGGAGCGCCCCCTGGTCGCGGGCGCCGGTCGGCGACGGTTGGCCCTGGCCCGGCGCCGGACAGCCTGGGAGTCACCCGGCTGCGCCTCGCTCGCGGCCCGTTCCCTCCACGTCCGCCCGCCGAACTCGTCCCAGAGTGTCATCGCCAGCACCTCCATACTGGAAGGAGTGCCTTCTCCCAGATCTGATACGACAAACGACTCCCGCTGGTTCAAGGACTCATCGGCCCGCGAGGCCGCGAGACTGGAGGCGAACGCATGCCTGACCTGGATCAGGTCACGAACTGGATCGACGGCTACGTGCGGGCCTGGAACTCCAACGACCCCGCCGACATCGGCGCCCTGTTCGCCGACGACGCCACCTACCGCACCGAGCCGTTCAGCGCCCCATGGCGCGGTCGCGACACGATCGTGTCCAACTGGCTCGACCGCAAGGACGAACCCGGCCAGACCCACTTCACCTGGCACCCCCTCGCCGTCACCCCCGACGTCGCGATCATCCAGGGCGAGACGGTCTACCAGCAGCCACCCCAGACCTACAGCAACCTCTGGGTCCTCCGCCTCGACCCCGCCGGCCGCTGCACCGACTTCACCGAATGGTGGCTGCAACACCCCAGGGGGCAGTAGGCTTCCAGATCTCCTATCTACTATGGTAGGTGGTAGCACCCCGGGCAATGAATGGACGAAATAGGAGGAACCCTGGCATGGCCGAGGCACGGCGGGTGGCGCTGGTGACGGGGTCGTCGAGTGGGATGGGGCAGGCCACCGCCAAGCTGCTCGGCGAGAAAGGCTATGACCTGGTGGTCACCTGGAGCAGCCGGGAGGGCGGGGCGCGCGCGACCGCCAAGGCGGTGGAGGCCGCTGGCGGCCGGGCGCTGGTGACGCGGTGCGACGTCAGTGACGAGGGCGCGGTGCGGGCGATGCTGGACGCCTGCGGGGCCGAGTTCGGGCGGCTGGACGTGCTGGTCAACGCTGGCGGGACCACCACAACGCAGGGGCCGGACGACCTGGAGGCGACCACCATGGACGCCTGGGATCGCATCTTCGCGGTGAACGTCAAGGGCGTGTTCCTGGTGACCCGGGCGGCCGCGCCGCTGCTGCGCGAGGCGCGGGGGAGCGTGGTGAACCTCGCCAGCATGGCGGGGGTCCGGCCGACAGGGGTGCAGCCGCACGCCTACGCGGCCAGCAAGGGCGCGGTGGTCACCCTGACCAGGACGCTGGCCGCCGCCCTCGCGCCGGAGGTCCGCGTCAACGCGGTGGCGCCCGGCTGGGTGCTCGGGAGCTGGATGGAGGAGCAGCTCGGCGACAACTACGGCTGGCTCATCGAGCGCCGCGCCAGGCACACCCCCCTCAAGCGGGTCGCCAGCAACGAGGACGTCGCCGAGGTGATCGTCACCGTCGCCGAGCAGCTTCCCCTCATGACCGGCGCGCTGTTCCCGGTCGACGGCGGCTACACGATCGTCACCTGAGCGGTGCTACCGTTATCGTACCTACGCTGGTAACAAGGATCTGTGAATCGAGGGAGGCAGCGGTGGTGGGCACGGCGGCCGGGCTGGCCGAGCGACTGGTCGAGCTCGGCTTCTCGCACTACGAGGCCAGGGCCTATCTCGGCCTGCTCGGGCAGCAGCCGATGACCGGCTACGCGCTTGCCAACGCGACCAGGATCCCGCAGCCCAAGGTCTACGAGACGCTGCGCCGGCTGGTCGACAAGCGGGTGGTGGTGCAGACCGGCGCCGACCCCGCGCGCTTCGTCGCCGTCCCGGCCGAGGATCTGCTCGGGCAGCTCGACGGCGAATTCCGCCGCCGCCTGGCCGGCGCCAGGGTCGGGCTGGCCCGCCTCGCCACCGCGCCGGAGCGGGTGGCGTACCGGCCACTCCAGTCGTTCGACCGCTGGTCGGCCGTGGCCGAGCGGGCCAGCGCGCTGCTGGAGGGCGCCGAGCGGCATGTCTACCTGTCCGCCCACGACGACCAGCTCGCCGGTCTGCTCGACGCGGTCAGCGCCGCCGACGCCCGCGGGGTGCGGGTCGACCTGCTCCACTTCGGGCCGCTCGCCCTCGACCTGCGAAACGGCTCGACCCTGCGCCACGCCAGCACCGACGGGGTCGTCTACCGCCGCCATCAGGCCAGGCACCTCGCCCTGGTCGCCGACAGCCGCGAGACGCTGTGGGCCCTCGCCCCGGACGGCGACCACTGGGACGGGGTGGCCGCCACCGACCCGCTGCTCGCCGCACTGGTCAAGGGCTACGTCCGCCACGACCTCTACGTCCAGCGGATCTTCGCCGACTTCGGCGAGACGCTCCGCGCCCGCTACGGCCCGAGCATGGAGGAACTCACCCTCCCCGACACCCCGGACGCTCCGGATCTGCCCGCCGAAGCCCCCGCCACCCCGTCCGCGCGGTCCCGCCGCCGCCGCCGCGCTTGACCTGCCTGACCCCCAAGTATCAGGAGGAAGCACCGCATGCCTCTCGACGGCGTCACCCCGTTCCCGCCGGAGTTCGCCGAGCGCTACCGGCGGCTCGGCTACTGGGAGGACCGCCCGCTCGGCGCGGTGTTCAGCGAGCTGTTCCGCCGCCACGGCCAGCGCGTCGCGATGGTGGCGGACGGCGAGCGGGTCACCTACGAGGAGCTGGACCGCCGCGCCGAGCGCCTCGCCCTGCACCTGCTGGAGCTCGGCTTCCAGCCGCTGGACCGGGTGGTGGTGCAGCTGCCCAACGTGGCCGAGTTCGTCTACCTGTACTTCGCCCTGCAGCGCATCGGCGCGATCCCGCTGATGGCGCTGGCCGCCCACCGGGAGCACGAGGTCCGCCACTACGTCGCGTTCGTGGAGGCCAAAGGGTATGCGATCGCTGATCGGCTGCGCGGCTTCGACTTCCTCGCGTTCGCCGACACGATCCTCGCTGATGCGCCGGGCCTCCAGCACGTGCTGGTCGCCGGCGACCGCCCGCTCCCGGACGATCCGCGCTACGTCTCGCTGCGGGAGCTGCTCGCCAGCGAGCCGCGCCTGGCGCCCTCCGCCTTGGACGAGCTGAAGATCGACCCGGACGACCCGTGCGTGTTCCTGCTGTCGGGCGGTACCACCGGGATCCCGAAGGTGATCCCGCGCAGCCACAACGACTACGTCTTCAACACCAAGGGCACCGCCGAGGCGTGCGGCATCAGCGCGGACGACACGCTGCTGGTGTGTCTGCCGCTCGGCCACAACTTCCCCCTGGGCACCCCGGGCATGCAGGCCCATTTCGTCGCCGGCGGGCGGATCGTGCTCTCCCCGAGCACGCTCGCCCGCGACGTGCTTGCGCTGGTGGAGCGCGAGCGGGTAACCCAGCTCGACAGCGTTCCCGCGCTGCTGATCAGCTGGCTCAACGACCCGGCGCTGGGGAGCCACGACCTCTCCTCGGTCCGGGTGATCCGGGTCGCGGGCCAGAAATGCCCCGTCGAGATCAAGCCCCGGGTCGAGCGCGCCTTCCCTGCCGCCAAGGTCACCGAGGGCTTCGGCATGGGCGAAGGCCTGATCATGTGGACCCGCTTCGACGACCCCGAGGAGGTCCGCTTCCAGACCGTCGGCCGACCCTGGTGCCCCGACGACGAGATCCGCCTGGTCGACGACGTAGCGCCCGGTGGGGTGCAGGCGCATCACGTCGCCGGACTGGTAGAAGCCATCGGCGGTGAAGGCGCGGGCGTTGGTTTCGGGGGCGTGGTAGTAGCCGCGCAACGTATAGGGTCCGCGGACCAGCAGCCGCCTGCACCCCACCTGGCGCTACGTCGTCGACGGGCGCAAGAAAGACCTGATCAACCGCGGCGGCGAGAAAATCAGCGCCGAGGAGGTCGAAAACCTCATCATGCGCCTCCCCGCCGTCCGCAACGTCGCCTGCGTCGCCATGCCCGACCCGATCCTCGGCGAGAAGATGTGCGCCTTCGTCATCCCCCACGACGGCGCCACCGTCACCCTCGACGAGATCACCGCCCACCTCACCGTCCGCGGCCTGGCCCGCTTCAAGCACCCCCAGCGCCTCGAGCTGGTCGCCGAGTTCCCCCTCTCCCCCATCGGCAAGGTCCAGAAGAAGATGTTGAGCGAACGGATCGCCAAGATCCTCGAGACCGCCGCCGAACGTTAGCGAGCGACCGCCGGGGCCTCGGCGCGGCCGTGGACGAGGGCCTCGACGGTGAGCAGCTTGTGCCGGCCGGCGGTGCGCTCGATCTCGTCGGGGTCGGCCTTGTTCTCGATCAGGAGGAGCAGGTTGGCGTGCTCCTCGACTGAGTGGTGGGCGCGGCCGGGGGCGTAGACGAAGCTGGAGCGGCGGATCGCGTCGAGCCGCGCCCACTGGGCCGCGACCAGCGAGCGCACGTGCTCATTGGGACAGTGCTCGTAGATCGCGAAGTGGAACTCGCGGTTGAGAGCGGTGAACCCCAGCGGGTTGAAGGCGTTGAGCGCCTCGTACATCCGGTCATTGATGCGCCGGGCATGGCTGAGGTCGCGCCGCCGCATCCGCGGCGCCGCCAGCGCCGTGGCGTAGCCCTCCAGCAGCGCGAGGACGTGCATGGTGTGCCCGTACTCCTCGGGGTCGAGGCGGGCCACGCGGGCGCCGACGTTGCGCTGGAACTCGACGTAGCCCTCGGCCTCCAGGCGGCGGACCGCCTCGCGGACGGGCAGGGTGCTGACCGACAGCTCGCGGGCGAGCTGGTCGAGCACCAGCCGGTAGCCGGGGCTGTAGGTGCCGTCGAGGATGCGCTGCTTGATCGTGTGGTAGACCAGCTCAAGCTTCGAGGCTGGCGCGGCGACCGCGCCAGGGAGATTCGACCTGCTCGTGACCATGAACGATATCGTACATGAAATGTGATGATTTTAGGATAGGCTAATCCGGGCTATCTTCCCGCGCGGTCCAAGCATCATATTCCGCTCGCCAGGCAGGGCCCAGCGGGAACAGGCCCTCGACCGGCGCCCCGGCGTCCACGCGCTGGTGGATGAAGCGCTCCTGCCGCTCCTGCTCCAGCGCGTCGCGCGCCACCTCCGCCGTGAGCTTCCGCGGGATCACGATCACCCCGTCGGCGTCGCCGACCAGCACGTCGCCGGGCATGACCAGCACCCCGCCACAGGTCACCGGCAGGCCCACGTCCATCGGCACGTGCCGGCGCCACAGGGTCGCGGCGTGCGGGGCAGCCGCGTAGCTGGGCAGGTCGAGGCCGGCGAACGCGGCGGCGTCGCGCAACCCGCCGTCGCTGACGATCCCGGCGGCGCCCCGCCGCAGCGCCCGCAGCGCCAGGATGTCGCCGATGGTGCCCGACCCCAGCTCGCCGCGCGCCTCGATCACCAGCACGTCACCGGGCCCGAGCTGCTCGATCGCCTGCCGCTGGGCGTTCAGCCCGGCCTCGCGCCGCTCGGCGAGCACGTCCTGTCGCGGGGCGGTGTCGCGGAGGGTGACCGCGAACCCCACCATGCGCAGGTCCGGCCGCGTGGGGTGGAGCCCCTCGATGAAGGTGTTGTCGATACCGCGCCCGCTGAGCTGACTGGAGAGGGTGCCGGTGCCGCACCGCCGCAGCGCCTCCAGGGTGTCGGGCGCGACTTCCACTTGCACGTCGGGCATCTGCCCTCCGAACCGGGCGACTACTTGGACCAATACTTGGACGAATACGTAACGAGATCATATATGATCATGGTCTGGTCCGATCGGCCTCAGCGTTGGTTCACCGGAGGCGCCACATGGGAGAGATCGTCCTCGCGGCCAAGATCACCCACGTCCCCTCGATCTGGCTGTCGCTGCAGCCGGGCAGGCATCACGGCATCCGCAAGTTCGCCGAAGACGCGTTGATCGAGATCGGCCGCCGCGCCCGCGAACGCTGCGCCGACACCTACCTGATCGCCGACACCCACTGGATGAACAGCTCCGGGTTCCACCTCAACGCCCGGGCGCGCCATCGCGGCTCCTACGCCAGCCATGAGCTGCCGCATTTCATCCGCGATATGGAATACGACTACCCGGGGGCACCCGAGCTGGCGCGGCTGATCGGCGAGGAGATCAACGCCGGCGGCCAGAAGGCCCTGGTCCACGACATCAAGGACCTCCACCTGGAGTACGGCGCCCTGGTCCCGATGTACCTGATGAACCGGCAGGAACCCCGGCTCGCGGTGGTGCCGGTCGGCTGCAACATCTACTCCAGCATCGACGAGAACCGCCGCGTCGGCGAGGCGATCGTCCGCGCGGTGGAGCGCGGCGACCACCGCGTCGCCTTCCTCGCCAGCGGCTCCCTGTCGCACGCGTTCCCGCCCAACGAGCTGACCGACACGCTGCTCAACGACGTCTCAAGCGACTTCAACCGCCAGATCGACCTGCGGGTGCTGGACATGTGGCGTTCGGGGCGCGTCGCCGAGTTCCTGGACATGCTGCCCGAGTACAACGCCCGCTGCACCGGCGAGGCGGCCATGGTCGACACCGCCATGCTCTTCGGCATCCTCGGCTGGAAGGACTACCAGGGCCGCGGCGAGCAGCTCTGCAGGTATTTCGGCAGCACCGGCACCGGCCAGGTGGTGGTCGACTTCCCGGTGGGGGCCGCCGCGGCGGCCTCCTGACGACCGCCGCCGTTCACGAACGAACCTATGTATCTACTATAGTAGGTACTATGCCCGCGGCTGATCGTGATCCCGCGCGCGCCGAGGTCCCAGGTGCGGCCCGCGGCGTGGTGGTCCACGCCGCCGACGTCGAGACCGTGGTCTCCCCGCCGCAGCTGGTCTCCCTGCTCGCCGACGGGGCTGACACCGGCGGCCTGTTCAGCGTCGTCCGCGTCGACCTGAGCCGCGGCGCCGACGGCCCCTCCCCCCACTCCCACGCCGGCTTCGCCGAGCTGATCTACGTCATCGACGGCGAGGTGGACGTCCTCTGCGGCGACCAGCTCACCGTCGCCCACGCCGGCGACCTGGTGATCGCACCCCCCACGGTCCTCCACGCCTTCGGTGCCACGCCCGGCAACACCGCCAGCCTCTTCGCCGTCATCGCCCCCGGCATCGACCGGCACGAGTACTTCCGCCATCTCGCCCGCGTCGCCACCGGCCAGGCCCCCGCTGACGACCTCCCCGAGGTCTCCCGCCGCTACGACAGCTTCCTGGCCGACAATCCCGCCTGGACCAAGACCCGCCGCCGCTGAAGCTGCCGCGGTGCGCGCAGGAGGCCGCTCGCCTCAACCACCACCGAGAAGCCACCGATGCGCGGCGGCGTGGAACTCGCGGAGCTGCTGTGGCCGGTCGTCGCCGAGCAGGTCGTCGCCCACCGAGTAGCCGCGCCGGGTGATGGCCCACGCGTGGAGCTGGTACGAGCTGCGTGGCGTCGCGCTGGCCACCTCCGCCCAGTCGATCGGCACGGCATCGGCGGGATTGACGGGGGCGATCGTCCCTTTCTCGTAGATGCCTTCGAAGCTGGCGAGCCGCCATCCCGCGGGGGTGCGGCGGACCCTGGAGAAAAATCGCACGTACTGGATCGTGTCGACGGCCACCCCGTCGATCTCGCTCCGGTTCTGGATCTGGGCGCGGCTCTCCACCAGGGCCCGGTCGCCGTTGACCAGCGCGTAGACGGGCCAGATCGGGTGCTTGCTGTGGCGGCCGCGCTCGGCCATGAGCTTGGAGCCTTCGGCGAAGTCCCTGGCGTCGCCGTGGAACCAGCTCGTCCGGATGACCGCGTCGTCGGTGTAGGCCTCGGCCAGCTTGTCCCACTCGCCGAGGTCGCGCCACAGCCGTTCCCTCTGGACGAGCTCGAAGATCCGCAGCTTGTCGAGGGCCAGGGCGAGGTCGGTATCCGGCACCGGTGCCGTCCCGAACGCGGCGCGCAGCGTGTCGTCGGTGACGGCCGGCATGGCCCCCCACGGCCCGAGCTCCCGATCGGATTCCACGACGTGGTTGCGGAGGCGGCCGGTGCGCAGCGCCGGGCCCGCGTCGACCTCCACCTCCACGACGTCGCCGGGAACGACCACCGAGGAGCCGGTCGGCGTGCCGGTCAGGATGATGTCCCCCTCGCAGAGGGTCATCACCCGGGACAGGTCCGCGATCATCAACTCGAAGCCGAACAGCAGGTCGTCGGCTCGGGCATGCTGGGCCCGCTGGCCGTTGACCCAGGTCCGCAGCCGCAGGGCAGCCGGGTCGAGGTCCGCCGCGGCCAGCAGCTCCGGGCCGATGGGGGTGTAGCCGTCCATGCCCTTGGAGTGCACATTCGACCCGGGATCGGCATATCGCAGGTCGTACAGCCCGAAGTCGTTGGCCGCGGTGACCCAGCCGACGTGCCGCCATGCCTCATCCGGTGGGACGTCTCGCGCGGTGGCCCCGATGACCAGGGCGATCTCTCCCTCGAAGGCCAGCAGCTGGCACCCGCGCGGGCGGCGCACCGGGGCGTCGTGGCCGGAAAGGGTCGAAGGCGCCTTGAGGAAATAGGACGGCTGCGCGGGCACCCTGCCCCGCTCCGCGGCCCGGCTGCGGTAGCTGAGGTGAACCGCGATGATCTTCGAGGGCATAAGGTCGAGCATCCTCGGACTCCTTCCGTCATATAGGATGGAGTATAGGAAATCTAGGAGCGAATGTATGACCGACGCAGCGGCCACCCCGGACGCGTCCCAGGTCCCGGGATGCCCAGGGTACGAGGCACCGCGGACGATCTCGCGGATGCTGTTCGCGACCTGGGCCCTGCTGACCAGCCTCGACCCCGCCCAGCGCGCCAGCGCGCAGTTCCCCATGGACGACCCGAGACGCCTTGACTGGGACTTCATCCCAAAACCGGACCGGTGCGGGGTGCCGCTGTTCCAGCTGAACCGGCATCAGCGAACGGTGGCGCATGCCCTGCTCAAAGCCGGGCTCAGCATGCGCGGCTACTCGCAGGCACTGTCGGTGATGGCCACCGAGAACGTCCTGCGCGAGACCGAGGTGCTGGATCGCGGCTTCGGCGTCCTGGCAGGCGACTTCCGCGATCCCGACGCCTACTACTTCAGCTTCTTCGGCCGACCCGGATTCGAGGACACCTGGGGCTGGCGCGTCATCGGGCATCACCTCTCGCTCAACTACACCATCATCGGGCAGCGGTTCCTCACCGCGACGCCCTGCAACCTGGGCGGCCAGCCGGCCCCGGCCGGCGTCCTCGATCCGCTCGGGCACGACGAGGCGACGGCCTTCCGGCTGCTGCACTCGCTGTCCGAGCCGCTCCGGGCGCAGGCCGTCATCCATCCGGTCGCGCCGGCGGACTTCGCGACCCGCCAGGTGCCCAGGGTCGGCGCGGTGGAGCTGCCGGATCACATGGACCTCGGCATCCCGACCTACCGCATCCGCGACGACGACCGGCAGGCGCTCCGGTTCGTCCGGGCCGCGCCGTCCGGGGTCCGGGCCGACCGGCTCCAGGATGGCGAGCGGGAGCTGCTCCGTGCCCTGCTCCGGAGCCACATCGACCGCGTCCCCGAGGAGCTGGCACAGCAGTACCGCGCGGTGATCGAGCAGCGTGGCCCCGCTGACATCCACTTCGCCTGGGCCGGCGGCACCGCGCCGGGCACACCGCACTACTACCGCATCCACACCTCCACGGTGCTGGTCGAGACGGTCAACGCGATCGACAGCGGCAACCACATCCACTCGGTCTGGCGCGACCTCGCCAACGACTTCGGCCACGACCTTCTCCGCGCGCATCCCGAGCTTGCCCAGGACCCGAATCCACAGCTCCGGAACCGGCTGACGCCGACGCAGGAGGACTGACACCGCCGCTTGACAACGACGACCACCGAGCTGCTCAGATGGTTCAGGCTGGGAGCCCGAGCCGCGGGATGCGGTGCTCGCCGAGTGCTACGTGCACGGTCTGCAGCTCGCAGTAGAACTCGAAGCTGAACTGGCCGCCTTCGCGGCCGATGCCGCTGGCCTTCATGCCGCCGAAGGGGGTGCGCAGGTCACGGACGTTCTGGGAGTTGACCCACACCAGGCCGCTGTCGACCGCCTGGGCGACCCGGTGGGCGCGCTGGACGTCCGGGGTCCAGAGGTAGGCGGCGAGGCCGTAGTCGGTGGCGTTGGCGAGGCGGACGGCCTCCTCCTCGTCACGGAAGGGCGTCGCGGTCAGCACCGGGCCGAAGACCTCCTCCTGGAAGATCCGCGTCCCCGGTGCCACGTCGGCGAACACGGTCGCCGCCAGGAAGTTGCCCTCGCCGCTCCCTGGCGGAGGACGGCCGCCGGCGAGCAGGCGCGCGCCGTGCTCGCGCGCGGCGTCGCAGTAGCCGAGCACCCGGCGGTGGCGTTCGGGCCGGATCAGCGGGCCCAGCTCGGTGGCCTCATCGAACGGGTCGCCGACCCGGATGCCGCGGGCCCGCTCGGCCACGGCCTCCACCAGCTCGTCATAGAGCGGCCGCTCCACCAGCAGGCGCGAGCCGGCGGTGCAGCGCTGCCCGTTCAGGGTGAAGATCTGGTACACGATCCCATCCAGCGCCCGGCCGAGATCGCAGTCGGCGAACACCACCACCGGGGACTTGCCGCCCAGCTCGAAGGAGTAGCGCTTGAGGGTGGCGGCGCCGTTGGCCATGATCGCCGACCCGGTGGCGGTCTCGCCGGTGAAGGAGATCAGGTTCACGTCCGGGTGGGCGACCAGCGCGGCGCCGGCGGTCTCGCCGAAGCCGTGGACGACGTTGAAGACCCCTTGGGGGAGGCCGACGGCGGCCATCGCCTCGGCGAGACGGGTGGCGGTCAGCGGGGACCACTCGGCGGGCTTGAGCACGCAGGTGTTGCCGGCGGCCAGGCAGGGCGCGATCTTCCAGGTGGAGAGCATCAGCGGCGCGTTCCAGGGCGTGATCAGCCCGGCGACGCCGACCGGCTTGTGGATGGTGTAGTTCAGGAACTCGCCGCCGACCTGGTAGGCGTCGCCGTGCAGGGCACAGATCACCTCGGCGAAGTAGTCGAAGTTCTCGGCGGCGCGGGCGGCCAGGCCGCGCATCTGCCGGATCGGCATGCCGATGTCGAGGCATTCCAGGCCGATGAAGTCGTCGGCGTGCTCCCGGATCGCCGCCGCGATCCGCCGCAGCACCGCTGCCCGCTCCGGCGCCGCCGTCCGCGGCCAGGGGCCGTCGTCGAAGGCCCGCCGCGCCGCGCGGACGGCGGCGTCCACCTCGGCCGCTCCCCCGGCGGCGACGGTGGTGATCGGCTGGTTGGTGGTCGGGTCGAGCGTCTCGAAGGACTGCTGGTCGCGGCTGGCGCGGAACTCCCCCTCGATGAAATGGAGCTGTGGTCCGATCTTGAGAGCGTCCGCGTTGCGGGCGATGGTGGCCCGTGGCTCGTGGCTCACACTCGCTCCTTGTCTTCAGGGGCGACTGGCTGCGAGACTGATCATATATGATCTTGCATCAAACCTCTCAGAGAGTTCCCGGTCCACTGGTGCCGATCATCGTGGCCTCCCGCCGCCGCGACCGTCTGATCCCGCGAAGGATCCTGCGAAGCATGCGAAGCGATGGAGGTGTCAACCGGTGAAGTACCGAGGCGACCCGGCGACCATCCGCGGCTCGATCGCGCCGGTGGTGACCCCCTTCGCGCCCGACGGCGCGCTCGACCTCGACGCCCTGCGCGGGCTGGTGCGCTGGCAGCTCCAGCACGGCTCACATGGCATCTCGCTGGGCGGCTCGACCGGCGAGCCGAGCGCCCAGAGCGTCGAGGAGCGGATCGCCGCGCTGCGGGCCGCCGCCGAGGTCGTGGCGGACCGGGTGCCGTTCCTGCCGAGCACCGGCTCGGCCAAGCTGGACGAGACCCTGCGCCTCACCGCCGAAGCCGACCAGGCCGGCGCCGACGCGGTGCTGGTGATCACGCCCTACTACGCGCGCCCCACCCAGGAGGCCCTCTACCAGTGGTATGCCACCGTGGCCGTGGAGTTCCCCCACCTGCCGGTGGTGATCTACAACGTCCCCTCCCGGACGGCGGTGGACATCGCCCCCGAGACCGTCGCCAGGCTGCGCCGCGACCACGGCAACATCGTCGGGATCAAGGAGACGACCCGCGACTTCGAGCACTACTCCCAGGTCCTCTACCGCTGCGGGCGAGACTTCCTGATGTGGTCGGGCATCGAGCTGCTGTGCCTGCCGCTGCTCGCGATCGGCGGCGCCGGGTTCGTGAGCGCGCTCGCCAACCTGGCGCCCCGCAGCGTCGCGCGCATGTACGAGCACTGGACCCAGGGCCGCCAGCAGGAGGCCCTCAGGCTGCACTACGCGTTGCATCCGCTGGTCGAGCTGCTGTTCGTCGAGACCAACCCGGCCCCGGTCAAATGGGTGCTGGAGCGCGCCGGCGTGCTGCCGTCCGGCCAGGTGCGCCCGCCGCTCATCTCCCCCACCCCGCCCGCTCGCGAGCGGATCATGGCGCTGCTCGCGGAGGCCGGGGACGTCCTCGCCGAGGAGGGCATCACCCCCCGATAGGGCCGCCAGGGACCCCGTGGCCGGGGCCGCCGGCCGTCCCCGGCCCAGTTTGCGGTCCGGACGGGTCCTTTGCTTCACTGGGCGCGGGTGATGGACCCCATCCCGGGCGTCGCGGTCGTGTGGCGCTCAAAACCGCCCCTTGGGCTGATGGCTCCTGGCAGTCCGCCACGAGCTGTCCAACGTCCAAGGAGGGCGTCGTTGAGCAACACCCTGTCCCTGGCCGCGGTCCTGTCGGTGCTTGTCCTGCTGGCCAGCATGATCTCGGTCGAGTTCGGGATCTCCATCGCGGTGACCGAGATCGTGCTCGGCATCGCCGCCGGCAACCTGCTGCACCTGCACCCGGCCGACTGGCTGACCTTCCTGGCCAGCTTCGGCTCGATCGTGCTCACCTTCCTCGCCGGGGGCGAGGTCGACCCGAGCGTGCTGCGCGCCCGCTTCAAGGAGAGCGCCCTGATCGGCGGGCTCTCCTTCCTGCTGCCGTTCGGCGGCGCGCTGCTGTTCGCCCGCTACGGGCTCGGCTGGGGCTGGCGGCCGGCCGAGATCGCCGCCTGCGCCATGTCCACCACCTCGCTGGCCGTCGTCTACGCCGTGCTGGTGGAGACCGGCCTGAACCGGTCCGAGATCGGCAAGCTGATCATGGCGGCGACCTTCGTGACCGACTTCGGCACCGCCGCTGCCCTCAGCGTCCTGTTCATCAAGCCGAACTGGTGGATGGTGCCGTTCGTCGGCGTCTCCGGGCTGCTCATCTGGCTGATGCCGCGGCTGGAGGACTGGTTCTTCGCCCGCTACGGCAACCGCGTCATCGAGCCGGAGCTGAAGGGCGCCTTCGCCGCGCTGTTCGTGCTGATGTGGCTCGGCGACAAGGCCCACAGCCACGCGGTGCTGCCAGCGTTCCTGCTCGGCCTGGCGCTGGCGCGCACCTTCGAACGCCAGCGCGCCCAGCAGCAGCGCTTCCGCGTGGTCGCCTTCGCGCTGCTGACCCCGTTCTTCTTCATCCGCTCGGGGATGAACGTCTCGCTCGGCGCGGTCTGGGCCAACCTCGGGCTGGTCGGCGCGTTCCTCGTGGTCAAGGTGGTCTGCAAGTTCGCCGGGGTGTACCCCTTCGCGCGCCGCTCCGCAAAACCCCACGCCACCTACACCACCCTGCTGATGTCGACCGGCCTGACCTTTGGGACGATCTCGGCGACCTACGGCCTCAACGCTGGGATCATCGACCGCGGCCAGTTCTCGGTGCTGGTCACCGTGGTGGTGCTGACCGCGGTGGTGCCGACCGCGATCGCCCAGCGCCGGTTCACGCCGAAGGTCGAGGCGGCCGGCGCCGAGCAGACGTCCGCGGCGGCCTGAGCTTCCGCTCCGGCGGCAGCCGCGCCGCCGCGGGTCTCAGTCTCAGTCGGTGGCGTTCATCTCGGTGAGGAGGCGGTGGCGGGTGAGGTCGTCGCCGGACAGCTCCGCCGCGACGCGGCCCTGGCGGAAGACCAGCACCCGGTCGCAGAGGGAGACCAGCTCGTCGAGGTCGGTCGAGCACAGCAGCACCGCCGAGGACGTGCAGGCCGAGCGCAGCAGCTGGTGGACGTCGGCTTTGGCGCCGACGTCGACGCCGCGGGTCGGGTCGTCGAGCAGCAGGGTGGAGGGGGTGGCCTCCAGCCACTTGGCGAGGACGACCTTCTGCTGGTTGCCGCCGGAGAGCAGGCCGGCATCCCGGTCGACGCTTGCGGTCCTGACGCCGAGCTGGGTGATGCGGTCCCAGGCGCGCCTGCGGAGCCGCTGGGGGCGCAGGACGAGGCCATCGCCGAGCTGGGCGACCGCACGGACCTGGGCGACGTTGTGCCAGATGGGCTTGTCGAGCATGAGCCCGGCCCTGCGGTCGCCGGAGACCACCGCGATGCCGTGGCGCACGGCCTGGCGGAGGCTCCGGGGTGGCCGCCGGGGGCGCTGGTCGCCGCCGTCGCGGCCACCGTCGCGGCCACCGTCCGGGGCCCGGCCACGGGGCAGCCGGATGGTCCCCTGGGAGGCGGCCAGCTGGCCGGCGACGACCTCCAGCAGGGCGTGGTGCCCGGCACCCGCCAGGCCGGCGAGACCCACGATCTCGCCGACGTGGGCGGTGAGGCTGACGCCGTCGAGCACCTCCGGGACGGTCAGGTCCTGGCAGACGAGGGCGTCGGCGGTCGTGCCCTGGCCGGGGCCACCGCCCGCGGCCGCGGGCTCGGCTTCGGCCTTGGGGACGCTGCCGTTGTTGCTCCGGCCGACGCGGTGGCGGACCAGCGCCGCGGTGCGCTCCTCGGCGGCGACCAGCTTGTCGCCGAGCATGCTGTGCACGATGTCGTCGATCGTCAGACTGCGGCGCTGCGCGGCGGCCATCACCACCTGGCCGTCGCGCAGCACGGTGACCACGTCGCTGAGCTGCATCGACTCTTCGAGGATGTGGGAGACGAACACCACCGCCACCTGGCGCTGGCGCAGCACCTCGATGACGCCGAGCAGCCGCCGCACGCCGCTGTCGTCCAGCGCCGAGGTGGGCTCGTCGAGGATCAGGACGCGCGGCCGGGCGAGCAGCGCCTTGCCGACCTCGACGAGCTGGCGCTGCGCCAGGCTCAGGTCGCTGACGGGCGTGCGCGGCGACACGTCGAGGCCGAGCTCGGCGAGCACCGGCTCGGCCTCCGCGGTCATGCGGCGGCGGTCGAACAGCACGCCGCGGAGCAGCTCCCGCTTGGTGAAGAGGTTCGCCAGCACGTCGAGGTCGGGGAAGAGGTTCAGCTCCTGGGAGACCACCGCGACGCCGTTGCGTGCCGCGTCGGCGGTGTCGGAGAAGCGCACCGGCTTGCCGTCCAGGGCGACCACGCCGGCGTCGGGCCGCACCGCGCCGGTGAGGATCTTGACCAGGGTGGACTTGCCGGCGCCGTTCTCCCCCAGCAGGGCGTGAACGGTGCCAGGGGCGACGGCGAAGTCGCAGCCCCGCAGGGCGGCGACCCCGCCGTAGGCTTTGACGACCCCGGTAGCCTCGAGCACGTTCACGCCCACTGCGCTCCCTCCGGTGGGTGCGTTTGGCCGCCGCTCAGTTGGCGGCGGACAGCGGCTGGATCGGCTTGGAGGTGAGCTGCTCGCTGACGACCTTCTGGAACCACGCCTTGCGGCTGTCCGCAGTCTGCTGGCGGGCGATGATGTCGTCGATATTGGACTTGTCGACGATCAGGTTGCCCGAGTTCCACCAGCCTTCGGGGATCGCCGTGCAGTTGCGCTTGGACTGGATGAGCATGCGCATCGCGATGTAGCCCTTCATCCAGTGCTCCGGCGAGGACAGCGCGAAGATCTGCCCCTTCTTGACGGCGGTGAGGGCCTGCGGCGGCAGGTCCGCCGAGCCGGCGAGGAAGTGCTTCCCGGTCTGCTGCTCGATCAGCGGCAGCGACACGCCGTCCTGGCCGCCCACGCCGACGAACGCGGTCGCGTTCGGGTGCGCCTGCACGACCGCCTTCCAGGCGTTGTAGTTGTCGGTCGCCTCGGCCTTGGTGTCGAACGGGCCGCTGATCTTCATGTTCGGCAGCTTCTGCTTGACCACGCTGGTGAACCCGGCCATGCGCTGCTGCAGCAGCGGCAGCGTCGGGATGTCGAGGCCTTCCACGACCTCGCCGTTCGGGTTGGGGTTGGCCTTGACGAAGGCCTCGCCGAGCGCCACGCCGAGCGCGGTGTTCGAGTTGGCGACCGCGGTCTTGACGTCAGCGCCCTTCGGCGCGAGCGCGTCCACGGCGACGATCGGGACGTTCGCGCTCAGCGCGCTCTGCAGCGGCCGCACGAACAGGTTGGGGAAGGTGGTCATGTAGGCCACGCCGTCGGTGGCGCTGCGGGCCGCCGACTGGAAGAGGGTGACCTCCTTGGGCCCGTCGATGCCGGTGGGCGCCGTCTCCGTCAGCTTGACGTTGCCGTCCTCGTCGGCGGCTGCCTTGGCGCCGAGCGCCATCTCCTGGAAGGGGTTGTCAGTGGTGGAGGCGTAGACGAACGCCAGGTTGAGCTTCTTGCTGGCGGTGGCGCAGGAGCCGCCGCCGCCCCCGCCACCACTGGCATTGTTCGACTTCGAGCTGCAAGCGGTGGCGGCGAACAGCAGGGCGGCCACGACGGCCACCGCCGGCATGCGCCAGAGGCCGAGCCGATCACCCACGATGGACGACTTCATGCCTGTCTCCTTGCCTTGGACGGAAGAGGGCTCCCGATCACCTGTCACATACGTGCCGATCACATACGACCTCACAAACCGGCCCCGGCACCCTTCCTTGCCTGGCGGCGGCTGCGGACGAAGCTGTCGACGCCGACCGCGAGCAGGATCACCAGGCCCGTGGCGAACGCGCTCCAGTTGGCCGGGATGCTGAAGTAGGACAACCCGCTCGCGACCACGTTGAGCAGGATCGCGCCGAACGCGGCCCCGAGGATCGTCGCGCTGCCCCCTCGTAGGGGGGTCCCGCCGATCACCGCCGCGGCGATGGCCTGGAGTTCGAAGCCCGAGCCGATGTTGGGGTCGCCGGAGGTGAAGAACGCCAGCCCGAGGACGCCCGCGATGCCTGCCAGCACGCCGGTCAGGATGAGGACCTGGGTGCGCACGCGGGTGACGGAGATGCCGGAGAACGCCGCGGCCTCTGGGTTGGAGCCGATGGCGAGCACCCGGTAGCCGAACGGTGTCTGGTGCAGCGCCAAGCCGACCAGCAGCGCGACCAGCGCCAGGACGATCACGGCCATCGGGACGCCGCCGACCTTGCCTCCGAGCACGGTGAAGAACGACTTCTCGACCGGCAGGTTGACGACCTGGTCGCCGGCCGTGATGCCGAACGTCAGGCCGCGGTAGACCGACAGCGTCGCCAGGGTCGCCACGATCGTCGGGATCCGGATCCAGGCGACGATCGTGGCGTTGACCGCGCCGAGGACGCCGCCGAGGCCGATCCCCGCCAGCGCGGCCAGCCAGGGATTCATGCCAGAGCGGATCAGCAGCCCCACGGCGATGAGGCAGAGGCCGAACATCGATCCCACCGACAGGTCGATCTCGCGCATCGCGATGAGGTAGGCCATGCCGCCGGCGAGCAGCCCGACGTAGGTCGAACCCTGCAGGATGTCGAACATCTGGCTGGCCTGCAGGAAGTTGGGCCGCAGCGCGCCGATGAGGAGCACCAGCAGCACCGTGGCCGCCACGACGCTCGCCGAGGGCGCCCGCACCACCCTGCCGATCCCCTCTCGGAGGCGCCTGCCCACCGGCGGCGGCGGCGCCTCGGGTTCGGGAGACGCCGCGGTGACGACCTGGCCCTCTCTGGCCGTGCCATCAGTCGCCACGAATGCGCTCACTCCTTTCTTGAACCGCCGCTTCTTGAAGAGCCGCTGCGCTGGTGTGGGTGAAGGCTCTTCTGGCGCGCTCGCGGTCACAACAGGTCTGTTTCAGTGAATGAAATCGCTGTGCCGCGGGTGCGGGGGGCCGCGTGCCTGCAGCCGTTTGCACAGGTTGTGACGTGGCGAGATGATCAACCGATGGAAGAGCGGCGAGCGGTGGGGAGGCCCTTCCGGGCCGTATACGATGACGCCTCCAGATCGGTCCTCGCCCGGGGGCTGCGGCTGCTGGACGCCTTCGGCAGCGGCGACACCACGCTGACCCTCACCGAGCTGGCCGAGCGCACCGGCCTGCCGAAGCCGACCGCCTACCGGCTGCTCAGCCAGCTGGTCGCCTGGGGCGGCCTGGAGCGCGATGGCTGCGCCTACCGCATCGGCATGAAGCTCTTCGTGCTCGGCCAGCGGGTCCCCCTGCAGCGCCGCCTGCGCGACGCCGCGCTGCCCTACCTTGAGGACCTCTACGAGGCCACCCACGAGAACATCCACCTGTCCGTGCTCGACGGCGCCGGCACGCTGTTCCTGGAGAAGGTGAGCGGGCGCGACTCGATGCCGATCGGCTCCCGGGTCGGGGTGCGCATGCCGGCCTACTGCACCGCGACCGGCAAGGTGCTGCTGGCGTTCGGCCCGGCAGAGCAGCTCCACCGCGTGGTGGACGCCGGGCTGGTGCGCCACACGCCGAGGACGATCGTGCTGCCCGACCTGCTGCGCCTGGATCTCGCCAGGACGCTGGAGCGGGGCTACGGCATCAACCGGGAGGAGGCGGAGGTTGGTGTCTCGGCGGTGGCGGCTCCGGTGTTCGACCACCACCAGCGGGTGATCGCGGCCATCTCGATCACCGGCTACGCCCACCGCCTCGACCACGAACGCCTCGCCCCCGCGGTGGTCACGGCGGCCCGGTCCCTGTCCCGCGAGCTGTCCCGCGAGGCCGTCAACGAGGCGTCGCTCCGGTTCACCCCGCTGCCTCCCGCACCGGCGCCCCAGCCGCTCGCGCCGTCCGACCACCGGCTCACCGCGTCCTGACGCTCGCAACCGCACGGTCGGCTCCCAGAGCATCGCGTTATCAGTTATAACCATCCGGTCTGATGGCAGATATGATCTCAGATATGAGGTGGCTATGGCCTACGTCATCGGGATCGACACCGGCGGGACCTTCACCGACGCCTTCGCCGCCGATCAGGACGGGCGCATCGCCTCGGCGAAGGTGCCGTCGACGCCGCCGGACTTCGCCCGGGGCTTCCTCGCCGTCATCGACGAGCTGGCGGCCACCCTCGGGATCAGCACCGGCGCGTTGCTGGCGGAGACCGCCTACCTCACCCACGGCACCACCTCGACGCTGAACGCCCTGCTCACCGGGGAGGTGGCCAGCGTCGGCCTGATCACCACCCAGGGGCACGCCGACTCCGTCGCGATCATGAACGTCGAGGGCCGCTACGCCGGCCTCGGCCCCGACGAGGTCCAGAACATGCCCCGCACCAGCAAGCCGCCCCCGCTGGTGCCGCGCCGGCGGATCCGGGAGGTCCACGAACGGGTGGACTACAAGGGCGAAGTGGTGGTCCCACTCGACGAGGCCGGGGCCCGAGACGCGGTCGCCGCCCTGCTCGCCGACGGGGTGGACGCGATCGCCGTGTCGCTCTTGTGGTCGTTCCGCAATCCGGTGCACGAGCTGCGCGTCCGCGAGCTGGTCCGCGAGGCCGCCCCGGACCTGTACGTGGCGCTGTCCAGCGAGGTCAGCCCCCGCATCCGCGAATACGCGCGCACTGCCACCACGATGTGGTCGGCTGCGGCCACATGGCCGAGGCGCTCGGCCAGCGAAACATCATCTCGACCGACATGGGCGGCACCACGTTCCTGGTCGGCCTGGTGCGGGAGCGGCGCGGCCCGGCCCCGCCTGCTACGGCGGAGGCGGCGACGAGCCGACCGTCACCGACGCCGACGTGGTCCTCGGGATCATCAACCCCGAGCACTTCCTCGGCGGGCGCAAGCGCCTGGACCCGGAGCTGGCCGCCGAGGCGATCCGACGCCGGGTCGCCGAGCCGCTGGGGCTGCCGGTCGGCGACGCGGCCGCCGCGATCTACGCGATCCAGAACGGCCAGACCGCCGACCTGGTCCGCAAGGTGGTGGTCAACAGCGGCCAGGACCCGCGCGACTTCGTCCTCTACTCCTACGGCTCCTACGGCGGCGCCGGGCCGGTGCACTGCGCCAGCTACGCGGCGGACCTCGGCGTCCCCGAGGTGATCGTGCCGCTGGGCGCGACCGCGGCGGTGTTCTCGGCCTACGGGCTGACCGCATCGGATATCGTCCTCACCGCTGAGCTGTCGCAGCCGGCCAACTTCCCGGTGCCGCCCGACGAGATCAGCGAGGTCTTCCGCGGCCTGGAGAAGGACCTGCGGGCACGCCTGGCCGAACAGCAGCTCGACTTCGCCGCCGTGGCCTACGAGCGCGAGGCGGACCTGCGCTACACCATGCAGCTCGCCGAGGTCCCGACCCCGGTCCCACCCGGCTCCACCTCCGCCGGCCTCCCATGGACGGCATCGCCTCGCTCGCTTGCATGCTCGGCCGGCGGGCTGGCCGAGGCGGACGTCGCCGAGATCGGCCGGCAGTTCGAGATCAGCTACGAAGCCCTCTACGGCAAGGGATCGGGGTTCAGCGACGCCGGCCTGCAGGTGATCACCTACCGCCTGCGCGCCACCGGGCAGCTCCCCACCCGCCCGCGACTGCCGCGGCTCGCGGCGGCGAGCACCGACCGGCCCGCCCCGACCGGCACCCGGCAGGTGTTCCTGGACGTCCGCCACGGCTGGCGGACGACTTCGATCTACGACTACCGCGACCTGGCCGCCGGCCACCGGATCGAGGGACCGGCGGTGGTCGAGGCCCCCACGACCACGGTGGCGCTGCCGGAGGGCTGCTCGGCCCGGGTGGACACGCTCGGCAACCTGGTCCTTCAACTCGCCTGATGACTGACGACATGGCGCGACCCTGAACGCCTGAAGGAAGGTGTGGCACAGATGCCGGTGATCCCCGTCGCGGGGTCGGAGAAGTTCGACTGCCAGCCGCGGCCCTCCGACGAGCTGCGCGAGCTGCTCGCCTCCTCCGGGAGCGGCTTGTCGCTGCACACCGTCGACGCCGACGCCGTCGAAGCGCTGGACCCGCTCACCTACGAGGTGGTGCGGCACCGCCTGGTGGCGATCACCGGGGAGATGGGCGAGGCGCTCAAGCGCATGTCGGGCTCGGTGGTGGTCACTGACTGCAACGACTTCGGCGCCGCCATCCTCGACGAGGGCGGCGACATGGTCCAGGTCGGCCTCTACAACATGCAGCTGGCCGCCTCGCTGGACATGGCGGTCAAGTGGACCCTGGAGCACCGCTCGCGGAACCCCGGGATCCGGCCAGGGGACATGTTCCTGTGCAACGATCCCTGGGTCGGCGGCGGCCTCCACCAGAACGACGTCAGCGTGCTGGCCCCGCTGTTCCACGATGGCGAGCTGTTCGCCTGGACCGGGGCGGTGGCACATCAGGTCGACCTCGGCGGGGTCTCACCGGGGAGCTGGTCGGTTGGGGGGCTGGACGTGTTCTGGGAGTCGATTCCCGTCCCGCCGGTCAGGATCGTGGAGGATGGCGTGCTGCGCCAGGACGTCGAGGACGTCTACCTGCGCCGCTCGCGGGTGCCGAAGCTGATCGCGCTGGACCTCCGCGCCAAGATCGGCGCCAACTCGGTGGCGCAGGACCGCCTCAGGAGGCTGATCGAGAAGTACGGGCCCGACACGGTCAAGGCCGTGATGAAGCGGCTGATGGACGACGCGGAGACACGCCTGCGCGCCAAGCTGCGTTCGCTTCCGGACGGCACCTGGAGCGCCGTCGGCCACCAGGACGCGGCGCGCGCGGGCGACCGCGGCCTCTACAAGGTCGTCGTGACGATGACCAAGCGGGACGACACGCTGCGGTTCGACTGCACCGGCACCGACCCGCAGGCCGACGGCTTCATCAACTGCACCCTGGCCGGGCTGCGCGGCGGGATCATCCCGATCGTGCTGACCATGCTCTGCGGCGACATCCCATGGGCGCCAGGCGGGGTCTTCCGCTGCATCGAGGTGATCAGCCAGCCGGGCACCCTCAACCACTGCACCTTCCCGGCCGGTATCGGCAAGGCGTCCGTGGCCTCGGCGTGGGCGACCCAGAACGCGGTCTCGGAGTGCGTGGCGGCGATGCTGGCCACCAGCGCCGAGCACGACACCTCTCTGATGGCGGTCTGCTGCGGGACCTGGGACCTGGCGCTGATCGCCGGGATCGACCAGCGCGGCGCCAGCTTCGTCACGCTGCTCTGCGACCCGATGGCCGGCGGCCTCGGCGCCCGGGTGGACCGCGACGGCGTCGACACCGGCGGGGTCAACAACATCCCGATGGGCCGCTGCGCCGACGTGGAGATCAACGAGTTCAGCTTCCCGATCCTCTATCTGTGGCGGCGCGAGGAACCCGACTCCGGCGGGCCCGGCCGCTTCCGGGGCGGGCTCGGCGGGTCGAGCTGCTTCGTCCCGCACGACTCGCCGACCGGCGGGGTCCACCTGGTGGTGTCGGCGCCGGGCAAGGCGATCCCGCAGGCTCCGGGGATCAGCGGCGGCTATCCCGCCAACACCCAGTACGACGTGCTGGTCCGCGACGCCGGCGTGCGCGAGCGGCTCGCCGCCGGGCACATTCCCGCCGCCCTCGACGAGCTGGGCGGCCAGGCGCAGGTGGTGCCGCCGCACCTGGAGACCGACATGGCCGCCGGCGACGTCTACTTCACCCACTGGCAGGGAGGCGGCGGCTACGGCGACCCGCTGCTGCGCGACCCGGCGCTGGTCGCCGCCGACGTCCGCGACCGCAAGGTGTCGCCGTTCGCGGCGGATCTCGTCTACGGCGTGGCCCTGCGCCCGGACGGGACCGCCGACGCCGAGGCCACCGCGGCCCACCGGTCCCGGCTGCGCCGCGAACGCGCCGGCCTCGCCGCCGATCGTGAGGAGTCCGAGGCCGACGGCGGAGCCGAGGCCGATGCCGATGGCGAGGAGGCCGAGCGCCTGAAGATCGACGACAACGTGGTGGTCGCCGCCGGCGGGACCACCGCCTGTGCGCACGGCTCCGCGACGCTTGGGACCTCCGCGCGGGAGCCGCTGGAGCGGGCCCTGCGCCGTCAGCGGCCCGCCGCCGACGCCGGGCCGGGCGTCCACGCCGACCCGGCCCTGTTCACCGACCGTCCCGTGGTGCTGCGCCAGAGCTTCTGCCCGTCGTGCCTGGTGCTGCTGGCGACCGAGATCGCCCCGGCCGACGAGGCCCCCTACCGGCGCTGGAGCGTCAACCCGTGAGTGGGCCCGCCCTCCACGGCAAGGTCGTGGTCGTCACCGGCGCCGCGCAGGGGATCGGCCGCGCCTACGCGCGCCGGCTGGTCGCCGAGGGCTGCCAGGTGATCACGGCCGACCGTGCCCACGACCGCGTGCTGGAGGCGGCCGCCCAACTCGGGGATCGCGCCGAGGGCGGCGAGGGCGGCAAGGCCGTGCCGCGCCACCTCGACGTCGCCGACGAGCGGAGCTGCGAGGCCCTGGCCGCCGAGGTCATGGACACCTATGGGCACCTCGACGGCCTGGTCAACAACGCCGCGATCTTCTCCACCATCACCATGAAGCCGTTCTGGGAGCTGTCCGTCGGCGAGTGGGACGCGGTGCTGGCCGTCAACCTGCGCGGCCCGTGGCTGCTCACCAAGGCGCTGGTCCCGGCGCTGCGGGCCAGCGGATCGAGCGGCGGCGCCAGCGTGGTCAACGTCGCCTCGGACGCGGTGTGGCAGGG
>WNGD01002345.1_pt1 | contig 26392 bp, 45 predicted proteins | sample 5400671 | NCBI WGS metagenome assembly WNGD01 (sample SAMN13153369, study PRJNA577476) | soil metagenome | isolation source: 40 cm soil or saprolite under grassland replicate 2 | place: USA:California | collected 2016-06-15
CGGCAGCAAAAGCGCGGCCACGAAACCTGTTGCTCCACTGAAATCAATGGAAACCGTTCCGTCAGGCTCCATAAACCTCGCTACCTCAAACGGTCCAATGATCCCCAGGCCAGTCGTCGCGGTCATCGCTGACGTGGTCAGGTCGCCTTTGCCGCCTTCAAAACTCGGATAGGTCATTGATGCGCTCGCGGTTCCTGCGCCGGTCTTTGTCAAGCCGCCGTCAGAGGTTGCACCTCGTACAGTGACCGTGCGGCCTGTGCCATTGGTGTTGAGCACCAATAAGATCATGCGATCAATACTGCCACCGGCGGGAATGCCAGTCGTCGGAATGCTCACAGACATGCCATTGGTGGCATCAGTGGCAGTGAAGTTCGTGCCGTCATTGAGCATGTTGACAATGCTGCCATTAGCAGTCAATGTCTTTGGCGTTAACGCTGTTCGATTGGTCATGTCGCCTCCTATGGGTGGGTGAAGTACGCCGCCGCCAACGCATACGGACGAATAGTCTTTGCGCCATAGAGCGCCAGGCCCTTGATGGCATCAGCAAAGCGCAGTGGCGGGCGATACGCTTCAACCTTGTTGAGTCCCTCGGCCTTTGTCAGCGCCATCGTATGTCCAGCCATAACGACATCAGTGCTGCCTGTGGTACCCACGGTCCCGGAGAGATGCGGCGCGTTAATGGATTCGTAGACATCCAGAGATGCAACTTTGCCAAGGTACGCATCGCTGGCCGCTGCGCCGCCGCTGGCGTCAAGCTTGTTGGTCAGAATGGTCAGGCGTGCATCGGGCGTGTTGTAGCCAGTGAAGCGAATATCTTGCATGAGTAACGTTGTGATCCAGGGCGGCACGGCTGCCCATCGTCCCTGTTTCGGGACTTTGTTCTCAGTGAGTTTCTGGTTGAGGACAACGAGATAGTCGTACACGGTGGTGCCAGCGCCGATATTGCTTTGCGTGGCGACCGTGGGCGTTACCGGACTGCCGGAGCTCCCAAGGAGATTCGTCGCGTCGGTGTAGAACCCGGCATAGAACGTATCCATCGTGTTTGCGAGCTCATAGGCTGCCCAGCTCATTGCCTCGCCCATGACTTTGGGCTGGCTCTGTGCTGCATCGACATCATCGACCTCGAAGTTATACGCCTTGCTTTGTGTAATGATCAGCGTTGCCTGTGCATCAGTGAGTGCTTGCGGCGCGTTGAGGTCGGTGTCTTTGGAGTAGTTGAAGATGGTGATATCGCCAATTGAGTTGATCTTGACGGAATCACCCATGCGTGAAATGATTCCCTCGTAATCGTCGTTGTAGAGATTCCCATAGATCAGATTTGCCCGTAGTGCAGGCAAGAGCTGATCTGCCCACAATGTGGGTATAAAATTCTGGAGTGAGATGTCACACCTCCGTCATCCCCGGCTCAACATCTCTCTAAAGGTGCTGGGCAGGAGATACAAAGATATTCAAACGATAAATGCCTACTTCATGCCGTAGCGGTGCGGGTGCTGATACAGCCACCGCGTGATTGATCCGTCGGCATTGCGCCGGTTGTATTCCTCTGGATTCTTCTGCAATTGAATGATCGTCTCCCAGGAAAGCTCTTGCGGCGCAGTACTCTGCGATCTGCTCGGATTCGTTGCGCCCCCGCTTGTCGCTGCCTGTGCTTTGCTTACCAGTGTTGGATACTGCTTGATCAAGGCTTTCAGCACATCAGCAACGTTTGCCGGGGTGCCATCATCGCCATACTCAATCTCAGAGCGATCAATGAGCTTACTGGCTAGCGTCGGATCGATGCCTTGTTGCAATGCTTGAAGCTGGATAGCAGAGCCAACGCGCAGTTCCTGGGCTTGCAGGGTGGCTTGCTCTTTCTCGGCTTGCAGAGTAGCTAACTGTTTTTGCAGTTTCTCCGTCTCGCTGAGCTTCGATGCTTCAAGCTCTGACTTGAGTTTCTTGTACTCATTGGCATCGTGACGATGTGCCGCAGCCTCAGAGTTGGCTTTCTTGCGCGCTGCCCGCTCTTCATCTAAGAGCTTCTGCAATTCTTCAATGGACAGTGGTGTTGTCGTGGTAGTCCCTGGCGTCTCACCAGTTCCTGCGTTGGGCGTCTCGCCCGGTGGGACCGTTCCGTTCGGCGTCTCGCCTTGCGGATCGGTGTTTGCTTCGTTAGTCATAGTGTATCCTTTTATTTACCTCTTGTCAAGCAATAATGAAACTTTGTTCATACTTTGTATACTCTGTGCTCTCTTTTATTGCGCCATATTCTTTAAGCTGTCAGGCGGCGTCATCTTTGCCTCTTGATACGCTCGTAGCAATGCCTTCGCTGCCTTCTTCCTGTCTGCCGGTGACACGCCCTTCAGCCCTCCACGCGCGCCCATCAATGCACCCAAAGCGGGCCCGAGGGCGTTGCTATTAATATCGCCGTTGGGCTCTTTGATGGGCAGTTTGCAATTCGATTGCACTTTGTCTTGCCCTGGCTCATTGGTATCGATGAGACAAGCGGCACAATACGCGGCGCTATCAGGGTACTTCGATGCTGAACCATCCCATGCTTTACTTGTGATTGTCACTGCTTTCCTCTATTGCTCTCTGCATCTGCGTGATGTGGTACCGCGCCTGCCTATGAAGCTCTCTGACGTAGCGATGATCCCCTGCCGCCTGCACAGTACCATGCTTCTCTTCGATGCTTTCCAGGATGCGCGACAATTCATGCAGATGATCGTTGATCGTCTTGTTTGTGACTGCCATGTGCTTTACTCCTTTTCATAGAAGCCTCCTTAGTACATTCCATTTTCAATCTAACCGAGTTCTCTACGGCTTCTTCTGTGGCATCGTCGGCGGCTTTGGCGGTGCTGGCTTCGTTGCCTTGGTTTTGTTTTCCTTGAGTCGTTTGTCAGGCGCGGTGCCCTTCGAGGGTTTGCCTCCCATAGTATTGCTCGTCCTTTCTGTTACTAAGCTTTTACCAGTTGCTTCACTTGCTTTGCAGAACGCTGATAGATCGACTTGCCATACTTCGGATCGTGGTCAGTGCCGACAAAATCGTCAAGACTGGCATCGCCTGACGCATACAACTCAAACGCTACCTGGGAGCCAAGTATTTCCTGTTGCGTGTCTGCGTTCTGCTCATCGAACCAATCAGCGCCGCTCTGGATATCCGGTTCTTGACCCGGGTAGATCGGTGTCATGTGGCACCTGCAGTTGACGTGTGAGTCAAGCGTCTCGCTGATATCGTGCTTTGTGCCATTCATGGCAATGCAGGCAGCACACGTTTTTGAGGAGAGCTCTGCTGTCCATATCCATCCAATGGCCTCATGGGAAGTAAGCAGTTGATCAGAGAGGCCGCTGCGAAACACCTTGTAGATGCCGTCCCTGGCGACCGTGAGCGTCCGTTGTAGCGTGCTTTGCAGTGCCTGCCCGATGTCAGCCGCGATGTCAGCCGCGCTCTCTCCCAGCGATATGGCGCGTGTCAGGATACCATTGACCGCCTGAGCAGCCTGTGTGCCCATGCCGCGTAAGAGATTAACGCTCATCGCTGGCCCCTTCCATGCAGCACGGCTGTCTGTTTGCCCATAGCCTGTGCCTGTTCTTGTGTGCGCTGTATCAGATCGTTCGCTGACCCTGCGTAGCCCTCCAGGTGCTGCTCTACTGCCTGTGTCAGCGTTGCCAGCCGATGATTTTGGTGGAGCCAGAGCAGGGAAACGGTTTCACCTTGCTGCTGTACCTGCTCGTACTCACGTAGGAACGCGTCCACGTAGGGCTGTATGGCGTTCATTGTCTGTGCATGCTGTGCTCGCAGTGTGGCGTCCGTGGTAGCTTCGAGTGTGCGGAGCTGGCGGCGTGAGTGCGCGGTGATGTGCTTGCTAATCACTGCCTCCTAAAAACGGCGATCCGTCCGCCCTCGCCGGCAGAGAGTGCAATGCTGATGCAGTGGATCTCCGCAGCTTTGAGCACGTCATCAAGTGCGTGGAGCATGGAGAGATCCATGTCGTTGCCTTTGAAGACCAAGAGATACTTGCGATCTGGCTTGAGTTCGATGATATTGCTGATCGCTTGCAATGGTTGCTGTGCTGCCTGTGATGTGGAAGTGCTCATGCGCTGTCCCTCTGTGCTTTCCACTGATTGAGATGCATTTCACTGCAAAATGCGAATGCTCTCCACGTATCTCCATCTTTATACCCAAACCAGCCTGGTGCATCCTCTTCGTAGACCTTGCCACACACTGCACAGGCGATGTTGTGCTGTTTTTCTGGCATTTCCGATTTCCATGCAGTCACATCGACCACAGGATTATTCGTTATCACATCACCTATCACGGGTTCTCCATCGTCTTTTACGGCAATGCATTTGTCATTGTGCTTATAGAAACGTAGGGCCGCTGTACTCTCTTTGGATGCATCGAGAATCAGGACGGCGCGACACACATTGATAATCTGTTCGCCAGTCTCGATATCGTAGACGTGCAGTAGACGTCCGGACGTCTCCCCTGTCTTCCCAACGATACGCACGCGGCCTGTGTAGCTTTCGTCGATATACATAGTGTTCATTGCCCTATCCCAGCCTTTCCTTGCTGTCCTTGTGCACTCTGCGCCATGCCTTGCTGTTGCGGTGGCTGACCAGGTGATGCCGAGGGAGCTGGCGGCATGCCCTGGCCTCTGCTGAAGTTTGTGAGTTTCTTTGCATCTTCCTGGGTGCTTTTCTCTGCCTCATCATCAGGGTCATAGCCAAGGCCCTGCTGAATGGTGGCATCGCTGATTCCAAGCTGCTTAAGCACCAATGCTTCCTGAGCCGCTGCCAGATCATCCACTGGTAAGAGCGGCTGCCAGTGCAAGCCAATCTTGTAATCCTCGAATTGCTCTACAGGGATAAGACCAGAGAGAACCAGCGCCGCCCGCGAGATCTCACGGATCAAGCGACCATAGAGCCGCTGCTTCTCTGTGGTCTTTTCCAGGATGGGCTGATAATACACTGTGAGTGCCACGCCGCTGATATTGCCCCTGGGCTCGTTGACGCCTCGCGCGATAGCAGGGACACGGCTCTGCACATCGATATAGGTCTGGATATCGCTGGCATGGTCGCGGCTGCTTTGCAGGTTGCTCTGCATTTCCAGGTTCTTTACCGTGCTATCAGGCGATGGCAAACAGAGCACATCATCGACAGAGACGCTAATCTGCGTTGAGACCACGCCAGTCGCAACGGTCTTTGGATGCGCGTGGTACTTGATGATGCGGCTTGTGTTGCTCATGGTGAACTGCAACGATTTTGCGAGTGCGATGATCTCAGGGGGCAAGTCAGTGCCTCCCCAAGACTCGTTGGGATTCGGGAGATTCTTGTTCGTGAAGATGGGCGGGAATGGATAGAGCCAGTCTTGCGGCTCTCCGACCTGTTGCCACGTATCCTGCGGCCCGCCCAGCGCACGCCGCTGATAGTTGGTGATCGTCCATGTATCATCAGGGTCATTGTTGCCCCAGAGCTCCACAGAGCTACCAGGATCAATCCTGGCAATGATTTGTCGCTTTTGCATCCCGCCGGATATCGGGTATTCGAGGATAAAGGCAAGGATGATCTCGCAGTCCTCTGGATCTACGACTTTCCTGATCAGCATTGGATCAAGGTTGACCATGCGTGGATACTTCATACCCTGCTTTGCTGGAATCAGCTTGACAAAGGTTTGCCCGCACACACCGCCATTCGTGGCAATCTCAGTGAGGAGTGACATTTTGTCGTCGTCGTCGCCCCACAAGCCATTCAAGAAATCCTGGATTGGCGAGTTTGCTTTGCTTGTTTCATCGCTGGCCTCGATCTTGACCGGCTTATTGCAGAGATAGGAGACGCCTTTCTCGACAATGGTTGCGCAGGGATTCGGCTGCACATTGTCGTCAGGCTGATCTTTGTCGATCTTGAGCGGCTTTGAAAACTCGCCGCGATACGCTTTCCATGCTTCCCGCATTGCCCGCTTCCTGTCCTGGTCTACCTGGGGAATCGGGGCCTGGGCCAGTGATAAGCGTTGCTGTTGTTGGGTCGGTGCGATCATGGTGTATTCCTCCGAGGATGTTTACGGCCAATCTTAGACAACCTTATTTTCTCAATGGTTTCAGGTGCAAGTTTCTGACCAAGCTTCGATTTATTGCCTATCAAGGCCAAGTGAATCTTCTCACGGGCCTCATCTGAATGTTTACGACCAAGAACAGCTCGTCTTTGCTTTTCGATGGCTTCAGGAGAGGGCTTACGACCCAAAATAGGTGTGAGTCCAACGTGAGCTTTTCTCTTCTTTTCTCGTGTTTCAGGAGAGTCTTTTACACCAAAACGAGAGCCAGCAACATGGGCGATATTATAGCCTTTTTCACCAAAAGCCTTGAGCTTATCGATCCAATATTGTTCACGCGCCGTCAAAAGCTCAGAGAGGAGGACCAGTTCTAGTACTTCAAAGGTGAAATTATGTTCTCCGTACGTGTTCCATGCATTTTGTAATTTGGGGTTGCCATGCTTTTTTAACCGAAGGTTACTAAGATGTGTGCTTCGTCGACGACGGAGATTGGTCGTGCTTCCAATGTATATCTTGTGGGTAGCAAGACAGGTAATTTTGTAAATACCGGATGCATCCGGTATTTGCGAGGGATTGCCGTTATAGCCATGAGGTGATAAAGTATCCATGACAAGTCTCCTAATCAGATTTGTCCACGTCCGAGGGTGCGGGTAACACCGCTCGGACACCACATTATTTATGGGCTTATTATACCATAAACCCGCCTGTAGAGCAAATTTAGACGTTTTTATCATCGCCATATATCCTTGAAATACGTGGCTCCGCCCGGCTGCAAATCGAAGCGAGCGCAGAGATAGCGGACACAGTCCTCAGCGTGATTGTCTGCGTCTACCGGCTCTTCTTTGGCGCTCTGGTCTGCGCCACGCTTCCATACATAGACTTCCATCTCGTCCTCCAGGCACTTCGGCTTTTTGAGCCGTGCTAGCTCAGGATCAGCGTCGTAGAGACTGCCACGCACAATGACTAATCGCGGCTTGCCATCACCGGCGGGTCGTAGCCTGGCTGCAACCGCCTGGATACCATCGGATATCGTCTTCTTGGCCGCAGTCGTCATCATGCCAAGATGCCGCTCCAAGGTTGCGCGGTCCTCAGCGTCATGATCCGCAATAATCTCGCGTGGCAATGGATCAGCCCACTCAGCCGGGCGCGCATGGTACTTTGCGTGATCTTTGGGTAGGAGATGATACCAGCCGCTCGCTATGGCGATCTCGCGGGCATGGTCCTCCACAAGGCGCTTTGTCCGGTAGAGTTGGCGATAAATGACCATGCGCCCGTCGGGATCAATGGCTGCCCACAGACAGACGAAGGGGTTCGAGTAGCCGAAGTCGATAGCGAGATAACGCGGCCATTCAGTCGGCACATTGAAACGATCTATGACGTTACGCGCACGGTCCCAGGAATCGAGGTAGACCGTTCCCTCAGCAGCGACCCATTGTCCATAGCGCAATCGTGCCAGACGTACACCTGTGAGGCCACCTAAGACGCCTTCGATGTAGTTGTATCCCTCATCTGTCCAGTCCTGTGTAGTAGCATCGTAGTACTTGGGATTATACTCATGTCTGGAGAGTAACCGTGTAGTAATTCCTTCGTTCATCCTCTGATTCAGCCAATGGGTTGGCTCTACAGGGTTCACGTCAGCGATAAGTTGATGGTAAGGGGCCGCGCCATGCCTGAGTCGAGACCGAACGAACTCCCAATCCTCAAGACTTACTTCGGTCGCTTCATTAATATAGGTGAAGTCATATTCCCATGATTTGATCTTTTCAGGGCGATCTAGCCCATTTACAACAAGTACGGAGCCATTCGGATATTCAAAGGCTGCTGGACGTATCTTATTCCCGCCGAAGTATTTTATGCGCTCTCTCACATCAATCATTTCGCGATAGGTAGCGACAGCGGAGCCTGCAAGAGCAGTATTGGTCTTTCTGGCAACTAAGGCTTTGGAGCCTGGATACATCGTAAGGAGCATATGTACCTTAAACAGCGCCGCCACCGTTTTACCGCTACCGGCTGGCCCGTCGAGACAAACCTCTAAGTCTCGACAGGCCCCTAGTTCAAGATGCGCGCCTCTCAACTCGGGCGCTTTGATCACGATCTCGGCGGCTGTGGTCATGTCAACACTCCTCTATGGTATACTTGAGAAAAAGGAGTCAGGAGATGGAATGGCCGGAGAATACGCATCGATTCGCCATAAATCAGGACGGGAAGGATATCACCATTCTGCTGTGGAAGCTCGGTTCGCTCTGCATTGACGAGATGCAGACTCTGTTGCACGGCACCGATTATAAACACGCCCCACTTTTCCATCCAGGCATCAATAGGCAGGAGTACAGAGAACAGAGAGAGTATCTGCTCACGCTTATGATGGATGTTGCGCAAGAAATCGGCGCAACGAAAGAGGATGTCCTTGCAGCCTGGGATGCTGCCACGTCGGAACGCGAAGAAGGGCAACACTACGCGCAAGAAACAAAACAGTATTGGAGTCATGAGACATAATTTTCTTGCTTCGGCGGCTGTGGTCATGCTTCACCGCCTCTGCTATACTTCTTGCACACAAGCGTGGCAGAAAAGAGAATGCTAATCAGAGTGTGGAGAACTTGTTCGGTGTAGTGATACGGTGCGGACAAGACTTGCCGAGATGAGTATGGTAGGCAAGCGACAAGGAATAACGAGGCGTCATCACAAACACGCCTATCCACATTCCATGCAGGGTGCAACTCCCTGCCGCTTGTGTACACGATCATCCCTCTTGCTCCTTTACCAACTGTTGCAGGTGCTCACGCTCTTGCTGTAGCCAACCGAGCAACGAGAGAGCTTCTAGCGGAATGAGCACAACATGACGCATCTTGTCAGAGATCGAGATCGATTCTAGAAAGAAGCTCTCTCCGTCGTCATCCTCGTAACGGTCATCGATATAAGCGACCGATGCGTTATGTCCCAGGTCGCCGTTATGTAAAGTGGTAGCCGTCATAGTTACTCTTTCATAAAAAAAGGCGTTCTCCCAAACTCTCGGGAGAACGTCGTAATCGATTTAGTGCAGTCACGTTCTTGCTAGTGATTATAGCATACTTACTTATCGCGGTCCCAGGAACTCACCTGAAACCGCCCGTACACCTGTATTCTCTCGTACAATCCCACGATGGGCCATTAGTTTCTTCTCTGCTTCAACAGAGATGGGGAATGCTTCTACGCCCGATTGATCACATAGCTGAATATCTTTGATCTCTGCGTGAAATAGTTTAGCAAGATACGTCACAACATGATTCTGCTTTGCCTCCTGTGCAGCTTCTTCAAGACGTACCCTGGATGTCATTGACATTCGCTCACATTTATCTGTATACACACGACGCGTAACATAAAAATCCATAGACTCCCACTCCGCCGCATAGGATATCGAAAGAGATTCTTCAGTATCAGCGAGTAACAGCGTCATGGACTGATTTATAATCGATAGTGAAGGTGATGCCGAAAGTGCGTAGGCACCATTCACGGTTTGCGGGCGTATTTGCGCTTTTGCCAAGCCACCAAATAACGTCAATTCCTGCTCGCTCATAATCCCTCGTTCTCTCCTCTAATTGCTCCGTAGTAATTGATGCTAATTGCACCTCATGGGCAACTTTGTGCCCTTTGGGAAAGGTCGCTAGCAAATCAACAACACGGCTCACTTCTTTAATGGGAACTTCATATTCCAAGTCAGCATCTTTATAATCACTATATCGTTGTGGTAGTTGTTCTTTCAGGAACATCTTAGCAGCGCGATGTTCTGGACTCTCAGGATGAGACGCGTAATCAGTATCACAAGAGTTTGCATGAGCAAAATGAGAGCGTTTAATTAATCCTGCTTTGATGATCATAGGTAATCTACAAAGTTGACAAATACACTCACCAGATACCAATACATCACGAGGTTTCGCGATCTTAGTAATATCGATCCTTTCCCCTGTATCCTTGTGCAATGCTATAAATGGCATCAATTCCACCCTCTCATTGTTAGACAAAAGCCGACGGCAAAAGTGTGGGCATACACGCAAAGAACGCATCACCACGCGCTAGCAAGTTCTCGATATCGGCGCATCCGTAGACCTCGCCACCAATTAAGATACAGTTCTCAGCAGTGAGGCTGTCAATCGCTGCTCGTTCCCATGTAGAGCGACAAGGCCATGTCCTCACAATACGCGCCTCTGGTGAAAGCGTGCGATAGGATGCAAGGCGTCGGGTCGCATCGGATGCATAGCCCAACTTGAGGCGGGTCGAATCAGCATCAGGCATGATTTGCACAACATAAAAGACGCCTATCCCGTTCTCAATCGGGTGCACGTTCCCGCTATATCCCTCCTGTGATCGTACCTCCCGTAACAATTCCGCTTCCTCAATCTTTAAGGCAAGTACCGCCTGGTGAGTACGATCCTCACCACGAACCCGCGCAAAGTCAAAGCCACGACGGAGCGCATACTTACGAGCAGTTGATCTATCAATGCCCCATTCCTGAGCTAATGTAGATAATAAGACGTACCCTTCTACCATCGGTTCTCCTCTCTATAAGGTAGTGAATTGGCATGCACCGTACCATGCCTTGCCTTACATGATAGCAAAAAATCATCTCTCTGTCAAGGAAGTGCTTATTAGTCCTATTCTTCTTGTGAGGGGAAAAATGTGTAGTGGGTATCTTATACCGTTCTGGTATAAGACACCCACTATTTTGTGTGGAACATGGGGTATATTACTGGCAACGCTAGACCGCAACGAACACTTTCGCGTTGCAGAAGGGGTTATCGCGTCTGAGCGATTGAAAGGGCGCTATCTGCGAATGCCGGCGCGATCATGAACAACACTCCGAAGATGGGAAGTAAAACAACAAACCATTTAAACTTCTGCATACCGTTCTCCTTGTGGTCATGCGTTTTGATCTCGTATAGTTTTCTCGATTGCATCAAGTCGATCAATTGTTCTGATAAGAAGCGCAGAGAGTACCAGATGAGCAGGAATATGAGAGAGAATTACATCCGCACGAGGAGAAACCATCCTTAATTCTGTTTCAATCATCTGGTCAGATGTAGCTAGTTGAGAAAAGTACTTTCGTACATATTGCTCAACCTGTTCTGGATCAATTGTATTCACTATATGTTCCCTCCGTTATGTTCACCTAAATACCCTGGTGCGATCTCTCTCACCACGACCATATTTGCTACATTGGCTGCATCCCGTTCCTGATCCAATCCCATCAACTCGCTAATGCGCTTTGAGAGAGTGACGAACCGATCCACTGCCCACGTCCAGTCTTTGTTCTTCTCATCGATGCCAGCCTTGTAACATCTGGCTTGCAATGTCGCTAACATGTAGTACTGTTTGTCGCGTAGTTCCTGTACATTACGTGTGACGCATCGGTCTAGCTCTCGCTGTACTGCATTGTGAGCGGCCCCACGTGAGGCATACCCAGCCTGTGCAGCGATGTCATCCCAGGATTGCACACCGTCCATATACAGCTTGATTGCTGCTTGTGCACGAACGGCGGCATTGACATCACGTAGAGTATTACCCCTTGGGTTTTTTGCTCGTCTACCGCTCATACTGTCCTCCGCACTGCTTCAAGGATAGCTCTTTCTCATTCAGGCGTCGTAGTTCTTCCTGATCATAGCAACGCAAGATCGTGAGCGCATCTAAGTACATGCCAGATTCTTCATAGCGAACCGCTTGTTCTAGTAGCTCGTGGTTCTTCTGTTTCCAGAGTGTATCCATATGCAGAAAATGCGGTCCTTCATGAGTCAGGCAGATGCAGTCTTTCTTGCTCATACGGTCATCCCTTCGGCAATGCCGTGAACTTTCCACAGAGGCACTGCTTCACTGCTGGTAGTCGTGTCTCCGAGACTGATACATGCAGTACAACCGCAACCGCGCCGCCACAGTCTTTACACATCAACAACAATGCATCGGGTCTGGATATATAGAACCGTTTGCCGCCGTGAGGGACAAACGTGCAAGGCGCATCATGCGCGGTGATATCAATCATATGACTACTCAGTGACGGCGCTAAGAACAATATCAAACTCTGTACCGATAGGGGTATCAAAGAAAACCTGTGCGGCGGACGGATTGACAATGAACATATCAAGCCGCCCAAATGGTGTATATGCACCAAAGGGTTCACCCTTCACAGCATTGAGCGTTACGCTTGCAGACTGAACGTACTTTTCCTCTTCTTCACCAGGCGCTTTGTAGTATCCCTGTCCACGATTAACAGAGGTTAGGTAAAATCGTGCGTGTATATTCATCAAGTCTCCTATTTATATCGTAAAGATCCATGTCGATAAAATGTGCGTGGATAACTCACACGCGACTTTCTCCGAACACAGTCAGATAATTTTATCTTTCGCTTGAATAGGCGTCTAAGTAATAAGATCAGGAACATAATTGTTGCTCCTGTACTGAGGCAAAGACCATGCGTACATCGAACTCGGTGGTGCATCCTTCTAATGCTCTTCCTAGTCGTCGCTGTAATCGGGCTGGGATGTGGGCGCATACAGTGTTCCATACCGGCTCACCACACGTGAGAGCAGCGCACGCATGCTCACACCAGCGAGCCAACTCAGCCCGAGCCAGACGGATTGAATCACCGTCTGGCACATCTGTGTCATCCGTTTGCATGTCAACCCCTGCCAAAAACCATGCAGTGACAATAAAAAAGGCGTTCGAAATTCCTAAACTACTTAGGAATTTCGAACGCCGTAATCAATTCAGTGCAGTCGCGTTCTTTTAGGGATGTTTCTCATCCCTGACCCCAGGATCAATCATCTCCCACTTGTTCCATTGATCCTTCCCACCTTTGAACCGCGTACACAGTTCCACATCACCACCGTTCACGCCCAAAAAGAGTCGGAGCCGTTCACGCACCTTCTTGAACCAGGAAGGTGGGATTTCCGGTGCATGGACGGTAAGAAATTCATCCGTCGACATTCGTTTCATGACTTCCCCCTGAAATACTACTCACAACTATACCATAGGGTTGCTTGGAGTGCTAGTCCCAAAAAGGAAAGCACCGCATCGATGGAGATGAGTGATGCGGTGCTCGTTGACAATTGGCAATTTGGAGTCAAGTTATAAGATACTGCTCTGCTCTTATTCTAGCACACCTGTTCATGCAGTGCAACATCATGGTTGCTCCTGTGGTGTGAAGGTGAGCGCATGGCATGCCGGACTGAGCGGAGTGTGCTCACAGTGCGCAGCCACGATCATACCAGTAGCGAGTGCCAGGAGCATCAGGGCCAGGACGAATACGACCGCGAGCGGCCAAAGTTGGAACTTCACTTTCCCTCAGTTTCTTCTACCCACTTTTCAGAGATGACGCGTCTCCCAAGACGCTCATCATCATACTGAACAAGGTATGATTGTAGTGAAATCTGCAATGCATGGGGTTGTGATAACGATTCCACAACGGTTGCCAGTTTTCCTGCGTACTTGTGTCCTTCTTTCACACGGACCCTCTTTCCTACCGCAAACACGTATCACCATCCTATCGATGAAACACCGCAACCGTAGCAAGGAAGATTACTCCCAGATACAGCACGGCCACAAAGACCACGGCCACAATTCGTGTGGTGTTCATTCTTCACCTCATTAGTCGTACCGGTATCTTCAGCACAACAGCATAGTATGCAATCAGGCCGGCCACGAGCAGCACGACGGCGACCGATCGTGTGATCAGCTTCCTCATGACCACCTCCTATCGGTTATAGACTGCAATCGTGGCGAGCAGGGCCAGCCACACATAGATCAGGATCAGGACGATCCTCAGGACAATCAAGAGGACCGAGGTGATCCGGCTGAACCGCTCAATCATCATAATGGCTCATTCTTCACCTCCTGTTTCCATTGTGTCATTTCCTTCTTTCTCCGTCATAGCTCGCCAGTTCACGCGTGGGAACCAGCAAATAGCCAGTATCAACCATACTGCGAGGAACAATACCGAGTGCTTTCATCTTGATCCGAACACGACTGAGCAGATTGCGTACTGGACGCATAAGGATATCACATGGAAGCGCGCCTGAAAGCGTGTAGTGACCAAACCGCTCATCGTGATGGCCCATCAGAGTTATTCCTTACCTGTCTCCAACACGGCGATATATCCTTTATGCGCGCGACATGTACCACTCCGCATCCTGTGCACCCGCATACCAGGAGACCATCTTCCACATGGAAGACATAAGCATGTCGAGGCTCACTCTCAAGTAATCGTGACACCAATCGGTCAAGGGCATCCTCAATGGCTTGTGCCAGGAGTCTGGCCGCTTCTTCACTCATGGCTTTTTGTCCTCATACAAACTCACCAGATGCGTCTTCTGTGGAGTACGTTTCTGTACTGGCAACGATCCGGTCGTTTTCCGCTCTTTCTGTTGTGACATGCCGCAATGCATACAGAACTGGCATTCCATCAACAAGACTTTTGAGCAGAGGTGGCACTTTGGCAATACCCGCCAACGCGCCGCCTCTTCCTTTGCCACACTGATCTTGTGCAACTGATCGTATAACCAGTACAGTATCCGCTGTTTGATACTCATTCTTCTCGACTTCCCCCTAGAGCGTTGTGCTCGCTATAAGAAATACTACACATGCCTCACTTCTCTATTGGTCCCATCGGGCAACTTTCCATCGCTCGTCTAACACTTCTGCCGGATAGTTCTCTGCAAAGTCCGAGATGACCGTCTCTAGCCGATCGCTCTGAGAAATGAGATTGAGGTCAAAGGCAAGATAGACCCCACGCGGGGCGCGTCCGATGGAGCAACCGCTCTGGTGGATCGCTTTCCAATCGCCATAGATGCCGTACTCTTGCTGTGCGACAATGAGTGCTTCAATCAGTTTCATTCTCCTCCGTTTTCCCGCCTTTCTGATCTGACTCTTGCTATAAGAAATACTACACTCTTCCCTCTTTCACTCCCGGGTGTACCTTGCCTATGTAGATTGATCGTACCCGTGTTCCGATCGTCCAATAGGCATACCAGTAGGGGCCGTGGCCTCGACCATTGCGGCACGTACTGCATGCCGCTTTCCCACATTTCCGATATTGTAACTGATACGTGATATGTTGGTCGGATGGTAATATTGTCATTCTTTCCCTTTCTCTTCGGCTAGATCATATCGCTTGTGAAGAAGAAACCATACTTCCTGTACACACTTTTCTGCATCCTGGTAGATTTCCTTCCCACCAAACCGGATAACATGCCAGCCCAGTGCTTCTATCTCCCGTTGCCTTTTGCGATCATGGGCAATAGCATCAGGACTGCTATGCGTTGCATGTCCATCTAGTTCGACTGCTGTTTTTGTCTCGACGTTTGCAAAATCGACGCGGTACCGATCAATCTGATACTGAGGTTCCAACTGTAAAAAGTCTTCATCGCTAAATGTATGAGAGCGAAAAGACATCCATTGTTTCCAGAATGCAGTCTCTATCGGACTGTCAAAATGGCGAGAATACCGCTTATTACGATTAAGCTCATAGGCAATCGAATCTTCCAGGGGGCCAGGAGTGGAGACATTATCATAGAGGTGAAGTATGTCAGCCATCGTGTAGACAAACCATAAATCACGGTAGCGTCGCGGTCCTGCAATCAAGACGGTTTTCCCTAATGCTTTTGCGTACCCGACTTCAGCAATCGTGCCATAGCAATCAAGACAATCAATCCAGGCAACAAAGAGATCGGCTCTTTTTATAGCATCGAAACACCACTGTTGTACCTCTATTTGCTGATGTTTCTGCTTGTCAAGGTTATAGATAGATACGTTGGCACCATGCCCATCCTCATAACCAGAGAACCCATGTCCACCTACGTTATCGGCAAAGAATGGGCCAGTATAGCGCAACCCACATATAGTTGTGCCGTACTCAGGCCACGGCTCATCATTAAATGACGTGTCAAAGTCAATAACCGGATTACACTTATGAGGATGGCTATTTTCATAGCCAGAATCATCAAAAAGATGACGCCGCCAATCATCGTCTTGCATCTTGCCAGCTACGTAGATTGACTTCCATTCTCCACTCATTCTATTCGACTCCCTCACTCTTTGTGTTCATCCCAAGAACAAATTGACGACACCGTTGATCGTATCAGTGCTATCCGTCTTAGGTGTCGATGAAGTCGCTTGTGAAGTCTGTTCATGCCCTTCAAACAATTCACCGTTCCGAATTGTTTCCGAATTGTTGGGCAATTGTTTTTGTTCTGACTCCGAACTCTTTTCATTCGGTTCGGACAGTTCTTTCAGCGGGAATACCGCATTGAATACTTCATTTGTTGGTTGTGTAAGATCGACAAAAGGCAACTTCACACCATACTTCAAGGCATGATTAATCACACGGCAGCGGTCATCAAAGGACCATTCTGGAATACCGTTCTCATTTACCGGGATGCCTGCTACCTGTACAAATCTCTGGAATTGTGCATCTGTTGCGTCCATGACTTTAACCGCTTGCTCGTTTTCGGTAGGGAGTAACTTTACTGCTATCTCCCGTGGGTTGAGCCGTTGTGGGATGGAGCCAACGTTCACGGCGTTCCCAGCATTTGTTGTGTGTTGCATCTCTGCTTCCTCTCTTTGGTTTGGTGAAGTACATCCGTTCGTAGTACGCTTCCATATCTTTTGAAAGCCCAGGCCAATGACGGCCCATTTGATGACGGAATAAAATCACTTCTTTTATTGGCTCTATATCATCAATTCCTAATTCATCGTACCTGCGTTGACGCCCTACTTTCCCAACTTTCTTGATTTCCGGTATTACCACCTGTGGAGCGGGTTTATCTTGTTCAATCAATTCGGACGGTGAATTGTTTCCAGAATTGATTTCATTCTCCGGGCGAACTCTTTTTGCACGATCTCCCGAATTGTTTCCATCCTCAATCCGAACTGTTTCCACAGACTCTCCGAACTCTTTTTGTTCCTCCGGTGCTCTGCTCTTTCCAGGATCTTCACGCGTCGGTGCTCCTGCTGTCGGCGTCTGCGGAGTTCGGTTGCGTTCAGGCTCCTTAGTCGTGTCTGGAATATTCGGCGCTCCATCGCCTCTTGTCGGCTTATCGGCTGCTCGCTCTTTTTCAATCCGTGGAGCACTTCCGGGTGGTTGCCGTTCAATATCTCTTCCTCCTGATGGGCTAGTAGAATTCACTACAGGGTCGTAGGACCGTGTGGCCGGTTGTGGCGGTTCGTGGATGACGACCACGCTTTCAATCGGGCCTGTGTCTCTTCCTGGAGTTTCTACGGGACGTTCTACGATGCGTTCTATTCGTTCGGTATGATGATAAATTTCTTTCGAGTGTGCAGGCGTTGGTGGCGGATGATTTTTGACATCCGTCGGATCATCCGTTGGTCCCTTTACGCGTTCCTGCTCTTTCGCTCGCGTAAAGGGTTGAAAAAAGTCAGTTTTTTCGGAAGAGGGAGCGGTTTTGGTTTTGATTCTTGTTTCTCCGCATCTCTTTGAGCTATTGCATCAAGTTCTTGTTGCCTGGCTTCTTCACGTTCTCGCTTCACTCTCTCATAGTGAGTCGTGATAGCAGCGGGATCATCATTCATCCATTCCGAGAGTAACTCCGGGTCCATGTCAAGCGCCGCTGACTCCAACTCGTCAATGTGCACTTGTTCCAAATCTTGACGGAGGTTTGCAAGCCGCTGATCCTCTGGAATAGTCTCCAGGATGTACATGAACACGCCCAGCCCCCACACGAGTGGGGGAAGTAGCACAAAGAAGACCAGCAGCCATATCTCCCCCTTGTTGGAAAGGAATTGCGCACGAAAGCCCAGCGAGACCCAATCAAGGATGACAATCGCTCCTGCAATCGTCCAGGGCAGAGCAATGGGCCATTGAACTTTTCTCGCTTTGGCCCAGGCAATGAAGTCATACAGCGTTTTCATAAAGCCGCTGAATGTCCAGATCCCTGCAATCATAAAACAGACACCGAGCACAAACGAAAGGAGCCCCGCCAACACTTTTCCCACAAGGTCAGGCGCAATCCCTTCAAGCAGCTTATGCGCCGTGAGCTGCACACTGTCATCAATCAAAAATGCAGCGGAGAGTGCCAACAAAAACTCAATGGCACACGTTACCGCTATAATGGGATAATACGCTACAACATGCTTACGCTTTTTCCGTCGGCTGACTCTTCCAAATCCAAACATCACACTACCCTCCCATCACTAACGCAAGCACGAATGCCACAATCGCAAACGCCCAGAAACTGGGAAGAGGGAGATACTTTTGCACGACCGGATAGAGGAAAAAGGCGATCACAAACGCCAATCCCAGAGAAACAGGACGATTCTTCAAGAAATTCATCATTTTGCCTTTCCTATGCTACACTGCAATCGTGTAGCCAGACCAGTTCACTGGCTTTAAGGCGCGTATCCAACGGGGAACGCGCCACTCATCAACGCACTACTTGTTACATGTGGGGCATAACCACGTACTGCCATTCCACTCTAGATCACTTCCACACTTGCTGCAGGTGTGTGTGCCGACAGCCTGTACATCGGTGTGCACCAGAGGATGTATGTCCACAATCAGCCAATACGTGATCAATCCGATCACTATGAGTACTATCAGTGTCTCCATATCTTTCTCCTTACATTCCTTGGAGGGAGATACCTGATGAGCAGGTACACGACCAGCCCGCCCAGGATCAACGTGATGAGAGTCCCCACTACTCCTCTTTCGCGACGATTGCCTTCATCACCAACAGATCAGTACGCAATGCGATGATATTGCTGGTGAGCAGATGGATAGCCGTCTCTATGGCTTCCATCTGGTCCTTCTGCTCAAGCATCATCTGTTTTATCTCGCGTAACAGCTCTTCTTCCATCGCTACACCAACTGCGTCACGCGTACTTTGACCGACGGCGTGAGAGAGCGCCCCCTTTGCGCCCGGCAGCCCTGGCTTCCTCAGACGTAAAGCGATGCGCCGTGCCCAGACGCTGTGCAGCTCGCCCGCCCATTTGAGCGATCCGGAATCGCTCTTCTTTGCTCATGGACGCGAATCCCTTGCCTTTGCCCTGTATACGTGGCTTTTCAATTTCTGTTACTGACATACTTCACTCACTTTCTCATCACTAGAACGAGTTTTCAACAGTTCATCCACAATTCCGATTGCTTGCTCAACCTGTTCAGACATGACCAGCGCGTTCCACTGTGCAATCCTTGCCTCAGCCAGACGGATCTGCGCAGGAGTGGCCGCGTTGTACGATTCTTCTCCGTGCCATAAAAACTGATCTGGCGCGATGATCAGAAACGGATAATGCCACTGACGCCCCCAGGCAAGAAACTGATTGCGTGTCATGCGACCACCACCAACGGATTGCAAAATCGTGTCTCATTGGCCACAAATCGCAGCGAGACGGTACCTACCGGCCCATTAAGGTGTTTCGCAATGATGATATCCGCCTGACCCTGTGAAGCCTCTGGATCGTAGTACCCAGGCCGATAGAGAAACTGAATCACATCAGCATCATTCTCAATTGCGCCCGACTCTCTCAAATCGGACAGTTGCGGTACCTTCGTCGCTCTGCTCTCAACCGCTCGTGAGAGTTGTGCCAGTGCCATGACCGGAATATCTAGCTCCTTTGCCAGCTCCTTCAGGCCAGTCGAGATTTGCGCAACTTCTTGCTCTCTATTCCCGTTGCGATGGTGACTATCGGCATGCATGAGTTGCAGATAATCGACAATCAGCAGATCAAGCCCCTGCTGTGCATGCAGCCGTCTGGCCTTCGCTGCTTCTTGCTCATCTCTAAGCTGAAGATCGCGACACGCAAGTTCTCCCGAATGGCTGCATGATAGGCGATGGAGAGCATGTAGCTACTCTTTCCCATGCCCGGGCGTCCCGCCACAATAAGCAGGTCAGACCGTTGCATGCCGCCCAGGTAGTGATCAATGCCAACAAACCCGGTAGGCACACCAACGAGCGAACGCTCTTGCCTGTAGAGCGCGTCCAGATCAGAGAGCACATCATCGACAACTTGACCAGCCGTAGAGAAATCACGATGGCTGTGAGGTGCCACCGCGAATAACAGCTTTTCAGACTCTTCCAGGGCATCATCTTGCTGTGCATAGGCCAGTGCCGCAATACGACCACTGGCATGGATGATGCGACGGTTGAGCGCCGCACGTGCAACCAGATCAGCGTAGTATTCCACATTGCCACTTGTCGGGACACCATTGATAAGCGAGCTGATGTATCCAGGCGTGATCTCGCTGTGCAGCTTATTCTGTCGCTCCAATTCATCACAGAGCGTGATGTAGTCGGATGGAATGCCTTTGTCCGCTAGCTCTGCGACCACCGCATAGATGTTGCGGTGGCTATCGCGGTAGAAATCTTCTGCATGCAGGCGATCTGCGATGAGATCGTAGACATCGGGATCGATAATCAGGCTGCCCAGGACGCCTTGCTCTGCTTCGAGATTGTAGGGCAATTCGCGTTCCATTATGCCGCCACCTCCATCTGCGAAAGTGTGGCGAGCATCTGTTTGCCGACGAATTCGGTATACGCAGGCGGAATGGCCTGGGCCAGATCCTCTTGTGACATCCAGCCAATCCCCATTGCCGCGCGTCCTACCTCGACAGACACGCTATCAGGCCGTGCGCGTCCGTCTTTGCGTCGTGTGCCTGGCAGAGATGAATCCCACACGCTACGACCGTACACGCCTATCGTGGCGTTCTCATGCCTGCATGGACCAGGGGGATAGATGAACAGGTCCGTCCCGCCAATCTCGAACAGTCGGTGTCTCTGTACCTGGAGACCAAACATCGAACCGCAAAGCAGCAAGGATGCTTTCATGTCTCGTTTTGCCCCTATGACATTTTCGATTATGAATGGTTTCCCACTGTGCAGCAACCGTTCCCGTACAGCAGCAATCAATCGCGGGTATTTCCCCTTCGGCGCAAGATTGCAGTAGGTGTAGGACTTACAAACGGGCGATGCGTGTATCACGTCGAATCCATCAAGCGGAAAGGTCAGTGCATCGGCCTGGTGAAACTCAAAGGGATACTTCTTTTGTGGCTCAAGGTCTACCCCAACGACCTCAAACCCTGCCAGGTGATACCCCCATGAACAGCCGCCAGCTTTGCAGAACAAATCAAGCAGTTTCATCGCACACCTCCCGCCAGTGGCTGCAGCGCAGGGACAGGTGGCAACGGCTTGTAACGCATGCCTGCAACGGCTTGCTGTGGGACGGCTTTGGGCACAACATCAACCAACGGAATGTCAGAGAGCGAACGGAATCGCTCAAATTCACGGGCCACGTCTGCTAGATGCATCCCCTTCGACTTGTACCAGCCGTTGGTATCATTTTTGTACATCCAGAGACGGCACTGTGCTATCTCGCCCGGCACAGGCATAAATCCCGTAAGGACGGTTGCTTGCTCTATCAGTTTAGCCGTCGTGGGGATAGGATGCTTGAAGATCGCACGCCACTCCGTGATCACGGCCTGCACTTCCCGTGGCGCTGACTCAAAGAGATCAGGCTTTATCGGAGGAGCGGATCTCTTTCGCGCAGTACTTCGCGTAGCTTGTGTACGTTCATCAGCCGGATCTCGTTTCTGATCTCTAGCAGCACGTTGTACAGAGCTGTGAGCGTGCTGGACACCATGATTATCCCCATGACGAGGAGAATGGTGAGTATTGCTTGCTGGTTGGGCATCAGTATATTCCTTTCCCCCAACAGCGGCCGTAAGAGTTGCGCCCGACTCCGTTGGGGTTATTGCTTGTGTAACTTTCTCTTGTTCTGTGCGATTCGTGTGTGTGGTGGCTGCACGACGTATCTTTGCAAGGTCAAAATCAACCTGTCTTTCTTGCTCTTCCACTGAAGATCCACCGAGAATAGCAATGGTCTGCATGATCATCTCTTCCGTGATGTGACCACCTGAAGCAAGAGAGGCTTGTGCAATTGCTGCTCTGACAGAAGTTTGTATGTCTTCCTCTATAGTCAGTTCTGAAAGAATGTGCGGTGGGATGTCTGCGATAGCAGCACCATTACGTATCTTTTCTTTCTTAGGTATCTTTCTAGAGTTTCTTTCTAAAGTATCTTTCTCTGATCGATGGGTAGATGTTGCACCCCTGGGGGGTAGATGTTGCACCCCTGGGGGGTAGATGTTGCACCCCTGGGAGGTAGTATCTACCCCTCTATTATCATCTCTCTCTGTGGGGGTAGATACTACCTGGGGTAGATTGTACCCCCCTATCTCATCAGTCTCAGGAGGTGCCATCTTTAAGGCATACGACTTCTTCACTCTTCCCTGATCCGAATGATCGACTTCATACTCAAGATAGCCATGCTCGATAGCAAGTTTCAATCCATCTTTGACACTTCGATCCGACTTGAGACCAGTCCCTTTATCCATACGCGATCTATCAGTGCGTCTTCGCCCATGCATGAACTCATCAATGCTAATAGTCTTGGTGATGCCAAACTCATGAAAGCCCCAGGTATGTCGCGCGACATACTCAACTACTTTGAGTTCTGCAAGGTTATCAATCTCTGCTGTGATGTCGGTCCAGTTATTGGGCATGGAAAACCAGTTGCGCGTCGGGCGCACGAAACCATCAAACGTCATCTCCCTGCCTCACTTCCACTTACCAAAACATGGACATACGTACAAGTTTGTGTTAGAATGCGTCCTGAGAGGTTAGAGCTCAGGATGTTCGTGCAGACCTCAACCCCTGCTTTCATCCTGGTGCTCCCTCTTTTTTTGTTGTCGTGTTGCATTTCAACCCCTGACTTTCTGAAACTCTGATCTCAAGACTGCCTTGAAATCTTGCCTGACTTCTCACACAGTTCACAGCGATCAATCCATAATCGCCGTGTGAGCGGATTGCCGTACATCACAGTACCGCAACCCTGGCAGAAGCGCATGATGAGCACGTTCTTGCCAGCTTTTGCTTGTGTCACGGCTTCGTCTAGCTCTGCTTCACAGTAGATCACCGCTTGCTTGACAACGTCACTCATACGTTTCTTCCTTTGCGTATAGCCTCATCAATAACACAACAATATGGACTTTTGGGCTAGCCCGTGCTATGCTGTTGATGAGCAATGTGTGTATCTGCATCTAGCTCATGCAGATATGGCAATGGAACACCTGTACGTTATCTGACCTGTAGGTCTGTATACTGGTTGGTCTGGTCTTTCTCACTCCTGATGCGTGTACTGGACTCTCATTAGTCCTTATCGGTGGTTGGATGCGGAAAGACCACCATTGCCAGGCGCATTGCTTGCCCCCGTAGTGCTTCCCCCTACCAATCAGGAGAACCACATGAAACTCTATTTCGGTATCGACATCGGCAAAAGTAACCACGTCGCAGCCCTGCTTTCGCGTCGGTTGCTTACCCGCTACGGACACTATCATCTGTGTCCGACCTTCAAGATTGAGCAGTCCCGAGCTGGCTTTTTGAGCTTGTTGGGACTCATCAAAGAACATGGTAGCCCGCGTGACACGTGCGTCCTGTTGGAAAGGACAGGGCACTATGGACAGGCGCTTGAACAATTCTTGCAAGAGAACCATATCAAGGTCTATCGCATCCTGGCACAGACACGCTACGGCAAAAATAAGACCGACAAGCATGATGCACGTGCCCTGGCTGCTCTGCTCTACAGTCAGATCGAATTGCGAGCCCCGGTGGTCAATGAACACGACCGGGTCTGGCCGCTCGTCACACCGTCGGATGCTGCAAGCTGTTTGCGTGGACACGTCCATAGACGCTACGAGCTGGTCAACGAATCGACACAGCGACGTAACCAACTGACCGCCATTTGTGACGAATTGTTCCCTGAGTTCACAGAAGTGTACATTGACCCCAACAGCGATTCGGCCTTGCAACTCAGAGAGCGATTCCCAACGCCGCAATCCGTCGCCAGTGCCAGCATTGATGATCTCTGCGCAACACGTAAGCACACCCGCCCAGGTCGTGCTGACCTTATCAGCCTCCAACAACTGGCAAGAGCGACTATCGGCACGACCGACCACGCCCGACGAAGTAGTTTGATTCTTGAGCAAGAACAACTCATTGCTGAATTGCGACTGCTGACGGCCCATGTCGGACGCCTGGAAGATGAAATAGCTGTCATCCTGGAATCGTCCCGTGAAGGACAGATCCTGAACAGCTTTCCAGGTATCGGACCGATTAATGGCGCTGTCTTGTTGGCTGGCATCGGCAGTATTGACAACTTTGCCAGCATGCAACATCTTCGCGGCTATCTCGGTTGGGCACCCAAGGCGACTCAGACCGGAACGAGCTACGACGCAGTCACTCTCGACAAGGGTGGCAACGTCTTGCTTAAGCGAACGATGTATCTGATTGCCCTCAGTGCGATCCGCTCCGATCCTAGTTGGAAAACCTTGTATACCCGACTCGTCGAGAGAAAGTGTGACTATGACGCCAGAACGGGCAAGTATCGAGACAAAATGAAAGTCATCGGCAGGATTGCCGGGCAGATCATTGGAGTCCTCTACGTGTTGCTGAGAAAGGACTATGATCTGCTGACATCCCTTGCGCCCAATGAGAAACCACCACCACCTGAGCTGTACTCTGTCGAGAAACACAGTATTCGATTGAAAGCAGGAGAGAAGACACGTCATCACTCACGCTCCAATAGTCTCTAAGCGGCTGAATCTGATGCGTGCCACCGATGAACTTGGAGACGTGTCTCCCCCCTCAGTTTCCCCCTTTTCTCCTTTTCTCCGTCCCTTTTGTGGTTTTGGTATCTTGTCCAGGTCGCTCTTTCTCCATAGCGTTGCATTCCCTGCTAGATGTGCTGGCTTTAAGTTCCACCGACGTCTGAGCATTTTGAATGCATCCGTAGAATATTCAGGGATTCCCCACTTGTCAGCAAGATACTTAGCGGCTTCACCAGCCTCTAGCAACTCTTCGTCCTGTTCAGACATTTTTCTCTCCTGTTTCATATGTTTCTTTCCGTAACATGTTAGGAGTGTACCATATCGTAACAGTTTCTACAAGTGGGAAACATAGCCAATTTGTCCCCTAAACAGAGAGATCCCAAATAGTTTGACCACTTGCGGTAAAGTCAGCCTGGAAGGACAGACTGAACTTTTTCAATGTGGTCGGTACCTCGTAGGACAGAGTACCGCGAATGGGCGAACCTGGCTCTACTTTGCCATCGGGCGCTTGTCCCAGGTCGGTAAAGGTTTCATGGTAAGTGAGCCCAGTAGCATCTTGAAGATGCCACATGATGATGCTGGACACATCCTGCTCTTTCGATGAGATGTTCTTGATTGAGGCATCGACAAGCAAATACTGATTGCCGCTCTTTGGCTGGCTGATATCGTCGCCAGGACTGGTTTTGACACTGTTAATAGTGACTTCGTAGGTGTTACCGATCTTTACACCTTGCCCAACGGCAAAGTGCTTCACCGGTGCGGAAGCTGGTGTTTCCTGCGAGGTGCTCACGGCAGTCCCGCTATTGCTAGATGCCTCACCACAAGCCAGCAGAGCGGCTACAAGGACACTACAAGCAAACAGATAAATAACGAACCTCTTCATACGATTGACATACTCCTTTCTCTAGAAAACAACACGTACTCATCAGTATAACACAAGCACATCGGTAATTGATAGTCTCGCGGTTGAGAAGTGGTTAAGAACGAGTGAAGTTAGTACCAATTGACTAATCGCACAAAAGCAGGTACAACTCTTAAAGAGATGAGTTTTGCACGAATCAGGAAACTGGTCACAATTTGCCCCGAAAAAGCTTGACTTTCCGTACCGTAACAATTATAATTAAGACATAAGAGTTACGGACAGTAACAAGCAAAAGGAAGGGGTTGAGACCATGAAGGGGATCACCAAGACAACAGCCGTCGCATTGAACCGAGCACGTACCATGGCACCATCGCAGAAGGCGAAAATGGAAAAGATTGAGGGGATCACTTCTCAGATCATCGTGTGTACAGCACGTGAAGACATCAGTAAGAACGGTGTGCAGGTGCATGCTGGTGAGAAGTTCCTGCTGGTGCAATCAGATCGGTTCGTCGGTTGGTACTACCTCGTGAGTTGGACGGACACTGGCATTGGCGATTGCACATGTGGCAAGCCGTTCGTGTGCGAGCACACCATCGCGGCATGCGACTACACCAGGAACTACCGCGCCATTGCTCCTGTGGTCGTCATGGTGACACCAGAAGAAGTACAGCAGCATGCAGAAGAGCTGCTAGACGGGATGAAAATGTCAGTAGAAGAAATCAAACGGCGTATCATCGAAGGGACGCACAAGCAGGCAGAAGAGCAGGAAGAGGTACTACACATCGATAGCCGACTCCCTCAGCCCAACGAGCAGGGCCGCTATCAAACCGCTATGGATTGGATCATCGCCACGGATGCAAGTGAGGTGGCC
>WNGD01002380.1_pt1 | contig 26392 bp, 20 predicted proteins | sample 5400671 | NCBI WGS metagenome assembly WNGD01 (sample SAMN13153369, study PRJNA577476) | soil metagenome | isolation source: 40 cm soil or saprolite under grassland replicate 2 | place: USA:California | collected 2016-06-15
GTTCTCCGCCGGGCTGCCGCCGACGAGCTCCTCGAGCGAGCAGCGCTCGACGCCGAGCTCCTCGGGATCGATCGTCCGCTCGTGAACGGCGCCGTCGGCGACCTCGCAGACGAGGTTCGGCCCGATCGGCGAGAGCTCGTCGATTCCGCCGGCACCGTGCACGACGAACGCGCGTCGCGCGCCGAGCTGGGCCAGGACCTCCGCGATCGTGCGCACCAGCTGCGGAGAGTAGACGCCGACGACCTGCGCCCGCGCCCCGGCCGGGTTCGTCAGCGGGCCGAGCACGTTGAAGACCGTCCGCGTCGCGAGCTCGCGCCGTACCCCGGCAGCGTGCCGCATCGCCGGATGGTGCGTGGGCGCGAAGAGAAAGCCGAAGCCGAGCTCGTCGATCGAGCGCGCAACCCGTTCGTGGTCGAGCTCGAGGTTGAATCCGAGCGCCTCGAGCACGTCCGCCGAGCCGGACGCGGACGAGACGGCGCGGTTGCCGTGCTTCGCGACGCCCGCGCCGGCGGCCGCCGCGACGAGCGCAGCGGCGGTCGAGATGTTGATCGTCCGCGCGCCGTCGCCGCCGGTGCCGGCCGTGTCGACGAGGTCGTCGCGGCGGGGCCGCACGGCGAGGACGTGCGCGCGCATCGCCTCCGCGCAGCCGGCGATCTCGTCCGCGGTCTCGCCCTTGGCGCGCAGCGCCACGAGGAAGCCGGCGATCTGGGCGGGCGTCGCCTCGCCGTCCATGATCCCGTGCATCGCCGCGCGCGCCTCGTCGCGGCTCAGGTGGTGGCCGTCGAGCAGCCTCGCGATCGTCTCTTGGATCATCCCTCGCGCTCCTGGCCGGCGACAACGAAGCCCGGCGGAGCCGGGCTCCGCCGCCGCCTGACACCGCTGGCGGCACGATCCGAGGCCGCGCGGCGCGCGGCCGTACCTCGACGTACTGTCCACACGCCGCGCGGCGATGGCTCGCGCCACCAGCGGCGCCCCAGAAGCGCGAGGGAAATCCCCGTCACGTATCTGCCTCCAGGAAGTTCCTCGCCAGCTGCGGGCCGACCGGGGTGAGCACCGACTCCGGGTGGAACTGGACACCCACGACCGGCAGCTCGCGGTGACGGACGGCCATCACCTCGCCGTCGTCGCTGAAGGCGCACGGCTCGAGCTCGTCGGGGAGCCGCGTGGCGGCGAGCGAGTGGTAGCGGCCGGCCTCGAAGCGCTCGGGGAGGCCGCGGAAGAGCCCGCGGCCGTCGTGGCGCACCGGGCTCGCCTTCCCGTGCACGAGCTCGCGCGCGGCGCCGACGTCGCCGCCGAAGGCCTCGACGATCGCCTGGTGGCCGAGGCAGACGCCGAGCGTCGGCGTGGTCGGCGCCAGCCGCCGGATCACGTCGATCGAGACGCCCGCGTCGGCCGGGCGGCCGGGGCCCGGTGAGACGACGAGGTGCGACGGTGCGAGCCGCGCGGCGGTGTCGGCGTCGATCGCGTCGTTGCGGCGCACGACGACCTCGGCTCCGAGCTCGCCGAACAGATGCGCAAGGTTGTACGTGAACGAGTCGTAGTTGTCGATCAGGAGAATCATCGTTGCTCGGCCAGGTCGATCGCGGCCTCGAGCGCGGCGAGCTTGTTCAGGCACTCCTCGTGCTCGGCCGTCGGGTCGGAGTCGGCGACGATCCCGGCCCCGGCCTGCAGGCGCGCGAGCCCGTCCTCGAGCACGATCGTCCGGATCGCGATGCACGTGTCGAGCGAGCCGTCAGGGAGGGCGTAGCCGACGGCACCAGCGTAGGGGCCGCGGCGATAGCCCTCGAGCTCCGAGATGAGCTGCATGGCGCGAACCTTCGGCGCCCCTGACACCGTTCCGGCGGGGAAGCACGCGCGCAGCAGGTCGAACGGGCCGACACCGTCGCGCAGCTCGCCGGTCACCTCCGAGACGAGATGGCTGACGTGCGAGAAACGCTCGACCTCCATCAGCCGCTCGACGCGGACCGTCCCGGGCCGGCACACGCGGCCGAGGTCGTTGCGGCCGAGGTCGACGAGCATCACGTGCTCCGCGCGGTCCTTCTCGGACGCGAGCAAGCGCTCCTCCTCGCCCGGCACGCTCGTTCCGGCGATCGGATTGACAGACGCCTTACGGACTGTCGGCGTTCGCGATGGGTTCGTGCGCTCCGGGTCAGCGGCGCCGACGCCCGCGCGGGCGGAGCCCGCACGGGCTGGAGTCGGCGTCGCAAGCGACGCCTCGAGCTTCACCAAGGTCTCCGGCGAGGAGCCGACGAGCGCGAGCCCGTCGAGCTCGAGCAGGAACAGGTACGGCGACGGGTTGACGCGGCGAAGCGCCCGGTAGAGATCGACTGCCGACGCGGACGTGGCCCGCTCCGCTCGCTGCGAGAGCACGACCTGGAACGCGTCGCCGGCGCGAATGTGCTCCTTGACCTTCCGCACGCCCGCCTCGTACTCCGCCCGGCCGGGAAACCGACGCGTCCGTCCCGGCCGTGCCCCGGTGCCAGGCAACGGGTCGTGTCCGGAGGGGACGAGGCGCTCGGCTGCGGCGCCGGGGTCACCGGCGAGCACCTCGGCCATTCCGAGGGCGTGGTCGAAGCGGAGCAGCGTCTCGGCGACGAGGAAGCGGCTCTCGGGCAGGCCGGCCCCTGCGTCCGGGAGCGGCACGGTCGGCTCGAGCTTCGCGACGTGGTCGTAGGCGAGGTAGCCGACCACCGGCTCGCCGATCGCCTCGGCCTCGTTCGCGTAGACGATCCGCGAGCCGCAGCCGACGAAGGAGTAGCGCCCCAGCCGCCCACGTTCGACCGACTCCAGCAGGAACGCCCCGCGCGCCTCGCGGCGCAGGCGGAGGTACGCCCCGAGCGGGGTGAGGAGATCGGTTGCGATGTCGGTCACGGTTGTCATTGCAAACGAAAGAGACCTCCGGGCGGAAGGTCTCGAGGAGCGGGTCGGGCTGTACCGCTGCGCTAGCGCGCGCGCAGGCTCCCGCCCCGCTCGTGGCGCCAGGCCCACCAGGTGCGGAGCACGGGAGTCATCGCCCCTCAGCGTAGGCGCGGCCGTACCCCCCGTCAAGTTTCTGCGTTTGAACTCGTATGCGGCGTCGACAGCGGAGGAGACGATGAGCAAGGGGCGGTGGGCGGCGGCAGTCGCGGCGGTGCTCGCGCTGCTCGTCGCGGCAGGCGCGTCCGCCAGGTCAGGCACCCGGCACGTGGACCGGAAGAACATCGTGATCGGGCTGAACGTGATCAAGCAGGGCAAGCAGGTCATCGCGCTCGTCCCGGTGACGATCAACGACAAGGGTCCGTTCACGTTCGCGCTCGACACGGGCGCCTCGCGCTCGCTGATGGATGCTGCGGTCGCCAAGCGTGTCGGCGCACCGAAGTCCGGATCGGCCGGGAAGATCGCCGGCGTGAACTCGGTGAAGAAGGCCGGGCTCGTCAAGGTCAGAAGCTGGCGCGTCGGGACGGTGAAGCTGCCCGCGACGGATCTCGTCAGCTCGAACCTCCCGTTCGGGAACGCCTACATCGGCGTCCAGGGCCTGCTCGGCTCCGACATGCTCAGCCGCTTCGACGTCGTCACGATCGACTACCGGAAGCAGCAGCTCCGGCTGCATCCGCGCGGCTGACCCAGGAGCGAGCGCTACGCTCCGGGCATGGCCGAGCGCTCCGTGATCGTGGCCGCCGTGCGGACCCCGTTCGGGCGCCTCGGCGGCGGGCTGAAGAACTACCCGGGGACCGAGCTCGGCGCGATCGCGATCCGGGCAGCGCTCGACCGTGCGGGAATCGAGAACGGCGAGGTCGACTACGTGATCATGGGCCAGGTGCTGCAGGGCGGCGCGGGTCAGGCGCCCGCGCGCCAGGCCGCGGTCGGGGCGGGGCTGCCGGTCGAGGTGCCCGCGGACACCGTCAACAAGGTCTGCGCCTCGTCGATCCGTGCGGTCGAGATCGCCGACTCGATGATCCGCGCCGGTGACGTCGACGTTGTCGTCACCGGCGGGATGGAGTCGATGTCGAACGCGCCCTACATCCTCAAGAAGGCGCGTTTCGGCTACCGGCTCGGCGACGGCACGCTGATCGACCTCATGACCCACGACGGGCTCACCTCGACCTTCGACAACCGGCACATGGTCGAGCAGGCGTCCTTCGTCTCGCGCGAGCTCGGCATCGCGCGCGAGGACCAGGACGCATGGGCGTTCCGCTCGCACCAGCGCGCTGTCCGGGCGATCGACGAGGGCTTGTTCGAGGACGAGATCGTGCCGGTCGGCGAGCTCAGCGTGGACGAGAGCCCGCGCCGCGAGACCTCACTCGAGCGGCTCGCCGCGCTCAAGCCCGTCTTCGACCCGGAGGGGACGACGACGGCGGGAAACGCGCCCGGGGTGAACGACGGCGCGTCGTGCGTCGTCGTCACGAGCGAGGAGTACGCACGGACGCGGAACCTGCCCGTGCTCGCGACGATCGTCTCGCAGGGCTACGTCGCCGACGAGGTTGCCTACCTGGCGCGGACCCCGGCCAAGGCCGGGAAGATGGCCCTCGAGAAGGCGGGCAAGACGATCGACGACGTCGAGCGTGTCGAGCTGAACGAGGCCTTCTCCTCGGTCGTGCTCAACTCGGCGAAGATGCTCGGCGCCGATCCGGAGAAGGTGAACGTGAACGGCGGCGCCGTCGCGCTCGGGCACCCGATCGGCGCCTCCGGCGGGCGGATCCTCGGCACGATGATCTACGAGCTCCGCCGGAACGGCGGCGGGCTCGGGCTCGCGGCGATCTGCTCGGGCGGCGGGCAGGGCGACGCGCTGCTCGTCGAGGTCTGACGCGACGGACCTCCGCCCGGTCGGCACGCGTAGTAGGAGTGTCGATCAGAGGAGGATCCGATGCTGCGCCGTCTTGCTCTCTGCGTCTTCGTTCTGCTCGTCTGGGCGCCGGCCGCCGTCGCCGACGGCGGCGGGCCGTCTCCCGGGGTGACCGTCGGCTGGGACGGAGTCGTCGCACCGGACGGGACGTCTCGCTACGTCGCCCTTCCGACCGGCGAGGGCACGGCGATCGAGAAGATCCGGATCGCCGACGGTCGCGTGCTTCGCTTCGGCTCGTTCTCCGGCTCGTTCGGCATCCCGATGGTGGCGCAGGACGGCTCGACGGGCGGCCTCTCGCCGGACGGCAAGACGCTCGTGCTCGGCGAGAGCGCGGGCGGCGCGACGCTCCGCACCGTCAGTCACTTCATCGCCCTCGACACGACGTCCTTCCGGCCGGTCGAGTTCCTGCTTCCCGGCGACTATTCCTACGACGCGATCTCGCCGCGCGGGAAGACGCTCTACCTCATCCACCACGTCTCGTCGGCCGACCTCACGCGCTACGTCGTGCGTGCATACGACCTCGAGCTCGGGCAGCTGCGGCCCGGCGCGATCGCCGACCGCACCCAGCGCGGCTGGGTGATGCGGGGCTACCCGATGACCCGCGCATCGAGCGCCGACGGACGCTGGGCGTACACGCTCTACCAGAATCCCGGCGGCTATCCGTTCGTGCACGCGCTCGACACGGTGCGCGGGGTCGCGCACTGCGTCGGCCTGCCGTGGCAGGGCGGGCAGGACTCGCTCTGGAACATCCGGCTCGACCTGCGGCACGGCGGGACGCAGCTCGCGGTGCACTGGAAGAGCGGGCGGCCGTACCTCGCGATCGACACCCGCACGTTCCGGATCTCGCATCCGGCCGGACGGGGATTCCCGTGGCTCTATGTCGGGGCGGCCGCCGCGGCGCTCCTGCTCGCCGCCGGCCTCCTTGCGAGGCGAGGCGTCCGGTCGCGCGCGGTTCGGATGCTGCCGGCACGTGCCTGACGCATGCGTGTGAGTCGCCGCGGGCGGGAAGGACCCGCCTGTGGCGACCACCGCGACGGGCGAGCGGATCGAGCTCCGGCTGCTCGTAGGCGCGCGCGGCCGCAAGCCGGTCGCCGTCGCGCTCGAGGCGCCCGCCGACGCGACCGTCGCCGCGGCCGCCGAGGCGCTCGCGCACGCGCTCGAGGCCGAGCCGGGCCAGCTCGTCGACCTCCGCTCCGGTTCGCCCCACGCCGCGGACGCGACGCTCGCCGAGGCCGGGCTCCGGCACGGCGACCGCCTCGAGCTCCTCGCTCCCGGCGAACCGCCCGCCGCCGCCGGTGCGCCGCCTGCGGCGGCGCTCGAGCTCGCCGTCGTCGGCGGGCGCGACGCGGGCCGCCGCTTCCCGCTCCTGTCCGGCGAGCACGTCGTCGGCCGGGATCCCGACTGCGCGGTGCCGCTCGCCGACCCGGCGCTCTCCGGGCGCCACCTCCAGCTCACCGTCTCCGACAACGGCGTCGCCGTCGCCGACCTCGGCTCCCGCAATGGCACGACGCTCGAGGGCTCGGCGCTCGAGCCGGAGCGGCCGGAGCAGCTCGCGCCCGGAGCGGTCGTGCGGGCCGGCCGGACGCTCCTGACCCTCCAGCCGCCGGCCCCGCCGGGGCAGCAGCCGCCGCCGAGCGCCGACGGGACGCTGCCGTTCAACCGGCCGCCGCGGGTGCGCCGCCCCGTCGAGCCGGCGGTGCGCCCGTTCCCCGCGCCGCCCGACAGCCCGCAGCGCGGCCGCCTCCCGCTCGGCGCCTCGCTGCTCCCGCTCGCGCTCGGCCTCGGCCTCTACTTCGCGACGAAGATCCCGACGATGCTCTTCTTCTCGGCGCTCTCGCCGCTGATGGCCGTCTCGACCTACTTCGAGGACCGCCGTAGCGGGCGCAAGGGCTTCGATCGCCGTCGGCGGGAGTACCGGGAAAAGCTCGCGGCACTCCGCGACGAGCTGGAGGGAGAGCGGACGCGCGAGCTCGCCGCCAGGCGCGCCGCCGCGCCGCCGGGCCCCGAGCTGCTGCGCCGTGCGAACGCGCTCGACCCGCAGCTCTGGGAGCGCCGCCAGGGCGACGACGACTTCCTCGCGCTCCGGCTCGGGAGTGCCGACCGGCCCGCCCTGCTGACCGTCCGTCTCGACGCGGGCGGCGACGAGAGCCTGCGCACCGAGGTCGAGGAGATCGCCGGCTGGTACGCGACGGCCCCCTCGGTGCCGGTCGAGGCGCCGCTCGGCGAGCTCGGGCTGCTCGGCGTCTGCGGCCCGGAGGAGCGGGTCGAGGGTCTCGCCCGCTGGCTCGTCGCCGAGGCGGCCGCGCTGCACTCGCCCCGCGAGCTCGTCGTCGCCGCCGCAGTCGACGAGGGACGCACGGAGCAGTGGCGCTGGCTGCTGTGGCTCCCGCATGCGGCGGGAGCAGGGCCGGTGTCGAGGCCGCTCGTGGCCGGGCCGCTCGCCGCCCGCGCGCTCGTCGAGGACGTCGGACGGCTGGTCGCCGAGCGCCGCCAGGCCGCCGGCGAAGCCTTCGGCGCCGGCCGGCGCGCGGGGTGGCCGTCGGTGCTGCTCGTGCTGGACGAGCGCGTCGCCCCGGAGCGGCCGCTCGTCGCCGAGGCGCTCGCGGGTGCCGCCGAGGTCGGCGTGGCCGTGATCTGGCTCGCCGCGGAGCGCCGGGACCTCCCGGGGGAGGCGACCGGGATCGTCGAGCTCGACCACGGCTCGGCCAGCCTCTCGTACACGGACGCGCGCAGCGGCGAGACGGTCGAGGACGCCTGCGCCGACGGGCTGGCGCTCGACCTCGCCGAGGAGCTCGCGCGCGCGCTGGCGCCCGTCCGCGACACGAGCGCGGGGCGCGGCGGCAGCACGGCTCCGGACTCGGTGGCGCTGCTCGACCTGCTCGGCGCGCCCGAGCTCTCGCCGTCGTGGGTGGGCGTCCGGTGGGACGAGCGGCCGGACGGTCTCGTGGCGGTGATCGGCGCGAGCGCCGAGGGACCGTTCGCAGTCGACCTCCGCCGGGACGGCCCGCACGCGCTCGTCGCCGGGATGACGGGGGCCGGCAAGAGCGAGCTGCTGCGGACGCTGATCGCGTCGCTTGCCGCCGCGCACCCGCCGAGCCGGCTGACCTTCCTCCTGATCGACTACAAGGGCGGCGCCGCCTTCAAGGAGTGCATCGAGCTGCCGCACACGGTCGGCGTCGTCACCGACCTCGACCCGCACCTCGCCGAGCGCGCGCTGATCTCGCTCAACGAGGAGCTGCGGCGGCGCGAGCGGATCCTCGCCGACACGGGCGCCAACGACCTCGTCGACATGGAGCGTCGCGACCCCGAGCGCACCCCGGCGAGCCTCGCGATCGTCGTGGACGAGTTCGCGACGCTCGCCAAGGAGGTCCCGGAGTTCATCGAGGGGATCGTCGACGTCGCGCAGCGCGGCCGCAGCCTCGGCGTCCACCTCGTGCTCGCGACCCAGCGCCCGGGCGGCGTCGTGAGCGAGAACATCCGTGCGAACACGAACCTCCGCGTCGCGCTCCGGGTCAGCGAGGCGAGCGAGAGCGCAGACGTGATCGGAGTCGGCGACGCGGCACGGATCCCGCGCGACCGTCCGGGACGCGCGTACGTCCGCACCGGTCACGGGGAGCTGGCCGAGGTGCAGACCGGCTACGTCGGCGGCGTCGCGCGCGGCCGGACGGACGACCGTTCGCTCCGCGTACGCGAGCTCCGGTTCGAGACCGGGGCGGCGCCGCTCGAGGTCGCCGCCGACGCGGCCGCCGTCACGGACCTGCGCCGGCTCGTCGCTGCTACGGCGGGCTGCGCGGCCGAGCGCGGTCTCGCCGGGCCGCCGTCGCCGTGGCTGCCGCCGCTTCCCGCCGCGCTCCCGCTCGACGCGCTGCCCCCGCCCGCGGAGCCCGGCCGCGAGGCGGTGCTCGGACTCCTCGACGAGCCCGCGCGCCAGCTTCAGGAGCCGTTCGTCGTCGACCTCGAGGCCGAAGGGAGCGTGCTCGTCTTCGGGGCGAGCGGCTCGGGCAAGACGACGCTTCTGCGCACGCTCGCGCTCTCGCTCGCGCGGGAGACCTCGCCCGACGAGCTCCACCTCTACGGGCTCGACTTCGCCACCCGCGGCCTCGGGATGCTGGAGGAGCTGCCGCACTGCGGCGCCGTCGTGACCGGTGAGGACGAGGAGCGGACGGCCCGCCTGTTCTCGCTCCTGCGCGCGACGCTCGAGCGGCGCAAGGCGCTCTTCGCCGAGCGCGGCGTCTTCAGCCTCTCCGAGTACCGCCGCTCCGGGCCGGACGAGCCGCTACCGCGCATCGTCGTGCTGCTCGACGGCTACGCCGGCTTCGCCGCCGCCTTCGAGCGCGTCAACCTCGGCGAGCTCGTGGACACGCTGCCACGGCTCGTCGGCGACGGCCGCCCGCTCGGCGTCCACTTCGTCGTGACCGCCGACCGCCGCGGCGCGGTCCCAAACACGCTCGCCGGAATCGTGCCGGCGAAGATCGTCCTGCGCATGGCCGACGACGACGAGGCGGTCGCGCTCGGGATCCCGCTGCGCTCGCTGAAGGGCGCGAAGCTGCCGCCGGGCCGCGGCTTCCTGCCCGGCGGGACCGAGCTGCAGATCGCGCTGGCCGGCGAGTCGCAGACTGCGGCGGTGTCCGAGCTCGCGCAGCGGCTCGGCGCCGAGCACGGCGCCGGCCGCGTACCCCCGATCGAGCCGCTTCCGCTCCGCGTCGAGCGGGCCTCGCTGCCCGCGCCGACCCGCCCGCTCGAGGCCGTGCTCGGAACCGGGGACACCGAGCTCGCGCCCGCGTCGGTCGACCTCTCGGAACGGCACTTCCTCGTCGCCGGGCCGTACCGCAGCGGCCGCTCGACCGCGCTCGAGACGCTCGTCGAGTCGCTCCGGGCCGGCGAGCCGTCGCTCGAGCTGCACCTGCTCGCGCCGCGGCGGAGCCGCCTGGCCGCGCTCGACTGCTGGGCGAGCGCCGCCGAGGGCGCCGAGGCGGTGGAGGCGGCCGCGCTGCTGCTGGCCGAGGCCGTCGAGCGGCGGCCGGCCGACGGCGGCGCCGCGCCGCTCGTGCTCGTGATCGACGACGGGGAGGAGCTCGCCGAGGCGCTCTGCGCGCCCGCGCTCGAGACGATCGTCCGCCGCGGCCGCGACCGTGCCGTGCGCGTGCTCGCCGTCGCCGAGCGGCAGGCCGCCCAGCGGGCCTTCGGCGGCTGGCTGCGCGAGCTGCGCAAGGAGGAGCACGGCCTCCTGCTCGACCCGGACCCGGACGTCGACGGCGACCTGCTCGGCGTGCGTCTACCGCGCCGCTCGAACCCGGTCTTCCCGCCGGGTCGCGGCTACCTCGTCGAGCGCGGCACCATCGAGCTCGTCCAGGTCGCCGCTGCCTAACGGGGAGGCCGGATCCGGTAGCCGGCGGCGCGGTAGTCGTCGAAGGCGGCCTCGTAGAGGCGGCCGGCCAGCTCGTCGACGTCGCGGGCGTTCAGGCGGACGGCGCGGACACCGGTTGCGTCGTGGCGCTTCAGCAGCGTGGCGGCGAAGCCGCGCAGCAGGCGGACCCGCTCGCAGAGGCCCGCGGTCAGCTTCTGCTGCGCGTACGCGACCGGCTCGGCGGGGGTGATGTCGCCGAGCGCGAGTGCGGGCCCGGCGGCGGCGCTCGCCTGCCGCAGCAGCTCGGAGCGGAGCTCGGCGGCCGTGCCCGCGGCCGAGAAGCGCGGCTTGCCGGCGGCGTCGACGAGCGCCTGCACGCGGCGCTCGTAGACCGGCTTCGGCGGTCCCTTCGGCTCGACCTCGTAGCCCCGGCGCCTGAACTCGCGCAGGGCGGCGCCCAGCATCGCGCCGACCTTGCGCGGCGGGGCCGTCCGCATCGCGATCTTCGTGAACTCGTCCTGGAGCCGGTGCTGCTCGGTTGCGCTGACGACCCCGTCGGCCTGCGCCCTGCGCCGCAGCGCGGCCAGCCGCACGTAGCTCGGGAGCGCGCGCCGGCTGCTTGCGAGGAGCGCCTGCGCGGCCGCGAGCAGCTGCGCGTGCGCGTGGGCAACGTCCGCCGGCGGGTGGATCGACTGCAGCAGTGCGACGTCCCGCTGCTCGAGCCGGATCCGGAGCCGCGCGCCGTCGGCGTCGTCGCCGAGCACGCAGCGGTACTGAACCGTGTCCGGCCGGGCCTGCATCCGCGCCTCGTAGGCGGTCTTCGGCGACCCTGCCTGCGCCGTGGCTGCTGCGAGACCGGCCGCGACCAGAGCGGCTGCGGCCGCGACCACGCTCCTTGTCCGACTCGTGCGCACCATGCGCTCGCCTCTTGTCGTATCAGCAGTCGGGCTTGAGGCCGGCGAGAGCCGCGTCCTCCTGCGCTCCGGTGACCTCGTGGACCCGCTTGCTGTTCGCCCACGCGTCGAAGGCCAGCTGCTGCGAAAGCCGCTGTCGCTCGTACGGGATGATCCGCCCGCTCGGGTCGAAGAAGCTAGGCCGCGGCGCGACGGCGCGCTCGACCTCCTTCCGCGTCCCGAGCTTCCCCTGCTCGAACGCCCTGATGATCACCGCCGCCCGCGCGTCGGCGCGCGCCTTCAGCACGCAGGTGCGCGTCGCCGAACCGCTCTTGCCGCCGCAGCCGGCGGCGAGGAGGGCGGCCGTGAGGACGAGGACGCCGCAGCCGAGACCGGCTCTAGGGCGCATGGGCCGACATGCCGTCGCTCACGCCCTGGATTGCGTTCTTGAGCGCGTCGCTGTCCGCGGTGCTCGAGAGGACGTAGTGATCGAAGACCTGCTGTGTCGGGCCCTCGAGCGAGCTGTAAGGCTTCAGGTGCGTCCCGTCCAGGAGCTCCTTGTACTGCGGATCGGGCAGGTGCCCGTACTCGTGGTAGCCGGTGGCGACGAGCGCGTCGACCGTCCCCACCGTCTGCAGCTTGAACTCGAGGTTCTCCGACGTGACGTGCGCGTGCGAGGGGCCGAGCCCGCCGGCGAGCTCTCCCGCCGGCCCGACGAGGACGGCGAGATCCGTTCCCTCGGTCAGCACGTGCAGCGGAGTCGTGATCGCGAGGATCGCGAGCTTCTGCCCTTCCTTGGCGTGCTCGTAGTCGAGCTCGGCCCGCAGGTCGTGCGCGTTCAGCAGCACCTGGTTGAACGAGCCGACCTTGCGGCCCCAGTCGTAGGCGTCCTTCGGATCGCCCTCGACGACCTGCTTCGCGATGTACGCGCCCTGCTGGTCGCCGATCTCGTGCATCAGGCGCGCGTCGGCCTCGTGGTCGTGGGAGAGGTTCGCGAACAGGTGCTGCATCTCGTCATCGTTCAGGTAGATCCGGTTCGTCGTCGGATCGAGGAAGCCTGCCGTCGGGTCGCTGTCCTCGTGGGCGCCCGCGCCGCCGGACGCCTCGATCAGGCTCTGGATGTGATCGTGCCTAACGACGTCGTCGACGAAGGCCCCGGTCACCGGGCCGAGGTCGCCGCGGTAGCCGTGGATGATCCGGTCGGCGAGCTGGAGCGTGATGTGGTTGCCCTCGGTGCTCGTCCCCGGCACGACGGCCTGCCCCTGTGCGTAGTCGGTGGCCGCCTTGTAGATGTCGGCGAACAGCTTGCCGTGGTCCTGCCAGTCCGCGGCGTAGAGCACCGCGACCGGGTTGTGCGTGTCGACCGGGCCCCAGCTCGAGGGGATGAAGACGTCGTGCGGCAGCGGCGTGGCGAGGGCGAGCTCGGCGCCGTGCGGGTTCCGCAGCAGCGCCTGGAGCACGATCGTGCGTGCGTCGGTCGGGAACGCGCCGGGCTCGTGGTCGCCGATCGGCGCGTAGGAGATGATCGGCTTGCCGCCGAGCGAGGCGGCGCTGTGCTGGATGTCGGTGACGACGACGCTCTGGAAGGCGTCGCGCAGGAACGTCGCCCCGAAGCGGTGCTCGCCGGCGCCGGCGATCAGCTGCGCCGTCGCCCACGTGTCGTCCTGACCGGCGATCTCCTTCTCCGCGTCGGGCGAGTACTTCGTCAGCTGGCCCGTGTAGGTGGCGATCGAGACCGCCATCGAGAAGGCCGACAGCATCCCGATCGCGTCGTTCCCGTCGATCTTCGTGCCGGCGGAGAAGTAGCGGTACATGAGGTCGGTGTCCTGCGCCCCGTCAGAGTAGGAGCCGGTGTCCCGGTACGACCCCGGCCACTCCATCGCCTGGATCACCCGTGGGATGTGCGCCACGTTCGCGGCGCCGAACGTGTCGACCAAGCCGGCGAAGAACGTGCCGTGCGCCTCGTCGTAGGTCGCGTTCGCCCGCAGGATTCCGGCCAGCTCCCGCAGCTGGTCGGGATCGTGGTAGCTGTCGCGGTAGCGCTCGCCGACGTACGCGCCCGCGAGCTCCGCCTGCCACGGCTCGGCGTAGCGGATCAGCGAGCCGTCCTTCATCCAGCGCATGAAGAGGTCGGCCTGGGGCTTCGTCAGCGGCGCGTGCGCCATCAGCTGGTCGGCGATCTCGGTCCAGAAGGCGCGCCGCTCGAGCTCGTCGGCGCTCTGGGCGAGCTCGTCTGACTCGGCGACGAGAGCCTGGCCGATGCCGCCGAGCTCGCCGAGGACCGCGGCTGCCATGCCGTCGGGCATCTCGGGGAGGGCCGGACAGGCGACGCGTCCGGCGAGACTCTGCAGCGCGCCCGTGACGTCGCGGAGGCGCGTGGCTCCACGCCGCAGGGCCGTGGGGTCGATCAGGATCCTGCCGCCGCCGCCGTCGGTCGGTCGCATCGGGCTACCTCACCTGCGCCGCTTCCTGTTGCTGCTCGCGCTGGGCGGCCTCGATCGCGGCCGCCCGCGCCCTCTGGGCCGCTTCCACCTCGTCGGCGGCCCGGTCGATCCTGCCGGCGAGCTCGCTCAGCCGCGTCGCGGCCGTGTCGAGCCGGGCGGTGCTGCTGCGCATCCGGTTGCGGAACCGGTCGCCGGCCGGACCCTCGAACACCATCGGCCTCACCGCGCCGTCCACGTTCGCCTCGGCGTCGGTCGCGCTGCGGCCCGCGTTGCGCAGCTCGCCGGCCAGCCGGCGCATCCCGGCCGGGTCGCCGGGAACGGGCGGAGGGATCGCGATAGGGCTCACCGCCGGGCTACGTGCCTGCCTGCGTCAGCGCCTGGTGTCGCCGGTTGATCTCCTGGCTCGCCTCCTGCAGCGCCGCTTCGAGCCGGCGCAGCGTCGGGGCGAAGTCGGTCTCCCAGGCCGAGCGGAAGCGGTCGGCCGCCGGGCCCTTCCACCACGTGCTCTGGACCTGGCCGCCGATCGTCGCCGTCAGCTGGGCGACGGTCTGGCTCTCACGGGTGAAGCTCTGTCCGAGGGACTGGAGCTGCCCCATCTCCGCGCCGATCGTCGACACGGTTCCTCCTTTCAGACGAGGGCGTTACCTCTGTCAATTGAGATCCCCGCAACGCATGGAAACTCAAACGCGTTGGAACGTAAGAAGCGTTCTCGCGAATGGGAGACGCGGTGCCGAAGGGAACCCAGCAGCGGCTGCGGGGGCTGCCCCGGCCGCCGCTCGCGCTCGTCGCGGCCGTTGTCGCGACGCTCGTGTTCGCGCTCGCGCTCCTCGCCGGCTGGGCGACCGCGGGCTCCCGCGAGCCGTTGCGGAAGGCACACCGGGTCAAGGGCGAGGCCGGCGCGGCAGCCGTCGTGCCGTTGCGGCAGACGGCGGCGCTGCCCGCGGCGCCGAAGCCCCGGCCGCACCCGGCGGCGGTCGTGAAGCCGCCGACCGTGCGCGCCCGGCCGCTCCCAACCGGGCAGGAGGGAAAGCTGATCGTTGGCTCGGGGTAAGGCGCTCCTCGTCCTCGCCGCTGCGGCCCTCGCGCTTGCGGCGCCGCACGCCGCGGCGGCCGGCGGTTGCGTCCGCTGGGCCTCGGCGAGCGGCGGTGACGGCAACGCGGGGACGCGCCAGGCCCCGTTCAGGACGGTCGGACGGCTGCTCGGCTCGCTCGGGCCGGGCCAGACCGGCTGCCTCGCCCCCGGCTCCCGGTTCACGGAGCACCTCGTCGTCTCCCGGGGCGGCCGACCCGGCTCGCCGGTGCGGATCCGCACCGCCGGCCGCGGGCCGCGCGCGGTGCTCGCCGGGACGGTGCGCGTCCTCCCGGGCGGTCACGACTTCATCCTCGCCACGACCGTGGTCGAGGGCGACGGCTCGCCCGCACAGGCCATCGTCGGCGTCCGCGCGAGCCGCGTCACGCTCGTCCGCGACGCGGTCAGCGGGCCGGGCTACCTCGACCGACGGGTCGCGTGCGTGCAGGTGAGCGGTCAGGCCTCGGGCGTCGTGCTCGACCACGTCGAGGTCCACGACTGCTCGCGCGTCAGCACCCGCCGCGCCTACGCGCCCGGGATCGTGATCGCGCACGCGCGGGCGACGCGGATCCGCGACAGCTTCGTCTTCCACGTCCCGGGCGACGGGATCGTGCTCGCCCCCGACTCGCAGGGGACGCGCGTCTCGAACACGATCCTCGACGGGAACGTCTCGGCCGTCTTCATCGGCGGCGGCAAGCGGCGCGCGTCGAGCGGCAACGTCGTCACGCAGAGCATCCTCTCCGACTCCGGGAAGTGGAACGTCCACTCGTACTGGGCCGGCCCGCGCGGCTTGGGCAACGTCGTCACGGGCAACTGCATCTGGCGCGGCTACCGGCGCAACGTCGTCGGGGCAGGCTTCGCCGCCTACGGGAACCTGTACACGGCGCCGCGCTACGCGAACCGGCCGGCGACGCTCTCGCTGCGGCCGGGACCCTGCTTCGGCAAGCGGCCGCGGCCGGCGGCCCTCGCGGCGACGAACCTCGGGCTGCCGTGGCCGAAGATCAGCCGCTTCGTCGTCCACTACGCCGTACGCGCGCTGCCCGCCCGCGTCGAGGTCGTCAGCCTGCGCGTGACTGGGCTGCGCCGCGGGACGCCGGTCGAGCTGCGCTGCCGGCGCGGCTGCAGCGTCGTCGAGAACGCGGTCGTCGGCGCGGACGGCGCGGTCTCGAGCGCGCAGCTGCCCGGCTTCTGGCTGCCGCGCGGAGCGGTCGTCGAGGTGCGCGCCCGCCGCGCCGGCTGGGTCGGGTCGTACGCACGGGTGCGCGTGACCGGGCTGCCCCACGGCGTCTCGATCAGCCACGCGTGCCTGTCGCCGCTCGACCAGGTGCAGCCCGTCGGCTGCGGATGGTTCGCGTGAGCACGCTCCGCGTTCTGGTCACGTGCGCGGCCGGCGCTCTCCATGGGTACGACGATCGCTCCGCGGTCGCGGCGGAGGTAGCCCTCTGAGCACCGTCCTGCGCGCAGGCGAGACGATCGCCGGCTACCGGATCGAGGACGTGCTCGGCGGCGGCGGCATGGGCATCGTCTACCGCGCCGTCCAGCTCTCGCTCGGGCGCGAGGTCGCGCTGAAGGTGCTCGCGTCGCACCTGTCGTCCGACCCGGACTTCCGCGAGCGCTTCCGCCGCGAGGCGGCCCTGCAGGCGCGGCTCGAGCACCCGCACATCGTCACCGTCTACGAGACGGGAGAGAGCGAGGAGGGACTGTGGCTCGCGCTGCAGCTCGTTGACGGCACCGACCTCAAGCGGCTCGTCGAGTCCGGCGAGCTCGGCGCCGCCCGCGCACTCGACCTGCTCGCCCAGGTGGCCTCGGCGCTCGACGTCGCCCATGAGAGCGGGCTCGTCCACCGGGACGTGAAGCCGCAGAACATCCTCGTCGACGCGCGCGACCATGCCTATCTCGCGGACTTCGGTCTCACGAAGACGAGCGGCGCCCGCGGGCTCACGCAGACCGGCAGCTTCACCGGCTCGCTCGACTACGTCGCGCCCGAGCAGGTGCGCGGCGAGCCGGCGACCGCGGCGACCGACCTCTACGCCTTCGCGGCACTCCTTTACGAGAGCCTCGCGGGCGAGGTGCCGTTCCCGCGCGACACCGAGGCGGCGCTCCTCTACGCGCACCTCTCCGAGACGCCGCCGCGGCTGAGCGAGCGACGTCCCGAGCTGCCGCCCGCGCTCGACGATGTGCTCGAGCGCGGCCTGGCGAAGGAGCCGGGCGATCGCTACCCGAGCGCCGGCCAGCTGGTCGGGGCCGCGCGGGGCGCGCTCGAGCGGACCGTTGCCGCGATCGCCGACGGGGCCGCGGCCGCAGCGGCCGCGCCTGCACCCGCGCCCTCGTCGGCGCCGACGCTCAGCCGCTTCGCCGAGACGATCGTCGACGCCGGCGTGCTCAGGCGGGCGCCGGTCGTCGTGCCCGAGCCCGAGCGGCGGCGGCCGGGCCCGGCGCTCCTGGCGGCGATCGCGCTGCTGATCCTGGGGCTCGCCGCCGCCGGGGTGCTCCTCGGGAGAGGGCTCGGCGGAGGAGTCGAGCACTCGCCGCAGGGTGTCGCAGTCGCCGGGCCGATCTCGCTGACCTTCCCGACGCGCCACTGGCAGGCGACGCGCGCGAGCGTGCTGCCCGGGCTCGAGCTCGACGATCCGGTCGCGCTCGCCTCCCGACAGCCGCGCGGCGGAACGCTGGAGGCCGGGATCGCGCCGGTCGTCGGTCCGAAGACGCTGCTGCCGAAGGCGCTCCTCGCCCGGGCTCCCGCCGCCCGCGGCGAGCGCGTCCGCCTCGGCCTCCTCGACGCGCTCCGCTACCGCGGTCTCCGGGTGCGCGGCCTGCCCGAGCGGCTGACGCTCTATGCCGTGCCCGTCGGCCGCGGCGCCGCGATCGTCGCCTGCCGCGCGCGTCCGGCCGGCCGGGCGAGCCACGTGCTCGCGCGCTGCGAGAGCGTGGCGGCGACGCTCGTCCTCCGCGGCGTCCAGGCGACCACTGTCGGTCCCGATCCCGCCTACGCCGCGACACTGCGGATGCTCGTCAAGCGGCTCGACGGCATTCGGATCGCGGAGCGCCGCGCTCTCACGCGTCCGGGCAGCGCGTTCGAGCGGGCCGGCCACGCCGACGTGATCGCCTCCGCCTACGCGAGCGCGGCCTCCCAGCTCCAATCCGTGCAGGCGCGCGTGCGAGAGCAGCCGCTCCAGGGGCGCCTGCTGCGCGCGCTCGGCCACGCCCGGGACGGGTACGTGAGCCTCTCGGCCGCCCTCCGCGTCGGCGACCGGGACGGCTACCGGAAGGCCGCCGCCAGGATCGACGCCGTGGAGAAGGCTGCGAACCGCGCGCTGCGGGCGCTCGCCGACCTCGGCTACTCGCTACGCGCGGCCTGAGCCTCGAGGAACTGGAGCACAGCGCGGTTGATGCCCGGGCCGGCGCCGTTCACCTCGACGTGGCTCACCGGGAGACCTATCGTCGTGTTCTGCTGATGGAGCTCGAGCACGTCCTCGTCGTCGGCGCGGGCCAGATGGGCGGCGGCATCGCCCAGGTCGTGGCGGCCTCGGGCCGGCGCGTCTCGCTCCACGACACGGCGCCGGGCGCGGTCGAGCGCGGACTCGGAACGATCGGGAAGAGCCTGGCGAAGCTCGCCGCCAAGGGCGGGGCGGACCCGGACGAGGTCCTCGCCCGGGTCGAGCCCGTCGACGAGCTCGTCCCGGCCGACCTGATGATCGAGGCCGTCGTCGAGGACGCGGGCGTGAAGGAGGAGATCTTCCGCCGCGCCGACGCGGCGCTTCCGCCTCAGGCGATCCTCGCCTCGAACACGTCCTCGATCCCGATCACGTCGCTCGGTGCCGTCACGGGCAGGCCCGACCGGGTGATCGGGATGCACTTCTTCAACCCGGTCCCCGTGCTGAAGCTCGTCGAAGTGATCCGCGGGCTCGAGACCTCCGACGAGACGGCTGCGGCGATCACCCGGCTGGCCGGCGACCTCGGCAAGACGCCCGCCGAGGCGCGCGACTTCCCCGGCTTCGTCTCGAACCGGATCCTGATGCCCTTCATCAACGAGGCCGCCTACGCGGTGCTCGAGGGCGTGGCCGAGCCCGAGGCGATCGACACGATCGCGAAGCTCGGCTTCGCCCATCCGCTCGGTCCGCTGGCGCTCGCCGACCTGATCGGCCTCGACACCTGCGTCGCCATTATGGAGGTGTTGCAGAAGGGCCTCGGCGACCCGAAGTACGCCCCCTGTCCGCTCTTGAGACAGTATGTACAAGCGGGTAGGCTGGGGCGAAAGTCCGGGAGAGGGTTCTACATCTATCCCGGGTAGGTACGAAAAGCCCCGCACGGCACCGCAAGTCCGCACCCTGCGTGGTGTCTATCTAGGCACCGGCGGCAAACGACGTCAGGTTCCCGGCGGCCGGGAATCCGCCCCAGGGAGGAAATCAACCGACTTGCGCATCTTGCTCGTCGACGACGACCCGGGTCTCCGGGTCCTCCTTCGGACGACGCTCGAGGTCGCCGACATCGAGGTGGACGAGGCCGAGAGCGCCGAAGCCGCGGAGCCGCGCGTCGCCGGGCACCGCCCCGACGTGATCGTGCTCGATGTCCGCATGCCCGGGATGGACGGGCTCGAGTTCTGCCGGCTGCTCAAGGACGACCGGAAGACGGCGTCCATCCCGGTCGTGCTCCTCTCGGGGAGCGAGACGGCCGAAGCCGACGCGGTCGCGGCCGGAGCGGACGCCTTCCTGCGCAAGCCGTTCAGCCCGCTCGAGCTGCTCGCGATCGTTGAGCGCCTCGCGGGCGGCCTCTACGGCGTGCCCTTCCGCCCGTCGGTGCGCGGCTCGTCGCCCGGGGACGCGCTGCTCCTCTACGCCCGCGACCTGCGCCACCTGCTCGAGGTCGAGCGCGGCCAGCGCGAGGCGCTACAGAGCGCCTACCTCGAGACCATCGTCGCGCTGGCGAGCGCGCTCGAGTCGAAGGACACCGGCACCCGCGCGCACTCGCAGCGCGTTCAGCACTACGCACTGGAGCTCGCGTCCGCGATGCCCGGCCGGCCGCTCGAGAAAGACGTGAGCGTGGAGTACGGCTTCCTGCTCCACGCCGGCGGAGCGGCGCCGCATGCAGACGCACACGGTGCTCGGCGAGCAGATGCTCGGCGGCGTCGCGTTCCTGCAGGGGGAGGGCCTCCGGATCGTGCGCTCCCACCACGAGCGCTGGGACGGCGAGGGCTATCCCGACCGGCTTCGCGGCAACCACATCCCGGTCGGCGCGCGCGTCTTCGCCGTCGCCGACACGCTCGACGCGATGACGAGCGACCGCCCGTACCGGAGCGCGCTCCGCTGGGAAGATGCCCGCGAGGAGATCTTCCGCCAGGCAGGCGACCAGTTCGACCCGGCCGTCGTCGAGGCGTTCGAGCGCTGTGAGGGCGGGCTGCGCTCGATCCGGCGCGAGTTCGCGAAGGCCGCCTAGTGCCCCTTCCGGTAATGCAGCCCAGTTTCTCGGTCGCTAGCACCAAGCCAGAGGCCGCACTCGGCCGCCGCGCAGGCTGGCAGCCTGCGCAAGGTCGAGGGTGGACTCTGGCGCCGCGTGATAGCGGGCGAGACGGCGCGACGGGCTCACCGGGTCTCCTGGATGAACTCGCGGATCGCGCGGGCGAGCTCACCGGGTTGATCTTCGGGGATCAGTGTGTAGCTGTCGGCGATCTCGACGAGCCGCCCCTCGGGGAAGAGGTCGGCCAGCCGCCGGCCGTGCTCGGGCGGCATGACCCGATCCTCGGCGGCCCAGACGACGAGCGCAGGACGCTCGAACGAACGCAATCGCTCGGCCACCTCGAGGAAGTCGGCCGGGTTGCAGGAGCGCAGGTACTTGACGAGGTCGCGGCGGATCTTCCGCTGGGTCAGGAGCGGACGCACCCAGGCGTCGGTGACCTCGCCGGGGATCGGCCGCTTGGCCATCCAGCCCAGTGCGAGGGGCAGGCGGCGCAGTGGGCGCAGACGCATCGGCTGCACGAGCGCGTTCAGTCCGCCTGGCAGCCTTGCGGCGAGCGCCACCGTGCGCCCCGGGAGGCCGGGCGGGAAGTTGTCGAACGCCTCGCACGAGGTCAGCACGAGGCGTCCGACCCGCTCGGGTCGCTCGGCGGCGATCACCTGGGCCAGCCCGCTGTCGTTGCCGACGAGGGTGATGGCCCGCAGATCGAGTCGCGCCAGAAACTCCCCGACGAGTCGGCCCAGCCCGCGCAACGAGAGGTCGGCGTCGGCGTGCATCGGCCGCCGGTGGGCTCCCAGGGGCAGCGTCGGCACGATGCAGCGGTGATCGTCGCGCAGCTCGCGCACGACGTGGCGCCAGAGGGAGCCGTCCATCGCGAGTCCGTGCAGCAGAACGAGGGCGGGGCCGCCGCCGCTCGTATCCTCGTAGTCGATCGTCCCTGCCGACAGCTCGACCTCGGGCATGACGCTAGGCCGAGTTCCCCTCCTGCGCGAGGGGGATCTGCTTCCAGACCGCGATCTTGCCGTCGCGGATCGTGAAGGCCGCCCTTGCGTTCTGGCCGGGCCCGTCGCACCGGCTCGCGGGCCGGTCGCCGAGGACGAACGTCGCCGTGACCACGTCTCCCCGGCGGACGAGGTGGACGATCTCGCCCGAGCACGGCAGCGAGGCGTTGAACTCCACGGCCATCTCGTGGCTCTCGAGGCGGACGTCGAACGGGCCCTGGACGACCTCCGCGCCGGGGGCGAACAGGTTGGCGGCGGCCTCGTTGTCGCCGGTGTTCAGGGCCTTGCTCCACTGGCGGACGACGTCCTCGGGAGACGTCGATCGCGCGTGGCCGCCGCAGCCCGCGAGGAGTGCGGTTGCGAGCGCGAGCGCCGTCAGGAGCTTCAACGTGCCCTGACTATAGTCCGGGCCGTGGACTTCACGCTCACGGATGACCAACGCGAGATCCAGGCGCTCGCGCGCGAGTTTGCGGCGGCGGAGATCGAGCCGCACGCGGCGGACTGGGATCGCGAGCACCGCTTCCCGCGCGAGCTGTATGCGAAGCTCGCCGAGCTCGGTCTGATGGGGGTGTGCATCCCCGAGGAGTACGGGGGCGCGGGCGCCGACTTCCTGTCGTACGTGCTCGTGCTCGAGGAGCTCTCGCGCGCCGACGCGGGGGTGGGCGTGACCGTTGCGGTGCACACGAGCGCGGTGACGCTGCCGATCCTGACCTTCGGCACGGCGGAGCAGCGCGCGCGGTTCGTGCCGCCGCTCGCGCGCGGCGAGCAGATGGGCGCGTTTGCGCTGACCGAGCCCGAGGCCGGCTCGGACGCGGGGTCGCTGCGGACGCGGGCGGACGCCGACGGCGACGGCTGGACGATCACCGGCGCGAAGCAGTGGATCACGAACGGGGCGCACGCCGGCACCGTGCTCCTGTTCGCTCGAACCGACCAGGAGACGCCCGGTGCCCGCGGGGTCTCGGCCTTCATCCTCGACGGCGAGGACGTGCAGCCGACCCGCGAGTGGGAGAAGCTCGGGCTGAACTCGTCTTCGACGGTCGACCTCGTGGTCGAGGGCGCGCGGATCGGTCGTGACCGGCTCCTGCACGAGGAGGGCAAGGGATTCGCGGTGGCGATGACGACGCTCGACGGCGGCCGGATCGGAATCGCGGCGCAGGCGCTGGGGATCGCGCAGGCGGCGTACGAGGCCGCGCGGTCGTACGCGCTCGAGCGCCGCCAGTTCGGGAAGCGGATCGCCGACTTCCAGGCGATCCAGTGGAAGCTCGCCGACATGGCGACCGAGCTCGACGCGGCGCGCCTGCTCGTCTACCGGGCGGCCGAGCTGAAGCAGCGCGGCGAGCCGCACACCGAGGCGGGGGCGAAGGCGAAGCTCTTCGCATCGGAGATGGCGCGGCGCCAGACCGCGGAGGCGATCCAGATCCTCGGTGGCTACGGGTACACCAAGGACTTCCCGCTCGAGCGGTTCTACCGCGACGCGAAGATCACAGAGATCTACGAGGGCACGAGCGAGATCCAGCGGCTCGTGATCGCCCGCTCGATCCTTGGGCTGAAGCAGCAGACGATGGCCCAGGGGTGAGCCCCTTAAACGGATCACGCGCGCGTGTAACCCGGGTCCCGACCCGCCCCCCTGCTCGACTTCAGTCTAACGCTGCCGCAGCGGCCGGGCCAGATGTCCTTCGTGCCGAAAGTGTGACTTTCGCATGAGCCCGCGCGCGCCGGACGAGCCCGTGCGGCTGACGCGGATCTATACGCGCGGCGGCGACCGCGGAGAGACGAGCCTCGGGGACGGCTCCCGCGTCTCCAAGCTCGACCCCCGCATCGAGGCGTACGGCCAGGTCGACGAGCTCAACTCGCTGCTCGGGCTCCTGCTCGCACTCCCCGACCTGCTGCCTGAGGCCCGCGAGCCGCTCGCCCGCGTCCAGAACGAGCTCTTCGACCTCGGCGCGGACCTCTCGGTCCCGGTCGGCCTCGAGGGCCGGCTCCGCGTCTCGCAAGAGCAGATCGCCGAGCTCGAGCGCCTCTGCGACAGCTTCAACGAGCGGTTGCCCGAGCTGAAGAGCTTCGTCCTGCCCGGTGGGACCGAGGCCGCCGCGCGCCTCCACGTCGCGCGCGCCGCCTGCCGCCGCGCGGAGCGGGCCGCGCTCGCCGCCGACCGCGAGCTCGGCGTCAGCCCGCTCGCCCTCGTCTACCTGAACCGGCTCTCCGATCTGCTCTTCATCCTCGCGCGCGCGGCGAACGCGGCGGCGGGGACTGACGAGCCGCTCTGGAAGCCCGGCGGTTCTGGCTAGCGCCGGAAGGAGGAGCTCGGCGGGTTCAGTGCGAGCTGGGCGATCACCTTCGCGAGCTTGCCGCTCGCGGCCGAGCGGGGCAGCGCCACCGACGCACCGGCACGAACGGCGGCGGCCAGCTTCCGAGGATCGTCCGAGAGCACGATCAGCCGCACCGACGGGAACACGGTGTGCAGGTCGCGGACGAGATCGACGCCGTACTCGTCCACGTCGACGACGATCGCCTGGACGTTCGTCGCCGGGTCACCGGTGACGTCGAACGCATCCGTGCCGGCCGCCGCGACCACGCGTGTCCCCTTTCCGTCGAGCCCGAGCCCGACGTCCTTGGGAATGTTCGATCCGGTCAGCACGACCTCGACCGGGCGGGCGGGGCCGCGCAGGGACGCCCCCGAAGCGACGATCTGCAGCGGGATCGTCTTCCGGGTCGAGTCCCCGCCGGCCGTCGCCGACCAGACGAGCGTGTAGCGACCGGGACGCGTGATCTGCCGCGGCATCGGCAGCTTCAGGATCGAGACGCCCGCCTTGGCCTTGAGACGCCAGCGGTAGAGGCGCTGTCCGCCGCGGCCGAGCAGCGTCACGGTCAGGTTCGACGCGCGCGTGACCTCGACGCGGGCGCCGACGAAGCTGCGCTGCTTCCACGAGAACCGCTTCGTGCCGACGACGCTGAAGACGAACTTCGTCGACGAGGGGCCGACGGGGCCGGTGTTGTCGTTGCCGGTTCCGCCCGTGCCGTTGCCGGTGGAGACCTGGAGGTCGATCGCCGCGCCGTCCTCGGCCATGACGAGGTCGGCGGGGCCGACGACGGTGCCCGAGGGCGCGCTCGAGGCGACCTCGAGCACGCTGCCGACCGAGAAGCCGTGGCCGGCGAGAGCCGTGCCTGCGTCCGCGACGGTCAGGCCGACGATGGTCGGCACGACGCGCAGCGCTCTCGTCGGCGGACTCGTGTTCCCGGCCTCGTCCACCGCCGCAACCCTGAACGAGCGCGTGTCGTTCGGGTCGAAGGGACCCATCTGCACCTCGTGCTGCGAGCCGTTGACCTGCTGCGACGTCGTGCCGTTGACGGTGAGGACGTAGCCGCCGATCCGGCCGCTGTTGTCGGTGGACGGATCCCAGCCGAGCGTCAGGTTGCCGTCGCTGACGCGGCCGTTGAAGTTCCCCGGCGTCGACGGCGGCACGAGGTCGTGCATCAGGGCGAAGAGCGTCAGATGCCTCGTGAGGATGTGCACGCTTCCGCCGCTGACGAAGTAGCCGTCGCTCCAGTCGCCGGGCAGCTGGCCGGCGTTCGGGACGAGGCGGAGCATCCGCCACGTGGACCCGTCGAGGGTCGCCGGGATCGTGCCGCCGCCCGGCGACGAGATCGCGATCTCCAGCGCCCCGTTGAAGCTGTGCACCTCGCCACCGCCGAGCGCCCAGCGCGCGGTCACGTCCACGATCTCGCTCGCCGGGTCGAGGCCGGAGCCGAGGCTGGTCGGCGCCTGCGCCGGCGCGACTCGCAGCACCAGCCAGTCGGAGCCGTTCGGCGCCCAGGCGCCGGCAGGCATGGTCGCGCGCGCCGAGCCGTCGACCGCGGCGAGCGTGGTCGTCGTCGTCGCGCCGGTGTTCTTCTCCACGTACGGCAGCCCCGAGCCCGACGTCCAGACCGTGAAGTGGACGCGGAACGGGGTCGTCTTGCCGGAGGCGTCGCGGAGGTTGCCGCCGAGCGTGTGCGGGCCGAGTGCCAGCGCGCCCGTGTTGTAGGTGACCTGGTTGCCGGTCACGACCGGAGCCGGCGCCGCGACGCCGTCGAGGATCGCGCCGGTGATCGTGACGGCCTCGCTCGACGTGAGCACGATCGAGCTCGCGGCGGCGACCACCGAGCCGTCGGCCGGCACCGAGGTGAGGAGGCCCGGCGCGGTGTTGTCGACCCGGATGCCCGTTAGGACGCTCGTCGAGCTGTTCCCGAGTGAGTCGGAGGCGGTCGCCCGCAGGTCGTACAGCCCGTCGCCGAGAGCGGCCGTGTTGAACGAGGCGGTCCAGTCGGGGCCGGCCGTGTCGGTTCCGATCGTCGTCCAGCTGTTCGCGCCCGCCGGGCTGACCTCGAAGACGACCTTCGCGGCGTCCGGACCGGAGACGTCGGCCGACAGGGGTACGGTGCCGGAGATGACCGCGCCCGGGTCGTTGAGCGAGACCGTGGGCGCCGTCGAGTCGACGTGCACCTGGACCGGCGCGGTCGTGCGCTGGTTGCCGGCGACGTCGGTGGCGATCACGCGGATGTCGTAGTCGCCGGTCGCGACGCCGGTGGCGTCCCACGTCGCCTGATACGGCAGGCCGCCGACGGTGCCGATCGTCGACCAGCTGCCGGTGCCCGCGGGCGCGAGCTGGAACTCGACCTGCGCGATGCCTGAGCCGCTGTCCGACGCAGACGCGACGAGCTTGACGCTCGGCCCGCCGACGGTGCGGCCCGCGCTCGGCTGGGTGAGGCTCGCGTTCGGCGGCGTGTTGTCGACGCGCGTCGTGCGGATTCCCGTGGTGCCCTTGTGGCCGCTCTGGTCGGTCGCGATTGCGCGGAAGTCGTAGGCGCCCTCGGGCAGCGCTGTGGTGTCGACCGAGACGCTGAACGGCGGGCCGACGCTGGCGATCGTCGTCCACGTGCCTGCACCGGCAGGGCTGCGCTCGAACTCGACCGTCGCGGTGTCGGCGTCGGAGCTGGCCGAGAGCGAGATCGTCCCGCGCACCGCCGGGCCCGGATCGTCGAGCGACGGCGACGGCGCGCTGTTGTCGACGGTGACCGTGTGCGCGGCCGAGGTGGTCGTGTGACCGGCCGGGTCGGCGGCCCTGATCGCGATCGAGTGCGGGCCGTCGCCGACACCGTGGGTGTCCCACGTGATGCTCGGCGAGGTCCCGCTCGCGACGGCGCCGCCGTCGACGAGATAGGTGTAGGTGATCGGGTTGTCGTCGCCGGCGACGGCCGCGATCGTGATCGAGTCGGTGACGATCGAGCCGGTGGCCGGCGCGCCGACCGAGACGGTCGGAGCCGTGTTGTCGACGACGACCACTCCGGCGCCGCCCGAATGGAGATCGATCGTGCTCGTGTTGCC
>WNGD01001592.1_pt1 | contig 26391 bp, 26 predicted proteins | sample 5400671 | NCBI WGS metagenome assembly WNGD01 (sample SAMN13153369, study PRJNA577476) | soil metagenome | isolation source: 40 cm soil or saprolite under grassland replicate 2 | place: USA:California | collected 2016-06-15
ATCAATTGCCACGCGCCACCGATAAGCGTCCCGATTGCCAATCCCACGAGCGAACGGGCGCCGAAATGGGGATCGAGCCACCAGCCGATTGCCACACCCCCAATGATCGAACCGAGATTAAAATAACTCGACGCCATTGCCGGTGGGCCGAAAACGTGCTTCGCGTTGAGTATTCCCATCACGAGCGCTGCAAGTGACACGAGCAACATGAACGGCCACATGATTCGGGTGAGCAAAATCGTCAGCGCTGTTTTGTCCGGCGACCAACTCCCCCATGTCAAAAGATCGACAAGCTGTGGCGCGAACACGATCCCAAGCAGTGTCACTGCGCTCATGAACACGGCCGTGAGCGTCGCAACCTTATTCGCCAGCCGCCACGCCGATTCGTCGCCCTCGACGGCGATCTTCTTCGAAAACGTCGTGATGAAGGCCGTTGACAGCGCGCCCTCAGCAAACAAATCGCGCAGTAAATTCGGCAACCGAAATGCCATCAGGAACACGTCGAGATTTTTCCCTGCACCGAACAGACCCGCAAACACCATTTCGCGAATCAAACCGAGTACACGACTGCACAGAATCGCTATGCCGACGACTCCCGTCGCGCGCGTACTCATCCGCCGATCTTCCGCCGCAATCATCGGCGAACAAAGAACAGCGTCTCAGGCTTTACGAAAGAAAAAACTTCCGGAACATCCGCAGTGCCGCGATTAGTGGGACAGTAAGGTCCCTCCCATATTTCACAAACAGGCGTTTGCCACAAACGCCTCTACAAGCAAACAGCCGCCTCGCTTCAGCTCGAATACTCTCGGGGCTGTTTTGTTTTGCTTGTCCTCACGCGCAGATCCAACACAAAACAACACAGGAAACAAACAGGGTCCTGCGAAGGACGAAGAGTAATCTTCGCTGCTTCGTTTCCTTCTGTTTGATCTGGACCCTTGAGCGAGGCGGCGTTTCCGCGTTTGCTTTTTCTTTTGACAGATCATGGGGATTTTTGGCGGAACGCTGCAAGGGGGATATTCGCTTAGGCGATTTAGGGCAAATTGGACCTGGATGAGATAGAGAAGGCTTATTCCCTCGGCAGCTTCTCTCTGCCTCTTTCAGAGCAGTCACATAACCAAACCCGCCGGGAGAAAAGAAAAAACTACGATGATATCTCACAAACTATTCAACCACTATTCAACCCCAAAACGAGAAATTCTCTCGCCTTTATGGCGCGGCCTCCTTCCCATCCTACTTCTGCTAGTCTGCTTTGCGTTTTCGCAACAAGCACAAGCGCAAACTAATACCGCCCACGGTAATGGGGCGCTCGTTAGTCTGACCAGTGGCGTCTGGAACAGCGGCTTTGGTTTCCAGGCGCTCAATCATGACACCGCCGGCCAGAACAATACGGCGACGGGTCTTCGTTCCCTGTTCAGCGATACCAGCGGCAACAGCAACACCTGCACTGGCGTTTATGCGCTCTACAGCAATACCACCGGGTGGTACAACAATGCCGTTGACGCTTTTGCGCTGGCGAACAACAGCGAAGGCTTCTATAACATGGCCAACGGTTACGCCGCGCTCTATAATAACACCGCCGATGACAATGCTGCCAACGGTTATGCTGCGCTCTTTCACAACACCTCCGGCGAGAGCAACATGGCCGGTGGTTCTCTGGCGCTCTTTAGCAACGCCACCGGCGGCCTTAACACGGGCACCGGTTTTCAAGCGCTCTATAATAACACGACCGGCGGGAGCAACACGGCCAGTGGTTCTCTGGCGCTACTTGGCAACACCACCGGCGATGCCAACATGGCTAACGGGGCTGGAGCGCTCCAGAACAACACCGCAGGCACGTCCAACACGGCCAACGGCGCTTCCGCGCTCTTTAATAACACGGACGGCGATGGTAACGTGGCTGTCGGTTATCAAGCACTGCTGAGCAGCGTCGCGAACGGAACTAACACGAAGGACGGCGCAAATGTGGCTGTCGGTTATCAAGCGCTTCAAAATACTAACGGTCCCGGCAACAGTAGCGGCGGGGGCAACAACGCCGTGGGTCAGCAGGCACTTCAGTTTAACACAACCGGATTCTTCAACCACCGGCGACAACAACGTCTATGTCGGCGCAGAGATGGTTGGTATTGCTGGTGAAAACAACGCCTGCTATATAAAGAGCATTTTCGGCCAAGCGTCCGCCACCGGAACCCCGGTTCTCATTAACTCGTCCAATAAGCTTGGTACGGTCTCATCAAAGCGCTTTAAGGAAGAAATCAAACCAATGGACAAAGCCAGCGACGCGCTCCTGGCGCTTAAGCCGGTCACCTTCCGCTACAAGAAGGAGATTGCTTCGGCAGGTACAACGCAGTTTGGGCTTGTGGCCGAAGAGGTGGAAAAGGTGAATCCTGACCTGGTGGTACGCGACAAAGAAGGAAAACCTTACAGCGTGCGCTACGACCAGGTGAACGCAATGCTGCTCAATGAATTCCTCAAAGAGCATCGCAAGGTTGACGAACAAAATCATAAAACTCAGGAACAAGAAGCGACCATTGCGGAGTTAAAGTCAACGGTCGCACAGCAACAGAAAGGAATGGAGCTTCTCACAGCGCACCTCAAAGAGCAGGCCGCCCAAATTCAGAAAGTGAACGCCAAGCTCGACGTGAACAAACCGGCCCCGCAAGTGGTTCTTAACAATCCGTAGCACTATTCATTCATTATACTTTAGGTGTGGCCGGGGTCATCCGCCTTCGCTTAGCGCTACGGCGTGACAAGGCGACGCCAACTACAACTCTAATTAGCCGTCACGCTAGCCACGTGGCCGCTTTTGTTTTGAGATAAATGGACAAGGACCAACGTTGCCCCTAGCACTTTCGGAGCTGTCGCAAGCGACGATTCTACCTGACTATTCCAAAAATAAACTCATGCTATCAAAATCGATGATGCCACGAGCCTTGTAGAGTAGATCCATCCCCAGGATCCCACTGACTCTTGTGTTGCCCTGCTCCAGCGTGAAGCTGGGTAAGACAACCGCACCAAATTTTGCAGGTGGCACTTTAAAATCACCGATCGTAAAATCGTTGATCTGGCCAGCACTGATTTTCCGGCTCACGCCATTCGTAAAATGCGCAGAGGCCCGTGTCGGCTGCAACACGATTCCAAGTGAATTTACAAAAGCTTCGTTGAAAGTCGTAACAAAGGCGCCTGTATCGACGAGCAGGCGAGTGGTTTGTCCGTGAATCGAACAGGGCACGGTTAAGGCGCCATTTTCCTCTCGTCGAAGAGGGACCTTCGTAAATTTGTCCGCTAGAGCAACGGAGGCTAGGTGCACTTGTCGCGACTGGTCGACTTTAAAGAATATGAATTTCGTTCGACAATTAATCACTGCTTTGTGGCGGAGGAGAATATCCAACCCGAGAACGCCAGCTATCCCAGGGTTCCCAGCTTCCAGGCGGTTTGAAAAGCGGCCACCTGTGCTGGAGTTACGCAACGCCACTGGGCTGCTGCCAAAATTCATGCTCCCGGCTGTCAGACTCTGCGCAAAGCCTACGGGGAGTAGCTGGCCATTAATTTCGGTGAAGCGGATATAGCGCAGACCCCGTGGTGACGGCCTCACGCCTAACGACTCAGCCGCGCTCGCGTCCAGGATTATTTGATTGGCACCGGTATCAACAAGCAAATTCGCGGGCTGTCCATCGATGTTGACAGACATTATCATTTTGTTCAGAGGTCCGTAATGCACTGGAACAGCCTTGTATCCGCTTAATTGCGTCGGCCGAATGCTTCTGGCCGCGCCGCAAATCGCGATCGGCACCATCGTCAGGACGCCAAAGAGAATCCCAAGACGCCGAATGCGAAGCCTGGAAATTTTCAAACTCGACACTGACCTTCGTATTCTAAAATCGATACGGTGCACACTGGGCAGACTCATTACATTCCCGTGGGGCAGTCGATAAACGCCCATGAAATACGAAAGCGCCTGGACAAATGGGCCGCGAGCGCTTTTACGCCGAAGACTTCGGTGGCGTAATGTCCTCCAAGCAGGAGATTCATCCCAAGCTCGTCCGCCGCGACTGTAGCCCAATGTGGCGCTTCCCCCGTGATAAATGTGTCGATCTTTTCGTGGGCGACTCGGTAGATTTCAGACCCTGCGCCGCCTGTGACGATACCAATCGTATTCGTCCGTTTTGGGCCAAAGTTGAATGCTTTCACCGAACCATCCAACGCTCTCCGCAATTTTCGCATGAGCTCTTCTTGCGACAATGACGCGCGTGCTTTCAGTCCAATGAGTCGTCCTTTTTCCTCGAGGAATGGCTTCGTCGATTTGAGCCCAAGCGTCGCAGCAAGCTGAGCGTTGTTGCCAACCCTTGGATGGACGTCGAGCGGTAAGTGCGCGCTGTAAAGTGCGATATCATTTTCGAGGGCAAGTTTCAGTTGGCGCCGCAGTGAACCGGTCACCGGCTGCAATCCCGGCCAGAACAATCCGTGATGCACGATCAAAAAATTGACCTGTTCTCTTGCGGCCTGCGTTAAGACGCGCGTCGAAACATCGACGGCCGCACCAATTTTCGTCGCGCAACCGGAATTTTCGATTTGAAGACCGTTAACCGCATTCGGCCAATCGTCGATTTCATGAATGCGCAGGTATTCGTCAATGTATCGAGCAATCTTAGAAACAAGAGGCATACTAAATTTCGCGCGGGATGAGAGGAATAGATGCGTTCCTTATTGATCAGACTTGTGTTGCGGGGCGAAAACTAAAACTGAGCCCCGAACACCGCGTACTTCTTGCGGCGGCAATTCTTCGAGACCCGATCGGTCGCGCAGACGATCACGCACGGCCTCAGTGATCAGCATTGACTTTGCTACAGTTTTAGTGAGGCCCTCGACGCGTGAGGCGATGTTCACGGTATTGCCAATTGCCGTAAACTCGAGCCGCTGTGGCGAGCCGATGCTGCCGACGATTGCCGGGCCGGAATGAATTCCAATGCCGATTCGCAGGGGCTCGCGACTTCGAGCGATCAGGTCGCGATTGAGCGCGTCCACGGCGAGCAAGATTTCCTGGCCAGCGGTCACTGCATCCTGGGCATGCTTCGACTTCGAATCGCCTGCGCCAAAAATTGCCATGAACCCGTCTCCCAAATATTTGTTGACCATCCCGCCATGCGCTTCTTCGACAACGCGGACGGTAACGCGAAAGAAATCATTCAAGATCTCGATCATCTCCGCAGGTGGAGATGCGCCGGCCCGCGCCGTTGCGGAGCGGATGTCCACGAACATGACGGTTATCTCTTCTTCCACGCCGCTCAAACCAGGATCACGCGCAAGAATTTGCTCAGCGGCACGCTTTCCCACATGCAAGCCGAAGGTCTGGCGCAATTTTTCCTTGTCCTTTAGTTCCCGAAGCATGTGATTGAATTCGCCGATTAACAGTCCGAACTCATCGGCACGGGCACTCGGCAAATGAAAATCGAACTCTCCGCGTGCGACGCTCTGCGCGGCTGCACGAAGCTGATCAATTGGCTTCGCGACCAGCTCGCTAATCATAATTGAACTGCACAGACCGAATGCAATTCCCACTGTGCCAACAAACAGTGCGGACCATTGCCAGTTATGTCCGGTTGTCCCGGGAGCAAAGGAAAGCAACAGCAGAGAAGCGATTGGACAAATTGCCGCCGAGATCGCCCACATTACGCCTCTGCCGCGCAGCGAAAGTGTGCGCACGCCCGGCATGAGATCGGCGCGGGCATCGTGAAAAAAAACAGGGAACAACCCCCAGTGACTGGCAAGCTCGACCAGGAAAAAAGTTTGCGTGATTGCGATGAACGCCGAGATGCAAAACGAAATTGGCAAGTGCCAGAACAAACGCGGGTCGAGAGCGCCTTGCACCTGCCAGAGCGAGCCAAGAAAGATCGGAACGCAAAGCAACCACGCCGCTGCGGAAATAGCTGCGGCAAACCATGGCAGATTGATGACGCGACGACGCGCTCGCGCAAGCGTTTCGGAATCGATCATCGATCCGCGCCGCAGCCTATCGAATACGGGCCGCAGAGAAAAAACGCAATTCAACCACAACCAAATCCCAATCGGATAAATAACGCCATTGTAAATGATGACAGTCAGGAAAAAGCGATGCGTGAGAGCAGTTGTCGCCAACAGCGGACCGATAACAGCCACATTGTACCAAATGTTAAACGCGCTTCCAAGCAGTTGCGGAACGACGGGCGCGAGCGCGACGAGGAACAGCCCCGAAAACCTTCGGGGTTCCCATGCCGGGTTCACTCTCGCCGGAGGGTCCATGGTCGAAAATAATCTAACAAAATTAAATGCCCAGGAAGCGCATCCCGCTCGTACTTACGGAGCAGACCCGGGAAGTCTGTGAGCGGGCCGAACTTGAATCCAGCACTTAACCGTCGAAAAAAATTGTCTTGATGGCTTGGAAACACATAACCCGGGCGCAAAAGCCGGACCGCTGCCGAAAATCGTGCGCGTGAATCCGGCAATGCCACACCCAAAATTGCAAGATCGACAGGTGCGATATCGGCTGGAGGCAATACGGCAGGTGTTCCGCCCGAATCGATAAAAATGCGCTCGCCGGCAACTTCAATTAGATAAGCGAGCGGTTCACCACAAACCCAGTCGGCGGCCCGCCGTGGGGGACCAGCTCCCCGCGCTTCACCGGCAAACGGCACGACCCAGAAAAGACGGTCGTGTGTCGCGGGGAGGACGTGAATTTTCCACGGGCCGATGTGACGAACGTCTCCAGCAGTGACCGTGTCACATCGCGATGCGGGAGCGCCTGCGCGTTCCGCCAATTCTATGGCTGTCCGCGACGCGATCAGGCGCGCCTCTGTTTTGCGCATGAGGAACGGAGCATCGAGCAAATGATCGATGTGCCCATGGGTCACAACAATTGCATCGACTTTCCGCGCCAGATGCGTCATCGCCTCATAAATGCGATGCACATTCGGTTGCACAGGCAAACCCAGAACCACACGCGAAAAATTAATGCGCGAAAAATAAGGATCCACGAGCAGCGCATGTTTTCCCGATTCAAACTGGAATCCATTCGTTCCTAGATAAGTCACGCGCACCTCACCGCGCGCCGGCCCGGCAGGCGAAATGTCAGCAGCGACCAGGTGTGAGTATCGCTCCAGCCCGGCGTAAAGCGTCTGCGGGGTGATGAGGAGACAAAAAAGGACGTGTCTCATGCGACCACGAACTTATGAGCCTAGCTTTTGAGGATTGGAAGCGCTAAACCGACACTCGTCATTCTGAGCGAAAGCCTGCCCTGAGCGAAAGTCTTGCCTGAGCGAAGTCGAACGGGCCGAATGGGCCGAGGAATCCCGATGCGCTACCCTCAAGTAATATCGCGGGACTTTCGACTCCGCTCAGGATGACAGCGTGCATGGCATGTCGAGTTTACTTGACGAATTCCGCGCCGCTTGTGACCTTGAGTCACCAATTCAAATGAACGTGGATTACACCGACGCACCAGGCACTCAGCCCGCATCGACGGAGGCCGACAAAGAGCCATGCCCATACTGCGGACATTTGTTACCAAAAGATGCGGAAAGCTGCGACCGATGCGATTGGACGCGCAGCGCGACTGAAACGGCGGAAGGCAAGGCGAGCGATGCAGTCGCGGTCATACTAAGTGTGATCCCCGGTTTGGGGCATATTTACAAGGGTCACAGACTGGCAGGTTTTTTGTGGATGGCTGGTGCGGTTCCCGTCGGGATTTTCGTCTTTCTAGCTGCCATCGCCTCCGCAGGATTCGGGATCGGTCTCTTTTTCTTTTACCTCATCGCGGTAATGCTTCATGCATACGCAGTTGACGATCGCATCGTGCCGCCGAAAGAAGACGAGGGCGAAGAGTATTGAGAGCGTTGCATCCTTACATCGTGAATCGTGAATCGATTCACGAATCTCAATTCTCGAATTACGAACGTCGCACCGCTGTGTGAATTTCGTCCAGAATTTCGCGCAATCCGTAACGAAATTTCCATCCTGGATAATGTTGCTGAAACTTTCGTACATTGCTGATCCACCAGATATGATCGCCCGCGCGGTGAGTCGCCTCATAACTCCATCTTAGTTTTCGGCCGCTGATTTCTTCACAGATGTCGATCGCCTCCAGCATGGAACAGTTGCTATGGCGACTGCCGCCGATGTTATACACCTCCCCGACGCGCGGCGCCCGAATGAATTCGGCAAACGCTTCGACCAGATCGAAGCTGTGTATGTTGTCGCGAACCTGTTTACCCTTGTAACCGAACACGCGGTAAGGCCGCCCGCTCACCGTGCAGATCATCAGGTAAGAAAGAAAACCGTGCAGTTCCGTGCCGGCATGCGCCGGGCCGGTGAGACACCCACCACGAAAAGAAACAGTCGGCATTCCGAAATAACGTCCATATTCCTGCACCAGAAGATCGGCCGCAGCTTTGGATGCGCCGAAGAGAGAGTGCTTGCTATGATCGATGCTCATCGTTTCGGAGATTCCCTGCTCATATTCATGTCCCGGCTCAATTTCCCAGCGCTTTGGCAATTCACGCAGTGGCAGTCGATTTGGCGTATCGCCATAGACTTTGTTTGTTGATGTAAAAATAAAAGGGGCCTCGGGAGAAAATTGCCGCGCCGCCTCCAGCAGATTCAGAGTGCCATTTGCGTTGACTGCAAAATCGGTCTGCGGATCGCGAGCTGCCCAATCATGCGACGGTTGCGAAGCGGTATGCACAATTGCATCGATAGCGCCACGCTGCTGTTTGAATAATCCGAGGACAGCGGAGGCGTTCCGAATGTCCAGATCGTGATGCTCGTAACCGCGAACCGTTGCGATCAGATCGTCACGTGTTTTCTTCGTAGAAGCTTCCGCTCCAAAAAAATGCGCGCGCATATCGTTGTCGATTCCAACCACACGCGCGCCAGCCTTCGCGAATCGCTTTACCGTTTCCGAGCCGATCAATCCTGCCGAGCCTGTAACGATGATCGTGCGCGGTGTGCTCATAGCGTGCGTTGAATTGTAGCAAGCACGCCGCATGCACAACATGTCATCCTGAGCGAAGCGAAGGACCTCACAATCGAAACTTGGATTGTCATGTGCCTGAGAAGGTCGATCGTGTCTGTGCGAGGTCCCTCATCCAGTCATCGCGGGATTCGGGATGACAGCGTGAGAGATGTCGCGAAGTCACTCTCCGAGAATCCATGTCAATTCTCCAGCCGGAGGATTCACTCGCGCGGCGGGCAATTGCTGATCGCCTTCCAGCACGCGCTCGATCAACTCGGCGTTTTTCGTAGCGTTCACCAGAAAACAGATCTGACGTGCATGGTTGATGAGGGGAAAAGTGAACGTCAGCCGCCAGGAATTCAATTTTGGCACAAAATTCGCAATTACTTTTCGCCTCTTTTCTTCAAGACCAGCCGTGTTCGGAAATAAAGAGGCGGTATGGCCGTCATTCCCCAAGCCGAGCAAAATCAGGTCGTGTCGATAGGTGGTCTCGCCGCGTTGTGCCGCCAAAACCTCGAGATGATCTTCATATTCACGGGCTGCAACTTGCGGGTCGATTTCACCGCGCATGCGTGCAATCGAGTCTTCGGGAACTGCTGCGGGCACGAAGAGAATTTCATGGGCCATCCTGAAGTTGCTCTGCGGGTCATTCGGTGGCACGCAGCGTTCGTCGCTGAAAGTGATTTGAATCAACTTCCATGGCAGATCGCGTGCGATCGTCGCGAGCCGTGCGTAAATCGGCCGTGGCGTATTCCCGCCCGAGAGCGCAATCCTGAACTCGTTGCGCTCGCCAAGCGCCTGGTGCGCTTGATCAATGATAAAATCTGCCGCGTCCGCGGCAAAATTCTTCGTTCGAATTACGTGGCGACCCATCCGCGATTGGATCAAATCGCGCAGTGTGTTTGCCCGCGCTTTTCCAGATAACGCTGATGATATTCCTCCGCGCGCCAAAATCTTGGCGCGGGTTCAATTTGCGTTACCACCGGCTGACGAAACCGCCCGCTTTTGTTGATGGTTTCCTTCGATGTTTCCGCTGCCGACTTTTGCTCGGGTGAATGATAAAAAATCACTGAACGATATTGCGTTCCAACATCGGGGCCTTGCCGATTCAAAGTCGTTGGATTGTGGTTCGACCAAAAAACATCAAGGAGTTGGTCGTAGCTGACTTGCGACGAATCGAATTCCACTTCGACCACCTCAGCGTGTCCGGTCTCGTCTGTGCAAACATCTTCATAGGTCGGATTATCTTTCGCTCCGCCCGCGTAGCCGGCCGTTACGTTCGTTACGCCGTTGATTTGCCGGAACGTCGCTTCAACTCCCCAAAAACATCCCGCACCGAATGTCGCTTTCTCTGTCATAGCGTGATCATCAAACAGGACTGGCTTCGGCGCAACACTTTACCAGGGCGTCATCCTGATCCCGCAGTCCCGGGAGAAGGACCTCGCACAGACTGGTTGCGATTCCAGCATGACTTGTGTGATCGAAACTTCGAGCGCGAGGTGTATGCGGAGTTGCCGGATATGAGGGGGTGAGCGAAAAGTCATTACATGAACTTTGAAGGTCGCCGGACGATCAGCGCTGATCATCCCAGCTTGCTCGGGCATTTCCCCGGCACGCCTATTGTGCCGGGTGTAGTGCTCCTCGATGAAATCCTCGCAGCTTTGACCGAGTGGCGCGGAGGTTCTCACGTTACCGCCATACGCGCGGTCAAGTTTCTCGCGCCCTTAAAGCCTCAGCAGCCGTTCACCATCTGTCTTTCCGCGGGTCAGGACGGTGAGGACGAGGTCGATTTTTCCTGTCGTGTCGATGACCGGGTGATAGTCGAAGGTCGACTTCAGGTCAGTTACGGGACAAGCTGACCTCGTGAACGTCGCATCGTCTGAGGCGCCTGCGTTCAAGGCTGGGCCGCGCGATCCACGCCTGGCGCATTGGCTCAAAGATTACCCACAAGCGGTGTCCAGCGAACGCTTGTACCAAAGCATCGAACTGATGGAGCGTTATAGCGTCGAATTAGCCATCGATCTGTTGAGCCGATTGGGTGTGATCGATCACCTCAGTGAATGGCGATCGGCGGATGATCTTGGTCACATGCTTTCTTTTCAGTCACGTTTCCGTTTCGCCTTGAGTTGGATCTTGGAGCGCCTGGTCGAGACCGATTGCATAGAGGCACGAACCAACCGTGAAACGCGCTCTTATCATCTACGACATCCGCCATGGCAACCCGACCTCGAGCGCTTGCGTGCAATCGGACTTAATATCGATCCCGCCAATGCAGCGACTTTGGATTTATTAGATCACGCAGCAAGCCTCTATCCAGCCGTCGCTCGCGGCGAGCAGAGCGGCGATCAGAGCCTGTTCGGACCGCAGGGTATACGGTTGTGGCTCAATTATTTTAACAACAACAATTTAACTTACGCTGTGAACAACTGGGTCAGTGCGATACTTGCCGCTGATCGCATGTCCACTGGATCCAGGCTGCGAATTTTGGAAGTCGGCGCCGGCGCTGGCAGCGCTAGTGAAACCTTGCTGCGCTCGTTTGATGAACGCCGGCTTGTGCCGCGGATAGAACGCTACCTCATCACAGAACCGAATGCATTCTTCCGGCGGCGCGGTCAACGCGAACTCGCAAAGCATTATCCTGAGCTGGCATTGGAGTGGGCCGCGCTCGACCTCAATTTGCCGTGGGATATTCAAGGCGTCGCTCCGGGCGAGTTCGATCTCGTATATGCAGTCAACGTCTTGCATGTCTCCAAGGATCTTTTGTTTAGCTTGAATCAGGCGCGCTCTGCTCTGGCAGACGATGGCTGGCTGGTAATCGGCGAATGCTTGCGCCCCTATGTCAATCAGCCGATCTACCCCGAGCTGATGTTTCAGATTCTGGAAAGTTTTACCGATGTCCAGACAGATCCCGAAATCCGCCCCAACCCGGGCTTTCTGACTGCAGATCACTGGCGTCGCGCATTTAGGCGCGCAGGCTTCGAGCACGCCGAAGTCGCGCCGGACGTCGATGGCATTCGTGAAATCTATCCGCATTTTTTCGCCGGCGCCATTTGCGGACAGAACACCGCTGCCTACAAATGACCCCGAAGGCTTTCGGGGCTAGAGCTGTGCACGCGCAGCACTGGGTGGACTTGCCGGAACGCGGCACACCTGCGTCGCTGCGGCTGATTGCGTGGATTGCAGTGCATATCGGCCGGTGGGCGGCAAGGCTTCTGCTGTATCCGATCACGCTTTATTTTTTAATCAGCGCACACGCAGCCCGGCGAGAATCGTACACATACCTAAAGCGCGTGCGCGGCCGTCCGCCCCATTTGTGGCATGTCTTCCAACATTTTTATTGTTTCGCGGCTACGATTTTGGATCGCGTGTATCTGTTGAGGGGTGAGTTCGAGTACTTTGACGTCACGCTTCACGACAAGGAAATTCTGCACCAGCGAATCGAAAGCGGCAAAGGCTGCATCCTTTTGGGCTCGCATCTTGGCAGCTTTGAAGTGTTGCGCACGCTCGGAGTAACGCAACAAGACTTCCCGCTCAAGGTGTTGATGGACACCGAGCACAACCAAAATATTACTCGCTTTCTCGATGCGCTGAACCCGAGGATCGCCAGCACAGTGATCGCGCCGGATCGGCCGGATACCCTGCTGAAGGTCAAGGAGAGCCTGGATGCGGGCTTCCTCATCGGCATGTTAGGCGATCGCGTCACCAGCGGTGACAAGACAACAGAATGTCAGTTGTTAGGTGCGCCGGCTACGTTTCCGGCCGGCCCGATTCTGCTTGCCGCCATAATGCACTGCCCTGTTATCCTGTTTTTCGGCCTATACCGCGGCGGGAAGCGCTACGAAATTTATTTCGAGCATTTCGCCGAGCAGATCACTTTGCATCGCGATCGCCGCACGCAAGACGTTCAGCATTGGATGCAACGTTACACCGAGCGGTTGGAGTATTACGCGCGCCTTGCGCCTTACAACTGGTTTAACTTCTACTCGTTGTGGGATCAATTCCGAACGCCTTCGGAACTCGCGTGAAAGGTTTAAAAACGGTCAACGATATACCGATTAACAAAGCGGAAATCCGCACGCTCATTCCACACTCCGGTCTAATGTGCCTGTTGGATCGCGTCAACGAGTGGGACGATCGATCGATTGTCTGCTTCAGCAATACGCATCGTGATCCGGCCAATCCTTTGCGTCGCGATGGACGGCTATCGGCTGTGCATGCTTTCGAATACGCTGCCCAAGCCGCTGCCGTGCACGGCGGATTGCGTGCGCGCTCGGCGGGCGCGACCGCGCCGCCGGGCTACCTGGCTGCGCTGCGGGATGCACATTTGCACGTGATGCATCTGGATGACGTCGCTTCGCCGCTTCAGATTTTCGCGTCCCGCTTGTTTGGAGAGGCCGCCAATACAGTTTACGAATGTCGGGTTTCAGCCGGTGATATTCTTTTGGTCAACGGGCGCATTACCATCATGCTGCGCGTGTGAAGGTGTAGGCGCGCTGCAGGGAAGCCAACAGCTTCCCGTACAATCTGGAAAATCACATCACAATCCCGCCATCCACACATAACACCTGGCCGGTGATGTAATTCGCTTCCGCGGAAGCAAGAAACGCCACAGCGCTGGCGATGTCTTCGGACGTGCCGGTTCTGCCAAGAGGAATTTTCGATTGAATCGTGTTTTTGATTTCATCCGATAAGCCGACGGTCATGTCCGTGGTGATGAATCCCGGCGCCACCGCATTCACCGTGATATTGCGGCTGGCCAATTCGCGCGCGAGCGCCTTGGTAAACCCGATCAAACCCGCTTTGCTCGCCGCGTAATTTGTTTGGCCTGCATTTCCAATCAACCCGATCACCGAGCTGATGTTAATGATGCGACCGCCGCGCTGTTTTATCATGGAGCGAACGATCGATTGGGTAAAACTAAACGCGCCGCGCAAGTTCGTATTGATAACCGTGTCCCAATCTTCCACCGACATGCGCATTGCCAGTGCATCGCGTGTTACGCCAGCGTTGTTCACCAGGACGTTGACCTTGCCGAAGTCCTCGAAAATTTGCGCACCAACTTTTTGCACCGCCGTATGATCAGCGACATTCACCGCGTAGGCCTTCGCTGCATCCGGGCGCATCGAATTGATTTCATCGGCGGTATTTTTCGCATTTTCTTCTGTCAGACTCACGCACGCCACGCGTGCGCCTTCGTTCGCAAAGCGCACTGCGATCGCGCGCCCAATCCCTCGCCCCGCTCCGGTCACAATCGTATTTTGGTTTTCGAATCTCATTGGATCTCCGCAGATTACGCAGACGTTGTGGCTAGCCAAGCCGAATCCATTAACGCGGATTACGAACCAACTGGTTTAATTACTGAAGATCGCCAGGAAAGCGACTTCAATGGCGAGCGCTTCCTGAATATTGCGACTCAGATGATCGCGCAATTCTTCGAGGCGTTGGATGCGCCGCAAAATTTCGGCAGTCGTGAATCGGCTTGCGAGTTCGCCGGTTTCCTTTCCTGCATTTGGCAGATTGCGACGCTCGACGCGGTTGCTCGATCGAAGCACATCAGACCACCAGGCGAATAATGTTTCGATCAATCCCGCGCGCCGTTGCAGGTAAAAACTTTCCGTAAGCGCCTTGTAGTATTCTTCCCGTTCTTCCAGCCAGGCGCCGTCGGTCGAATCTTTATAGCGCGTTTCTTCCTGTTTTAATGCCTGATCTGTTTCGCTTTTAATTTGTTCCCGAACCGCGCGGAGCAGGCGCTGAAATTCTTGAGCCAATCGATATGCATACTGGATGCTCCAGCTCTGCTCACAAACAGTCTGTTGAAGTAATTTCACTAGTTTTTTTTCTTCCGCTTTGTTTTTGGGATGGCCCTCTGGAGCAAGCGGAATTGCGATGCACCGTGAAAGAATGGTCTCCGGCAGCGCTTCGGGTAAGGCGCTCAGAAGAAGCAGCAAGGAATCCTTCGGCGGTTCTTCCAGTGTCTTGAGAAACGCGTTCGCAGCCTGCGGTTGCAGTCGATCGGCATCGGAAACAATCGCCACTTTGCGCCGGCCATTTGACGCGCGCATTTGCAGCGCATGCTCAAGATCGCGAATCTGCTCAATAACAATGCGCCGGGATTTCGATTCGGGTTGGGCAACGAAAATGTCCCGAGCCCTGGCAGAGAAAACGTCGCTCGACGGTGTTCCGTTCACGAGACTGGCCAGCTCCGCCGCCAGCCGCTGCTTTCCGCTGCCTGGCGGCCCCGAAATCAAGTAGGCGTGCGCGAGCCGGTTTTGCTCATGGGTTCGGCGGAGGAGATTGAACGCTGTATCTCGCGAGAAGGCCATGTCAGATTTTCGATTTTGACGCCGAAGCAAGCGCTGAGAAACGCGAAGAAATCACTTCCCAAATTTCGTTCTCGATCTTGTCTGGGTTGCCCGAGCCGTCGATGAGCACAATGCGATTTGGTTCGCGCTCAGCCAGTTCTCGATATGCTTGGCGAACGCGCTCGTAAAACTCGGCTGGTTGTTGTTCCATCCGATCCGCTCTACGCGGTTCTTGCATTCTGGAGCACGCGGTTGCTGCATCGATATCGAGCACGAAAGTAATATCGGGGACGCAGCCGCCAACTGCGAATGCGTTCAGCCGTTCGACAATTTGGCGATCTAATTTTCGCGCCGCGCCCTGGTAAACAGTTGTGGAATCAAAGAAACGATCGGCGATCACGCAAACGCCGCGTTCGAGCGCCGGTTTGATCGTCTCGCGCACGAGCTGACTGCGACTGGCCTCGAATAAGAGCAGCTCGGTCTCTGGCGTCATGCCGGCGTTGTGTGGTGCAAATTGGAGAAGCTCGCGAATGGTTTCTCCAATGGGCGTACCGCCTGGCTCGCGCGTCACCAGGAAGGGAATACGAGAGCGCCCCAAACGCGCCGCCAGTCTTTTTACCTGCGTTGATTTCCCGCATCCTTCCGATCCTTCGAATGTAATGAATGGCAGCCGCGGCATCAGGTCGATTGTGAAATAAAGCAGCCCTGTTGTCGAATAAGGAGCATGGCATGGACATCTTGCCCGTGGGGGTCGACAGGGCGAGACGCGCGCTTTCCCCACATGCCAGAAGCCTGTGCTACCTTAGCGCATGAAGAACTACTGGTTGGTGAAACAAGAACCAGACTCTTATTCGTGGTGGGACTTTGTCGGCGAAGGCAAGACTGCATGGACAGGCGTCCGCAACTACACCGCGCGAAATAATCTGCGCAAAATGCAAAAGGGCGATGAAGCTCTTTTTTATCACAGCGGCGAGAATAAAGCGGTAGTCGGCATTGCCAGGGTCACGCGGCCGGCCTATCTCGACCCCACAGCGAAGGAGGGCGATTGGAGCGCTGTCGATCTTGCGCCAATCAAACCTCTGCACCGGCCAGTAACGCTACGCCAAATCAAGAGCGACCCGCGCCTCAAACAGACTCCACTCATCCGGCAATCGCGTCTCTCCGTCATGCCCCTGACCGCAGCGGAGTTTCGAACTATTGTGAAGACCGGCAGATGACGGTTCGCGAAAGCATTGCAACGGCTGTGGCCCGGGATCGGTGATCCCAGTAATCTGCCGGGGTCAACCCGGCTATAGCAGTCGAACGCAGTTTTTTGCACTTGTTCCCCCTACGAGCACCGCCGAAAATTTGATTGAATGGAATCGGCAGCGACAATGGAATTTTTGCCAGTCCTGGCTGCGCCAGGCGTGTCTCGGGATTTTCTGGTGGTATCGATCCACGACGTGGCCCCTTCCAGTCGCGAGCTCGTCGATAAAATGATCACCTCGCTGGGGCATCGCGGCGTGGGCGTTTGTTCTCTTCTCGTTGTGCCCGATTATCACCATCAGGGATTGTTCACAAAAGACCGAGAGTTCGTGTCGTGGCTGCGGGATTTGGAATTGGACGGTCATGAGGTTGTCATCCACGGCTATTTTCATGAACGTCCTCGCCGCCCGGAGGAAAGTTTGCGCGATAAATTCCTGACGAGGTTTTACACGCAGCACGAAGGTGAATTTTACGATCTCGATTATGACGAAGCTCTGCGCCGAATCACGACCGCGCGGGATGAATTTCGCACACATGGTTTGAAGCCGCGCGGTTTTGTCGCGCCAGCCTGGTTGCTTAGCGCGGAAGCGGAGCGCGCCGCGCGTGATGCCGGAATGGAATACACCACACGGCTGCGTACGGTGTGCGACCTGCGTTCGGGGAGAGAGTTTGCTGCGCGATCGATTGTTTATAGCATCCGAAATAGGTGGCGATGCACGGTTAGCCGTGCCTGGAACGCAGCGCTCTTCCGGGTCTTGAAGAGTAATTCGCTCTTGCGCATGAGCATTCATCCGCCCGACTGTTCTCATCCGGCCATTTGGCGGCAGATTGTGAATCTTATCGACGCGGCGATCGGATCAAGGACGGCGACCACTTACCAGGACTGGATCGCCGAACAAAGATTAAGACGCGGAAGCTAGACATGAGCAAGTGCGACCTTCACGTTCACTCGCGCTACAGTGCGCGCTCGGAAGAGTGGCTGTTCCGGCGTCTCGATTTTCCCGACAGCTACTCCGATCCGAAGGAGCTGCGCCGGCAGTTGCTGGAGCGCGGCATGGATTACGTGACGATCACCGATCACGATACAATCGAGGGCTGCGTGCAAATTGCAGATTTGCCTGCGACGTTTATTAGCGAACAGGTAACGACCTATTTTCCGCATGATCCATGCAAGCTGCACATCCTCGTTTGGGGAATTTCGCAAGAGCAACACCGCGAGCTCGAGCGCGTCCGTGATAATATTTTTGAGCTGCAGCGCTATCTGCAAATGGCGCAAATCGCGCATGCGGTTGCGCATCCTCTTTACAGCGTTAACGGCCAACTTGACACGAGCCATCTGGAACGGGTTATCCTTCTTTTCAAGCATTTCGAGGGGATCAACGGTCTGCGCGACGCCCTTCTAAGCGATCTTGCCCAGACTCTTTTCAACCAACTGACGCCCGGCAAGATCGATCTATTCGCAAATCGCCATAACCTGGCGCCCACACACGCGGAGCCGTGGAAAAAGATTTTCGTCGGCGGCTCGGATGATCACGGCGGACAATTTGCCGCTTCAGCTTATACGGAAACGCCCGCGGCAGATTCCGCGAAGCAACTTCTCGAACATGTTCGCAACGGCAATTGCAGCGCGGAAGGTCACGGTGGAACTCCCCTCGCCCTGTCGCACGGTTTTTACAACACGGTCGCCTGTTTCATCGAAGACCGTTTCCACGAAAAGCTCGGACCGAGCGCCGCGCTGCTCGAAAAAATGTTTTCGCGTTTTATGGAAGGGCGCGATCCGACGGAATTCACGCTTGCAGAAAAAGGAAGCTTGTTCGGACAGGCTGTCTTGTCGGGAAAAATCTTCGAACTGCTCAAACCCGCGAACGTGTCGCTCTGGAAAGAGCTTTCCGGTTATTTTTCGCGGCCCGAAGTGAAGGCAAAACTCGCCGAGCAATTGGATGGCGTCAGCGAGGCAGAACGCCGCACATTTCTCATGGCGAACATGGTTGCCGAGCAGCTCACGTTTCGGTTTTTCCAAAAATTCGTTCAGCAAATTAGCAGCGGCAACATGGTCGAAAGCATGCAGGCCCTCAGCGCGATTGCGCCGATTCTGGTGATCCTCACGCCGTACATCTACGGTTTTCACAGCCAGGCGCCCTCGCGGAAATGGCTGCGCGGCATTTTCAAAGAGTTGACCGGCGAAATTCCTGCCGCGCTGCAAAATCGCAAACGCGCCTGGTTCACCGATACCCTCGATGACGTCAACGGCGTTGCGACAACGATTCGCAAAATGACCGCCGCAGGTGCATCCGCTGAAAAGGAATTGATTGTGGTCGTTTCACGCGGCGAGCTGCACATCGACGACATCCCAATCAGGAATTTCAAGCCGATCGGCGAATTCGAGTTGCCCGAATACGAGCTGCAAAAGCTAAGCTTCCCGCCGATCCTTCGAATGCTCGACTACATTCAGCGGGAAAAATTTACCGAAATTATCATCAGTACGCCCGGGCCGGTTGGGTTGACCGGACTGCTTGCAGCCAAGATGCTCAATCTGCAAACGAGCGGAATTTATCACACCGATTTCCCGCAATATATCCGCATTCTCACCGAGGATAGCTTTCTCGAAAGCGCCGCATGGGGTTACATGCACTGGTTCTATGGTCAACTCGACACCGTCTTCGTAAACTCGGAAGAATATCGGCAGAGCTGGGTCAAGCGTGGCTTCGATCCCGGGAAACTGAGAATTTTCCCGCGCGGTCTCGATACCGAACTATTCACTCCAGCACGGCGCGATCCCGCGTTTTTTGAGAAATTTGGCGCGCAAAATGGCGAGGTCCGCCTTCTCTATGTCGGCCGGATTTCACGAGAAAAAGATCTCGATGTTTTGGCTGATGCCTACCGGCGGTTACGCGATGAAGGTCTTCCCGTGCAACTTTTTGTCGTTGGTCACGGCCCGCACTCCGAGGCGTTTGCGCAATCGCTGCCCGAGGCATTTTTCACCGGCTATCTCACAGGCAAAGAATTGGCCATAGCCTACGCGTCGGCTGACATTTTTGTTTTCCCCAGCACGACCGACACGTTCGGCAACGTCATCATCGAAGCGCAGTCCTCCGGCGTGCCAGTCGTCGTTTCCGATTCCGGCGGGCCTAAAGAGTTGGTAGAAGACAAAGCCAATGGTCTTATCACCAAGTCGCGTGATGTCGATGACTTCACGCGCGCTGTTCGGGCGCTGGTTACCGATCCCGCACTGCGGGAACGCATGGGCATCTCCGCTCGACAAAGTGTCATCGACCGCAGCTGGCCGAGTGCGTTCCGCAAATTCTGGGCGACGACCGATGTCTAGAAGCGAGCTACACGCTCGCTTCACTTTGATTTTCGAGTAGCGCGCCAACTTTACTGCGCCTTTACTTCGGTGTGAAAAACGAGAAGCCATTTTCCACGGCGTACAATCAAAACACTTGCGCAATTGTATGCACCAGAGATGTCCTTCCCTGCGAAGGTGGCTTGCTGCGTGGCCTTGTACGTTACGACTGCGACACCAATGCTCGGGAATGTTACCTTCATATCGTCCAAGGAGTAGTCGCGCAGATCGATCTTCGCCACGTCTGCGACCTCCGCATCTGCGCTCTTAATTCCTTCGGCGTACACGCCGGAGTAGCGTTTCGAGAGAAGCTTCTTAAACGTGTCAGCCCGTTTGTTCTTAAATGCCTCCCAGGCCGCTTTTTCGAAGTCAGTTATCTCCGTTTCCTTCGCCAATTTCCCCGGCGTGGGCGAACTCGCCTGGCCGAAACAAACAGAAGCGGCCGCGATTAATGTAATGGAAAACAAGATGAATTGTTTTTTCATACGTGATTTTTAGACATGTCCGGTCGTTTTCGTCGAGACTTTTCGCATCGCTGAACCTCTGACTTTCTGAGCCTTCCGGTCACGCCGCCATCCTTAGAAAGTCTCGTTACTTGACAATAACAACCGTCCCAGGTGCTGATTACAAGGATTCGACATCAATTTCTCCTGTTGGTTATGCCGAGAATTCCTCCGTCAGATTCTGCTCGCGTGTTTGACGCATATTGATCAAGGTGCGCGCATGATGAAACTGAAAATCGTTGTTACTGCCGCATTCTGTTTAGGGTTCGGCTCGTTTTGCCTCGCCCAAACTAACACAGCTGCGAATAAAGGCAGCAATGCGCCTTACACGGAAGGGCCGGTATGGGTGCTTACCATGATAAAAACCAAAACAGGATTGGGAGATGATTATCTGAAATCCATCAGCGCAACCGTGAAGCCGGTTTACGACGAGGAGAAAAAGCAAAAAATCATCCTCGATTACAAAATCCTGAATGGCGACGCCTCCGGGTCGCAGGACTTCAACATTCTCATCATGGTGCAGTACCCGAATATGGCAGCCCTCGATGGCTTGCGCGAAAAGATGGACCCGATAATTGAGAAAGTCATGGGCTCCGAAGATCAACGCCGCGCCACCGCGGTGAAGCGGCTCGACATCCGCGAAATCCTCGGCACCAAGACCATGCGTGAAATCACGCTCAAGTGAGGGCGTTGCGCTGGCTTGATCAAACTGATTGCCAGGATAACCCGATTGCCGGCATGAGCGGCTCGATATGAAACGCACTATCAAGCGCATTGCCCCGTTGCAGACGGGCAAAATGTTGGGAGTACTTTATGCCTGCCTCGGTCTAATTTTTCTGCCAATCTTTATGCTGGCCGGGGCCGCGGGCGCGTTTGCGCAACATGCGCAAGGAACTGAAGGTTCATCGACTGCGCCAGCTGCAGCGGTGGCCGGAATCATGTTCGGGATGGGCGTCTTAATGCCCGTGATCTACGGCGTGATGGGATTCATCATCGGTGTGATCGGCGCCGCCATTTACAATCTTGTCGCTCGCTGGATCGGCGGCATCGAACTGGAAGTGGAGTAGTCACCAAAGGATCAATGCCGCGCCACCGCGGCGAAACGGTTCCATAATCGGGAAATCCTCTGCGCTAAGACGCTGCGCAGGATCACATTGAAGGAATCCCTTCTCTGGAGGCGTTGTTCGCTTCCTGCTTACCGGCCACGTCCGTGGCCCATGCCGCCCATGCCGTGGCTAGCGCTTCGGCCACCACTACTAAAGCTTCTCATAGAGCCTGCATGGCCCCTATTGACAGCGGTAGCGCTTTTGCCATGAGTGGTTTTAACATGGGCGTTTGTGCCATGCGAGGTCGCGTGGCTTGACCGGCGCGCGCCGCTCACGACCTTGCCCAGGTTGAGCCCGTAGTCGTGCGCAATTTTACCCCAGCCTTCGCCACCTTGGAACTTCCCTGTGATGGTGTCGAAGCTCTGGCCGGACGCATTAGCCAGCAAGTGCGCTTTCTCTAATCCACCCCAACCGAGCCCGGTCGACGTCCTCTCGGCTTGCAACGTAGCGACGGGAACCCCGGTTTCGTTGGAAATTCTCGTCAAATCCGCTCCGCGAGAAAGAGCGGCGCCGAACACCAGAAAGGACATTGCCATAATCAGACTTAACGTTTTCATAATAGTTATTAAACTCCACTTTTGCCTACAGGTTTCGATTCTGGCCCGGCCAATGGTTCCCCCATTTACGTAAGAATCTAAAATGCGATGGCAACATGGAACCACCGCTAACTTCTGACCTCTGATATCTGATCTCTGGCGTCTGTTCTTTGATCTACATCCACGGCAACGCGTCGAGATCGACATTGCCGCCGGTGAGAACGATGCCTACGCGTTTTCCGCCAATGTTGATCTTAGATTCGGTAATCGCCGCATATGGAACAGCCGCTGACGGCTCGATAATGATTTTCATCGTCTCCCAAACCGTGCGCATGGCCGCGATGATCGCCTCTTCGCTCACCGTCACGATGTCGTCCACGTAACGCTGGATGATCGCAAAATTTGGTGCGCCAACATTTGTGCGCAGCCCGTCGGCGATCGTGAATTTCTTTTCGGTGCGAATCCGTCGCCCCGCGCGAAATGATTGCGCTGCATCGTCCGCGTTCGCTGGCTCGACCGCGATCACCTGGATTTTTGGCCGCTTCGATTTTGCCGCGACCGCCGTGCCGCAGAGCAATCCACCACCGCCGACCGGACACATCACAAGATCGATATCGGGAAACTCCTCGAGCAATTCGATCGCTGCCGTCCCCTGCCCCGCAATCACATCTTCGTTTTCGAACGAATGAATCAACGTCGCGCCGGTTTTGGCGATCACATCCGCGCATGCGGATTCGCGCGCTGCTTCTGTCGGTTCGCAAAACACAATCTGCGCGCCGTACCTCTCCACCGCGCGCACTTTCACCTTCGCCGAGTTCGACGGCATGACGATGTGCGCGGGAATGCGGCGGAGTTTCGCCGCGCGCGCGAGCGCAGCGCCATGATTTCCCGACGAATGCGTCGCCACGCCACGCCGCGCGGTCGCAGCGTCGAGTGAAAACACGGCATTAGTCGCCCCGCGCGCCTTGAACGCGCCAATCTTCTGAAAATTCTCGCACTTAAAAAATAACGACGCGCCGCTTGCCTCATCCAACCGCGAGCTCGTCAGCACCGGCGTACGCTTGATGTACGGCCGAATCCGCTCGTGCGCCGTGCGAATGCTTTTGAGGTCTAGCGACATAATTGGCGTTTCTGTCGCCACGGCACGCGACGCAGTCAAGCACTCAGGTTGATCGATGGTCCGCCAAACACGCGAAATAACGCCAAAAGAGTTTAGTTCATTCAAGGAGCGAGTTTGATTTAGCGTATTTGGCGGACCAATCTTCCGCCGCCGATTAGGAGACGGGAGGGCGCGTGCGCTACCCGATCATTTGTGCTATTCGCGTAATCCGTGATTAAACCGAACAGAAACGCCCAATATCCAACATCGAACATCGAATGAAGCGTAATGAGCCGTTGCACCTCGACGAGGAACAAGTGCGGCGGCATTTGCGGATGGAGGAATTGATTCCGGCGATGGAGAAAGCGCTGATCGAGTCCTCCGCCGGCAAGGTGACTCAGCCCGTGCGCTCGGTGATCACGATCGATCCTCCCGGCGGATTTTTTGGAATGATGCCGGCGCTCACTCCTGAAGGACTTGGCATAAAGATCGTCACGTTCTACGCGTCGAATGCGGAGCGCCGCATCCCCACGCACATGGCGACGATTTTTCTGGTCGACCCAGAAACTGGCGCGCCGCTCGCAGTGATGGATGGCCGATTGATCACGGAGATGCGCACAGCCGCCGTTTCTGCTGCCGCTACGAAACTGCTCGCGTCGCCCGATGCGCACATTCTTGCGATTCTCGGCAGTGGCGTGCAGGCGCGCAGTCACGCGGGAGCGCTTCGACTCGTCAGGCGGTTCCAAGAAATTCGCGTCTGGAGTCCTACGCGCGAGCATGCAGAGCGATTCGCGAAAGAAATTAGCGCGAAAGCGATGCCAGCAGAAGAGGCGGTGCTCGGCGCGGATGTCATAGTGACTGCGACCAATTCGAAAACACCGTTGTTAAGAGGATCGTGGCTTAAGCCCGGTTGTCATGTCAATGCGGTCGGTGCGTGTCGCCCCGATTGGCGCGAGTTGGATGATGAAGTGATGGCAAATGTCGTGTTTGTCGATTCGCGCGAGGGCGCGATAAGAGAATCCGGCGACATCATTCTTTCCGGCGCGAAAATTTATGCCGAACTAGGCGAGGCCCTTGCGTGCAAGATTCCGTCGCGTGCAAGTGAGACCACGATCTTTAAGTCGCTCGGTATGGCTGTGGAAGATATCGCCGCCGCATTGTTGGTTTATCGGTCGGCGACGAAAGCAAAAATAATCAGGAAAACAGGAAGCCAGAAAAAAAAGTTCTGACAGGATTGGCAGGATGGATTGGATTGTTGATCCTGTTGTGCCGTCTCAATTCCGCAAAGAAATTCTGCGGGTTCATAAATGGTCAGGGTGAAGCTTTCTTGGGTGTGGGCGAGGCGACGAGTTTCTTGAAACGCGGATCATTCCGAAGCGGATCGAACATTGGATCGAGCCGAAGCAGCGCAGGAGTGAGCGGCACGTTGGAACCCAGTACGCCCTCATATGGTATTGAGAGAAGTTTCTGCAAAGCGACGACGGCGCGGTCGGTCTCTCCCATGCGCGCTGCCACTCGGGCGAGGATCTCGATCGGCTGCGGACCCTCCACCGCATCTTTCTCGATTGAGATCGTGGTTGCGGCCCGTTCCGACAGAGCCAATGCGGCCATTTTGTCTCCGAGGCACATGTTGGTCAGCGCGAGGTCTCCGATGAGGATATAATTCTCCGGCTGCTCTTTAAGGTAAGCTTCCAGTTCGCTGCGCGCTTGTTGCCAACTTTTCTGAGCAGCGACATGGTCACCCGCCACTTCTTGTGCCCAGCCTAAATAGAAGCGCAGTTCGCCATTGATGTAACCCAATACTGGATCGGGCTTGGTCAATATCTCCTTCAGCCGACCGATCATTTGTGCAGGGCGGCGCTCCAAGATGGCTTGGTAGGCTTGCGTTTCCAAGGCGCGGCTGTCGTCGATACTTAGGTGGAGAGAAGCAAGTATTGCCGCGGCGCGCGGAAGGTCGTCGTCAGCTTGTGCGATCGCGGCCTTTGCCACCAGCGTGTCGACATCGTCCGGCGTAATATCGAGAATCTGATCAAGCTTTCGCAGCGCTTCTGGGAAGCGGCGAAGACAGGTATAGGAAGCTGCGTGCTGGGTAAGCAGGGAAACGTTGCGCGGGTCAAGCCGCTCGGCTTCGTGGAAATATGACTCGCTTCGGTCCCACTGACCTCGCCTGCGTGCGACATAGGCCAGCAATTCAGGAATCCGGCTGCTATTGGGCAGCAGCTGACGTGCCTGCTCAAAGTAATGCACTGCGGTGTCGTAATCTTTTAAGCAGGCGTAGTGGTAAAATCCCTTGGCCAATACGGCTTCGCCGAGATTGGGCTGAAGAGTAAGCGCAGTTTCGGCTGCTTGTCGCGCTTCTTCCCGGAGGGCTGCCGTTGGTTGAAGTCTTAGTGAGATGTAGCCGCGAGCATTAACGTATGACAGCAGTGCCCAACTAACGGCGAACTTGGGGTCCAGCCTCACTGCTTCTCGGAGATATTTCTGCGCGCCAAGTGAGTTTGCGGATGAGTTCGCCGTTCTCAGATTGTAGGCCAATCCGCGTAGGTAGGCGTCGTAAGCCTCAGGGTTGTCTGTCGGTTTGGCGGCGATCTCTTGCTCTTCCCGACCTGTGAGGTGCGCTCGGAGCTGATCTGCTATTGCTCTTGCGACCTCGCTCTCGACCGAAAAGATGTCGGTCAGTTTGCGATCAAACGTATCCGCCCAAAGATGGGAATCATTGGCCGCCTTGATTAACTGAACGTTAACGCGCACGGTGTCGCCGCTCTTCTGCACGCTCCCTTCCAGGATATGCGCGACACGAAGTTGCTTTGCGATCTCAGTCAGGTTTTCAGGCGCGCTTTTGTAATGCTGCGTGGATGTACGCGAGATCACCTTCAGGTCGGCGATCTTCGATAAGCGCGTCAGAATCTCATCCTGGATGCCTTGAGCAAAGTAGGCGTTCGCTTTGTCTTCGCTCCGGTTTTCAAACGGAAGCACGGCGATACTCTTCTCGGGAATCAAAACGGCGCCCTTGCTAGCCGTCTCCTCGGGAGGGGTCGATCGGGTCATCCTCAGTGATACTTGCTGGAAAAAGGTCAAAGAACTAATCACTATAGCGAGGGCAGCGACTACTAAAGCAAGTACCAGCAGGGACCTTGGCCGCCGGGGCAGGCTAACTGGGCGAACTATGTCCGATTCTTGCTTCCATCTTCTTCTGCGCCTGAGTTTCTCAGGGACCTGTGGATTACCGAGATTCTCTTTGCAGAGATTGAAAAGGTGCAGGCGTAGTCCGTGC
>WNGD01002521.1_pt1 | contig 26383 bp, 33 predicted proteins | sample 5400671 | NCBI WGS metagenome assembly WNGD01 (sample SAMN13153369, study PRJNA577476) | soil metagenome | isolation source: 40 cm soil or saprolite under grassland replicate 2 | place: USA:California | collected 2016-06-15
CCGGCTTATCGCGTCTACTTAATCCGCAATGATCCTGTCCTTTTAGAGCGTCTTCGTGCGGAAGCGACTGCTTCTCGCCGATATGATACGACACGCCGAACATCTCATTCTTAGGAGGGCATTACGATGGATGGACTAAGAGCCATGCCCTCGCAGCCGTAGGGCATGAGCTGGTGCTGCGCGGCCACGCGGTCGCCTGGTTCAGTACGTCGCACCTGGTGCAACGGCTACTGGCGGCCAAGCGTGATCTGCGGCTGCTGCAAGAACTGGCGCGCCTGGACAAGTTCGCGGCGGTGATCCTGGACGACATCGGCTACGTGCAGCAGGATCGTGATGAGATGGAGGTGCTCTTCACCTTCCTGGCACTCTGACCAACATATTACAGAGCAGTATCATCCACAGCGCCAATTCATTCAGGTGACGGCGCCCCACCACCCGCTCCAGGGCCAGGTGTTTCCCCTAATTCGCACTCTCACCATTCTAATTGACATTTAACAGTACCACCCGCGGTCAGTCCTGATCAGGTATTTCAGCATACCTGGCAACCCCAAAAGCCGATTTGAGACTCTCATACAGCGTACCGCATGGCTTACCGGTCAGTTCATGCACTTGCTGGACATACTTTTGTACTGCACGTCGGTGGTCCGGTGATAGTGTTGGCGGACCCAGGCGCTCCAAGATTTCAGGGATCAGGTTGGTGACTTCCTCCAGGCCCTCTAAGCGAGATTCGACGCTTCCACGCCAGGTTTCGATATCATGCTGCCAATCGATCCATGCCACCATCTGTCGGTGATACTCACGCCATACTTCCAGACCAGCATCATCAGCCGGTGGAACAGGTTTGATGATCTGCTCGGCAGGAACCAGAGTAGCAGGTGGGTCTCTCGCTTTGGGGGATTGCGCCCAGGCGTACAGCACATCCACGACTTCTCGTTGATAGCGCAAAATTTCCGGGCGGATCTCTTCGCGCACTCGTTTGGGATCAATGCCAGCAAGCCAAAATGGAGCGGCTCGCAGCACCAACGTCGGCATGATTTGTGGTCCGCCGTCGGTTTGGATCTGGGTATACACCAGATCATCGGCGATTGCCTCCGTTCGTTTGATGCGCCTCACCTGGCTGGTCGGCTCCAATTGAAGGTTGTCGCAGAAATGGCGCAGGACAATGCCAGGATGACCATCAGGCAAACGGACGACTACGAGTGGCTTCCCATAGAAGATGATGGTTTGCTGTTCAATCGGCACGAGTGGAGATGAATCCTGTTCTTGCTCATCGTACATAACACACCCCTTGCAAGGGGCTGCCATGATGGAAGGCCCTTAGGATCCGCAACTTGAACCAGGAGCTGGTGATAATACTCATCGCGCGGCTCCTGGTCCGATTTCCGTTCGATGGAGTGACAACCGGGCGCAAGTTGCGCCTTACTGCAGTTATTTTAACGGGCTCCCATCACCTGCACTTCATCTACCCTCACGAAATACTCACGAGGATAGGATTTCTCAGGGGTTGAGCCAGCCTGAGAGAGCAAAATGTGGCTTTCACGCTCACGTCTCCGACGCTGAAGACGCGAGATTTCGGGATTTTGAGGCAAAGCACGACCATTAGTACAGATTGGGTATCCAAAGGGTATAAGAAATGGCTTAGGCCGAGATCACAGGGATGGCCAGGAGCACGAGCAGCACACCGACGGTCTGGATGCGTATCACGCGCTCGCGCAGCACGAGGACCGAAAGGCCGACTGTGGGCGCTCGGTAGAGGGAGGAAAGAATGGCGGCGATATCGAGACGACCGCTATGAGCAGAGAACACGAACAGGACATTGCCCAGGGCATCCAGGATTCCTGCGAGCACCACCAGGAGCGCCGATTGCGATTGCACGCCTGCTCGTCTGAGCGGCCCAGATTGATCCACTCACCGGGTAAGAGCGAAGCGCATCAGTCACTCCCGATGAAGAGGATGCACGCCGGCCATCGATTTCGCCCCAACCCCATCGGCAGCTGCTCTCTGCCCTTTCCCACGTTGCTCGTGAGGATATCGTGAATTCTCGTGATGGAGCGATGAGGGTCATCTGCTACTCTATCTTAGCAGATAACTCCCCTCGCGGCGACGCCATTGTCACCAGCGCTACAAGGCTTGGCATTCTGGCACGCCGGGAGGCGCGGGTTTTCTTTGGATGCGTTCTCTTTTTTCAATGCGACGGATAGTACAGACAAGATGAGGAGTGGCCTACATGGGAAAGCAAGGACGTCAAAAATTTGCCGATGTCTGGGCTAACCAGACGGCTCTTGGGAAGCAGTTCGGCTTGTCGGCCATGGCGATGGGCAAGAAGCTCAAGGAACTGGGCTTGCGGGGCGAGGATGGCCATCCAACCGCACAGGCACTCGGCCAAGGCTACTGCACCCCGACGCCGCTGAAGGATGGCACGCCGTTCTTCCTGTGGAACAGGCAACAGGTCGAGGAACTGATGCGGGCGCATGGCTACCAAAGACTCGACCCGCAGGAGGTCAAGGCCCGTGAGCTGGCGGAGAGCTGGGTGCAGATCCACAGGCAGTGGAAGGAGGCTGTCTACGGCGTCGAAGAGGAGCTCCTCATCGAGGAGGCACGCGACATCAAGAAGGAAGCCAGGCGCAGAGGCTTGACCGAGCGGGTCAATGCGCTGCTGCGCGAGCGGAAATTCGAGGGCGAGCTCCTCAACTGATGGCAGGTGAGCACGAGCGGGACGGTGGAAGCGCTGCTGCGATGGTGCCATGGCGTTCTCGCTAGAAAGGATTTTGCGCGCCCATGCGGATTGGCTTGCTCGCCTCCAACGCGGCCCTGGCCGAATATTTTGTCACCGCCCTTGGCATCGCAGACCACGCGGTCACGCTGTACCCCGCGATGCAGGATCTTGTCTCGGCGCTCGCGGCCGCTGCCTCGCAGCGAGGGGGAGCGCCACACGAGGTCCTGCTCCTCGAGTTGATCCTGGACGAGAGGGGGAGACAGTTGCTTGCCGATCTGAGTGGTCTAGCGAAAGAGTTGGGATTGCCCATCATTGTCCTCACCACTGTAGGCCGGGATGCCATCGACCTGGCACAAGCTGCGTTCCCAGAAGTGTATTTGAGGCAATTACCACTTCCGCCCAGGGCCCTGCTCGCTTTGATCCAGGCGCAGCGCCCATCCGCGTCGTCTGCCACGCTGCCATCCTCAGAGTAGGAATGTCGATCCTGGTTGCTGTAGCGGCAGCTTACACAGCCAGATACGGCTGCTGTAGCTAGAAGGTAGGACGTTTTGAGAGGAGAGCTGGCAGCTTGGGCTGCACGAGGTTGAAAGCGGCTCGCAAGAAAGATGTTGACCGTCAGCAGAGTAAGGTATAATGCGCATTGATGAGGCACATTCTACCGGAAAGGATCATGTTCCAGTGCCAACTCAGGAAGACCGCATCGCTGTGCTCGAGCGCAAAGTAGCGATGCTTGAACTGTTACGCTCGCAAGATGAAAGAAAGGCAGAAGAGGCCATCCCTCCTGCACAGACGCGCCATATGAAAGAGATCAACGAAAATCTCACCATTCTACTTGGGGTCACCTCCAGCCAGGGAGGGGATATCAAGGTCATCAAAGCGGATGTCAGCAGCATCAAAGATCGTCTCGACCGCCTGGAAACACAGTCCACCGAGCAGAGCGGGCGATTTGACCACGTGGAAGCCTTACTGACGCAAATCCTTGCGCGTCTTCCTGACAAACCTTGATCCGTCTTGCTTTTTGCTCAACACGCTTGCTTCCAAGTCAGAGCGGTGAGCAGAACGGTCTCAAGAAAAGAAGAAATGCTCTGGTTCACAGGCAAGAGAATCAGGGTGTTTTTTAGGGGCTCCTTGATCGCTGTCCCCTCTCGTGTTTGCCACTCGTTGAACTGACTTGAGAAGCCGGCTAAGGCGAACGTAGCGAGCTATTCCAGGTATCCTTTCTCTTGCCGGAACGTGTTCTACCCACGCCATCACAGGCTACGATGAGCGCGCTTGTTTACTCAGCGCTGTCCACGCTTTCGCCAGTTCATCTCTCCTGGGCTGATACACCTCCTCATAAAATTTGCGCCGCGATTCGAGCGTCGCTCGATCGGTCTGCTCGACGATCTGTACAGCTTGTTCCCAGGCCTGTGGAAACGCTTGACCAAACGGCTCGGCGATTTGCCTGCGGAAGTCGCCTGGCTCCAGGGTCTCATCGCCCATCACGTAGCGCTTCTTGCTATCCATCTCCACATAAAACGCGACCTCGTCACCGAGAGCATCTTGTTGGATCGTTTTGGTAGTACTCCTCCCCGGGGCCTCTCTCAAAACGTGTTGCTCGCCGGCATGTTTGCTGCCAGTACCGCCTTTAAATCCCCTTTTTGCGGCCGCATAAAAGATCGCCCGGTTGAGGCCGAAGCTTTCCGCCTCGTCAAGGGGATACCCCAGCGCTGTTGCCCGCGCCGCCTGTAACAGCGCCATCACCTGAAATCTGCCGACCATAACTCCTCCTGAGAACACCTCTTCGGTGCTTCACACAGCGGACGAGAGTCGGGGAGGATCACCCGAGAAAACATGCCGTTTTCCCGCCCCCTTCTCTCTTTGTAAGTATTATCCCATACGATGAAGGAAAACGGGAAAATTTCAACGAATTCTTCTCCCACCTTCAGGTACCCCACGTGTCCTCAAATTGAGGAGACGTGACCGGGGGGCAAACTGGCATGCACCACGCCTTGCAGTACTGGTACTTATCCAAACTCAACCCACCGATCGCACCTGACAAAAGAAGCCTCCTGCGCAAAAAGCGGTTGATAAAGGAAGGGGCTACCTGTCGAGACCATTCCAGATTGAGCCATATGGCGTGGAAACGAGCGAGCCAGATAGGTCTGAGATGCGAACTACTCCGTGGAAGATCTTTTGGGAATCTTTGTGACGGCATACCCAGTGTGCGCTTCTATCACTTCTGAGACGGTGGTGGCATTCGTGTAGGACACCTGGAGCGTTCCGCGAGGACTTTTTGCATTGGTGATCTCTCTTCCCACTGTCACCGTCAGATTACTGATGCCTAACAGCAAGGGAGAAAGCGCCTGTTGTGCGTCTTGCTCACCATAGAGATCAGTGAAAAGCTGGAGGGCATGTTGTCGGCAGACTAGGAAGGTTTGATAGACTTCAAAGGCACCGTTTCGCTGCTGCTCCAGAGCGGAGAGGAGCAGTTGATCTTTTTCTCCTGGACCTTCCGCCTCAAGGAGACCTTCTGCATCGACAAACGAGTCAATCTCGTAGTCGGGAGATGCGCCACAGCGACACTGCTCGTCACCCGCATATGACCGCATCCAACAGAGCAACATCACAAATGGCAATGGGAACCGCGTGGTGTTTGCCTGCCTGGGTGAACGCAGGGGAGGACGCTTTTTCTGTTTGTTCGCATGTTTGTTCATCGCTTTCGTTACCCTCTTTTCTCTTGTTAGAAGTGTTACCCCTTCCGCCCCAGCTGTGCTTGAAACCAGCGCTCGACCTGCTCCTATTGGGCTTCAAGGAGTTCCATCTGCCCTTCCAGGACCGCCGCCATGCGTACATAATACTCATGCCAGTCGGCAAGCGGAGTGTAGTGCCCCCTGGAACGAGACACCACTTCTCGCTCTGTTCTAGAAGAGGTTTTCCTGTTCCGGCAGGGTACCGCCGCGTACCCGACGCCACTCCTCCTGCAGCCAGGCTTTGACTTCCTCAAAGCGTTCGTCTGAGACCTGATCGTACTTCGCCACACGGAATTGGCGTTTGAGGCGACCATAGACTTGCGCATACACCTGCGCGTAGGTGAGCGGGCGCCCCGGACTGCGCCGATCCATCTCCTGCACGATCCGGTCCACCATTTCACGCACATCGTGGGCGTGCTGTGGCGTCAGGTGAGCGGTTCGCTCGTCAATCCTGGCGACTTTCGTTTCTGTCGTTTCCTGGCGGCCTGCCAGTGTCTCCTGGCGACCAACAAGCTGCTCCAAGAGGGTGGCCACATAGTCAAGCTGCGACGAAATCATATCGGTGCTTGTCACGAGCTCCTGCTGATTGGCTGCAACCACCGCCATCGCGCTTCCCTCCGCCAGCAACGCCACTTTATGCTCCTGCATCAGCTCCACAATGGCAGAAAGCGTTTCAATCTGCTCAGAAAGCGCGACGACCCGGGGGTCACCCAATGGCACCGCCTCAACCACGCTGGCCAACACTTCCGTCTGTTCGACAGGAAACAATTCTCCACGCAGGAACGCTTCCCAGAGGACACGATAACAGTCCCGTCGATATCGTTTGATCTTCTCCTGCAAATCGGCGCGGACACGCTTGGGGGTGAAGCTGAACATCCAACCAGGGAGGAATTCCAGCTGCAGCCCGATCATCGTATAGCGTTGCCGATGACCGACCTCCGTGTTGCTAAGCAACACGGAGGTGGTTGCCTCAGATAAGACATCATCCTCTCGTAGCCGCTGCAGCTGAGAGGACCAAGACAAGCCGAGATATTGGCAGAGGGGACGTAAGAGGACATAGACCTGGCGCCGCCCACGTTGCTCAACTAAGACCACGGTAATCACATCCCCGTGAAAATTCACCTGGCGCACAGCTGTGGGTACCAACGCTTGTTGATCGGTTGCCTCATCTGCTTCCAGTCCAGGCTGGTCAAGCCGCTCTCTATTCGCTTCGTCATCCATAATATACTCTCATGAATCCTGCTCTTGCTCATCACTCATAACACACCCCTTGCAAGGGGCTGCCATGATGGCAGCCCCTCTGATCCGTAACTTGGATCTGGAGCGTAGTGACTCTACCCTTCTCGCGATCCATAGTCCGCTTTCCGTGCGATAGAGTCACAACTAGGCGCAAGCCGCGCCCTCCTGCAGGTATTGTAACAAGCGACCATCACCTGCACTTCACGCACTTTCACGACATACTCACGAGGGTAAAATTTATCACCGCCTGAGATCGAGGAAACTCAACACATTGCATGAGCAAACCGAAGGGCAAACCGGCATACGCTCCGCCTTTGCAGTAATGCTGCTTATCCAAACTCAACCCAGGCGTTCACATGCTTACGCGGGCCTGACGAAAAAAGGCGGGAACTTCTCACCGCAGGCGCTCCCTCCCTCACACACTCGCCTGGCTCATTTTTGGGGATGGAGCGCGACGTTCGTGAGGAATCCGTGAAAGTTCCTGAGATGGGGAAGAGGTTCGCCTGCTATCATAGTTTGAGGAAGGGATAGGCAACAGGGGCGCGTACAAAAGAAGGAGACAAGGCGTACCAGCTATGCAAGAACAACAAGAGCCAGTTCCGATCCATATGCGCATCGACACACAAGAACAGCGATCTGGCATTCCCGATCTGCTGGCCACCATGCCGCAGGTCCATGTCGAGATGATCCAGCTCCAGATGGGCGACTACGACGTCGGCGGTGACCCATGCCGAATCTTCGAGCGCAAAACGGGAAGCGATTTTCTCTGCAGCCTGGCACAGGGACGTCTATTCCCGCAACTTGGCGCACTGCTCAAAAGCCGCTTTTCGCCCATTTTGCTGCTGGAAGGGGACCCGCTCCTCGTCAGCCACTCCCAGATGCGTCCGGAAAGCATCCGCGGGGCGCTCGCCTACATCGCCGCCATTTTACGCGTGCCCATCCTATCCAGTGGCGGACCAGAGGATTCGGCGCACTTGATCTATGCGGTAGCCAAACGCTGTCAGATTGGAAAAGTGCATGGTCGTGTTGGGCAGGCGCCTCACGGTCCCCCGGCAGGACGCCGCCGGGCGACGCAATCCGAACAGCAGTTGCACATCCTGCTGTCCCTGCCAGGCATCGGCCCCGCCACCGCGCGCGCCCTCTGTGCGCGCTTTTGCAGTTTGCATGACCTGTTGAGCGCCGACGCCGCCCAACTTGTGAAGGTCCCCGGTGTCGGGTCAGCGCGAGCCGCTGCGCTGGAAGAGCTGTTGCATGTGGCCTTGCCAACCTTACACGATGAGCTCACCTCACAAAGAGGGAAAGACGTATACATGCCGGCCACCTACAACCTCAATGAGCAAGCACTCACATAACCAGAGGAGGGCGCCTGAGGGCGACGATATCTATGATCAAGGGAGACAACACGTCCTCCATCACGCCGATTCGTACCGTGATGGGTATCCTGATGGACAACGAGCTCCTGCTCCTTGACGCTATCCAGGGGAAGGGCGTGCTGCGCTCGCTCCAGCTCCCCGCTGACGTGAGCGAGCCAGGTGCCCTGCTGCAATACCTCTGGGATGCTGGGCTTCACTCGGCATGGGTGATGCCAGCCACGACACTCTCGCGGGCCGCCACATGTTCCTGGCTCGAGCAGGCGAGCAACCGCTGGGTGGTGCGGGTCCATCCCGATCCGCAAGAGCCAACCAGGCCGATCCGTGCCCTCCTATGGCCACGGGAGGGAAAGCAGGAGGAAACGCGTCGCCTGGCACTCGCCTTTCCCGAGTACGCCGGCTGGGGTTGGGAGATCACCGACGCACGCAGCCTGCTCGCCACCGTGAGCTACCTGCAGCAGGTGCTGAGCAAGTCGGTGACCGACTCCCCCGACGTACTGGCGCATGAGCTGCTGGGCGACCTCACGTGCGACGCTGCTGACTCGCCACTCGGTTCCTCCCCGGTCGACCTCTACGCCTTCTCTGGCAGCGGCGCCACGCCCGTCCCGCTCATGGAGTGCGCGCGCGACGTGGTGTGGATGCGCCCCCTCTCGGTCATGGAGCAGCAGCAACGGTATGTGCAGAAGTACGTGCACCTTTCCTGGCGCCTGCAGGCGGCGATTGGAGCTCCCCTGGGGGAAGGAGCGCCGCAGTATGCCGCTAGTGGACGCGCCTACGACGGCGTCCGCCCCGGCATCTGGCGCGCCCACGCCGAGCGGGCCGGTTCCGTCTTTGACGGCAAACAGCTGCCCAGCGGCCTTTCCGGGGAGTGGATGAGTACGCCCCAGGTCCGGTGCTGCCAGAACATCGGCTACCGGGTCCAGGTCCGGGAGGGCTGGTACTGGCACGAAGCCCACCACCTGCTCAAGCGCTGGGGTACCACCCTGTGGCAGGCAGCGTCGCGCCTGCACATGCGCCCCCAGGTCTATCGGCATGCCATGGGGCGAGCCAATGCGTTGCACACCATCACCCGGCTCGCCGAACTCGGGATCTCCTCCCTCGCACAGGAGCAGACGGCTCCTGGCTGGTCTCGGCCGGACTGGTGGGTCCAGGTCGTCGGTCTGGGTCGAGCACTCCTGTTTGCGCAGCTGGTCGATCTGGTGCGCAAGGGCACCATGCCGGTGCTGGTGGAGCGGAATGCCTTCTGGGTGATTTCAGATGAGCCTCACCCACACTCTGCGGTTCCTGGCCTGGTAACGGACCAGCCATGGAGGGGCTATAGCGCGGGGTATGGGGCCCCCCTCTTGCTCACATCAGAAGTCAGAGACGCCTGGAAGTGTGCGCAGCATGCTGGTGAGTTGGCCCTGGCACTCGATACCCTGGCAGGTGAGGCCCTCCCCTAACAGCTGTCTCCTTCAAGTGTGATCGTCTCCGGGGAGACCTTCGGCTGTCTCAAGTCAGTCTTTGACTTGTACCTCCAGAACAATCGGTGAAGTTCCCGACGCCGACAAAGCACTGTCTCTGGCTACACAATGAAGATCGTCTGTGGATCTCCAAATGTCCTCAGTTTGAGGACACTTCACAGGACATTGCACCAACGATACCTCACCCTGGCAGCTGCTCTCTCCAGGGAGTGATCATCATGATCACTCCCTTTTCCAGGCTGATCGCCACAGACACTTTGCAGATAACCCCGACTCTGGCAACTCCAGGGAAACAAAAGAAGAGGCCAACCCCCTTAGGAACATGCGCGAGCGTTTGAGGTCCCACGGGCGTCTCTTGACGCCAGCGCACTTCCTGGTGAAGAGAAACGGTCAGAGAAAACGGCGATCATCCTCCTTGCTCATGATAGTGGGCACATAGAGCATTCCACCGTCACTCCGATCCATGGTCATGATGGATGGTACAGAGGCCTCATGTCTGCTGGTGTGAGGGGTTAGTACTCTTTGAGGAACGCTGTGACCACTGCTACGAACTGCTCGAAGTGCTCACGGTAGATGAGATGGCCAGCATGCTCGAAGCGCACGATCTTTTCGTTGGGCTGCTCTGCTGGCTCCTCTCGCAGCGTCACAGGCGTGCCAGGCCTCGGGAAGTGTTCGCTGTAGAGCAGCAGGACCGGGCACGTGATGCGCCTTTGCAACTGCCTGGCCTCCTCATACTGCTGCCTGGCCCGTGACCAGAGTTCGTTGCCCAGCAGGACGAGATCCAGATCAACGTGAGCAGATGCCTCGACCAGTGGGACATACTCATCCTCAGGCAACAGCGGCACGCCAGGGGGAAGCAAGCGCAGTGAGGAGACCATGCGCTCCTCGTGCGTCTGGGTTTTGAGTGCCTTGAGGTAATCCACAAACGACTGGTACCATGCCTGGTAGCCTGGCGAGTTCACAAAACTCTGTGGTTGGGGCGCCTGGTCGTTGGCTCCTGCTACGATGACGGTGCGCAACAGACCCGGATGCGTGGCAGCGAGCCGGGCGGCTGTCTCTGCTCCCAGCGAGAACCCAAGCAGATGGGGCCGATCCATCTTAAGGGCCACGATCACGCCCGCAGCGTCTTCGGTCAGCAAGTGGGGCGTGAAGGCGGTGCCGGCATGATCGGAGAGACCGTGTCCCCTGGCATCGATCAGAATGAGATCGTAATCCTGCTCCAGCACTTTCGCCACGCGCAGCCAGCAGAGGGCGCTCTCCTGGAAGCCATGTAGCAGGACGAGTTGGGGTTTCTCACCACCCGTACGGTAGTAGTGATGGCGCAGGCCGTTGGCCGAGACCCTGCTCTCTGACCAGTGAGATGGAAGCAGCTCCTCTAGTTTCCGGTAACGCTTCACTGCCGCGAGGTCTTCGGGTGAGAATTGTGGTTGTAAGGATGGCATCGTCTTGCTGCTCCTCCTCTTTGTTCCATACGACGACGGTGTTCTGCTCACAGTATAATGGGTGACGTAACGTCATGATCAAGAGGGGAGTTGAGGTGGAGATGACGCGCTATAGGCCATCTCTCCCTTCACAAGAGGCGCGTCAGGCACTCTCGTTGGTGCCGCTGGTGTAGATGGGGACCAACCTCCTCCGTTAGCCTTTTCTACTTTAAGTGAAGTTTTTCTGCGAAACCATGCTTCTCCACCAGGGCTGCTCACGACCCGAAAATCCAAATGTGCGATGAACGGACCTCTCCCTCACGCTCAACCCTCTGCAAAACCATGGTCTCACGAATCTGCAAGACCATGGGTATAATGACAGGTTGAAGGCGACGAGCATCTGCTCAAGGCAATCCTTCCCCTCACCGATGTCATGGCGACAGGCCATCATGCTGCCATCACCGCAGGGGTCAGGGCAGGCAGCACGGTGGCAGTGATTGGCGATGGAGCAGTCGGACTCTGTGGAGTCCTGGCCGCCAAACGTCTGGGGGCCGAACGCATCTTTCTTATCGGACACCGGGAACAGAGGCTGAAACTGGCGCAAGCATTTGGGGCCACCGATGTCATCACGACGAGAGATGGGCAAGCGGTGCAGGAAGTGCTTGAGCAGACGCATGGTGGGGCCGAAGCGGTCCTGGAGTGTGTCGGCACGCTTGAAGCCATGAATATGGCGATTCACATGACCCGACCGGGGAGATCAGTCAGTCTCGTTGGCTTTACCCATGTCAGCCAGACTCCCGATCTGACTCACAGATTGTTCCAGAATATTACCATCAGCGGCGGCGTGGCACCTGCGCGCGCCTACCTGCCAGAATTGTTGCAGGATGTGATCGCAGGAAAACTTGATCCGTCACCCGTCCTCGACATGACGGTCAATCTTGATGGGGTTCCCGCTGGATACGCAGCGATGGATGAACGTTCCGCCATCAAAGTGATGGTGCTTCCGTAGCGGCCAGAGGCAACGAGCCTGAGAAGGGGCCTGGTTGCTTCATGCTTTCCTGGGTCTTAAACCAACCCGCAGTAGCTTCCGTCGCGGGTTCAGATGCATTTGGGAGGGCAACGTCTGCGATGAAGCAAAAGCAGGCCGAGATCGAGTTCGCAGCACTCAACGGTTGTACATTCACAAAGGAGACCTCTATGGCACACACAAATTTTAGCTCTGCTCTGAAGGGCGCCAACGAAATCGAGATCACCGTGACCGGTCGAACGTCCGGTCGATCCCTTTCCTACCCCGTTTGGTTCGCCCTGGAAGGCGACAAGCTCTATCTGATCCCGGTGAGGGGATCAGATACCGACTGGTACAAAAACCTGCGCAAAACACCGACTATTCGCCTGGCCGCCGGGGGGAAGACGTTCACCACGAGCGCCTGTCTTCTCACCGACGAGGCGCAGATCGGCAAGGTCCTTGAGAAGTTCCGAGACAAGTACGGGAGGAACGTGCAGTCCTACTACCCCAAGCTCGACGTGGCCGTCGAAGTCCCACTCCGGTGAGATGCCAACTCGGTTCTGGCATGTCGTTTCACGCTGGATCGCGATGCGTTCAATCGCTCGTCCCGAAGGCTGGCAACGCCGTGACGCTCCTTGCACAAGCAGCGCGCTTCCTGCGGTAGCCACCCTATCGGCGTGGTTCTGGCTTGTCGGTAGCATTGAGATGATCATCACCTCTCTCGATGAGAGCATTGCCGATGTTGAGATCGCGCCCACACACTCCGAGTGGAACTGAACTGCTTGCGTTCCCGGGCTACCGCAGTCATGTCAATGCAGGCACCACGAGCCGGTTTGGAGGCGACATTGCTTCAGCATCGGCCTCGCGCAGTGTGGTATAGTGAGCAGGTACAGACCGTCCGGCCATCAAGCACACCGATGGCAATTAACTCCATGAGAAACGATGCGAGATTCGATACAGATCAGACCAGCACAGCCAGGCGACGCTGAGGTAGCGGCGGTCCTGCTTTACTCAGCGTATATGCATACACACCTCACCTATCCTCTGCGCGAAGGACCCGAGAGCGGGTTGATCGAGCGTTTAGAGCACTTCTTCCGCCGGGACGGCAATCGTTTTAGCTATCAAAACATCCAGGTCGCTGAGCAGAGCTCAGAGGTGGTCGGGTTGGTTTTGAGCTTTGGGGGTCGAGATGAGGCACGGCTCAACGCCGCCGTTGGAAGCTGGCTCGAACGGGAGGCACAGGACGATGAATGGTATGTCGATGCGCTCGCTGTGTTCAGCAATTGGGGCCGCAAGGGGATCGGCGCGTGCTTGCTGCAAAGTGCGGAGCAGCAGGCACGCCAGCACCACTATCCCAAAATCGCTCTGCATGTCGCTGCCGGGAACAAAGAGGCATTGGATCTGTATACCCATCTGCACTATGTTGTCACCCGGCAGACCTTCCTCTATCAACGTCCCCATGTCCGCATGGTCAAAACATTGGCAAACGGGGAACAGGGAAACGACGGAACGGAGAGTACACAGAGGCGTTCTCAATGAATGTGGAGGTTCTGTGCAAAAAAATGAGGAAGAGGAACATGTGAGCTGCACGTTCCAACGGTCAATCAGTCTCGCGACAAAGAACGTAATTTACACTTTCTAGAAGAAGTATACCAGATGGGAAGCGGTTTGCCCAGGCTCTGAATGGTCGATTCCTCTGTTTCGCGCCGATTTCCTCTGTTTCACCTCAAAATCGGTCGAAGTTTGACCCAATTTACCAGCGGGCGAGGTTGATCCACATTGCGCGCTGTGCGGCGGCTTTCTCAAGGCCGCGACCATCCTCTTCGGCCAGCGCGTGCCCGAGAAGGAGCTTGTGCGGGCGAAGGAGATGGCCCTGAGCTGTGACCTCTTCCTGATCGTTGGCTCATCGCTCAAGGTCACTCCCGCCTCCACACTGCCGCGCCTGGCCCTACAGCACAACGTCCCGCTCATTATCATCAATCTGCAGCCTACCTCGCTCGACGCTTATGCCGATGTCGTCCTTCACGAACGAGCTGGCGATGTGCTGCCACCGCTGGTCGCCATGTTGTAGTTCATCTCCCCGGCTGGAATGGGGACTGATAGCCTGTTCTCGATGGGCGCGAGCGGACAGGTCCAGCGGTAATTATAAGCACAGGAGGGATTGTAGGCATAGTTAAAATCGAGTAGGATATGCCGCTGATCCTGGACGTCAGGAACGAACAGGAAGTCGCTGCCCTTGATCGTGTCGAAGAGGTAGCGCCCGCCGCCGTAGCTCTGCGCTGGACTGGTGGCGTCGCGGAAGGGCAGGAACAGCCCGCCGCCATAGACGTCGAGCCAGTAGAGCGAGAGCTTCATGGCCTCGTCGCCGACCATAAAATGCAGGCGCCCGATCGTCGTCATCATCATCGTCTCGCTGGCATTCATCGTTATCTCTTGACGCGTGTGCTCTACATCTATATCTATAGTGGCTTCGCAGCAGCCGGCGGGATTATAGGGGAAGTAGCGCAGTCCGTCGAAAGCGCCGCGTTGCTCCTCGTCGAGCGCCGACTGGGGATGCTGTGCAAAAAGTTGGTCACGCTGCTGGCGAAAATGTTGCAGCACCGCCGCAGCATTCTCACCACTCAGTAGAGCATGGTTGCGTTCGCGATACATGGCGGCAACGCGACAGCGATAGTCATAAAGGTCGAGAAACTCTGACATAAAACTCTCCTACGGCATAAGGGTAACACAGCGAACTTGAGAACCCGTTCTCAAGTTCGCATATAATAGATTACCCGATTTAATAGCTTTCTCTATCATACGCGCGTAAATGGAAGTAGGATCAACAGGGGATAGTATATATGACAGCATTCAACGTTACACGCTGATTGAGCTACCAGGCGCGGATCATTTCGTACTGATCGATCCAACCTCGGCGGCGTGGTCAACGACGGTGAACGAGATCGACAGGCTCATCTCTTAACTGAGATGCGCCGCCTCCTCAATCGAGCCAGCGGACTGCGCATCGATGATCTGAAAAATCGGATAATTGGGCGCGACCGCCGTGAAAGCCTCCAGTGGCTCATCGGGTCCTATAGAATAGGCGAAACGACCGCCCCTCATTCGCTGTATAAATGCCTGCAGGATCGGCGCACGCTCCTCCGGTGCCACCTCAGCCACCGTTACGCGCTCGGACTGTCGGCCCTTAGTCAGGACGCCCCAGCCCGAGACCTGAATATTTCTCACCCAATCCGCCTCAGCAAAGCCCGCGACCAGCCAGCGCCGCCCATCGAACTCCAACAGCGGGATGGGGGTTGAGCGTAACGCACCGCTCTTGCGCCCAGGAACGCTCAAAAGGTGTACAGGCCCCATCCCCTCGGTCATTTCTGGATTGATCTTTATCGCCTCGTTCTGCCGGCGAATCTCCTCCGGTAATTGAACTCGTCACGCCGGTTTCGCGTAGAGCCCCGTTTGCGAGACAAGCACGGTATAGCTATGATTATCGGCTGGCACGATGACCGCGTTGCCGTAGGCGGCCTCCACGAAGGGGGACGACCATGCCTGTTTGTACACGGTCTTGAAGAAATTGTCTTCGCCGCCGTTGAGCGTTACGACCGTGTGTTTCAGATTGCTTTCGTCGTTGGGATCATCGTACTGACCCTCCAGGCGGGTCAGCTTGTAGCCCGAGTGCAGGCCCAGCAGGTTCACCCAACCGGGAAACTTGATGATGTCGCCCTGCAACAGCCAGCGATCACCCATCACGAAGTATGTCTGGTCGGATGTCTGTTTCCCACTCTCGTCGTAGAGCGTCAGTTCGACGCTCATCATATGCGGCTGGTTCGCCACCGGGCTGGCGTGCACCTGGGCGACCTTTATATCGCCCGTGAGATTGAGGTAGGTCTGCACCAGCGACGCAGCCCACAGTAAGATGACGGCGACCAGGACCAGGAGGATACCCCCAAGGCCACGCATCCACTTGAAACGACGGTACCGCCTGCTATAATAGCGCTGCCCATCTTCGCCTTCAAAAATGCTGCGCTGCCCCCTCACCAGGCTCATGAGCGAGGAGATGAGCAGTCCCAGTCCGAGTATAGCAACCAGCAAGATGATCATTTGCGCCAGGCCAATCTGGATAGGTGTATTCATAAATTGCGCCTTTCAGAAATCTTTCTCTCTAACTCAACGTCAGTTATCCTGAACGTTCATTAACACCCTCTGCATACTACACGAATTACACGGGAATTTCATTGTAGCCGTACCGCGCACAGGGCGTATAATGTTTCGCAGAACTAAAAAACTTGCCTTTCGTAGTAGTAATGATAGCGAACCAGTTGAGCGATGATGCACAAAAATATTTAGGAGACAACGGATGTACACCACAAAAATCGGACATGCCCACCTGAAAGTGCGCAACCTGGAGCGCTCAGTTGACTTCTATACGCGTTACCTGGGATTGCACCTCACAGAACAGGTCGGTCAGGCGTACGTATTTCTTACTACGGGTTCTTATCATCACGAGCTGGCGTTGCAGCAGGTAGGCCCGAACGCGCCACAGCCCACATCCAGCAGCGTCGGACTGTATCACGTGGCCTTCGAGGTGCCGGATAAACACGCATTCGCCGAAGCGTATCGCACGCTGCGCGAGGCGGGCATCCACGTCGCAGCGGTCGATCACCTGATTAGCTGGGCCATGTACTTCGACGATCCAGATGGCAACGGGCTGGAGATCTACTGCGACACGCGCAACGAGCCAGGCGGGCGAGCACTATGGTACGGCGAGAATGTGCCTTTGACGGATGAGACTATCCTGGCGGCGCTCTCCCCTACATAAAATTAGTGCCCTGAAACCGCAGAAGCCAACGAATATGGTACGATAGAGGGGAGTCATCGCCAGCCAGGCGTACCCGTCTCGATGAAGAAGGAGCAGTCACGTGTCCCGTCCCTCTCTATCGTCCTCGCAATCAGCAGAGCAGCATATAGTACGCAGGCACCCCAGCAGCGTCCCACTGCGCATTGCCGCAGCCTGTTTTACGTCGATGATGATTGCGGTCAACTACACAAACTACAGTCCGTTGATCGCAACCATGCGCGGCGAATTGCACATCACAAACGAGCAGGCAGGACTCTTCTCGACGCTGCTATTCCTGGGACTGGCGCTGGCCTACATCCCCGCTGGCATACTGGGCGACCGCATCGGGGCGAGGCCGGTCCTGATCGGCTCCTGTGCGCTCATGGGCGTGGGCGCGATACTCCTGCCGCTGTTCCCCAATCTGCTCTGGATGCTGACGTGGAGGTTTCTGGTGGGCCTGGGATCGGGCGCCGCATTTGTAACGGGCGCGGGCATCTCAGCCGGCCTGGGCAAATATGCGTCGCTGGGACAGGGCATGTACGGCGGCACGACCCAGGCCGGCTCTGGGCTTGGCTTATTGCTCACGCCGCATCTCCTCGCGGCGATCGGCTGGCGTGGTAGCTTTCTCTTCTGGGGGCTGCTCTGCGCGTCATCGGTCGTGTTCTGGCTCTTCGTCAACGACGGGCGCGAGATACACACGCCGACGCCGGTCAATCTGAAAGTCGCCACGCGCTCACCGGCAATCTGGACGCTTGGACTCTCGCACCTGGGCACCTTTGGTCTGGGCAACGCCGTCGCCGCCTGGATCACCGTCTACCTCGTCACACAATACGAGCTGCCGCTCACCACGGCTGCTACCATCGGCTCGATCGCGCTGCTAGGCGGCGTCCTCTTCCGTCCCCTGGGCGGCATACTGCTGAGCCGCAAGATCATCGGCGCGATCCCTCTGTTGCGCGTTGGAACGATCATGGGCTGCATCGGCGTGGGCCTGCTCGCCATCCCCCTGCGCATTCCACCTTTCGCCGTTGTGGGAATGTCGCTCATTGCCGTCGGTAGCACTATCCCCTACACCTCGGTCTTCAACTCTGCCGCGAACCTGCGCAGCGTGGGCAAGGGGGTCGCGCAAGGGTTCGTTAGTGTTATCTCCAGTCCTACCGTCATCATCGGCCCCCCGCTCATCGGCTTCCTCGTCGATCGCACAGGCAACTTCTTACTGGCCTTTGGCTCGATTATGCTCTTCGGTGTCGTCGCGATTGTGGCGTCGTTTCTGGCAGGACCCGCGCTGAAACGTGAAGCAGCAGAACCGTAGGGGCCTCACATCCTTTTTACTCCATTGTATCTCTCGCTCTAATCTGGTACATTACAGGATAGTTGATTCTGCTATACTTAAGGCGCGCAGGTCACAACAAACGCAGCCCGTACGTGTTACTAGTAAGAGTCAAAAACGACTTGACTCTCGCGAGTACACAACACTACTTAAAAATAGGAGTGATTTTATGTTGCAAAAGCCCAGAGCCATGCTATTTGATCTCGATGGCGTATTGACCGACACGTCCACATATCACTATCGCGCCTGGAAGCACCTGGCCGATGATGAGGGTATCCCCTTTACCGAGGAAGAGAACGATGCGTACCTGCGCGGCGTGCCCAGGCGCGAATCATTGATGTACATCATTCGAGGCCGCCAGTATAGCGAAGAGCAGATTCAGGAGATGATGGACCGCAAGAACCGCTACTACAATGACCTCATCGAGCAGATGACCCCCAACGAAGTGGTCGCGGGCGGACGCGAGCTGCTGGAGGAACTGCGACGAGAGGGCATCAAGACGGCGATCGCCTCCGCCAGCAAAAACGCCGATATCGTGTTACAGCGCCTGGAGATCATCAACTATTTCGATGGTATCGCGGACGGCGATAGCGTGAAAAATGGCAAACCCGCGCCAGATATCTTCGTCTACGCGGCGGGGCTCGTCAGAGTCCCGACCTCGGCCTGCCTGGGCGTCGAAGACGCCGACGCGGGCATCGAGGCCATCAAAAATGCAGGCATGCAGGCGCTGGCAATCGGACCAGTGGAGCGCTTCCATCGCGCCGACAAAGTGATATCGACGATGGAGAACAAACGATTGCAGGACCTGATCGACTAAGATAGAATAGAGCCACTTCCTCTCAGACAGATGAGCGATCGCTAGCTACGAAGTAGCGTTTCTGTCTGAATAAGGAGCTTACTTCCTCTCAGACAGATGAGCGATCGCTAGCTACGAAGTAGCGTTTCTGTCTGATCTGAATAAGGAGCTACTTTTGGTACAAGGAGGATCACTTGTGAACCTATGGCAGATAAGTGAGGATACATTCAATCCGGAACTAAAGCATTTGCATAGCCAGGAGACGGTCTATACCGTCGGCAATGGCTACTTCTGCACACGTGGCACCTTTGAAGAAGGCTACCTTAAAGCCAATCCCGCGACACTCCTCTTCGGCGTTTTCGACAGCGTTCCGATCGCGAAGGAAGAACTGGCGAACGCGCCCGACTGGACATTGGTGAGTCTGACCGTCAATGGTGAGCGGTTCCGTCTGGAGAAAGGCAAGATTATCGACTACAATCGTACGCTGGATATGCAGAAAGGTTTGCTGCAGCGTACCGTCCGCTGGGAGTCGCCGCAGGGCTTGCACCTAAAAATCACCAGCGAGCGTTTCGCCAGTCTGGCAGATGAGCACGTCGGGGCTATCCGCTATACCGTGACGAATGAGGAGAGCGATACAACGCTCGATATCGGGCTGTGGGCAGAATTCAACAGCGCGGTGGGCAACTACGATCTGATGCACTGGGAGACGGTCGACCAGGGCTTCGAGCAAGAGATTCTATGGTTGCAGAGTGAGACTAAAAAATCGGGCGTGCAACTTGCGCAAACGATGACCTTCACGGCCACGCTGCCCGACTCTCGCACAGAATATATCTCTTCTTACATCGCTCCCAGCATCCGCATCTACGGGAAACTGGCACCGGGTGAGACCATGACGGCGGTGAAGTTCGTGGTCATGTATACGACGCGCGACGGCGATACCGATCCCGTCCGGGCGGCACTCGAACACCATCGCAATCTTCTGAACACAGAGGGCACGCAGACATCTGACCCCCATACTGTGCCTTCCCAGAGCGATCAAAGCGCGGAGGTTGTGGCGGAAAAAAGCGTGCGCACCTATAAGCAGTTACTGGCAAGCACCCTGGAAGAATGGCAAAAGTTCTGGCAGGTCGCGGATGTGATTATCGAGGGCGACGACAAATCGCAACTCGGTATGCGCTACAACATCTACCAACTGCGCATCAACGCCTCCGCCCACGACGATCGCTACAGCATCGGCGCCAAGGGCCTGACGGGCTTCGGCTATCGCGGGCACGTCTTCCACGATACCGAGATCTTTATGCTGCCCTTCTTCACCTATGTCTTGCCTGATATTGCGCGCAACCTGCTGATGTACCGCTACCACCTGCTGCCGGCGGCGCGCAAGAAAGCGGCCAGCAACGGCTATGAAGGGGCACAATATCCGTGGGAGAGCACGCTCAACGGCGAAGAGACAACGCCCATCTCGATTATTCACCCGGAGACGGGCGAACTGATCCCGGTCCTGAATGGCTTCATCGAGCTGCACATCACGGCGAGCATCGCCCATGCCGTGCAGCAATACTGGGAGGTGACCGGCGACGACGATTTTATGCGCAACTACGGCGCAGAGGTCGTGCTGAGCGCGGCTATCTTCTGGGGCAGCCGCGCCGAGAAGAACGACGAAGGCGGCTACTACGAGATCACGAACGTCATCGGCCCTGACGAGTGGCACGAGCACGTCAACAACAACGCCTTTACCAACTATATGGCGCGGGACAACCTGCTCAACGGCCTGAGAGATCTTCAGTGGCTGCAAACGAAAGAGCCAGCGAAGGCCAGGGAACTGGTACAAGAGTTGAACCTGACTGAAGAACGCCTGGCACACTGGCAGGATGTCGCGGACCACATCCGCATCCCCCAGGACCCGAAGACGAAGGTCTACGAGCAGTTCGATGGCTTCTTCAAGCTGGAGCACCTCGATCAGAGCAAGTTTGCAGGGCGCAAAGATTCTTTCCAGGGCCTTATGGGCCTTCCCGCGGTGCAGAAGTATCAGATCGTCAAGCAGGCCGATGTGCTAATGCTGCTGACGGTCCTTGACCAGCAGTTCGATCCGGAGACCAGGCGCGCGAACTGGGACTACTACTATCCGATCACCGATCACGACTATGGCTCCTCGCTCTCTCCTGCGTTTCACGTTATGCTGGCGTGCGAGCTGGGCCTGAGCGGTGCCTCGTACAAGCAGTTCCTGCTGGGCGCGCTGGTCGATCTGGAGAATCTGCGCGGCAACACGCCGGAAGGCGTTCACGCCGCCTGCTCCGGCGCGGTCTGGCAGGCGGCTATCTTCGGCTTCGCGGGGTTGCGCGTCACCGAGGAAGGCTATACGACCAATCCATCCTGGCCCGACAGTTGGACGCGCATAGCCTTCAACTTCCAGCACAAGGGACAGTTGATCGCGGTCGATCTACATAAATAGGGTGCCATCAATGCGCCAGGATGCAATGAACAAGCTCAATCAGACGTTTGGCGATCTGGATGAGGATGGGAAGCCTGATGACGACGGTACGAGCGGTGGCGTGCCGGCGAAAAAGTAGGTTGCTGTAGTAGCCGTAGTTCTGCTAAAAATGAAAGTGCCTCGACTGGCTTTATAGGCTGATCGAGGCATTTCTTCTGGTGTCGTTAGTAGCGCATACGGGATTCGAACCCGTGATCTCCGCCTTGAGAGGGCGATGTCCTAGGCCGCTAGACGAATGCGCCTTGGGGACGGGCCGCCTGCTACTTCAGCAGCAGCAGGGTGGACTCATCACGGGCTCTATAATAACGTGACTTGCCGCTTTTGTCAATAGGGTGTGGCGGAGATTTTTCGTCCCCACCACATTACTAACGAGGAAATCAACCATCCTCAATAAACAAAAACAGCGATTTTGAGCTCAGAAGGGACGAAGAAGGACAGCAACAAACAAACCAATTCACGTCTGGTCTTCGAAATGCAAAAGTGATGCCATATCAATGTTGTATAACGCTATGTGCAGCAGCGAAAAGGTGTTAAACCTAACCTTGACAGGCTTGCAAGCCTTTTACTTTGTATCATTCGGCGGGGAAGTACGTGAAAGCCCGGAGGAATGATCTCATCCCAGTTGATCACCGCATCCTTTGGGGCCCATATACCTCGAATACCGGACCAGGGATGGCGAACGATCTCGACTTCCCAGCCCATCTGTTCTTTAGATCCACTCTCGTCCTTTGCCTGTATACGCCTGATCTACCCAGACCTTCTTCATCCGGGGGAACACTCCTTTGATTGGCGAGAGGAGCAGCGGCACGCCTTCTCGATCCTGGATATTGGCTTCATGAACCACGACGCCCAGCACCAGCCCAGTGGTATCAACCAGAAGATGCCTTTTGCACCCATTGACCTTTTTTCCTCCGTCAAAACCATGTGGCCCGCCTCGTTCCGTGGTTTTCGACCTTCTGACTCTCGATGATCCCAGCGCTTGGAGTGGCTTGGCGCCCAGTCTGAACGCGACAGCGTTCGCGTAAGACAGTCAAGATCCGTTCCCATACCCCCTCATTCCGCAAGAGTGCAAAGTAGCCGTACACCGTTGAGCGCGGCGGATAGTCGCGCGGCAACATGCGCCAGGTGCAACCAGCTCTCAGTAGATAAAAGATCCGCACTCTGCACAGCACGCATATCGACCTCACGTGGTCGCCCACCAGGCTTGCCAGAAGGGATGAGTGGTTCCAGAAGAGCCCACTCCGCCTCGGTCAGATCAGAAGGATAGATTTCCATTGGCCTCCCCACCTTTCTTGTACACATTTAAGCCCTTTCCACCCTTTTTCTCCTTTATTCTATCACATTATTCTCTTTTCCCTGCGCAAAGCCTTCAATTGTCTCCCCAAGCCTTTTCGGTCACCCTCTCAAGCCATTAGGCATCTCTGTTTCTCCACGAACGTGTGGGCGCATCATGGCAGAAAATCGTCGGCTCTACGGAATCAAGCCGAAACCGGAAGAGCCTCACAAACCAAAGCCCCACCCGTTCAAGGCCACAGCTCGCCATGAACGATGGTGCGTAGATATCCGCTATATCGAAAAACATCGCATTCCTGAGATCAAGGGTTCGTTTTATGTCATCACCGTCATGGATGCCTTCTCGCGAGCCATTCAAACAATTGTTGGCTATCTGTGAGGTATTGGAGATCCAGAAGGAATATATTCATCCACGTCAAAGCTGGGAAAATCTCGTAGAAACCCATTTTAACGTGATGAGGCGTATGAGTCAGGTGCATTTCGATCAGGTAACCAGTTGGCAGGGAGCAAAGATAGCCGACGTGCGATTTGTGACCGATTACAATGCCCAGCCGCACTGGGCACATCGCAAGCGCGATGACAACCGCCTCAGTCCTGCTGAAGTGCTCGGTGTCACACCGCAGAGAAACGCCAGTCTGTTCATGCTCGTCTCTCCTTCTCTCGGAACGCTCAGCTGGAGACGCGCATGCAAGCAACTATGAGACCATCTCCCGTTTCTCTTCAGACCCGGGTGAGTTTTTCCGGATTGGCCATGATGCGGATCGCCTGAATCTGCCCTTGCTCGACTTCAATGCTCAGCACGAGGAGCGCTTGAGCGCCCACGCGGATGATCAGCGCGGGCTCGCCGTTGACCTCAGCCATCTCCGCCTGCGAGCCCGCCGGCGGCACAAAGCGTTGGCGAGCCCCCACGCTAAAGCGTGCCACCGCTTCACGCCCAGTCAGCGGGCGCGTGGCCGCTCCTTTGACCCTCCCGCCCCCATCGGCCCATAGCGTCACATTTTCGGAGAGCAGGTTCATCAAGGGAGTCATCTCACCGGTCTCGATGGCCTGGAAGTACCCGCTGAGCAATTGCCGATGGGTTTCAGCAGAGGCGCCAAAGCGTGGCCGATGCGCGCGCAGATGGAGCTTCGCCCGGCTGAAGGAGCGGCGACAAGCCGCTTCACTCTTGTCAAGCATCGTGGCGATCTCGGCGAAGTCGTAATCGAAGACTTCGTGCAGCAGGAAGACGGCTCGCTCGAAGGGTTGGAGCTCCTCCAACAGGGCCAGGAACGCCAGCGAGATCGACTCTTCCCTCTCGACTCGCTCTGCTGGATCTTCCGTGGCCGCAGTCGTGGTGGTGAGGATCGGCTCGGGTAACCAGGGACCCACGTACACCTCCCGCTTTCTGCGCGCGAGTTGGAGCTGATCCATGCATAAGCGCGTGAGAATGGTGGTCAGAAATGCCTTGAGCGAGCGAATGGTTTCCGGCGGCGTGGCCTGAGAGCGCAGGTAGGTCTCCTGCACCAGATCCTCGGCATCCATCGCGCTGCCGAGCATGCGGTAGGCGATGGAGAAGAGGTAGGGCCGGTAGGTTTCAAAGGATTCCACGAATGCTTCCTGCCTTTCGTCAACGCATACAAACAGACGGTGTTCCCCTGTGTCGTCTATTGGATACTCGTCTCTCGCGGGGAAGGAGAGTACCCAATACGTATGGAAACTATTCTAGCGTTTTGAACCCGCTGAGCGCAAGCCCGCCAATCTCATCATGAGCAGCTCTCTGTTCCTCCTTCAGGAGAGGTGAGGCACTGGCCTCGATCCGTGCTCTTCCTCGACTCGCGACAGACGCTGCGCCCGCTCATAGCGTCCCTTCCCCAGCCACGCAAATGCGCCTGGAAAGCGCCGCTGCACCAGCGTGGCTCTCACGACAAAGTTCACCGCCGCCGCACGAACGAGTGAGCCCACCCAGCCGGTGATGTAGGGTGGCCTGGGCCGATCGTCAGCAGAAAGCGGGAAGAAGATCGCATAGTGTCGCCCCAGAGCAATGGCCTGAGCCAGGTAGGCGAAGCTGAGGGGTTTGGGCGTCTTGCCGGAGAGCATGGCGCTCACACAATCAGCACCATGAGCGCCCATGATCCCTGCCGTGAAGGCGCTCATGCGCACGTGCGCGACTCCCGGATTCTCGACGGGTGAGGCCGCGTCACCAATCGCGTAGATCTCTTGGTGGGAGACCGAACGCAGAAAGGGATCGACGAGCATCTGGTCGCGCTCATTGACCGCTAGGCCGGCTTCCCGAGGCAGCGGCTGGACCACAAAGCCGGCTGTCCAGATGCACAGGGAGCATTCGAGTTCGCGCCCCTGATCGAGGACGACGCTGTGGCTGCGCACGGCTCTCACCTGGCTCTGCTCGACGATCTCGATACCCAGGCTCACCAGTCTGCGCCGGATCGCCTCGGCCACGCTCGTGTCCCAAGAGAGCGCGAGCGGTCCCCGCGTCACCAGGCTGACCTTGATCTGAGGATAGACGCTGGCCACCTGAGCGGCGGTTTCGATGCCGGTGGCTCCTCCGCCACAGACCACCACCTGGCCGGATCTTTCCGCGATGGCAGGGAGCGTTTCGCGCAGGGCTGCTGCTGAGAACGGACCCGAGGCCGAGAGGCTGTAGGCGTAGTCTGCCACCCCGGGCACGCTGTAGCGATCGGTCAGACTCCCCAGCGCATAGACCAGGTAGTCGTATGTCAGTTCCTGCTGTTGCTCTTGCTCGACCTGGACCATGACGCGGTGCTGACTGGGATCCAGACTGATGACCCGCGCCTGAATAAACTGGACCGGCGTTTTGCGCAGGATCTCTCGAAACGTGTGCCGAAAGTCGCGCTGCTTGGTGGCAAACTCATGGAGCCTGGGGCGTACGATGAAGGTGTCCGATGCGTCGACCAGGGTGATCTGGACCGAGGAGCGTTCCACTTTGCCGGCTAAGCGCAGGGTAAAGAGCAAGCCCGCAACCCCCGCGCCAAGAACGAGAATGCGTGTGGACGGTTGTGTCATGACCGTCCTCCTTTCTATGACTGAACATGTGCTCGGAAGAGTAGTGTGATGTCCACCATCTGTGATCATCACTCATAAAGAGGGTTGAACTCTCCTTTTTGGGACAAGTGCCAGTATGGGTTTGTATCTGCCAGAGAGAGTGCGCGTCCATCCCAGAGAGAGGAGCGTATGAACGATCATCGCGCGCGTTTCGAAACCAACCGTTTCTTGCGACAAACTGCTCAGGTTCGAGAGACCTGGGCGCATCAGAAGGGCAAGCGCAGCATGAATAGCTGAGCTATCCCAAAACTCATGTCAAAATCAAAATCTCATTTTCCTTCATGTGAAATGAGTAAGTGAGATAAAAGGTAGAGCTTATTTGAGGCTATCGGTCATCCTCACTGCCAGGATTTGTAAACCATCCGTGGCGAGGTTTCATGCAGCAAAATACTACAGCACCCCCCACAAACATATACAAGAACCAATCAACACCGACAAACAACAAAACGGCCTCTAGAGCGCAGGGAAGGACCGAGAAGGACGACCACAAACGACCCCTTCCGCATCCCGTATGCGCTACTCATTCAGTTTGAAGAGGTCCATCTGCTTGTTTCAGGCGCGCAGCAAACGGGCACACCACGTAATCAGCCGGGGCAGGAGCGCCACGCCCAGCACAGCAATCCAAAGAGCGGTCGCCGTCG
>WNGD01002704.1_pt1 | contig 26304 bp, 23 predicted proteins | sample 5400671 | NCBI WGS metagenome assembly WNGD01 (sample SAMN13153369, study PRJNA577476) | soil metagenome | isolation source: 40 cm soil or saprolite under grassland replicate 2 | place: USA:California | collected 2016-06-15
AGGCTTCGGACGAGATCGCGATCGGCCACAATCTGCAGGCCGTGCTGAAGGATCTGGAGAAGCGCATGCGCGCCGCGGCGGGCGACCTCGATTTCGAGGAGGCGGCGCGGCTGCGCGACGAGATCCGGCGGCTCGAGGCGACGCAGCTCGCGGTGGCCGACGATCCGCTGGCGCGCCAGCAGGCGATCGAGGACCGCGCCGGCGCCTATGCGGGCACGCGCAAATACGGCCGCGCCGCCAATTTGCCGATGCGCGCCTTGAACCCCTCTCCCCGTTCACGGGGAGAGGGTGGCGCAGCGCGCAGCGGTGCGCCGGGTGAGGGGCAAAATCCCTCCCCGTCAGGGGAGGGTGCCGCGCGCAGCGCGGCGGGTGGGGCGCGTCATCCTGAGGCGGCCGCCGGAGGCGGCCCTCGAAGGGCCCGCAAACCCAATCTCGACGAAATGGGCCCCGGCCCCGCCAAGGAATCCGTGCCCTACCGCCCCGGCGGCGGCGCGGGCGGCGCCCGCCCCCGCTCCACCGCCGGCAAGGGCGGCACCCGCGCCTGGCGGGGCCGGAGGCGCCCTAGCTGAAAGGGCTATCTTGAACATTTTGCATGTCGGACGGGCGTTGAATTCGCCACTATCGATGCAAAGAGTTTCTAGGCGTCCGCCCTGAGTCATTGATCTACCGGAGGAATTTGTCTGTCTACACAGCAACAGGCATAACTGCTCCATTGCCTTACAAATCTCACAAAAAAGGGAGACAACCTACAATAGCTTTGCTATAAAGAATTCAGGTACAACCGCTCTGTTCGATGTCTGAGGCAGATCAGTTCTACTTTGTCTGGGTTCGCGGCCTATCCGGACCAGAGCCCCAGAAATGGGCTGAATTAGATTTCGGGGTTGGTGATTGGAAAAAACGATACGTGCTGGTCTCCTACCCCCTCAACGAAGCTGAATCGTCCCTTTCACTCGACCAGCTTTGCCGCTTGTATCCCTCTCCGACTAAGTATGAGTTGCATTAGGCGTGAGCATGACTGAATCAAGAACCCCGAAGGTTTCTGGAACGGACTCATCTCAATCGAAACCTGACTTCAGCGCGTTGCTACAGAACCCTATCGTTCCATTACCTTTGCCCGCCGATTTCAATGTCGCTGATGAGGCGGAGCATCTTAATGAACTTTTGGATCGCGCCCCTCGTTTTCAGCTTTATCGGTTCCTGGAATTCATTCATGCCGGCGGTTCGGGCATGGTGTTTCGGGTTGTGGAGATAAACACTGGTTCCGAATGGGCCGCCAAAATCGCAAGAAAGAAGGCTTTCCAACAAACCCAACGGGGCCATGGCGCCCAGGGCGCCACGACCTCACAAAGCCCATTTTCTGATACGGAAATAGCCGCCCTTGCACAGGTCTCTCATCCAAATCTAGTCAGCCTGAAGGACAGAATTGTCGATATCAGCGGAACAATTATCGCGTTAATTACAACGTATGTACATAGACCTCGCCAGCTTGATGAGTATCTTCATTATGTTTTGTCCCAAGAGCCCACCGCGCCTGGAATTTCAGCATTTTCGCCAGAGCGTTTGGATCGTGCATGCACTTTCTTGCTTGACAGATGTAAAGAAATCGCATCCGCACTTTCCCACATGCATGAGAAGGCGCTGTTCCATTGTGATGTGAAGCCGGCCAACATTGTCATTGAGTCAGCAAAGTCGCCGTATAAAGCAGTACTTACAGACTTAGGATCAACGATTCATTATGCGAGTGGGGCAAAGACAAATCCTCAGCAACTCCGAGTACGTTTCACGTGGACTTACGCCCATCCAGAGCTTCGTGATCTGGGAAAGGAAGTTAGAAGTATATCAGGCGGGGGATTGAAAGTTTCAGTTAACGTGGACCCCAAAAAGAGTCTCGACCGATTCGATCTGTTTGCTTTTGGTAGGACCATCCAAGAGGCACTTGCAATCCTGGTGACCGAATTTGGCGAGCGTTGTTACGCCTCCTACGGCTTCAGGTTTTTACATCTCATTGCTTGTTTGTTACTAGATGGATCCAATGCGCCTATCCGCGCTCACGAAAGGATACCAAAACGAGATGGCCGATTTTTTGTATCTGATGTAGCGCTCGATTACCCTGTGGAGCTCTTTGAGAGACATCGAATTTTGCATTCCGGTGAATTATTGGACCGCCTCAATCGCTTCGGACGAGATTATTCCTGGAACCGACAAATTCCCGAATTAGATGACTGGCAGCCCGAATATGTCAATACGGGTTGTGGGCGACCAGCGCCGTATACAGAGCGCGTTGCCGCTATACTTGATCATCCTTCCGTCAGACGATTACGAGCTGAACTCCAACTTGGCTGGGTTAGAGATATTTATCCCGGCGCTACACACACTAGGTGGACTCATACGCTTGGTGTCTTTGCTAACGTAATCGACTATTACAATGCACTTATTGCTGATCCCGAACTTCCCACGGTGCGTATTTTGCTGGAAGAGGCTGACGTGGAGACAGGGTTGGTAGCTGCAATGCTACACGATATTGGTCAGACTGCATTCGCACACGATCTGGAAGCGGTTAACAAAGAGCTATTTGATCACGAAAGGATCATCCCTAGGCTGCTATTCGATAGGCAATTTGGCCCCATTACGTTGGCGTCAACGATTGAAAATAAATGGCCAACAGTTGACCTCAAAAGAGTCCTTGCGATATTGGGGATAAGGGAAATCCAGCTAACTTCCGGTACCGACAATATCGGTGAGGTATGCGGCGTATTGGGGATCCCTCAGAAACCGGGAAAGAACATTAAAGTAGCCCTGCCTCCGGAGTTTCCGGTGGACGGCCTCGCCAAAGATATGATTAATGGGCCGATCGACGCAGATAAACTAGATTATTTGGTCAGGGATAGTCTCGCCTGCGGTGTTCACTATGGACTGGGCATCGACCGCGCTCGCTTCCTTCGATCGCTAACTGTGCATGTCAAGCCGGCCTCGGCCGGGCAGAGTTCACGCCTCGCGCTGGCATATCGAGCGAAAGGGGCTGCCGCGATCGAATCGTTGTTACTGGCTCGCTACCAGCTTTATGGTTCTGTTTATTGGCATCATACGTTTCGCTGCATTCAGGCAATGCTTGTGCACGCCGCGGCGAGCACATTAAAATTTGAGGAGCGCTCTAGAGTCGAGGGTGAAAAATCAAAGGGCGAAGGCCAAAAGACTAGGATCGAGCCGGAGGTAATTAAGGAGCGCTACTATCAGACCGTTGTATGCCGGCGCCCCCGATTGCTGGGTAAAGGCGGTACACCGCCGCCACAAGTCAGCTCAGAGCCCGCACTCGAATTCATTTGGAGTGTCGCCGATCAACGCAATCGGCGGCTTATTGAACGAATTGCATCTCGGCAACTATATAAGCGCGCCTTTGAAACCCGCCCACGCGAACATGCCCGACCCAAGGATTACTCCGCTCTTCAGCAAGAGTTTGCCCCGGGTAGACGGGAAGCAATCGCTAAATCAATTGAAACCTTATTTCTAAGGTCTATTGAACGGAAGATAGCCGAAAGATACGGCCCCACCGAGTCAATCTCAGAAGCCAAAGCACGCGAAATCGCCGCTCAGTTACAAACGAGCGAAATTCCCTTAATCGTAATAGATTATCCGATACTTGGGGTGCCCGATGAAGCTAATATTCCGGCCGAAATAGGCGACGCTTTCCGAAAATATATATCCGGTCCCGAGGAAGGGCCAATCCGAGGACGCGCTGTATTTGACAATGTACGACATCTCCAAATTGACATTGCTACGGTACGGGTTTTTGCCGAGCCGACTCTTCACCAATTGATCATACGCTACCTTAATCCCGATGATGTTCGCGCATGCGTCTTTGACGCGATGCCATTCTTGCGGAGGGATACTTAACGCGGCCGCGTTTAGGCCGTCATCGGTATCACTGTGGTTCGGCCTCGCGTAGGCCATCGCTTCGGAGACTCACCATGCCCCAGCGCCCACCCCGCACAATCCGCTACCTCAACCCCTCCAACGTGGTCGAGGTGAGCGGCTCCCGGCTGGTGTTCATCGCCGGGCAGACCGCGCTCGATCGGGACGGCAACCTCGTCGGCGGAAACAATGTCGAGGCGCAGGCCGACCAGGTTTTTCGCAATCTCGGCTATGCGCTGGCGGCGGCCGGCTGCACGCCGCGCGATCTCGTGAAGCTGACCGTGTTCGTGCGCGACATGGCCGGGCTGCCGCGCTACCGCAAGGCGCGCGACCGATTCCTCGGCGCGAAAAATCCGCCGGCGGCGCCGGCGATCACGCTGGTCGAAGTGTCGAAACTGTTCCGGGACGATTTGCTGATCGAGATCGAGGCGGTAGCGGCGTCCTGAAGCGGTCGTCCCGGAAGCCGCAAGGCGGCTATCCGGGACCCATGATCACCGATCGCGCAAACTCGCGCGGCCTGTGGTCATGGGTCCCCGCTTTCGCGGGGACGACCAGCGGATGAGTGGCGCGGCTCCGTTCGCCCCCTCACCTCACTCCGCCGGGGCGACGGCGGCGTCGGGCTGGTTGCTGCGTTGGAGCGCAGCGGCGACGAACCCGGAGGCCTTCATCTCCTCGACGAATTTTTTCAGATAGGCCGCGGCCGCCTCGCGCCCCCGCGGCGTGCCCATCGCCTGGCGGATCTCCATGAAGCGGCCGTCCATCACCCGCACGTCCGGATGGTTTTGCGCATAGGCGGCGATCGGCTGCTTCACCCCGGCGGCGGCCTCGAGCTTTTGCTCGACGAACAGAGCGACGCCGTTCTCGCCGCGCACCAGCTGCGCGGCTTTCAGCGTGCGCGTGAGATACAGGTCGTAGGCCGAGTTCTTGTTGACGCCGATGCGCACGCCGGCGCGGTCGACGTCGGCGACGGTTTTCAGCACGGAATTTTTCGGCACCAGATAGACGCCCTCGATGATCACGTAGGGCGCCGTGAAAAAAATCTCGGCGGCGCGCACCGGCTCGATTGCCAAAAACGCCACGTCCCAGGCGCCGGCCTGCAGCGCCTCGAACACTTTTCCGGCGGCCGGAAACGGCACCAGCTCCAGCGCGAGCCCGGTGCGCCGCGCGAGCTCGCGCGCGAGATCGACCGTGACGCCGCGCGGCGCCTCCGGCGTTCCCTGCGCCAGCACCGGGTTGCCGAGATTGATCGCGGCCCGCAGCTTGCCACTGGGCGCCAGCTGTTTCACCACGTCGGACGGAACTTGGCTCACGATGCTGCCTTTCTGGGCCGGCTCGCCGGGAGTTTTTTGGGCCTCCGCCGCGAAGGCTCCGGCGAGCAGGAGGATCGCGGCGCCAGTTATGCGGAGCATATGTGCCTCGTGTCCCCAAGGGCTGGCAAGCGTGCGATCGGTTCGCTGCTGAATGATTACGCGCGCTTCACCCTCCCCTGGAGGGGGAGGGTCGGCAGCGAGCATATTGCGAGCTGTCGGGGTGGGGTGAGTCAGATTCACCCCCACCCGGCTCGCGTCTTAACGACGCTCGCCGACCTCCCCCCTCCAGGGGGAGGTGGGAGAATGCGGCACAGTCAATGGGAACGGAGCGAACGAGACTCCGTTATTCCCCCAGCACCGCCACCACGGTGTAATTCTCCGGCTCGACCAGCAGCACCTTGTCGCCGACCGTGTTGTAGCGGTAGCCCTTCATCTCCGGCATCTGCGCGATGACCGCGTCGGGCAGCGCGCGCAAATCGGCCGAGGTCGGCAGCTGCATGCTGGGCTTGGCGTAGGCCTCGGGCGGGACGGTGCCCTGGGGCGGCGCGGTCCTGGCGTCCTTCACGCTCGCCACGATCGCGCGCCGCTGCGCGTCGGAGAGATTCTTGAACGTGAAGGCGAGGGTCGGCAGGTGATCCTCCGCGTCGTGCTTGGCGGAGAATTTGGCCGGCACCGTCGCGGCGTCCTTGTCCGCGCCGGGCGCGGCGAGCGCGCCGTTGACGAACGCGGGCCCGCTCTGCGGCACCTGCGCGGACGGCGCGGAGGGGGCGGACGGATTCGCCTCGGCCGGGGCTTTCTGCGCCGCAGCAACGCCCATGCCGCCGGCGATGAGCAGCGCGGCGGCGGCGGCGGTGCGCAAGCAATCGTGGCTTAAATCATGATTTCGCATGGCGGGCCTCGCTATGGTTCTCGGTAGGGAGAACGCTTTGCGCACCCCGCGCGTTGCACCGACGCCGGACTTTCTCCCAGGTGTCATCGCCCGCGCATGCGGGCGACCCAGTATCCACCGCGTAGAGAGAATCCTCAGCGAGAGCCGACCGCTCGGAGGCTACTGGGTCGCCCGGCCAAGCCGGGCGATGACACGGCAAGCGTAAATCGCGCGCCGGTCAGCGTGCGCTAATGCCGCCGCGCCTGCACCAGGTAGCCGCGGATCGTGGTTTCGCCGAGTTCCTTGCAGGCCTCGAGCCGGTGCAAACCCTCGACCAGGACGAAGCGCTTGCCGTCCGGCCGCACCAGGATCGGGGTCTGCTGCCCGGTTTCCAGCATGCTCTCGGCAATTTTTCGCACGCGCGCGGGATCGAGCGTCGCGCGGCGCTTCACCGGCACGTAGATGTCCGCGATGGGAAAAATCTCGGTCTTCAGCATGCTCCGCTCGTGTCCACACCGCGATTGTAGCCCGGATGGAGCGAGGCGAAATCCGGGATCCCGGATTGGGCACCGTACGCGAAAAACCGCTGTCGGGGCCACGCCGAGCGTGTAACTTGCAAGGCGCGGCGAATCCAATTCGAGAGCAAGTCGATGGCGGACCCTGCAGCGCAGCTGAGGCTGAACGTGGAGACCCACCGCATCGGCGCGGGCCGCCCGGTCGTGGCGCTGCACGGTTTCCTTGCCACCTTGGAATCGTGGCGGCGGCTGATGCCGCTCTTGCCCGATCGCGCGCTCTGGCTGTTCGACCTCAAGGGCCACGGCGCCTCGCCCTGCCCCGCGGACGGCAAATACACGGTGCGGGATCAGGCCGACCTCGTGCTGGCGCGCATCCTCGAGGAGGACCTGCGCGAGCTGACGCTGGTCGGTCATTCCTTCGGCGGCGGCGTGGCGCTCCTCGTCGCCATCGCGCTCGTCAAGGAAGGCAACCGCCTGGCTCGCCTGGTCCTCGTCGACAGCCTGGCGTTTCCCGACGCATTGTCGTGGTGGGCCCGGTTGTTCCGGCGGTTCTGGTGGCTCGCCTACGGGCCGGTCCCGCTGTTCGCCGTTTGGCGGGCGGCGGCGGTCTGCGCGGTTCGAATGGGGATGCGGCTTCTCTGCAAGCATCCCGAAACCATCACCGAGACCGCCATCCAGGCCTACGCCGGCAACCTGCGGCCGCCGCAGCGCGCGAGCGCGCTGATCCAGACCGGCAGGAATCTGATCGAGCCGCTTTACACCGAGATTGCGGACAATCTGTCGATCATCAATGTACCGACGCTGATCGTCTGGGGCCGCGACGACCCGCTGGTGCCGCTGGAGCCCACGAGCGGCAAGCTTCTTCGGGGCATCAGAGGATCGAAGCTGTACATACCGGACGAACGCTGCGGCCATATCGCGCACGAGGAGCTGCCGCATCCCGTGCTGGACCAGATTGCTGCATTCATCCGATAGAGAGCCGCGGGTCCTGAGCTCCGCGGCCGAAAATTCGGAGGGCGCCGCGGCACCGGCCAAATGTTGCCGGCCCGCGCCTACAGCAGGAAGGCCTTCGCTACCTGCATCAGCGACGACGCCAGCAATGGCGCGAATGCCGCGACTACCGCGGTGACGACCGGCAGCGGCGCGAACCCCAGCCCGTCATCGGCGGGCGGCGCCGGTTTCGGTGCCGGCTCGGCCGGCGGCGCGACGGATCGTTGCTCCGGCTCCGGCTTCGTTTCGGCGCGATAGCGGTGGACGTCGAGCATGAACGCGGCGAGTGCCGGCGCCATCGCGGCGAACAGCGCGATGGTGCCCATCGCGCCCAGCAGCAACGTGAGCGCCTCGCCCATCGGCTTCAATGCCGCTTGCTGCGATTTGGCGAGCAGCGACGCCGGCCAGTCGACCAGGATCTCGCTGGCGAACACGGAAATGACGAGAATCGCCGAGCCGAACCCGAGCACCCAATGGGCGATCTCGCGGCGCCTCAGCAAATCCTCGCGATCCGGTTTTCGACCGGGACAGCGCAGCGATGCGGTGTAGAGCGCCGTGAGCAGCGTTCCGACCGCGACCAAGGCCACCCAGGTGTTGATCCGCACCAGCACCAGGGCGCGGCTCGCGGTCTGCCAAGCCTGCTTGGCGTCCGCCGCCTCGAGGATGGATTCCACGATCAGGGGCCGGATGCGCTCGAACCCCGCGGAGTTGAATGCGAGCCAGATCGAAAGCAGCGCGAACCCGCCGAACACGGCCCACGGCCCCCATGGCGGAAGCCTGCCGCGACGACGGACCACGACCGCCGCGCCGTAGCCGAACGCCGCGATCGACACCGCGCACAGAAAGGCGCTGGCCACCACATAGCGAACGCGGCCGCCGATATCGCGAGCTCCGAACAGCGTATTCCTGTCGCGCGCGACGATTTCGTCGGTCTCCTCCGCGCCGCGGTCCTTGGATGGGGCGCCGGATGTCGCAGCGGCGCGATCGGATTTTGCCGATACGTCGGGCCGAAAGTCGAAACGCGAGGCGATCGCATCCGGGGGCGCGTGGGGCAACAGAGCGACCAGCGTATGGGGTGTGCCGGGCATGAGATAGCGCAGCGCGAGGTCGGGAGCGACCGACCCGAAGATCAGCGGACCCGCGACGCATAGGACGGCCAGTCCGTATCGCGACGCGAATGGCTTCCGCCACGCCCAGCGCCGCTCGATCTCGGCCCGATCCATCTCGACCACCGCCCGCTCGGATCGCAGATGCTAGAGGCAACAACCTTAGCGGTCCAGGGCCGGTAATGCGGCCGCGACAGCACCGGCCGCCTAGACGCCGGTGCCATGATGCAGCTTTCCCCACTGGCACATGGCCGCCGCACAACGATCTTGCCGGGAGTTGCGTCCCTGTCGGGGAACCCGATCACCCGATTCGCCATTGACCTGTATGCGATCGATGTGCGCCGCCGCGCCGCGGCGGCGCAGCATCCGACGATGGAATTCGCAATGAGCTTTCTGTCGAACGCGTTTCGCCGCAGGCCCGACGGGCTGCCGCCGTGGGCGGCGCTGGATCAGGAATCCTTGCGCATCAGCGCCGCGATGGAGCACATCCGGGACCACGGCAATCTCGACTCCTTCCCCGGCAACCAGAACGAAAAGCTGGCGCTGATGCTGACCGCGAGCCGGCAGGGGCTCGTGAAGTGGGACCGCGCCGGGGAACGTTATGAGCTGACGAGCCTCGGGCGCGAGCGCCTGGGAATGCGCGGTGCGCTGCAGAAATCCGGCGGCCCGATGAATCTGCCGCCCGCGTCCGCGGCCCCGGCCCCGGCCGGACGATTTTTCGCGCTCGGATCGGGGACGATTCTGGCCGGCATCGCCGGCGTCGCCATCGGCGCGGCCGCGGTCGCATGGCTGCCGGGGAGTTCCAAACTTCCGCCGCGCGACCGGGCGGCGGTTGCGGCATCCAAGCCGTCCGACGCGTCCGACGTCGGCACCGCGCCGCGCCGCGACGAAGCTTCGGCCGCGCGCAATCCGGGCATTCCGTGCCTTGCCGAAAAATGCCTGGAGACCGGCGGCAGCGCCGAGCGACCGGCGCAGCAAGCCGCCAATCCGGAGCAGGCTCGGAATGCGCCGCCGCCGGCACCCGCGCCGGCGAGCGCCAAACCCGAGCCGAGCGAGGTGCAGGCCCAGCAGCCGGCGGGCGTGCATCCCGGCCAAGCCGGCGCGGCCGAGGGCGCGCTTCTGGCGCAGCAGCTTGCGCCCGCCGCCGCCGAGCCCGCGCCGCCCGCGCCGCGGCCGCCGCGCCGGGCCGCCGAACGGGCACGGACGCACGAGGCTGCGCCAGCGAGCAACCCGGAGCAACCCGGCTATGCCCAGTCCACGGGCGAGCCGCCGGCGCGCGCGGCCGACAAGTCGAGCCGCAACCGCCACGCCGCCACCGAGTCGCGGCAAAGCTGGAGCGAGAGCAAGCGTAAATCCTCGAAGAGCCGTCGCGAGTACATCGAGGAGGAAGCCGGCGAGCCCGAGCAGGGCGCCATCGTCCGCCGCTATCCGGAGCACGACGACGGCCCGCCCTCCTTCGCGACGCGACGCTACCGCGGCGAGCAGGCCGGGCGCCGGGGCGCGGACGAGGACAACCGCCCGGGCTACGGCTATCGCGAGCCCCAAAACTTGGGCTACCGCGAGGGCTCGCCCCGGTTCGGCCTGTTCGATTGGCTGTTCCGCTGAGAGGCAATATTCGAAATCGTAGCCCGGATGGAGCGCCGCGAGGCGGCGTGCAATCCGGGTCCCGGATTACGCTTCGCTCCATCCGGGCTACGGAGCATCAAACAATCACTTCCGCAGCAGCGATCCTGCGGTCCCGGTCACCGCGCCCACGGCTCCGCCCCCGGCGGACACGGCACCGGCGCCGGACGATTCGAGCGACGGCGCCCCGGACGCGGTGGACGAGGCGGCAGAAACCGGATCCGAGGTGACGAACAGATGAAACGGCGTGTTGTTGGTCAACAGCCCGACCGGCGAGGACGGCGCCGGCATGGACATCGTCGCGGGCGTCAGCCTCGAGACGTCCGGGACCGCTGCGGTCAAGGGCACCGCGAGCGGCGCATTCGGCAGCAGTTTGGCGGGCTCCAGCAGATCCGCGATGGACGGCAGGGTGAAGCCTGATGGCGGTGCCGCCGGCGTGCCGCGACCCCAATCCGCCGGCGCATAGGCGGGCGACGCATACGAATAGGTCGCGTAGTAATTCCGGTTGAAATATTCCTCGTAGCGCGCGAAGCCGCCCGGCGGCGCGGACGACGATTCCGCCGGAGCGGTCACTGTGTCGAGCTTGCGCGCCGGCGCCGGCGCCTCGATCGGCTTCGATGGGGCGGGCTCGGACACGCGGGCGTTCGCCTCGCCGTCGTGCGACGCGCGATTCCAAGCCAACGCGACGACGGCGGCGAGCGCGCCGCCGAGCGCGAGCCCCGCCCACAGACGCCGGTTTCGAAACGCTGCCCTCGCTGTCCGCATGGACCCCCGCCGGCTGTTTGCCGCCGCCAGTATCGGGGTCCCCCGAGTAAGGTCAAGTGACGGCCCGCAGCCCGGATGGAGCCCCCGCGGAGCGGGCGTGCAATCCGGGTCCCGGATTTCGCTCCGCTCCATCCGGGCTACGACTACGGTCGGACCAGGAATTTGCTCACCGTGTCCAAAAATGCGCCGAGCTGATCGTGGTGCACCCAGTGCCCCGCCTTTTCGAACAGCACCACCTGCGCGTTCTGGAAATGCGCGGCGCGGCCGTCCTCGGCCGGATTGGAAGCCCAGCTCTCCTTGCCGTAGACCAAGAGCGTCGGGCAGGCGATCCGCGCCCACAGCTCCTCGAGCTCGGCCTGGGTGAGGTCGTAGGGCGGCCAGACCCGGACGTAATTGTCGAACTTCCAGCTGTAGGTCCCGTCCTCGTTCTGATTGACGCCGTGCTGGGTCAGATGCCGCGCCTGCTCCGGCGAGAGATGGCGGTTGGCCTCCTGCATGCGCTTGAACGCCTCCTCGATCGAGGCGTAGCGCCGCGGCAGCCGGCCGGCGAGCTCGCGCTGCAGCGCGACCCAGCGCGTCATGCGGTCGGCGATCGGCTTGACCCCGCGCTCCGCCATCACCTTCGGCGAGGGGCCGAGGCCCTCGATGGCGACGAGCTTGCGCACGTTGTCGGGAAAGATGCCGGCATAGCGCAGCGCGATGTTGCCGCCGAGCGAATGCGCCACGATGGTCGCGGGCGCGAGCTGCTGCTGATGGACGAGCTGGGCGAGGTCGTAGATGTAGCCCGGCATGTTGTAATAGCCGTCGGTCGACCATTGGCTGTCGCCGTGGCCGCGCAGATCGGGCGCGATGATGTGCCACTCGTGCCGGAGCCGCGACGCCACCCAGTCCCAGTTGCGGCAATGATCGCGGCCGCCGTGCAGCAGGATGAGCGGCGGCGCGCCCGGATTGCCCCAGTCGACGTAATGCAGGCGCAGGCGCTGCGAGAAGTACACCCGCGAGGTCGGGCCGGAGGCTTCGTAGTCGAGCATGGAGGAAAATCCGGATCCGGAATGCGCGGGTGGACTAGATCACCCCCTGCGCGATCTGCATATCCTCGGCATTTGCCGCGCTGCGCCGGCGCATGGTCGAGGACATGAGCGCGCGCCGGCTCTCTACGAGTTACGCCGCGGGCAAACCCATGCACCGTGCGATCAGATGCTTTTGAATTTCCACGGTGCCTCCGGCGTAGAGCGCCAACGGCGCCTCACGGTAGTAACGCTCCATATCCTCAGGTTGGAAATAGGCCCGCCCCCCCAACACTCGCATGCCGCAAGCCACGACATGCTGCAGTTGCTCGGCACAATAATACTTCGCCATGCAGACCTGTTCGGTGGCATCCGCCCCGCTCTCCAGCAGCTCCGCGGCATGGGCGACCATCAGGCTCATGGCACGCACCAGGGTGCGCATTTCCACCAGTTTGTGCTGGATGCTCTGAAAGGCGGCGATCGGCTTGCCAAATTGCTGCCGTGCCTTGGCAAATTCCACGGCACGATCCGCCGCGGCTCGCGCAAGACCGACATTGGATGCCGCGACGACGAAACGCTCCAAGGTGCCAAGAACGCGCAATCCGGACCAGGCGGCATCCATTCGCTCCAATCCGCCCAGCACCATATCCTCCGGGAGAAACACATCCTGTATCACGACCCGACACGAGGCATGCAGGTTCGCGGCCATCTTCTGCAGTGGTTCTATGGTCAATCCCTCGGTGTTTTGTTTGACCATGAAAACGCTGACCTGCCGCCCTTCCATCCCGACGGCTTCGTTGCGGGCGACGACGAAGATGTAGTCGGCCACTGCGGCACCGGTCGTGAAGATCTTCTCGCCGTTGAGCCGGAACCCCCCTGGGACTCTGGTCGCGACGGTCTTTATGGAAGTGGCGTCCGAACCCGCTTCGGGCTCGGTCAACGCGAACGCGACCTGGCATTTGCCGGCCTTGATGTCGGGCAAGAATCGCGCCTTCTGTGCCGAATTTCCAAGCAGAGCCAGGCAGGTACCGCCGAATACGGCGTTGACCACATAGATCGACGCGACGGCGCCGGAATAGCTGGCCAAAGTCTCCGTTATCGCCGCCAGTCGGCCGAAATCCCCGCCGCTATTGCGACCAGAGTCGAGGAAACCGATCTCCATCAACCCGTGCGCCGCGATTTCCATCATGACGAGATCAATCGCCTCGCGTTCGGAGTTCGGCCGATCCAACACCTTAAGCTCGGCCAGTCGGCGGTTGACCGCTGCCGCATCCGCGACGGCCCGCGCGGATGGGGCCAGCCCCTGATCTGCCTGCATCTTTGCGTTTCCTTGCAAGAATGACGGGACGGTGTTCGCGGGACTCAGGTTATACACACTTAGTTGCCGATTGGCCCGCGTCGCGACGGCTTCCTCAACCGAGGTCAGCAAGAAAATCCTTCTTGCGGAGCGACAAAACCGCGAAATAGAGCACGCTCCAAGCCAAAAACAGCCGGAAGCAGAGCGAGTACCTGATCCAGCGGCCAAAGATGAATTCGTAGTTCGACTTGCGCGTCCAGATTTTCTTGATGCGGCCGTCCCGGATCAGGTAGCGGACCTCGCCGTCGGCCGCCGCCATTCCGGGTATCCGCCGCGATCGGATCGTTCCCGTCCAGCGGGCCGACAGGTGGACAAGCGACGGGTCGCGGGCATCGCAACGCGCCCGGCACTGCGTCATGCGCAAATCGGCGACGCGTCCGCAGTTGCGGATCAGATGGATCCACTTGTACCAGGCGTCGATCCCGCAATAGTCCGTCGAATCCATGCGGATCTCGACCATGGGATCGAGAATCTCCCGCGCTGCCAGCCGCGGCGCTTCGCCGTTGACGACCCGAACCAGCGCCAGAACCAGGTCGGTCGGCGACCTGCTCTCGATCACGCGGCGCGCTCCGCCGGCCTCCGGTCGGCGGCGGCGCACACGACGCTCCGCGGCGCGGATTGCTTCCGCCACACGAAGTGCTCGTTGATGAACAGGCGGATGCGGCTGATCAGCCCGACAAATGGCAGGATCGGCGCCAGCGCCAGTAGGATATAGACCTCGCTGGCCTGATTGAAGCGATAGCGCGCGAAGGTGGCGAAGATGCGCTCGTGGTGGGACTCGTCGTTGAGCCAGAATTGGCAGCCGTTCCACGGCGACGAGACCGCCCACCACCATTTGCGCGGCGCGGTGAACAGCAGCTTCCAGAACCGCGGACGGCAGCCGATCAGCCGGGCAAGCTGATCGTTGTAATACGGCATATCCACCAATCCCCGCAGCCGCCGCGACGTGAAGCGGAAACGATGATTCCAGAAAGCGGTGTCCGCCCGGGTGATGCGCTCGCGATCCGCGAGCGGGGGCAGCGCGCGCCGTCCTGCGAATACCATCGCGGCGTAACGCGACTGCAGCTCCGCGATCGCCGGAATCGAGCCGATGACCGGGCGAACGAACCCCACGAAGGCCACGGATGGTTCCGTCCCAAACAGATATTTGTAGCACTGCTGCGGGTCCGCCTTCATCCCGGGCTCGAAGAACGGGGCCACCAATTTGTACCCCGAGCAGGTGACCATGACGTCGGCCCGCACCGCACTGCCGTCGGTGAAATAAATCCGATCGCCCTCGCAGCGCTCGATGTCGCGCTTGGCGACGATCTTCCCGCTCTTCACCTGCGGCATCACCTCGTAGCTCTTGTTGAAAAATGACTGGTGATAGGGCGCGTGAGTTCTCCACGCCTCCTGGCCGTGGCCGTTGAAGCCAAGGGAAAACTGCAGAAATTGGTTGATGAACGGCGAGAAGCTGCGCGTGGGCGACAGCAACAGCCGCACCCGCGACGACGCCTGGTCGCCGACCTTGGGGCGCTTGCTGGGAAACGGCCACCAACGGTTGACGACCTTCGGGACGAACCACTGGCCGTTCGGAATGCACCAGTAGATGCGGGCGGCCGTCTTGCTGATCTGAAACGCGATATCGCTGGCGCTCTCCCCGCCACCCCACATCACGACCGTCTTGCCCGCGAGATCCGGAGGCGCCTCCTTCACGGCGGCGCTATGCAGGATCGGCCCCTCGAAGCGGTTGAAGGGTGCGTCGCCCGACACGTCGTTGGGATGCTGGTGCACGCCGGACGACACGATCAGGTTCTTGGCGCGGAACTTCGAACCGTTGGCGCACGTGACATGCCAAACGTCGCCGGCCTTGCGCGCGCTATCCACCCGATGATCGAGGCGTATGTGCCGTTCGAGATCGAAGCGGTCGCAGTAAGCCTTGAGATAGGCGAGGATGTGGCCGTGGGACGGAAACTCCGGATAGCTCTCCGGCATGGGGAAATCCGACATCTCGGTGACGCAACGCGACGAGGTCGTCTCCGTTGTCGTCATCACGCCGCCGTAGCGGCCGTCCTGGGTGAACGACCACACGCCGCCGATCGAATCGCGGCGTTCCAGCACCAGCGTCTTCAGTCCCTCGCCCAAACTGTACTTACACGCCATCAACCCCGACCAGCCCGCACCGAGAATGATTACATCGAAGAACGGCAGGCCTTCATTCTTGTCCATGGCGCATGTACCCACGCAACACTCCTAAAGCCCGGGGCGACACGGTCAGACTACTGGCGTCAAGCGTTACGCGTCAGGCCCCTCTAGAAATGGTTTCCCAATCCTAAGTCGCGCTCAGTATGCACAGCCCTTGTGCTACTGACAATACTTTCCGCAACTTTCCGCGTACCCCGAGAAGGCGATCACAATACTCACGGCCGGCAGCCGAAATGTGCCCGGCCGGCGGCGCGCAAGGGTGCCGCCAGCCCCGCGAAGCGAGTGAGATAGGGGCATGTCCGGCGCGGGTCATTGATTTCCTCGACAGCGAAGGCGTCGGCGTCCGCATCGGCGATGGCAAGACTTCGAGCTTGGCCTCGGTCTCGGCACGCTTGGCAGCCGGATCGCGGGCGGTCTCGATCGCCGCGCGGTCGGCGGCCTCGACGCCGCCAGCAATCGGCAGCGAGCCCTCGACAGTCGCGCAAAGCATGCTTTCGTCGTAATATGGTTCGCTGGCGTTGCACGTGGGTTTTCCCGCCGTGGAGTGCGTCGATGGAGTGCCCGATCTGCAAGGCGGACCTGCCCGGCGGCAGCAAGTTCTGCACCAAGTGTGGTGCGGACGTATCACGGGTGTGCAGTACCTGCGGGCGCCCTAATCAAGCTCATTCAAATTTCTGTTCTGACTGTGGTGCCTCCCTAACCCTGGATACGCCGGCGTCCCCGACCGCAATTGGACAACCGCCTTCATCTCCGTCAAGCCTCACCGCCGAGCACCGGCAGCTCAGCGTAATGTTCTGTGACCTCGTGGACTCGGTGGCGCTCGCCGAGCGCCTTGATCCCGAGAGCCTTCGTGACGTCCTCACGGCCTATCAGCGCCGAGCGACAGAAATCGTCGAGGCAGCCGGCGGCGTAGTCGCTCAATACCAGGGCGACGGCATCCTCGCATATTTCGGATATCCGGTGGCCAGCGAGGACGATACGGAACGTGCCATTAGGGCGGGGCTAGGCCTCGTCAAAGACGTCGAGAGCTCGGCATCTGCGCTCGAAAAGCTTCGCCTGCGCGTGGGCATTGCGACCGGCATGGTGGTTATCGGCGAATTTGTCGCTTCCGCTGGGGCGGACCAGCCTGCAATCGTCGGTGGAACACCGAATTTAGCGGCTCGGCTGCAGTCGATCGCCGAGCCGAATACGATCATCATCGCGCCCACCACAAGGCGCCTCGCGGGCGGCTTGTTCGAGTATGCGGATCTAGGCCCTCGGAATCTCAAGGGATTTTCCCAACCGATACGCGCCTGGCAGGTGCTCGGGGAGAGCGTCGTCGGGAGTCGTATCGAGGCTCTGCGTTCAGCACACACGCCGCTCATCGGCCGTGAAGAGGAGGTTGAGCTGCTGCTGCGCCGTTGGGCGCGCGCCAAGCGCGGCGAGGGGCAGGTCGTGCTGGTAACCGGCGAGGCCGGCATCGGCAAGTCGCGTCTCACGCTTGCGCTGCAGGAGCGGCTGGCCGCAGAGGCTCATACGCGACTGATCTACCACGGCTCGCCCTATCACCAGGACAGTGCGCTTTATCCTGTGATCAGCCAACTGGTCCGAGCCGCCGGCATAGAGCATGAGGACAGCGCAGATCAGAAGCTCGCAAAACTCGAAACCGCGCTTGCGCCGACCGCAGAAAATCCCAAGGAAGCCCTGTCGCTGTTTGCTCCCTTGCTGTCTATCCCGCTCGGCTCGCAGCATGCTCCGCTGGACCTCACGCCGCAGCGCCGCAAGGACCGTACGTTCAGGGCATTACTGGGCCAGCTCGAGGTGCTCGCTACCCGGCAGCCGGTGCTCATGGTCTTGGAGGACGCCCATTGGTTTGACCCGACCTCACTCGAGATTTTCTCGCTCACCGTGGAGCGCATCGCCAGCCTGCCGGTGTTGCTGGTTATCACGGCGCGCCCGGAATTTGCTCCGCCTTGGCCAAGCCACGCATACGTCTCCACGGTGACGCTCAACCGTCTCGGGAAGCACGAAGGCGAGGCGCTCGCCTTCAGCATTGCCAAGGGCAAGGAATTGCCGCCGGAGGTCTTGAACCGTATCCTCGAGCACACCGACGGCGTGCCGTTGTTTGTTGAGGAACTCACCAAGACGGTGCTCGAAAGCGGGCTGCTCCATGATGAAGGCGACCGCTATGTGCTGCGCGGCACATTACCGCCGCTTGCCATCCCCTCAACTCTGCACGCCTCGTTGCTCGCGCGCCTGGATCGGCTCGCCGCCGTGAAAGACGTGGTGCAGACGGCTGCCGCCATCGGCCGGGAGTTCTCCTATTCGCTGATCGCTGCTGTAACCGGCCTCATAGAACAAGATTTGCGAGCCGCTCTCGCACAGCTCGTCGCTGCTGAGCTCATCTTTCAGCGCGGCCTGCCACCGGAAGCCAAGTATCTGTTCAAGCACGCACTGGTCCAGGACGCAGTCTACGCAAGCCTGGTGCGAAGCCGTCGCCAGCAAATCCACGCGCAAATTGCCAGAGCGCTTGAAGAGCAGTTTCCCGATGGGGTGGCGAGCGAGCCGGAAATGCTGGCGCATCATTTCACCGCAGCGGGGCTGACCGAGCGCGGCGTGCTCTACTGGAAGCAGGCGGGGCAACACGCCAGCGACCGTTCGGCCTTTGTGGAAGCCACGAGGCATTTCAACACCGGGATCGAGCTGCTCAAGACCCTCCCGGACACGCCTGCGCGTACTCAGCAGGAATTGGCGCTGCACATCGGCCTGGGCGCGGCACTGATCGCGACCACGGGTCACGGCTCGGTCGAGGTGGAGCACGCCTACCTGAAGGCGCATGCGTTGTGCCTGCAGATGGATGAGACGCCGGAACTTGCTCCGGTCCTGCTCGGCCTGTGGCGTTGCTACATAGCCCGGTCGCAGCTGCGCACGGCACGAGAGCTCGGAGAAACCCTGCTTCGCCTGTCGAACCTCAACGACGACCCTGCGCTGGCCGTTGTCGCCCACTACGCGCTAGGCCAGTCCTCGCTTTTATTGGCTGAGTTACCCGAGGCTCGACGGCACTTCGAAGACGGCTTCTCACACTACTCGCCGGAACAACGCCGTGTTCAGGAGTTTCGCAGTGCCCACGACCCGGGTGTCTCCTGCCGAAGCTACTCAGCACTATGCCTTTGGCTACTGGGGTTCCCTGATCAAGCTCACGCACGTGGCCAAGATGCCCTGGCATTGGCCCATGAGCTGAAGCATCCCTTCAGTGTGGCGTATGCGCTGTGTTGTTGCGCGTTCGTCTCTCAATTTCGTCGGGACGTACGAAATGTGCGCGAGCAGGCAGAGGCCGCTGTGGCGCTCGCGACCGAGCACGGATTTGCGCCTTGGGCCGCCCTGGCAACCAGTTTCCGCGGGTGGGCGCTCGCGATGGAGGGTAAGAGCGAGAAGGGGCTGGTGGAGCTGCAGCAGGGGATCGCCGCTTTGCGGGCCCAGGGAGCCGGTATCTGGCTTCCATTCCGTTGCACCATGCTGGCCGAGGTCTTCGACCTCCTTGGCAACACAGAGGAAGGCCTGCGAAGTCTCGCCGAGGCGCAAACCCTGATGGACCAAACCGAGGAACGTTGGTGGGAAGCTGAAATCTACCGCCTCCAGGGCACGTTGCTATTGCGGCATTCGATGGCACCGCCGGCAGAGGTGGAAACCTGGCTTCGACGCGCTTTGGACGTTGCCCGCCGCCAAGAGGCCAGATCGCTGGAGCTGCGCGCTGCCACCAGCCTTGCCCGTCTGTGGCAGCATCAGGGCAAGCATGCCGAAGCGCATGATCTGCTTGAACCGGTCTATGACTGGTTCACCGAAGGGTTCGACGCGCCTGACCTCAAGGAGGCGAAGGCGCTGCTTGAGGAGTTCCGCGGGAAGACCCTGTGACGGCATGAACGTCGGCAATCCGGGTGCGCTTTCCGGCATCGCACGGTTTGCGCCCGAACGCGCCCCTTCCGCAGCATCGGTGCCATTCTTAGATTCGGGGCATGGCGGACGATCCCCGCGACGACGAGGCCGAGGTCGAGGTCATCTGTCCGCGCTGCGGTTACCACCTGACGCGCAGCGTCGCGCGCTTGCGCCGCGACACCCCTTTGGTCTGCCCGAAATGCGGGTACCGGGTGGCCGAGGACGGACGGACGACGAGCGAGTAGGGCGGGTTGAGCACAGCGACCCGATGGCCGAAGGCCATCGTCCCCGCGGAAAGCGGGGACCTCGTTCAGCAATCGCAATCAGTCCAACGATGGGTCGCGCTTGGCTTGACCCCACCCTGCGGTCCCTGCCCTCTGTGTCCCGCGACCCACAGCCGCAGAAAATTCGGCCAATCCCTGCCATTCTGGTGTTTTCCACAGGCGGCACTCTCTGGTATTCCAGAGGGTAGCCGGGTGGGAACTCGATTCGGAAGCCTTGGGAGGGGGGAATGATCCTCGCAGCCCTGGTGGGTTTGCTGCTCGTGTCCAACGCGTCGTTCGACCCGCAGCTCACCGCACCGATGGGATTGGCCGCGATCCAGCCCGGCACGCAAATGAGCCGGCACCAAAAGACGGCGGTGCTGCGCCCGCTGATCCGCTCCGCCAACGATTGCGTGGCGCGCGCGGTGGCGGCGAACCCACGCTTTCACAAGCACGAAGACGCCGGCGAGGTGAACGAGCTGATCGTCGTCGCGATGGACGCCTGCATCGACGCCATGCGGGCGATGATCAGCGCGCACGACCGGCTGTTCGGCGAGGGCTCGGGCGAGGCCTTCTTCATGGGCCCATACCTCGACGTCCTGCCCGCGACCGTGAACAAGCTGGTCAACGACACCACGGAGTGACGTCGTCCTGAGGTGCGAGGCGCGAAGTGCCGAGCCTCGAAGGACGAGCGAGACCAGCACGAAAACGAGCGGGCCCGTGCAGCGGCCGTCCTTCGAGGCTCGCTTCGCGAGCACCTCAGGATGACGGCCGGGGAGAGCCCAAACAGCCTTCACTGCCGGATGATGTCGACCACCTTCATCTTGGTCGGATCGACGATCACCACCTGGCTCTGCACCAGCGTGTATTTGTAGAGCTTGGTCGCCGGAATATCCGCGGCGATATTGGGCGGCAGATCGTAGAGCTCCATCGAGGCGGGCAGGTCGCCGCCGACCGCCACGTGCAGATTCGTCGGCGGCGGCGTTCGGCTGAGCTTCTGCTTGCTCACGCTGTCGTAGATGTCGGCGCGCTGCTGCGGCGTCAGCTGCAAGTCGATGCCGGTCGTCGCCGTAGAGCTGGTCCCCGTCATGGGGCCGGGTTGCTGGGCCGCGGCGAGCCCGGCGCTCGCCCACAGGGCCAGCACCAGACCCGCCATCCGCAGGGGGTATCCCATCGCGTCCTCCTTCGAACAGACCTCGTGGAGGCAACGGACGAGCCCGAGGTTTGGTTTCCCGGCCACAATCCTTTGCACGCGTTAGCGATTTTTCGACGATCGGAGCAAATGGACCGCAATATCTCCGCGCTAGCCTCGCTCCAGGTGCCGATCGCCCGAAGCCCAATGCATGCCCATGCCGACGATGCTCTCACTTCGCCTGATGCTGACCCTGGTTCCGCTCGTGCTCGCCGTCGCCCCGGCTCCGGCCGGGTTGCAGACGCGGGGCTGCGGGATCGCCGTCGCCAGCTCCGATTCGGAGCTGCGCGCGAGCTTCGAGCGCTTCGATCGCCTGCAATCGCCGACAGCCGCCAGGACCTGCGCGCTGTTCCTCAACACTGTCCCGGTACTTTGAGCGGCGGGTCATCCCCGCCCCCGCTTCGCCCTACGCCGGCTGCTTGCGTGGCCTTACGGTCACGCCCTGCCACGATTTCTCCGCAAGGCGTGCTGGCCCCTTGACCGCGGTCCGGCCGCGCGGCACCGTCCGCAATGCAAGGGGATCGGGGCATGCCGGGCCGGACTAGCATCCTAGCCGTGCTGCTGACGGCAACGTCGGTGCTGGCGTTCGCGCCTGCCGCCGAGGCTGCCGGCTGGCTGGAGAAGAATTTCTGGCTATTCGGGCCGCGCTACAGCGGCAAGCTGCCGCCTTGCGACCATCCGGTGGCGCTGTCGAAGATCAAGTATCTCTTCGGCCTCAAGGAACGCCGATTCTGGAACTCTGAGCTGGCGATCGCCGGGTTCGAACAGGTGCGCGAAATCGCGTTCCGGCCGTGGGCGCCCGACACCATCCCGCGGCGCTATTGCGCCGGCGTCGCCCTGATCTCGGACGGCATCGAACGGCCGGTCTATTACTCGATCGGTGAGGATACCGGCCTGATCGGCGCGACCTGGGGCGTCGAATGGTGCGTGGTCGGGGTCGACCGCAATTGGGCGTTCAACCCGGCCTGCAAGATGGCAAAGCCCTGAACCGGCAGTTCGCTCACCTCCCGCCCGCGGGGCGGGCCGGCTCGTCATGCGCGCGAGCCGGGAGGGGCCCGAAGCCGGTGAATTGCAAATACCCCGCTACTCCGGCCCTCCCCGCAAGCGGGGGAGGCGCGCGCGGCTCGTTCCGGTAAATCACATTTTGTTCTTTTTTGTTCTTGTCCTGTTCCTTCGCATGGGCTAAGGTGGGTTCCCGCTGCAACGTTGATTAGGGGGCTTCCATGGTCCGGTTTGCATTGCGTTCGCTCATCGTCGCCGCTGTCGCGCTGAGTCTTGGGGTCACGGCCGCCTCGGCCCAGGACACCCGTCAAAACGAGCCCGGCAAGTTCTTCGACTTCTACGTTCTTGCGCTGTCGTGGTCGCCTTCGTTCTGCGAGGCCGCCGGCGATCGCGCCCAGGGCCAGCCGGAGTGCGGCGCCCGGCCGTATTCCTTCGTGGTGCACGGCCTGTGGCCGCAATATGAAAAAGGCTTTCCCGAGTACTGCCAGGTCCCCGCGCCCCGGCTCGACCGCAACATCATCTCCTCGATGCTCGACGTCATGCCGGCGCCGCGGCTGATCTTCCGCGAGTGGGATCGCCACGGCACCTGCTCGGGACTCCCGGCGCGGGCCTATTTCGAGACCGTCCGCAAGGCGCGCGCCGTGGTGAAAATCCCGGCCGAGTACATCGACCTGAAGGCGCCGCTCACGGTCACGCCGGCGGAGGTCGAGCAGGCCTTCGTCAACGCCAATCCGGGTCTCTCCGCCAGCTCGATCGCGGTCGGCTGCGACCGGGAGCGCCTGCGCGAGATCCGCATCTGCATGAGCAAGGAGCTCGCGTTCCGCGGCTGCGAGGGAGCGGAGCGGCGGACCTGCCGCCGCGAGAAAATCGTGATGCCGCCGCTGCGCGGCGGCAAGCCGGCGCGCGAGGACGGTTGAACTCTGGCCGGAAACGTACGGTCGCGTTGCGTTGCACGTACCGGCTCGCGGGATGGCCTGCGTTCCGAGCTCCCAGGAGCTTTCGGACACGGGCCATCTTCGTCTCGGGCGGCAGAAAACACGCGACGGGGGACGGACGAACGCTCGCGCAAGCTGCTGATCACGCACTGCCGGCGTGGCGAGACGCCGGCTGCGCTCTCGATTCCCGCTTACCGCCTACTTCGCTGTAGCCTCGTCTTGACTCCTCCGCCGTCCGGCCTCTGCGATGAACTACCGCCACGCGTTCCATGCCGGCAATTTCGCCGACGTCGTCAAACACGCGGTGCTCGCGCGCATCGTCGCGCATCTGCGGGAAAAGGACGGCGCGTTCCGCATCATCGACACCCACGCCGGATCCGGCTTGACCCGCCTGACCGGGCGGGAAGCGAGCCGAACCGGCGAATGGCGCCAGGGCATCGGCCGCCTGCTTGCGGCGCAACTCGGCCCCGAGATCCGCGGGCTGCTCGCGCCCTATCTCGAGGCGATTGCCCGATACAATCCCGGCGGGCGCCTGCTCGCCTATCCGGGATCGCCGCTGCTCGCCCTCTCCTGGCTGCGGCCGCAAGACCGCCTCATCGCCTGCGAACTCGTTCCGGCGGCCGCCGCGGCGCTGGCCCGCGCGCTCGGCAAGGACCGGCGCGCCAAGGTGATTACGATCGACGGCTGGACGGCGCTCGCCGCCTATGTGCCGCCCAGGGAGCGCCGCGGGCTCGTGTTGATCGATCCGCCGTTCGAGGCGTCCGGGGAGTTCGACCGGCTCGTGGAACATCTTGCGCGCGCCCACCGGAAATGGGCGACCGGAACTTATCTCCTGTGGTACCCGATCAAGGATGTTGCCGAGACCGGGCGCTTCGCCCGCAACATCGCCGCGCTCGGCATCCCAAAAATCTTGCGTGCGGAGATCAGGATCGCGGCTCGCCCGGACCAATCTTTGATCGGCAGCGGACTTTTGCTGGTCAATCCGCCGTGGCGACTCGAAACCGAGCTGCAAAGCCTGCTTCCCGCGCTCGCCGGGGTGCTCCGCCGCGACCGGCAGGGCGCCGCGCGGCTCGACTGGCTCGCCGCGGAAAAATGAGATGATGATCCGCTCGCCTCTTTCCACCGGGACGGCGTTGGTTTACTTCCTAGGTGCTGGCTTTGACGTTCCGCCTCCATAGGGGGCCGGCGGAGGTGACTGAGGCTCTTTGCGGCCGATGCCTTTCCCCGTTTGCGAATGTCCGGCCGAGCCGCCGCGCCGTGGGGGCCGGCGGGGAAGCAACATTGGGGAAAGGAGCTTCCCGATGGCGACGACCGGTACGGTCAAGTTCTTCAACAGCGAGCGCGGCTACGGCTTCATCAAGCCGGACGACGGAGGTCGCGACGTGTTCGTGCACATCACGGCAGTCGAGCGCGCCGGCCTGAAGTCGCTCAACGAGGGTCAGCGCATCAGCTTCGATGTCGAGCCCGACAAGAAGGGCAAAGGCCCCAAAGCGGTGAACCTGGTCGTCAGCGGCTGATCGGCCGTTCGATCGCGGTCCTGCTTTCGGCGCGGGCCAGGCGGGGCTGACCCCGTGCCGGTCATGACCGAAGTTTGATGCGGCTGCGATCAGAACCGGTAATTCACGCCGAAGCGCAGCAGGTTCGAGGTCAATCCATTGTTGGTGCCGGTCAGCACGTAGCTCTGATTGCCGAGATCGAAATAAAGATATTCCACCTTGGCGGACCAATGCGGCGTGAGGCCGACTTCGATGCCGCCGCCTGCGGTCCAGCCGGCATCGGTATGCGTCTCGGTCAGTCCCGCGAATGTGAGCCTGCTTCTTCCGTATGCGAGCCCGCCCGTTGCGTAGACCAAAACATTGCTGAACGTCATTCCGATCCGGCCGCGCAATGTGCCGAACCAGGGATTGGAGAACTGGTACGGCGCGAAAGTATCCTCGGCGCTGGACAATTGCAGGTCGGTCTCGGCGCCCAGCACAAACTGGCCGGTCTGCCAATTGTACCCGCCCTGGATGCCGCCCAGCACGCCGTTCGGCTTGAGCGGCAAATTGTCGACCTTGCCGAACTGATATCCGACGTTCAGCCCGACGTAGGCGCCGGTCCAGCCGGGTGCCGGCACGGCCACATAGGGGCCCGGCATCGGCACCGGCCGCATATCGGCGGCGATCGCGGGCGAGACCGCAACCGCACCCGCTGTTACGGCCGCCGCAACAAGCTTGTTCATGCTGCCCTCCAGCTCCCCCGCCGAGCCGGCTGCGCCGGGCGGAGCCGATCCCGGCGAACCATTCGCAACCGCAGGCGATGCCGGCCGGCAGCTCCCGTTCGGGCGGCGGACCCAGGCTCGAACCCCGGTTTTTCCCTGCTTTTATCGAGCGGCTTGGGTTAATCGCCGCTGAATCATCGTTCGAATACGATGCGTTATGGGTAAAAAATCCTGAACAAGGCCTATGTCTGCGGACTGCGATCGCCGGCGTCGCGCCGCCCGCGCCATGGAGGGTGGAACCCGCCGCTTCGGCAGCCTAGCTTTGCACCATGCCGGGACCGCAAAAGATCAATCTCGAGCCGGAAATCGACCTCGAGGACGAGGAGGAGGAGCCGAGCCTGCCGGCGCTCGTCGAGGAGACCGCGCCGCCGCTCGATGCGGCGGAGGCCGCGGCGGCGAGCGGGGCCGACGTCATCGTCGGCTACGCCAAGCTCGCGCCGCCGGCTCCGGGCGTCTACCGCATGATCGACGCTCGCGGCGATGTGCTCTACGTCGGCAAGGCCAAGAACATCCGCAAGCGCATCCTGGCCTATCAGCGCGCGACCGGGCACACCGCGCGCATCGCCCGCATGATCGCGGCGACGGCGTCGATCGAGTTCGTCTCCACCGCCACCGAGACCGAGGCGCTGCTGCTCGAGGCGAACCTGATCAAGCGGCTGCGCCCGCGCTTCAACGTGCTGCTCCGGGACGACAAATCGTTCCCCTATATCCTGATCACCGGGGATCATCCGGCGCCGCAGATCAGCAAGCACCGGGGCGCGCGCAGCCGTCCGGGAGATTATTTCGGGCCGTTCGCCTCGGTATGGGCGGTGAACCGCACCATCACCGCGCTCGAGCGCGCGTTCCTGATCCGCTCCTGCTCCGATCCGGTGTTCGAGAGCCGCACCCGCCCCTGCCTGCTCTATCAGATCAAGCGCTGCTCGGGGCCGTGCACCGGCGAGGTGAAGCCGGCGGACTACGCCGAGCTGGTGCGCGAAGCCAAGGCCTTCCTCTCGGGCCGCAGCCGCATCGTCAAGGAGGAACTCGCGGGCGAGATGGAACGGGCGTCCGCCGCGCTCGACTTCGAGCGCGCGGCGATCTATCGCGACCGGCTCGCCGCGCTCTCG
>WNGD01001401.1_pt1 | contig 26301 bp, 28 predicted proteins | sample 5400671 | NCBI WGS metagenome assembly WNGD01 (sample SAMN13153369, study PRJNA577476) | soil metagenome | isolation source: 40 cm soil or saprolite under grassland replicate 2 | place: USA:California | collected 2016-06-15
TTCTCGTCTGAGATTGAAACCCGTAGATCGCGGCGTCACGATCTGCCAACAGATCAGCGTCGCATGTGGAGCGGCTTCTCGTCTGAGATTGAAACTGCTCTACCGCTTGCATGGCTGCTTGCGCCGCCACGTCGCATGTGGAGCGGCTTCTCGTCTGAGATTGAAACCGGTCGAATGGGCTAAGCAGCCCCAATGACACGCCAGTCGCATGTGGAGCGGCTTCTCGTCTGAGATTGAAACATAATTGCGGCGGGGGAAATTCCCCTCTTTATCGAGGTCGCATGTGGAGCGGCTTCTCGTCTGAGATTGAAACGTGAATTGCCTGCATTCAGAGTACGCGGCGCCATGTCGCATGTGGAGCGGCTTCTCGTCTGAGATTGAAACATGAAGTGACAATTGGCAACAAAGCCGCTTTACAAAGTCGCATGTGGAGCGGCTTCTCGTCTGAGATTGAAACACATTTTCAGGCATTTGGCAACGCTCCTCTCGAGAGGTCGCATGTGGAGCGGCTTCTCGTCTGAGATTGAAACCGAGCAACCTTGCTGGCGGAGTCACGTATGTACTGGCGTCGCATGTGGAGCGGCTTCTCGTCTGAGATTGAAACATTTAATTGAAGCCAGGGAAAGTCTGTAAGCGCCATGTCGCATGTGGAGCGGCTTCTCGTCTGAGATTGAAACCCATCCCCATCCTGATCTGCCTCGCTCGTTCGTCGCAAGTCGCATGTGGAGCGGCTTCTCGTCTGAGATTGAAACTGACCACTTTGTTGTCTCCACACCGCAATCGTCCTGTGTCGCATGTGGAGCGGCTTCTCGTCTGAGATTGAAACCACAACAATGGCATTTCTTCGGCAGGAACAAATCTTGTCGCATGTGGAGCGGCTTCTCGTCTGAGATTGAAACATAGCATCCTCCTTTGCTTCCAACAGTAGCTCGCCAAGTCGCATGTGGAGCGGCTTCTCGTCTGAGATTGAAACTGATACAGGTCACTATCAAACACATCGCCGCTATGCGTCGCATGTGGAGCGGCTTCTCGTCTGAGATTGAAACGGGGGAGATAGTTGTGGAGTACGATAGCAGCCAGCGCGTCGCATGTGGAGCGGCTTCTCGTCTGAGATTGAAACGCCCCAGGCCCCACGGCTCTCGGGGACAAACTGGCCTAGTCGCATGTGGAGCGGCTTCTCGTCTGAGATTGAAACGGAAATTAAGGAGTCCGAGGCCAAGGTGTTGCTCGATGTCGCATGTGGAGCGGCTTCTCGTCTGAGATTGAAACTCACCACTTGCACATCATTCCCCATGATGTTGTAGTCGCATGTGGAGCGGCTTCTCGTCTGAGATTGAAACGCCTTTCTATCTTCTCGTGCGGCCCCGCTGGAGAAGTCGCATGTGGAGCGGCTTCTCGTCTGAGATTGAAACAACTTGTCCAGCCAGAAGAGGGCATACGCTACTTTGGGTCGCATGTGGAGCGGCTTCTCGTCTGAGATTGAAACTGGCCACTTTCCTTCGGAGCGGTCGCGTACTTCTGTGTCGCATGTGGAGCGGCTTCTCGTCTGAGATTGAAACGATGGGTGAGTACGGTATGAAACCTGGCCTCTAAACGGTCGCATGTGGAGCGGCTTCTCGTCTGAGATTGAAACCAAGCTGTTCGGCTCGGGGCTCTTGTTATCGTAAAGTCGCATGTGGAGCGGCTTCTCGTCTGAGATTGAAACTTGTCTACCATCTGCTTGATGCCCTCTGCCAGGGCATGTCGCATGTGGAGCGGCTTCTCGTCTGAGATTGAAACTGAGAGACTCTATTTGATTGCAGACCTCGATGAACTGAGTCGCATGTGGAGCGGCTTCTCGTCTGAGATTGAAACTCTGGATATAACAACCCGAATGCAATCAAGCTGGGGTCGCATGTGGAGCGGCTTCTCGTCTGAGATTGAAACCCTTTCATTGTGGGTGTATTGCCACTCGCTTGTGTGTCGCATGTGGAGCGGCTTCTCGTCTGAGATTGAAACTCATCATGGGTGCCTTCATGATATTCCTCTCGGAAGCGTCGCATGTGGAGCGGCTTCTCGTCTGAGATTGAAACGGATATGCGCACGTGGCTCCCATGCGCCGCCTGACGTCGCATGTGGAGCGGCTTCTCGTCTGAGATTGAAACGTGGTTACGCTAGAGAGAAACAGCAACGAGCTTGCACGTCGCATGTGGAGCGGCTTCTCGTCTGAGATTGAAACAGACAATCAAATGCTTGAGCGCTCCTTGTTGCTGTGTCGCATGTGGAGCGGCTTCTCGTCTGAGATTGAAACGCACCTACGTAACAGGTGGAAGCTGGGCTTCAGGTGGGTCGCATGTGGAGCGGCTTCTCGTCTGAGATTGAAACGCAGCATATTGTTCACAGCACTGGCGTTGTTCAGCGGTCGCATGTGGAGCGGCTTCTCGTCTGAGATTGAAACGCCGCTAGTGGTCAGCAAATTAGCACTACTGCCGAGGTCGCATGTGGAGCGGCTTCTCGTCTGAGATTGAAACTGGCTGATTGCATCGAATGTACACCAGTTCACGCCATGTCGCATGTGGAGCGGCTTCTCGTCTGAGATTGAAACAACGAGACTTTTGTGGGACTGTCGGATATCCAGATTGTCGCATGTGGAGCGGCTTCTCGTCTGAGATTGAAACACACCAACCGTTAGCCTTGGCTGGCTTGCCACATAGGTCGCATGTGGAGCGGCTTCTCGTCTGAGATGGAAATCTTTCTACCTCTTCTGCTTACACCTGTTCCCCTACCTGTCGCCCCTCTAAAATAGCCTGCTCTATGCGGCGCGGCGCGACGCAATCGCCGATACGGAAGAGGCGCGGGATCTGCCCTTTGAGCGCCATGTAGAGGTCCTGCGATGGACGTTCATAGGTTCCCAGCACGACGGCATCGGCGGGAAGCGCACGCTCGCCCTCGGCGAAACGGTCGACGACGATGACCTGCCCTGGCTCGATACGTATGACGCTGGTATGCGGCGTGATGATGACGCCATGCGCGAACACTTTCTGCTTCCAGAGCACGATATCATGGGTAGCTGCGAGGTCACGCCCCGCGTAAAAATCCCCGGTTACTAGTTCTACGCTTTTCCCTGTCGTTGCCAGCATCTCAACGGCGGAAAGGACGCCGTGCGAACTGGTCTCGTCGATGACCACAACGCGCGGCCCCTCAACTGGCTCTCCTGCCAGCACGCGGCGCACATCGGTGACATGTGGCAAATCGTGACCAGGTATAGGTAACAGACCTGGACCTGTACGCGCTCCTGTAGCGACAATCACTGTGTGTGGCTGCTGCGCCAGGATCATTTCTGCTGTGACTTCAACACCTGTGTGTAGCTCAACGCCGAGTTGCTCCAGTTCGGACTGTAGATAGTCAATAATAAGCTGTAGTTCGGCACGTCCTGGACCCCTGGCGGCAAGGGTTACCGTTCCGCCAAGGGTTGCTGCTTGCTCATAGAGTATCACCTGCCGGTCACGCAGCGCGGCTGTCCGAGCTGCCTCTAATCCTGCTGGACCGGCGCCAATGATGTATACCTGCTGGCCACTTTTGGGTCTACCTCCATTAGGGGGAACGAGCGGGTGGGCGGGCATATCTGTTCCCCCCCAGGCGGGCGACCATAAAGGCCCACCCCGCCACTCCTCTCCTCCCTCGCCCCTACGGGAATTGGGGGGATGAGCGGGAAGCGAATTTCCTCCGGAGGGATGGAGGGGCTGGAGGTGTATGACGTCAGGATTTACATTGCAAGCGATGGCGGCGTTCATTTCGCCGCGTACCTGGCAGCCCTGATTACAGGCGATACAGGGGCGAACCCTCCCGGCATGTCCCTCTTGCGAGAGCCGGGGCAGATTGGGATCCGCTATCAAGGCGCGGATCATTTCTACGCCGTCGGCCTGGCCTTCTGCCAGAATACGCTCAGCCTGGGCCGCAGTCATGATGCGCCCTGCGGCGAAAACGGGAACGTTGACGGCGGCTTTGATCGAGCCAGCCAGGTGGGCTGCATAGCCAGGGGGGACATGCATCGAGGCCTGGAAGGGGAACATATAGGTGCTGAAAATACTGCCCATCGTCACGGTTATATAATCGATGCGCCCTGTGGCCACGAGTAGACGCGCTATTTCAAGACTTTGCTCAGGCGTTAAACCTGCCCAGGGAGCGAGTTCATCGGCGCAAAAGCGCATGCCCAGCACACGGGCTGTTCCGATAGCAGCATGCACCGCTTCCAGTGTCTCCTGCACAAAACGTAAGCGATTCTCGAGCGCGCCTCCATAGGTATCGCTACGCTGGTTGGTCAGTGGCGAAAGAAATTGGCGCAGGAGCGAGCGGTCAGCGACCTGGAGTTCAACGCCGTCTGCACCGGCCCGTGTGACAGTACGTGCGACCTGCGCGAAACCATCGATGACGGCGCGGATTTCGGCCTGTTCCATTTCCTTCGGCACCTCTCGGGAGGCGACATCGGGAACGGGGGATGGCGCCCATATTTCATGCTGGTGATGATAGCTGGTGGATTGTTGCCCGTTGTGGTTAAGTTGTACAAACGCCAAAGCGCCACGAGCATGCACATGCCCAGCTACGTTTGTGACGGCCTGCGCCGTAGAGGGGAGATAGCCCAGCACGGCGCTTTCATAGGGCATATCGGAGGGGTGGACGATATGCTCTTCCAGCACGATAATACCCGCTCCCCCTCCGGCACGCGCGGCGTAGTAGTCTGTATGCCACTGACTGAGGAGGTTGTGACGCGCGAGGTTGGTGGTATGACTGCCAAATAGAATACGGTTGCGCGTCTCACATGGGCCTATTTCAAGGGGCTGGAAGAGCTTGCTATACATGATCTGGATCTCCGGGTGGCTGTACAAAACCTTTTGCCTTTAAGAACTCGACTAACTCCCTGGCGAGTTCCCCGGGGGGCCCCTCTACCAGGCGTGCCTGCCGGCCAGTAGTCCCGCCTGCTACAATTTCACCAATACGCTGATAAGCGCTATGCTGGCTATCCGGCGCAGGGATGCGGTGTGGTCGAGGACGGGGAGAGTGTATCTCTAGCAGGGTCATCTCGTCCGAACTGTTCAACCATAAGTCGTCCATGAGTGGCAGCGGATCGAGGACTGGAATATGCGCTTTCAGAGCGGCCAGGTGTGCCGGTAATGACGGGTAGCGCGGCTCATTTAGATCGCTCGTGACGGCGAGAAGCAGTGGGAGTTCCGCCTCTAATAGCTCACGATAGCCTCGTTCGAGCTTGCGCGCCAGCCGCAGTGGTATGGGTTTTTGCTCTTTGAGCAAATTGAGCTGGACGACGCCTGTTACCTGTGGCAGGCTGAGCTGCTGGGCGAGAGCCGGTCCGACGATGCCCGATGACCAATCACTGGCGGCATCTCCGCACAGGATCAGATCAGGTATGGTTGCTTCGTGCCGGAGGCAGGCCGCTAATGCTGCTGCCACGGTAAAGGGGCCCCATGCGCCGGCTTGAGGGTTCCAGAGACGCAGGGCGCTACCGGCGCCAATGGCGAGCGCGGCCCTTAACGCTCCCTCCGCATCTTTGGGACCAAGCGTTAGCGCCTTGACGGTGGCATCTACTTGTTCTTTGAGCCGTACTGCTACCTCGACAGCGCAGGCATCCGCAGGGTTGAGCACCTGCACGAAGCGCTCGGTATCAACCTGGCCTGTAACAGGATCAATATAGACAGAGGCGCTGTCGGGAGTTTGTTTGATACAGACACAAATATGCAACATGTTGCCTTTCAAATCAAAGTCGCCTCGCACCACCCCCAGGGCGGGGGGGGCGGCGCACCCAAGGCGGGAAGCACCCAGGGCGGGAAGCACCCAGGGCGGGGGCAAGCCCCGCCCCTACTATACACGGATCGGCCGGCCTCCGCCGTATATAGTAGGGGCAATCCCCAGAGGCGTTCCCTGAAGCCCTGCTGTCATCCTGAGCAGAGCGAAGGATCTGCGCTCTGCCCAGCCAGAGATCCTTCGCTCTGCTCAGGATGACAGATGGCGGGCAGGGCGACCGCAAGGGTCGCCCTGGGGCGGGGCTCAATTTACGATGCGCGAAAGCTTACGCCCCAGCCGCCGCGTGGATATTCCCATTCAATTGCCTTGCGATCACAGGCGACATAGCATGTTCCGCACTCGAAGCAATGCTCATATGAGAAGTGCATTTCTCCTCCGAGTAGCTCAAAGAGTCCAGCAGGGCACACATAGATGCAGGCGGTCGTATCGCATTCTATACATTGCTCGCGATTGAGGCGAATATGTGGCGTTTTATCGACTTTGAAGCGTACCAGCTCCAGGCGCTCCTCGATTGGTTGCAATTCTGGCTCCTCGCGTTGTTAAAATAAGAACGCTCGCCCGGCCTGCCAGCCGTCGCGCAGCAGGGTCAGTAATGGTACTTTGCCGCGCAAGGTATCGAAGGCGACGTGCCCGATTTTGCGCCGTACCTGGCCGTTTGAGCGGTAAATATTTTCCATCGTGTCACAGAAGAGGTCCGGGTAGACGTTCTGCAATCTTTCATTATTCACAAAGGCCGGTGTACGCCTGAAATTCTTCAAGTCTTTAAGGACGAAGCTCGACTCGAGTTGCTTGCGGTAGCGCGCCATACTCTGCGCTGAAAAATCATGACCGGCGTGGGCCTGCTGCGCGGCAGCAGCAGCGGCAAGCCCCGACGCAATAGCAAAGTTCATGCCTTCCAGGAAGAGGCCAGCGGCGAAGACGAAGCCCGCCGCGTCTCCCACAACCATGAAGCCTGCTCGGGAAAGCGCGGGCAGCATAGCCCAGCCGCCCTCGGGGATCATATGCGCCGAGTATTCCAGCGTCGTGCTATCGCGCACGAGCGGGGAAACAGCGGGATGCTGCTTGAACTGGTCGAGCAGGTTGTAGGCACGCGCTTTGTTCTGGGCAAGCGACGCGATCTGTACTACGACACCAATTGAAAGCGTATCGCGATTGGTATAGAGAAAGCCACCACCCTTGACTTCACCTGAGGCATAGCCCACGTATTCATTGGTCATGCCTTCATCTCCATTGAGGTTGAAGCGTTCTTCAATAGTGTGCTCGTCGAGGCGCAGCACTTCTTTGACGCCAAGCGTCATCTCGTCAGCACGAAACTCGTGCTGCAAGCCTGCTTTCTTAGCAAGGAATGAATTGGCACCATCGGCGGCAATCACGATGGGAGCATAGAGATCTCCCTCTTCGCGACGACAGCGCACGCCAACGACATGTTTATCTTTGTAAAGAAGATCATCGACGACGGTAGAGGTAATGAGGAGGGCTCCTGCTTCTTCCGCTTTACTGGCCAGCCAGCGATCGAACCTGGGGCGTAAGAGAGTGAAGCCGTTGTAAGGCGGCTGGCTGAAATGCTGTGTGCGAAAATCGAGGGAGACGGCTGCTTCCTTGCCGAGGAAGGTGATGACGCGGCGCGTCAAATAGCGCTCTACGGGGGCTTCTTCCCAGTAGTTGGGCAGCAGGCCAGCAAGAAGACCGGGTGCGTAGAGAGCGGCCCCTGAGACGTTCTTTGCTCCCGGGTACTCGCCGCGCTCGATCAATGCCACCTGTAGCCCCGCGCGAGCCATTGCCAGGGCAGCGCTGCTTCCGGCGGGGCCTGCACCGACAACGATAGCATCAAATTCTTGCATAGTCCTAGACTTGTCCTTTGCTGGCTGTTATACTTGCCTGGCTCTCCATCTTTGGGGGGATTTACGAGAGCGGGCCGATAAATCGGCGGTGGCGGCGATAAATCGCGCCCTACAGTTCCCCCGAAAATCCTCGAGCTGCCGTATCCAAGCAGCTTAGCCTGGTGGCCGCGATAAATTCGGGCCCTACGGTTCACCCAGACATTTCACCCGGAGGGATACTGGTGGCGAATGCAATGGCGGGTCACCCTCCCAACCCCAGGGCGCGATAATGCAGATTGAATATTAAATGCGGACACAATTGTGCTCGTGATAGCCGCATTAATTCGTCAATGTGCATAATCGGCCCCTACGCACGCGGCATCGCTGCGCTCGCCGGTTATGGGCACTTCGCCACCAGTATCCGGATGGATGGAGACCCATTTGTTTCGATAACGTGAGTGTACCACATATCTAGCGATCAAGACTGTTCGAGCAAGCCCGCTCAGAAGAGTGGAAACATCCGCGTCTTCGTGTACCACATATCTAGCGATCAAGACTGTTCGAGTATCTTTGTCGCGAGTGGAAGTACCTGGTTGGCATCGCCTAGCAAGCCCAGGTCGGCTAACGCGAAGATGGGCGCGCCGCGGTCGGGATTGATGGCGATTACCGTTTGTGCCTCGCTCATGCCGCTGGTGTGCTGTGCGGCGCCGGAGATGCCACAGGCGATGTAGAGCTTCGGATGTACAATTTTGCCCGTGGCGCCGATTTGCCTGGCGTGTTCAACCCAACCAAGATCGGTTGCCACACGCGTTGCTCCTACGGCGGCGGAGAGGAGATGAGCAAAGGTGGCGATGGTGGTAAATCCTTCCTGCCCAACGCCACGTCCTCCCGCGACAATGCGCTCGGCAGCGTCCAGTTCCACCTCTTCAGGCGATGGAGCCTGTATGGCGATATGGCGTATGTGCTCCTGGCCGTTACGCTGTTGAAGCTCAGGCACGAAGCTCGTGATTCCCAACTCCGACGTTGAGGCGTGATTCTGCTGTACCCTGGCAGGCGTGCCGCGCACACCGGGGACAAGCGCTGCCAGCGCGGTACGCCCGTGTAAAGCAGTGCGGGTTTGTACATATGCGCGTCCTTGATAGATCGAGCGCAGTGCAAAGAGGCCATCATCATGTATATCGATGCTGAGACAGTTGGGAACGAAGGGGAGACGAAGCTGCGCTGCAAGGCGCGGCGTCCAGTCGCGCCCATCCGGTGTTGCGCTTGTCACCACCAGCATAGGAGCACGCTGCTGGATAAACCATGCCAGCGCATCGACATAACTTTCTGTCGAGTAGCGGGCCAGGCGCGGATGTTCCAGGATATACAGGTGGTCTACTCCCAAACTCGCGAGTAGACTGGACGCTTCGCTATCAGGTAGTTCCTCATGCTGAGATACGAGGAGGACGGCACATACTGTTGCAGGCGTTAACAGGCGCCGGGAGATGTCTACCAGTTCGCTCAACAATTCGCCACTGTGTTCATGAAGAGTAGCAAGAGTAGCACCAGTATGCTCAAGTACGGCACATATTTCGGTCATGGATTGCCTCTCGCTACAGTCATTTCAGGGCGACCACAAGGGTCGCCCCTACATTTCTGTCCTTCAAATCAAGGGTAACAGTACACCAGTCTCGCATGTCCTTGCTGTAATCATATCATAAGGGGAGGGGTATTCCTCATCTTTTCCTGGCCCGTTCTTGAGTGGAGCTTTTCATAGCGGCGAAAGTAGTTCACAATATACGTATAACACTTGATACTGATGAGTGAGGAGCGTTAACGAGATGGACCTGGACTTCCGGCGAGCAGATTGGGAAAGCAGGCTTACCTCTCATGACTGGTATAACCGCGTAGAGGATGAGCTGCGCGGCCTGTTTTTCCCGGTGGTGCATCATGATGCTCAATTGAAGGCTTTCAGGCACAAGGTGTATGAACTGGTGGAAGAGCTGCTGGAAAGCAAGCGGATGGCCCTGGCAGAACGAGGTCCAGACCTTGACCGGGAGCGGCGGCCTGTAGATACCATTGTCATTCATCACACGGAAGAGGAGCCAGGGATACGGCTCAGTAAGCTGTCGGCAATTGGCCTGGTGCGGCAGTACGCTTTTGAGTACCTGGCAGATAATGTACAGGGGAGGCAGGTCAGAGGGGAACCGGTCTGGTCCGGCCACTTCCGGCAGGGCAAGATGGTCTTTTTCGCCTATCACTGGTTGATCCGACCCGATGGAACGGCTGAGCGATTGTTGGAAGATACAGCGATAGGCTGGCATGCTGGAAACTGGGCGGTGAATACCAGCAGTGCTGGAATAGCGCTGTCGGGCGATTATGAGACGGGTACCCCACCACACGCGCAAATTGATGCGACTGCCCGTGTCATAAGGGAATACTATCCTCAGGTAGATAAAGGGGGCATATGCGGTCACAGGGAAGTGGCGGCAGGAATAACATGCCCGGGGGCATATTTTCTGCATGGATGGAAGCAAATGCTACTGAACCTCGTTTGAGTTCCCATTGTTTTCACTGTACTTTTCCTCTCGCTGCAACCGGCCAGATGGCTTCGAGCTTGCCATTGCGATAGGCATAGTAGTCGTCATGCAGGTTGATCGTCGTATCGATATGGCTGGGGATAAACTCTATGCGATCACCCACTTCCAGCTCGATGTGTGACTGCTCTGTGCTCTCATCCCACGTTAAAATACCGTGTTCATCGCCTCCTGGTCGATACTTTACGCCGGGAAGTTCCCTGGGTTCGGGCATGCCGCTATCGATAGAGAGTGACTTGAGACCCGCGTCTACCACCGCTCTGTTGGGAGCTGGTCGACTGATAACCGTGGATAGTATGGTCAATGCATTGGAGTAGACTGGGCCGAGGGCATTGCGATAGTCGGTGTCCATGAAAATGAATGAGCCGGGTTGTACCTCAGTTACGCCATCGCAACTGGCACATATCTCAGCGGTTCCCGTGCCACCGGTGGTAACGATTTCGATAGCGAAGCCTGCTGCCTTCAGCTGGGCAGCAGTGGAGGTAAGCAACTGCATTGATTGACGGCAGCGCTGCGCACGTTCACTGGGGTCATGCAGGTGCTGTAAATGACCCTCGTAGCCCTGGACGCCAACGAGTTGTAGGTTACTCATCTTTCCGATGTGCCGGGCCAACGCGAGGGCTGCTTCTCCTGGCATGACCCCACAGCGGTTTTGCCCGACATTGAGATCTATCAATACGTTGAGTTTCAATTGTACATCACGCATTGCCCGGTTGAGCTGCTCTGCCCCAGTCAAGCTATCCACCACTACTTTGATGTGTGGATGCTGCTGTACCAGTGCTACGAGCCGCGCCAGTTTCGGCCTGCCCACGATTTCGCTGGTAATCAAAAGGTCTTCAATCCCTGCCTGGGTCATTACTTCGGCCTCGCTGACCTTGGCAACACAACCACCAACTGCCCCTGCTGCGAGCAATATATGCGCCAGTTCAGAGCTCTTGACCGTTTTCAGGTGTGGCCTGACACGGACATGCTTTGCACGAAAATGACTCATTAATCTGGCGATATTCGCTTCCATCAAAGCAAGGTCAACGATCATAGAGGGCGTGTCAAGCCTCTCTAATGGATCACCTGGAAGGGGACGATACATAAACATTACTCCTTTTTTTCACCGGTGCCCAGAAAGGATAGTTCCCCGGTCGCCGGGGGATGCAGCACGAGTTCCTGTGCTAAAGAGAGCACTGCAGCGAGATCGCGCAGGTCAAGCAGTTCGACGGGCGAGTGGGAGTAGCGGCGTGGAATCTTCAATTCGAGCGTAGCAATGCCGCCGGCAACCAGGTGCGCGGCGGCTGCATCGGTCACGCCGCCACTGGCGATTGCGAGCTGGTAAGGCACACCTGCACGCTGAGCCGCTGCTATGATGGCATCGCGGGCAGCACGCGGCAAAAGGAATCCAAAGTCTCCCGAGCCGGATGCAGGCGTGATGAGCACTCCCTGTCCAATACGTGCGTTATAGGCCATATGACGCGTATCGGGTGTGCCTGCCGCCGGAAATGTGTCAAGTACGATCGCCAGGTCCGGCTGGAGACGCGCGAAGGCCGCTGTTGCGCCGCGCAGGCCAACTTCTTCCTGGACCGCTACCAGAGCTGTGAGGCGGCAGGGGAGGGGCTGCCCTTTGAGGCGACGTAATAGGTGCAGCAGTACGACGCAGCTCGCACGGTTATCGATGCCTTTGCCGGATACGCGCGTACCCGCCAGGGTGCGCAGTTCGGAGATGACCACTACCGGATCACCCACGCGCACGCCCAGCGCCTCGACTGACGCCGCGTCATCGACTCCAAGGTCGACGTACAGGTCGGCTATAGATACGCCCCGCCCCTGTTCCTCTTGAGGCGTCAGATGACCGGAGCGCGCCCCGATAACTCCAGGATGTCCACCTACCCACACCGCGCGGCCTTCGAGCAGCCTGGACTGCACTCCACCCAGCGGCGCCAGTCGCAGGAACCCCTCGGGCTCTATACCTGTCACTATAGCTCCAATCTCATCGGCGTGTGCCGAGACCACCACGTGCGGCGCGCCCTCTGGACCTTCACGTGTAGCTATGAGGTTGCCCATGTGATCCACAACCATCGCGTCAACCAGCGGCGCGAAGAGATCGCGCAGGCAGGCGATCACGGGCTGCTCGGAGCCGGAAGGGGCGTGCAGGGCAGTCAGTTCGGCCAGGTCGGCGCGCAGGGTATCGAGTAGATCAGCGTCTTGCTGCATTGTAACCTCCCAGATGTTTGAATGAGGAAACAACATGATTCACCCCGGGTGAGTCATGCTGTTGAGATCACATCCTGAAGTTATTCTACCACTTGTGAATGCTTGGCAAATTACCTACATTTGCTACCACTACTGCTCTTTATAAGTCCGAAACTATCGGCCAGGTCACGCCCGAGGTCGACATCGAGACGGCGCGGACGGCGAATCCAGTGGGGCTTGTTTCTTCATCGCTACTCGGGTGGCCTGCTCTCGATTGAGATAGCTTGCCGCCCGAATAATCGGAGCGCGAGGAGCATGATCCAGCCAAAGCCGCTGATGATTGCGATACGCTGGAGCAGCCCGCCTGGGGCGTCTGGCAGGACTCCATTCATATCAAGAGTCGTGACCACAGACGCTGCGATATAGAACCCAACCACCACGGCCCCCGTGATACTGGAATAGAGCGCCCAGCCCTTCCAAGCGGGATCGCCCGCAAAGGGCCGCCTCAGGACGAAGCAGAGTGCAGACAGGCAACCGAAGAAGACCGTGGCGGCGATTGCATGGATAAGTCCATGCAGACTGTAAGTAGGAGCAACGCCTGGGGGGTAGCCGAGACCGGGGTTGACCGCGAAGATGCCCAACATGATGAAGAGCACACCGCAGAGCGTGGCCAGTCGTGGTCCCCAGGTTGAATCTTTGCGCAGCCGCAGCACCTGCCGGAGTCCGATGGCGAAGCAGAGCATGAATAGCCCGCACACGATGATGTTGACGGTGTTGATCCAGCCCTGGTCGCCCAGGCTGAGCTGACTCACGGTATGCCGCCACGCGCTGTAGCCTGGACGCGTGGCGCCCTCAACCAGAAATACAATGATGAAGAGCAGCGGCCCTATCACGCCGCATGCAAGCAAAAATCTGGTGAGAAACCGCTGGTTCATAGACCTCTCCTCATAGCTATCTGTGTCATCCCACTCTGTGATAGAATATGCTAAATCAAACTAATATCTAGATGAAACTAATATCTAGCTTTATCTAATTATATAGTGGGAGGACAGATGTGTCAAGTCATCATTCATCGTCTCCTTCGAATCGGAAGGATCTTATTGAGGCTGTCATGAACGCGAGTCGTGAAAGTAGCACTACAGCGGTCTTTTTTCACACAAGTATGGCTGAACAGGTGGGACTTGGGGCTACAGAGGAGAAGGCGCTCTTTCTCCTGAGCCGGCTCGGCTCCCTCACTGCTGGTGAAATTGCGCATCACACCGGGTTGACGACCCCTTCAGTGACGAGCTTGCTTGACCGACTTGAAAGCAAAGGGTTTGTGCGACGGGTACGTGATACCCATGACCGTCGCCGTGTCATTGTGGAACGAAACGAGGAACGGCTTACGGAACTGACCCGGCTGTTTAACTCATTGCAAGAGCACTTTAGGGACTTTCTTGAAACATACAGCGACGATCAACTTGCAATCATCGCGGATTTTCTCACCCGAGCGGCCCAACGTTCGCAGGAGTTCATTGCTGCCCAGCAGTGGAAAGAGGGTGGAAAGGAAGAAAGGTGTTGAATATGCTCCACGAGAAGGCCAATGATCTGGAATATGTGAAAAGCAGTATGGACATAGAGGGAAATTTACAATCTATGACAGCGAAAATGTGGTCAGAGCACAACCAGATTATAAGGTCTTCATGCCCCTTTCTTCCCACCAGACATACTGTATGCGAGTAGGGCCCGTGCTTCAAAGAGTGGGCGGACGCTCGCTCGTCCTACCTTGCGCCAGCGCTCGCTCCAATCTGTACCCCAGCCATCGCGTGGGGGTGGGCAGACTTCGGCATGAATGCCCGCCTGCTCTAGCTGATCTACCAGCCGTTCAGCGGCATGGTCGCCCCCAGGATCGGCATCCAAGGCCAGGATTACGGTAGTCACATGCGCAGGAATCCAATCGGGGCGGATCGCTGTTCCTGCCAGCGCTATCACGTCAGCCGGTCGCATGCCGGCGGCAAGCAGCGCGAGTCGATCAAAGGCTCCTTCTACCAGGACGAGGCTGCCGGGATGATTTTCCGGGTCATAGCCGAACCAGCCAGCCGGGTTGGTTTTGACCCAGCGACGAGTTGTCCTGGATCGATCGAGGATGGATTTGTGCAGGTGCTCATCCATACCGGGGACCCAGCGCCACAGGGAGCGCCCGATGTAGCCCTGGCCATCAGGTGTGTGCAGGGGTAAGAGCAAGCGGTCCGTCCAGCGCCGCAAGAGTGGCCGTTTTGCTCGCAATTCCGGCAGGCGCAGGAGTTCGGGCGGCAGGTAGCCAATACCTGATGCGCGGGCAATCTGGAGCGGGATGCCACGCTCACGCAGGTAGGCCTGTGCGCGAGCGGATTGTACCAGGGCATTACGCATCAATTTGTCCAGGGAGAGCAGTGCGCGCCGCTCCTCCTGCTGCCACTGGGGAGGCGTAGGTGAAGGCAGGAGCAACACGGGTTGAGCAAGGCGCGGTGATCGCGTCTGAAAAGGCTGGCTTAACGGGTGTGTAACAGGAGAGATCTCCTGGTCCTGGAAGGATAGGAAACGGTGCGCTAATTGAGGATTCCATTCCTCTACCAGCACAGTGGCTTCACAGGTGGCATTGAAGCAATGTCCCCACCCGGTCCTGCGATTGATGGACAGGGAACGCTGGTGATCGCTGCCATGAATATGACAGTAGGCCCGGACGTATTCTCCCCGGTAGAGCGGATCGCGCAGTTCTCGCTGGGAAATCAGTTGTATATGCCTGTCGTTTCGTGTGATTATTTCGACCATGACCTTGTACAGAGCTTTCAGAGAACTCATCTACCAGGACAGTAATGAAACAAATGTTCTATTCATATTGTTATACGAAATAAATAAACGTAAAGTTTCCTGGTTTTTATGCGCGGCTCACGCGGTCCGGTGAGGAGTATGGGGTACATGTGCCTGGCCGGTTCTCCGCGTGAGAACACTCGTACTAACTTATTCTGCGTGTGGAGTAAAAAAGTGGAATGTGGCGGAGGTTTTATTGGCTCAACCTTCTGGAAAGGATTCCCGAACATGTGCTATACTGTTCGGGAATCCCTGTGCGGTTGCAGACGGCAGTCAAGGGAGGCAGCGATGGCTCAGACATCCCCGATCATCCAGGATGGCATCCTCACCGACCTGCGGGACGGGTCTCCCGTACAGATCGTGGTAGACTCCTCCGACTGGTATACCTGGCTCCAGACCGCCTCGACCTTCACCTTTCGCAGTGAGCACGGGACCTTCACGGCGCACAAAGAACGGGCAGGCAACAGGCGTGGGAGTGCGTACTGGCGCGCCTATTGCACACGGCAAGGCAAGCTGCACCGGGCCTATCTGGGTCAGTCGGAGGAGCTGACGCTTGAGCGTCTGAAGTCCGTGGCAGGTGCCCTGGGGAGCAAGGGGGCAGGAGATGGCTCGCTCGACACACCTGGCCTGGGAGCAGGAACCAGACCGTCCGCTGAGGCTTCCTCCCCAGCGAGGACCCATCGGCGGCGAGCCACAGGAGCACAGGGGCCACACGAAGCAGTTCGCGCGAAACCCTGGCTTTCCAGCTTCCCGGTGCCACTCTCGGCCCTGATCGGTCGCGAACAGGAGGTGCAGGCGATCTGTGACTTGCTCTCGCGTCCAGAGGTGCGCTTGCTCACCATCACCGGCACCGGGGGCGTGGGCAAATCGCGCCTGGCCCTGGAGGTCGCAGGCGTGTTGGGCGCCGACTTCGCCGATGGCGCCTGCTTCGTGCCGCTCGCCCCGGTGAGCGACCCCGCCCGCGTCATGGCGGCCATTGCCCAGGCGCTCGGCTTGTGGGAAGTCACAAAGCTCCCCCCGGAGGAGCAGGTGCGGGCCGCCCTGCGCGAGCGGCACCTGCTGCTGCTGCTGGACAACTTCGAGCAGGTGGTCCAGGGGGCACCTCAGCTCGCGCCCCTGCTCGCCTCCTGTCCTGGCCTGCGCCTGCTCGTCACCAGCCGGACTGCCCTCCACCTCTCCGGGGAGCACGAGTTTCCTGTCCCGCCACTCGCGGTGCCCGATCTCACACAGATACCATCGCCTGAGACGCTCATGCAGAGGGCCTCAGCGCATCTCTTTGTGCTGCGTACGCAGGCCATCCAGCCCGCCTTTCGCTTGACCTCTGTCAATGCCCGCGCTATCGCCGAGATCTGCGTGCACCTGGACGGTCTGCCGCTGGCCATCGAACTGGCCGCGGCTCGCACCAAGCTCCTGCCACCGCAGGCGCTGCTGAAGCGGCTCTCCCATCGGCTTGAGGTCCTGACGGGGGGTGCACAGGACCTGCCCGCCCGCCAGCAGACGCTGCGCAACACGCTGCAGTGGAGCTATGACCTGCTGACAGCAGAGGAACAGCGCCTCTTCCGCTGGCTCTCCATCTTTGTCGGCGGCTGCACCCTCGAGGCTGCCGAAGCCGTGTGCCAGGCGGGCGGCGAGCAGGCCTCCTCGGTGCTTGAGGGAGTCGCGTCTCTGCTCGACAAGAGCCTGGTGCAGCAAACGGAGCGCGAAGGGGAAGAGCCACGGCTCCTCATGCTAGAGACGCTCCGCGAGTTCGGGCTGGAATGCCTCGAGCGGCAAGGTGAACTGGAAGCCGCACGTCGAGCGCATGCGCACTACTTCCTGGAGCTCGCGGAGCAAGCCGAGCCACACCTCCTGGGTCCCGAACAGCTGCGGTGGTTTGATCGGTTGGGACAAGAACTGGACAACCTGCGAGCCATCCTCCAGGCAGCCACGGCTGGAGGTGCGGAGGAGAGGGGGTTGGCTCTGCGTTTGGGGGCTGCCTTGCGGGCCTTCTGGGCTGGACGAGGACATCTGCGTGAGGGGCGCAACGTGCTGGAGCGACTCCTGTCAGATGCCGAGGCGATAGCAGCCCCCGTACGCCTCAAGGCGCTCGCCGTTCTCGGAACGATCCTATGGAGCCAGAACGACGCACGCGGATTAGAGCCGGTCGCCAACGAAACCCTGGCACTCGCGCAGAAGCAAGGGGACCAACTGCAGATGACCTTCGGCCTGATCCTGCGCGGAGCAGCCCTGATGCAGGGAAGGCGCGACTACGCCCAGGCGCAGGCGTGCCTGGAGGAGGCCCTGGCCTCTGCTCGAGCCCTCGGGGATCGCGACCTCGTCGTCGCTGCGCTCTCGCACCTGGGTCGCCTGGCGTGGTACCAGCAAGACGCCCCGCGTGCGATTGCCTGGCTCGAGGAAGGCCTGATCCAGTGCAGAGCCAGAAGTGACAAGGTGCTGATGAGTGTCGTCTTGTTCCAGTTCGCTCGTGCCGAGCTGAGTCAGGATCATGAAGCACGCGCTCGGACCCTGCTGGAAGAGAGCCTGGCCCTCTATCAAGCGCTCGGCCATACCTGGGGGATTGCCATGGTCAAGAGCTTGCTGGGACAACTGGCTTTCCAGCAAGGGGAACTCAGCCAGGCGGAGGCCTTCTTGACAGACAGCACCCGGCTGGCTTCCGAGGTGGGAGATCGACGCAACGTGGCGCGTTCGCGTTTGCTTCTAGCGGGTGTGGACGCACTGCGGGGAGATCATGCGGCAGCCCGCCAGTGGTATGAAGAGGGCCTGTCTACTGCCCTGGACATCGAGCACACGAACTACATCGCCTCCGGGCTCAAAGGGCTGGGCTGTATGGCCGCGGCTCTGGGGTTGTCTACCTGGGCAGCCCTGCTCTGGGGAGTGGCCGAGCCCCTCCGCGAGTCCCGCAGCGTCGCCATCCCACAGGCGCTCTATGAACGCATGGTGGCCCTGGTGCGCAGCCAGCTGGGCGAGTCGGCCTTCGAAGAGGCCAGGTCCAGGGGGCGCACCATGACCCCTGCACAGGTGCTCGCCTCGCCTGAGGCCTTCGCGCCACAGGCCACGCCGCGACTTCCGCCTGCCCAGACAGCGCCGGGTTCCTCTGCGGCCGCTCCCACAGGTCATCCCTCCTCTCCAGCAGGACTGACCGCCCGTGAGGTGGAGGTGCTCCGTCTCGTGGCCCAGGGGCTCTCCGATGCCCAGATAGCCGAGCAACTCGTCATCAGTCCGCGCACGGTCAACTGGCACCTGACTTTGATCTACAGCAAGCTCGGGGTCTCCTCGCGCAGTGCGGCGACTCGCTACGCCATAGAGCATCATGTGGTGTAACACTCCCTTGCTGTCCCTTCTGCTGGTCCCCTGAAATGCCTCCATGCGCTTGAGCTGAAAGCTCAGCCGTCTTCACGTGTAAGCACCACCCCGGTAATTCTACTGGTATCCCTCGCCATCATCCTCTTCTGCTCCCGCAAAGACTGGTAGTGCAACAGGTAATTCTACAGGTGTGCTTTTGCCTTCCACACAGTAGACTTGGAGCAGAAGGTCTTACTCGTGAAGTGAGATGAAGTTGCTCACAGAGAGACGATCCTGGCCTGGTGGATGTGTCTTGAACGTACCAAAGGGAAGGAGGCACAAGATGTATTATCGTGTAGCAATCCAGGAGGATGCAGCGCCGACCTGGCAGTGGAAATCGACGGTCCTCAGTTCGCTGGATACTCTGTTCCAATTCCTGCGGCTCTTTCGTGCCCTTCCGCACGATCAGCTGCGGGTCTTCTCCTCCTCCGAACGCGTGGGCCTGGCAGAGCAGCTCGAGCAGGAGAACCAGGGGCTGTACTCCACTTCGGTGACGGCAGCACAATTTCTCCGTGAGCGCATGCTCCGCCCACCGATGCTGGTGCGGAGCATATCCGAACGTGAGGGAGAAACAGAGCTTCAGAGGGGAGCCATTGCGGTGATCAGCCCACCAGCAGGGAACGAGCGTGGCGGGGAAGGAAGCGTCCTGGAGAGCAGGGGCATGAGTGCTCTCGAGAGGCGACGGGAAGCGCTAGAAAGCGGACCTGGTGGCGATCATGATCTCCCCTACAGCTTCAGCTTGCCCCGCTCTTTGCCGCAAATCTTTGCCTGGATGACCCTGCTGGCGAGGGTGCAGCGGGGCGAACTGCACCCCTAGGTCGTACTCGAGAGGAACCGCAACAGTCTCGCAAAGATGGCATCATAGTACGCAACGCGCGTATGAGAAGAGTGTCAGACCAGGAGGGATGTGCTCAGACAGACACCCTCCAAAGACAGTAAGGCCAACAGAAAAGAATCTGTGCAAGAATGCTCACTGGCTTCTCAGGCGTCTACGCAAAAGAAATCGGAGGTCAAAGACGAGCTATGGCTTTAGATGTGGCTTTTACTATTATCGGCGGCATCGGTGCGGTGGGCGTACTCATTGCACTCGTACGCGCTACCTTGAGAGCGCGGCTGCGGGATGATCCTTTTAGGTTCATCTATTTATGGCTGCTCCTCATTGTGTGCCTCATCTTGCTTATCGGGAGTATCGTCCTCGGCCAGCCTTTGACTGGCTCGCCTGTACCGGCGCCGAATCCATTAATCGGTGGGACACCGGTCCTCCCATAGAACGTGAGAAAGAAGCATGTCGGGCTGAGAAGCCAGCAGCAACAAGAGGAAAACAAGATGAATAGAATAGTGATCCGGCAGGCCGTCGTGGTAAGCATCCTTGGAGTTCTCCTGGGTATTGTCCTTCTGCTGGGTGTTCTCCTGTTGCTCGCCAGCATCGCTGGGACGCATCCCTCGCAGACCGGAATCATGCTTATCGCTTCTCCTTACCATCTTGCCTGATCTGGCAAGCGATGGGAAGAGGAGAGCATGAGCACATGATCAAAGAAAGGAACAGCTCTATGTCACCCGAAGAGAACAAGGCGCTCGTTCGTCGTCTCATTGAGAAGGTCTGGAATCAGGGCAATCTTGCCGTCTTTGATGAGCTCTATGCCCCCGACTTCCTCTTCCATGATCCTGGCCTGCCCCAGGTTTGCACCCGCGAAGAAGATAAACAATGGATCGCCGGGATCCTCCATGCCTTCCCTGACTTTCATCTCACGATTGAGGACTTGATCGCTGAAGGGGACCAGGTAGTTGTGCGCATGACAGCTCGTGGCACCAACACCGGTGATATCCTGGCACCGAGCCCTCACCCCGCGACCGGCAGGCAAGTAACTATCACAGGAATCGCCATCGCCCGCGTAGCCAACGGCCAGTTCGTGGAAATCTGGCACCAGGTGGATTGGCTCGGCTTGTTCCAACAACTCGGCCTGATCCCTGCGCCGGGGCAGACCGGGTAGTACCTTGCCCTGGCAAGTGGTAGCTGAAAAAGGGAGACCCGCATCGTTTTCCGAGTGGATGGTTCCATCCACTTTCAAGAGTCTGAGGTTCATCTCTGTCGTTCAAGGACACACACAAAGCGAGGATTTGAGCCTGTCCTGTTTCACAAACGGTTAAAAGGATACTCAAGAGCACATGCTTCTTCTGAGAGAAGCAGAAAGGAACCAAGCACATGACGACACAAGCTGGAACAACGTATCAGTTGGAAGGACGCCTCTTAGAGGTCTGCTCATGCGGCGTCCTGTGCCCCTGTTGGGTGGGGGCGGATCCGGATGGAGGGACGTGCGATTCCGCCTTAGGCTGGCATATCGACCGCGGCACCATCCAGGGAGTCGATGTCTCAGGCCTGACCTTTGCCATCAGTGTGCATATTCCGGGCAATGTCCTGGCGGGCAACTGGCGAGCGCTGGCCTATGTTGATGACCAGGCGACGCCAGCGCAGCAAGACGCTCTTTTGTCGGTGTTCACAGGCAAACTGGGCGGTCCGATTGCCGATCTGGCTGCCTTGATCGGTGAGGTGGTTGGGGTCGAGCGCGTCCCCATCACCTTTACGGTCGAGAAGGGCAAAGGGACCCTCATCATCGGTCAGACGGTCGAGGCAGAGTTAGTGCCTTTGACTGGGCCGACGGGGGAGCCAACTACGCTGCACGAGAGCGTCTTTTCGACCATTCCAGGTTCTCCAGCCTATGTGGGCAGGGCTGAATACTACCGCTCGCAGGTTCCGGCGCTGGGTCACAACCTGGACTTGCAGAACCATAATGCCATCCAGGGCTCATTCCGCTTCGTTGGGTAGTGAACAAAGGGGGTACCCGATGCAGAACTTGAGAGCTTCCAGGGACACACCAGGCCATCTTCCTCCGTCTCGTCGGGTGCCCGTGCTATGGCCCTGGGTGCTGGTCGCTGCAGCGTGGGCAGTGCTCGTGCTGGCGGTGCTTTCGCATCAGACCTTCTTGCTCGACCACCACTACCTGCTGCAAGCCAGCGGCCTGCCCTGGCTAGCCGCACTGGAGATCTTCCTGCTGTGCTGGCAGGTGATGACGGTGGCGATGATGCTGCCATCGAGTATGCCCATGGTCCACCTGGTGGTGTTTGCCGGTCGCAGACAAGCCCGTCCCGTGGCGGTTCCTCTGGCGTTCCTGGCTGGCTATGCCGTGATCTGGACGGCATTTGCCGCAGGGGCCTTTCTGGGAGACACGCTGGTGCATCGCCTGGTGGCCCTGTGGCCGTGGTTGGCAGTGCATGCCTGGCTCATCGGGGCGGTGACGTTCGCAGTCGCTGGTCTCTTCCAGTTTAGCCCCTGGAAGGAGCGCTGCCTGGACATGTGTCGCACGCCCCTGGGGTTCTTCCTGCACTACTACCGCAAGGGCGTGGGTACGGCGTGGCAGCTGGGATTACGCCATGGCGGGTTCTGCCTGGGCTGTTGTTGGGCCTTGATGCTGGTCATGTTCGGGGTCGGCGTGGGCAATCTGGCAGGGATGGCTGCGCTCACTGGCGCCATGGTGATCGAAAAGACGGTGCCAGGCGGCAAGCGTCTGAGCCTAGTCATCGGCATCATACTGCTGCTGCTTGGGATACTGTGGCTGGCACATCCTGTCTGGCTGCACAGAGCAGGGATATAAGGAGGGTAGTATGAGTGACAGTCTACGCAAGCGGACGTCTTCAGTGGCGCTCCTCAAGCGAGTAGTGCCGCAGCGTTCGGGACGCAGGGCATCAACTTCCATGCGCGTAAGGCAGCAGCAGAGTAATGAGTTCGTATTCTGAACAACCCTACGGAAAGGAGATCAACGTGGGAAAATCATTATGGGATCGGCTTCAAGCCGCAACAGGCCTGGTCTTTGTGCTGCTGAGCCTCATCTCACTGTTCGCGCTGCCACCCCGTCCGGCGGCGGGTGCGTCTGCCAAAGAGATTGCGTCGTATTATACCGTCCACAGTGGTGCGGCCCAGGCCGCAGATTACCTCTTTCTGCTTGGACTCCTGTTCTCCCTGTGGTTCATTGGCTACCTTCGCACAGTCTTTGCCCGAGCCGAGGGGGAGACCCACCACCTCTCGACACTCTTCTTTGGTTCAGGGGTGGCAACCGTAGTGATCGGGCTGACCTTCTGGGGAATGGGTCTAGCACTTCCTGGACAAACAGCGGACCTTGGGGTAATCAAAGCGTTGTCTGAAGTGGTGAACTTTGGGGTCAGCATTACGTTCCTTCCAGATTTCCTGCATGTCGGTACGGCCTCGGTGCTGGTGCTGCGGACGGGTGTGCTGCCGCGCTGGGTTGGGCTGTTCGCACTGGTGGTTGCCGTGGTGCAATTCCTGGGAAGTCTCAGCCTGGTGGTCTCCTCCGGCTTTTTCGCAGTGGGGGGACCGTTCGCCCTCTTGGCCTTTTTAGGATTGCTGCTCGATGTCCTGGTGGTGAGCATCGTGCTGATCGTGAAGGCCGGCTCTGGGCTCAAGGAGGTCGGGGCCAGTCCTGCGACCGCCTGAATGCGACTTTCCAATGACACCACACTATGATGCTCCCTTCATGGTGTGGTGCTGCTTGCTCACGGGCATGCATGATCGCTGAAGAGGACAAGGCGGTGACCCGCTGGACCGCGACAGGCACGCATCAGGGCACGCTGATGGGTATCCCCCCAACGGGAAAGCAGGCGACCGCAACAGGAATAGTCATCGGTCGCCTCGCCAACGGAAAGTTTGTCGAAAGTTGGCTCAACTTTGATGCCCTGGGCATGCTGCAACAACTCGGCGTTATCCCTACACCGGAACAGCCTGGATAGCACCATCTGCCCTGCAGGCCTTTTCTAGAAAAGAAGCGTGATCCCATGACTACACAACCGTTCGATCCAGCACGGTACAAGGCCGGACAGCGCTGGGAATGGGATACTGCCGCGCCCGGTTTGAAGGACTGGGGGCCGTTTCTCGTGCAACAACTGCAGCCGGTCAGCGAGCGCATGATGGAGCTAGCCGATATCCAGCCGGGAAGCCGTGTCCTCGACGTGGCGACCGGCGGCGGTGAGCCTGCTGTCACCGCTGCCTACAGAGTTGGGGCTTCAGGGCATGTCATCGCCACAGACCTCGCGCCGCAGATGGTCGCGCTGGGCCGGGAACGAGCAGCTGAGTTAGGACTCCAGAACATCGACTTTCGTGAAATGGATGCCGAGGCGCCAGACCTTCCGGAAAACAGCTTCGAGATCGTCCTCTGTCGGTTTGGCTTGATGTTTCTGCCCAACCTCCAGAGAGCACTGGAACGGCTGCATCAGCTATTGGTCCCTGGTGGGCGGCTCGTGGCTGCCGTCTGGGGTCCTCCGCACAAGGTTCCCTTCATCCGGTGGCCGATGGAAGTGGCGATGCGCGTCTTGCAGGTGCCAGCGCCTCCACCCCAGCTGCCCGGCCCATTTAGCCTGGCGGACTCACGACGTTTAGAGCAGCTCCTCACAGAGGCTGGCTTCACAGCGGTGCAGACTGAACCACTGCTGTTGACACTCGAGTGGGCTTCCGTCGATGACTATATCCGTTTTCAGCAGGCGATCCTGACGGGGTTTAACGCGCTGCTGGCAAAGTATCCAGCCGAGCAGCAAGCTGAGGTTTGGCGGGCCGTCGCGGAGACTGCAAGGCAATCGACGACGCTCGATGGTCGGTGCCATACGGAGAACGAGGTGGTGCTGGCCGTAGGACGGCGATAAAGACTTCATGCAGGAGGAAAAGCATGGGCATGACCACTGATGGCCTGTCCTACTGGCAGGCCGAAAGCGAGGAAGGAGAGGCATGTCACCACAGGCTTCGACGCGACGGACCCTGGAGGACATTGAACGCCTCGAACGGGTTCCGCTGGCCAGGCGGCTGGCTGTCGGCAGTACCTACGCATTGCTGCACAAGGCAGTGACGAACAGCCCGGAGCAGCCTGCTCGCTGCTTCCTCCCTCTTGGGGGATCCGTCCCAGCCGGGCGAAGCGCTCACCGCGCGTGCCTTCCTGGGGAAGGTGCACCAGACCGCCAATTTGCTGGCTGATCTGGGGATGGGCCCACAGGATGTCATGGCCCTGCTGTTGCCCGACCTGCTCGAGACCCAGGTGCTGCTCTGGGGTGGCCAGGCTGCTGGGATCGTCTGTCCGATCCCTCCCTGCTTGCCCGCCCCGCAGGTCGTCGATCTGCTCCGGGCGGTGAAGGCAAAGGTCCTAGTTGCACCATCGCCTTCGGTGAATCACGAGCTGTGGCAGAAGACGGAACAGGTGCGCCGGCAGGTAAAGAGCATCGCGCTGGTCCTGCAAGTGCGGGGACCAGGCAACGAACGAGAGGCCACATATGCCTTCAATGCCCTCGTCGAGGATTACCCGGCTGACCGCCTCCACACGGGACGCCAGATCGCCCTCGACGATCTGGCGGTTTTCTTGCCGACCAGAGACACGGCCGGCACACCGGGCCTGGTGCCTCTGACCCACGGGAATCTGCTGTACACCGCCTGGGCGCTCGGCCTCGTGACAACGCTCGCCCAGGAGGAAGTTCTATTGCGCGGTCTCTCGCGCTTTTTCCAGGGGTGGTGGCCAGCAGGTGGCTCAGAGGAGTGCCCAAGGGCATTGTGAGCGATGGCGGAGGCATCTTTGAACCACACCATACGAGCCAGCTCAGTCGTCCTCTCGATCACGAAGCGCATCAGATACGATGGGTAATCAGGTGTCATTCACATTTTGCGCGAAGGGCCATGGCAGCCGCAAGGGCTGCCACTACTATGAAACGGAGCCACGCTCAGTGTAAAACAATGAACTGCACCCTGGATAATCTTACGCATGTTCAGATGTCCTGCTTTAGTGTATACTTTTAGTACTGAATGCCTGTACGGCTGCACGCAGGTGGTGAAAAGGATGAAAAGCAGGTTTCTGCCGCTTGAGGATCATCCCCTCACATGTGCCGGCTAGCAAAGGAAGGAACGATGGCCGACGCAGAACGTCTCTTGATTGTTGGTGCAGGCATTGCCGGGCTGACGCTGACTGCCGCCCTGCACCAGCACGGCCTCAACCCGGAACTGGTAGAACAAAGCGCTGAGTGGATTTGGAAATGTGACCGGGCCCCGCTTCTATGACGAGGTGCAGGGCAGGCTTGCTCGCCTGCGCGAGCGCTTTGCGCCGTTCGGCGAACCGGTGAGGCAGTATCTAGCGGCGCTCTCAACTGACGAGCAGATCCACGTCTCGCCCATCGAGTGGGTAGAGAGCGAGGTGTGGCACACCAGGCGCATTGTGCTCATTGGCGACGCTGCCCATGCCAGCATCCCCATGATGGGCCAGGGCGGTTCCCTGGCGATGGAAGATGCCTATGTGCTGGCAGAGATTCTCGGCCGTGCCAAGAGCATCGAGCAGGCTCTTGCCGACTATGTCACGCGGCGCAGAGAGCGCGTCACCTGGGTTCAGCAGCAAAGTCGTGTCGTGGCCGAGAGCTTTGGCCTGCCGCCTGCCACCCGCAATGCCGTGCTGCGCGAGCGAGGAGATCACCTGATGTCTGCTCGCTTCTCTCCCCTCATCCCACCTCCTTAGCCGATGGTGAGAGCGATCTCGCCCTTTCTGCAATGGCGGATGGCTCTCTTTGATTAGCTTACTGAGGGATGATATAAATGCTGAACGAACCACAAAAAATTGTATCTCAAACAGAAACTACAAAGGACTCCTTAACCGGTTCTCGCGTCCCGGTGACGCTCGATATTTTGCTGGAGATGCGCTTTCCGGATGAGGTTGCTATTTCATCTG
>WNGD01001486.1_pt1 | contig 26300 bp, 26 predicted proteins | sample 5400671 | NCBI WGS metagenome assembly WNGD01 (sample SAMN13153369, study PRJNA577476) | soil metagenome | isolation source: 40 cm soil or saprolite under grassland replicate 2 | place: USA:California | collected 2016-06-15
GGGGATGCCGTCATGGCGCTCTTCGGCGCTCCCACGGCACACGAGGACGATCCCGAGCGGGCCGTGCGCGCGGCGCTGGCGATCCGCAGCTTTGCCGAGGAGGAGGGGATCGAGCTCCGCATCGGGATCACCACCGGAGAGGCACTCGTCTCGCTCGACGCGCGGCCGGAGCTGGGCGAGACGGTGGCGACGGGAGACGTCATCAACACGGCTGCCCGTCTGCAGTCAGCCGCTCCGGTGAATGGAGTCCTCGTCGGGGAATCGACGTATCGGGCGACGGATCGTGCTGTCGAGTACGAGCCAATGGACGCGGTCGAGGCGAAGGGCAAGGCCGAGCCGGTACAGGCATGGCTCGCTGTCGCGCCTCGCGCCAGGCTCGGCGTCGACGTCTTCCAGGTCGGACGCGCCCCGCTCATTGGACGCGAGCAGGAGCGCGAGCTGCTAGCGACGGCACTCTCACGTGCGCGGTCGGAACGCCAGCCACAGCTCGTCACGCTCGTCGGCGTGCCGGGCGTGGGCAAGAGCCGCCTCGTTCACGAGCTCTATCGCATCGTCGACGAGGATCCCGACCTCATTGTCTGGCGTCAAGGACGCTCGCTGCCGTACGGCGAAGGCGTCGCGTTCTGGGCGATCGGGGAGATCGTGAAGGCGCACGCGGGGATCCTCGAGTCCGAGAGCGCGGACGTGGCGAGCGAGAAGCTCGCGGCAGCAGTGCGTGATCTGGTCGCAGAGCACGACGCGGAATGGGTGGAGCGGAGCCTGCGGCCCCTGCTCGGGCTCGGAGGCGCGGGCGAGCAGGGCCAGGAACGTCAGGCGATGACCTTTGCTGCCTGGCGGCGCTTCTTCGAGGCCTTGTCAGAACGCAGCCCGACGGTCATCGTCTTCGAAGATCTGCAGTGGGCGGACGACGGCCTGCTCGACTTCGTAGACGAGCTCGTCGACCGGGTGACGGGGGTTCCGCTCCTCGTCGTCTGCAACGCTCGTCCGGAGCTGCTCGAAAGACGTCCAGGCTGGGGAGGCGGCAAACGCAGCGCATTGACCATCTCGCTCGCACCGCTGTCGGACGCGGATACGGCCCGCCTCGTCGGGGCGCTGCTCGACAGGGCCGTACTGCCGGCGGCCGAGCAGACAGTACTCCTGCAGCGCGCCGGCGGAAACCCGCTCTTCGCTGAGGAGTAAGGCGGCCGTCCTCGGAAAGGTGTTCTGGAGCGATGCCCTCGCGGCACTCTCCGGGCTCGACGAGTGGATGCTCGACGACCAGCTGCATGCGCTCGAGCGGAAGGAGTTCGTGCGCCGGGAGCATCGATCGGCGGTTGCGGGAGCGAGCCAGTACGTCTTCGTGCACGTCCTGGTCCGTGACGGTGCCTATGGCCAGATGCCCCGTGCCGCCCGTGCGAACGCGCATCTGCGCGTCGCGGACTGGATCGATTCGCTGCCTCCCGATCGCGCCGAAGATCGCGCTGAGATGCTCGCGCACCACCTCGTGCGGACGGTCGAGTTTGGTCGAGCCGCCCGCATGGATGTCACGACCGTGGTTCCACGAGCAGCGCATGCACTACGCAAGGCAGGTGACAGGTCGTGGTCCCTCGGCGCACCCGGAGCAGCTCTCGAGCTCTACGAGCGAGCACGAGTGCTCGATCCTGCGGAAGCCGACGACCCATATCTGCTGTTCCGATTCGGGCGGGCGCTGGCGTACATACGCGGTGAGGGTGACAGCGAGCTCGAACGGACGACAGCGGCACTTGCGGAGATCGATCCCGCCACAGCCGCAGAAGCCGAGCTCCTTCGCGGAGAGATCGTCTGGCAGCGCGGCGGCGAGCAGGATGCGTCCTTCGCACACTTCGAACGCGCAGCCGAAGCCGTCGCGAACCTGCCGGCCTCACGGCAGAAGCTCTTCGTCGTCTCGCAGGTTGCGCGGTTCCTGACTCTCGCGGGGAGAATTCGTGAGGGCCTCGAGCTCGCCGACGCTGCGATCGAGATGGCCGAGAACCTGGGCGACGACGAGCTCCTCGCGGACTCGCTGAATACGCGTGGCGTCGCGCGCGTACATATCGGCGACAGAGGGTGGGTCGACGACATGGAAAGGAGCCTGGCGCTCGCGCTCGAGACGAAGTCCTGGCGTGCGGGCCGCGCATATATCAATCTTGCGTCGTCGCTCCTCCTCAACGCGGGCGAGCTCGTGCGCTCCGAGAAGTTGATGCGAGACGGTCTCCGCTTCGCTCAAGACCTCGGCATCGGGCTCGCCGTTCGCTGGTGTCACGGCAACCTCGCGGAATGTTTGTTCCATCTCGGCCGCTGGGACGAGGCGCTGACGTTCGCGGAGCTGGAGCTCGAGGAGTCGGAGGGCCATTACATGCGGCCGATCTGTTGGAGGTATCGGGCGCTGATCCGGCTGGCGCGCGGAGATACGAGAGGCGCGCTCGAGGACATCGACGCTTCGAGCCGACAGTCACATGCGGTTCGCGACCCGCAGGAGCTCGTTCCTGCACTCGCCTTCCGTGTGTTCTGCCTCGCGCGGACCGGCAACACGAGGGCCGCGGCGGAAGACCTGGCGGAGCTCCGGGAGCTCCTCGAGAATGCGGAAGAGACCGAGCTCGGCCCCTCGATCGTGCTGCTTGCTCTCGGGCTCGCGGAGCTCGGTCGCTCCGATGAGCTCGTCGAGCCGAACAGGCCCGAGGGAGACGACCCGTGGCCCGGCGTGGCACGCGCAATCGCGCAGGGACATCCGGAGACTGCGGCGGCGAAGCTACAGGAGATGGGCGCGAAGTCGCTCGAGGCAAATGTGCGGCTGCTGGCCGCACGCAACCTGCGTGCTGAAGGAAGGAACGGAGAGGCCGAGGCGCACCTGACGCAGGCGCTGGCGTTCTATCGCGGCGTGGGTGCGACGGCGGCCGTGCGCGAAGGCGAGGCATTGCTCGCGGCCGCGAGCTAGCTACCGCAGCGCCGGAACTCGACGACAGGGCGGCCGGAAGCCTGCCAGTCGTCGACGCCGCCGTTCGCGACCGCACGTGCGTCGAAGCCGCGAGCCGCCAAGACGCTCGCCGCGATCGCCGCCCGCGGCCCGCTCTCGCAGATCGTGACGAGTGGACGGTCGCGCGGAAGGTCGTCCTCGCCGAGCGCGAGCATGCGGTAGGGGATGTTGCGGCTCGACGCGATGTAGCCGGCATCGCGCTCGTCCTTCTCGCGGACGTCGATCAGCTCCGCTCCGGACGCGAGGAGCTCGTCGAGCTCGTCGATCGAGACGAGCCCCATCGTCTCCGAGCCGCCGCCGAGCATGTAGCCCTCTACGTCGAGCAGGCCGACCGAGCGGAGCGCTCGGACGGCGTGCCGGGCTTCCGCTTCGTCCGTCGCCGCGACGACCACTGAACGATCGGGGTCGAGCACGAAGCCGGCTTTCGTCGAGAAACGCGTTCCCGACACGGGCACATTCGTCGCGCTCGAAAGGTGTCCGGCAGCGAAGGCGGAGGTCGGGCGAACGTCCAGCACCTGTGCGTCGCCTCCGGGGGCGGGAAGCTCGAGCGGTTCCGGCTGCGCGCCGAGGAACGGCCCGCGGTTGAACTCCACGATCCGGCTCATGTTCGGAGGCTTGGGCGCGGAGATCGAGACAGTCTCCGCGACGAAGCAGTCGAGGTCGTTCGTGACGAGTGCGTGGTTGAAGCGGCGCTCGAAGCCGATTGTCGTCGAGGCCTTCGAGCTCATGGCCTTGCCGCAGAGCGAGCCGGCGACGTGGCCGGGATAGACCTCGAGGCCGTCTCCGAGCTCCGCGAGCCGGCGGAGCGAATGGAAGAGATCCTCGGCGCCTTCCCGCGCCTCGACCGCGAGGTCGGGGCGGGCGACGTCACCGACGAAGAGCGAGTCGCCTGTCAGGACGAGCCAAGGGTCGGGCGCCCGTGAGCGGTCGATGACCGCGAGGCAGCAATGCTCGGGCCGATGGCCGGGCGTGTGGATGCAGCGCAGGACGACCTCGCCGAGGGCGATCTCGTCCCCGTCGTCCATCGGGTCGTGCGGGAACTCGGCCTCGGCGGCCGGATGGATACTGACGGGAAGCGCGTGCTCGAGCGCGAGCCGCCCGTGGCCGGAGACGTGGTCGGCGTGCGTGTGGGTTTCGACCACACGCGTGATCTCGACGCCGCGGCGGTCAGCCTCTTCGAGGTACTGCTCGATCGCGTAGGCGGGATCCACGACCGCGGCCGCGCCGGTGTTCTCGTCGCCGACGAGGTACGACGCACAGCCGAGGTCGTCGTCGACGAACTGGGTGAAGATCACAGCCCGCCGGAAGGTAGCACCGGATCCCGCTATTTCTCTTGAAGTATCGGGGCGGAGAGGACTGCGCTACAACCCGAGATGCCGGGCGATCACCATGCGCTGCACCTCGTTCGTGCCCTCGCCGATCTCGAGGATCTTCTGGTCGCGGTAGAGGCGCGAGATCGCCGACTCCTCCATGTACCCGTACCCGCCGTGGATCTGCAGCGCCCAGTTCGCGACTCGGTGCGAGAGCTCGCCGGTGAAGAGCTTCGCCATCGCCGCCTCCCGCGCGAACGGCCGGCCCTGGTCCTTCAGCCACGCCGCACGGTAGACGAGCGCACGACCCGCCTCGATCTCGGTTGCCATGTCCGCGAGCCTGAACTGGATCGCCTGGAACGAGGCGATCGGCTTCCCGAACTGCTCCCGCTCCCGCGCATATTCGAACGCGAGGTCGTATGCGCCCTGCGCGAGGCCGACGCCCATGGCGGCGATCGCGATCCGTCCGCCGTCGAGGATCTCGAGGAATTGCTTGAACCCCGCGCCGCGAGGGCCGAGAAGATTCCCCTCCGGCACCTCGCAGCCGTCGAACGAGAGCTCGCGGGTGTCGGAAGCGCGCCAGCCGAGCTTCTTCATCGGCGCAGACACCGTGTACCCGGGAGTGCCATTCTCGACGACGAGGTTCGAGATCTCGTCCTCGCCCGTCCGGGCGGTGATCGTGACGCCCCAGGTGATGTCGGTCCCCGCGTTCGTGATGAAGATCTTCGAGCCGTCGACGCGCCAGGACCTGTCGTCCAGCTTCGCGGTGGTCCTGGTCGCTCCCGCGTCGGAGCCCGCTCCGGGCTCGGTGAGGCCGAAGCCCGCGAGCCGACGTCCCGAGGCGAGGTCGGGGAGCCAGTGGGCGCGCTGCTCGTCGCTCCCGAAGAGGAGGATGGGCATCGTTCCCAGGGAGGTGTGGGCCGCCATCGTTATGGCGACCGACGAGTCGACGCGTGTCAGCTCCTCGACCGCGAGTGCATACGAGACGGTGTCTCCGCCCGCACCTTCGTACTCCTCCGGGATCGGGATCCCCATGAACCCGAGCTCGGCGAGCTCGGAGACGAGCTCGTACGGGAAACGACCGTCGTGGTCCAGCTCGGCGGCGACGGGTGCGACTCGGTCACGCGCGAACGCACGCACGGTCTCGCGCAGGAGCTCCTGCTCGGGCGTGAGATCGAAGTCCACGCGCGGGGATCGTAGCCGCGCGCTAGGCTCCGGCCCGACCCGACCGGAGGAGGGAAGGCGCAAACATGGGCACTGTGCAGGAGTTCTTCGAAGGGCTTCCCGGCCGGGTGAGCCCCGAGCGGATCGCGGGGATGAACAACACGTACGTCTTCGAGATCGAAGGCGCCGGAACGTGGACCGTCGCTCTGACGGACGGCTCGCTCACCGTCTCGGACGGCGGGTCGGCCAACGCCGACTGCACGATCTCGGCCAGCGAGGAGAGCTTCCAGAAGATCGTCGCCGGCGAGCAGAACCCGACGACTGCGTACATGACGGGCAAGCTCAAGATCAAGGGCGACATGGGCGTGGCGATGAAGCTGCAAAAGCTTTTCTAGCGTCCTGTCCGGTACTGCTGGCCAGCCCGCTCGACGCTATTGCCTAAGGGGGCACTAGCCTCGTAGACTCCCGCCCGATGTACCTCTTGGCGGCCCTTCTCGTTCGCCTGGGCGTCAACGTCCTCGCGTTGATCGTGATCGACTGGTTGTTCTCGAGCGTCACGATCAACGGCTGGTGGTCGTTCATCATCGGCGGCATCGTGCTGACGCTCGGAAACGCCATCCTCAAGCCGATCCTCGCGATCCTCACCCTGCCGCTGATCGTCGTCACGTTCGGCCTCGCGTACTTCGCGATCAACGTCGCGATGCTCGCCCTCGCCGAGTGGGTCGCGCCGCACTTCTCGATCAACGGCTTCTGGACGTACGTCGGCGCCACGATCGTCGTCTGGCTCGTGAACGTCGTCATGCACTGGGTGCTCAACAAGGTCCGAATCGACTGAGCTCTCCGCATGCTGCGCATCCGCTCAGGCGGATCCGCGCTGGGGGCAAACCCCTAAAGGCGTCCGCTTCGCGGCCGCTCTCGCGGCGATTTCGACCTCTGCTCTGCGTGACCCGGCGCGAGCTCTGGCTCTTCTTGCACGTGACGGCGGCGATGGTCTGGATCGGCGGGGCCGCGACGATCCAGGTCTTCGGCATCCTCGCCAAGCGGGCCAGCCGATCCGGCGAAGACAGCGTTCGTCGCAGCGAGCGTCTCGTGGACCGTCGAGCGCGTCTTCCTTCCGGCGTCGATCGTCGTCCTTCTCGCGGGAGTCGGTCGACGATCGAGGGGAACTGGAGCTGAAGCGAGCCGTTCATCGTCTACGGGCTCGTGTTGGGCGCTTGCCTCGCTCGTCGCGTTTGGCTACCTCGGCGGCGCAATCGGGCGTGCGGGCGCGCAGCGGGCCTCTCTGAGGGGCCGAGTCCGGCGCTCGGCTACGGCTCCGCAACCTCGTCTGGCTCTCTCGCGTCCTGCCCGCGGTTCTCATCACGATCGCCTTCATGATGACCGTCAAGCTCGGGACCTAGCTCGACGAGAACGGCTCCGCCCGCGACGCGCTCTCCTGCGGCGACGTGCACCGTCTTCACCCTGCCGCCGAAGGGCGAGTGCACGGGAATCTCCATCTTCATGGCTTCGAGGACGACGAGCGGCTGCCGCGGCCGCACCGCCTCACCGGGCTCGACCTCGACGCGGATCACGGTGCCGGGCATGGGGGAGACCACAGGCGCCTCGACGTCCGCGGGACCGGCGAGGCGGGCTGTTTCGGCAGCGCCCGGTGGAGGTGCGGGAACGGGTGGGGGGAGGTTCAGCCTCCAGGGGCGACGCCATGGCCCGGCGACGCGTCGGGGAGGGGGCTGCGAGAGCGGCGGGTTCTCGACGAGGAAGGCCGTCGTCGCCTCCCCGGCGCGAACGACCGGGTGGGCGACGAGCCAGCGCAAGAACCGCAGGTTCGTGGTCACCCCGTCGACCTTCGTCTCCTCGAGAGCGGCGGCGAGGCGGTCGAAGGCATCGCCGCGACTCGCGCCGTGCGCGATGAGCTTCGCGAGTAGCGGGTCGTAGGCGAGCCCGATTTCGTCTCCTTCCTCGACACCGCTGTCGACGCGAACGGTTGCGGGGAGCAACAGACGCTCGATTCGCCCGGCCTGAGGAAGAAACGTTCGCGAATCCTCCGCGTACAGTCGGACTTCGACCGCATGCCCGCTGCGCGTCGGCAGGTAGGAGTCGACGCCGCCGCCGTCCGCGATCCGAAGCTGCCAGGCGACCAGATCGGTCCCGGTGACGAGCTCCGTGACTGGGTGCTCAACCTGGATCCGTCCGTTCAGCTCGAGGAAGAAGAACTCGTCACCGTCGAGGACGAACTCGACTGTGCCCGCGCCGCGATATCCGATCGCGGAAGCGAATGCGGCGGCGGCTTCGACCAGCTTCATCTGCAGCGCTGCGTCGACCGCGGGCGAAGGCGACTCCTCGAGCACCTTCTGGTGGCGACGCTGGATCGAGCACTCACGCTCGAAGAGGTGCGTGACGCGGCCGGCTGCGTCCGCGAGCAGTTGCACTTCGACATGCCGCGGACGCTCGAGGTAGCGCTCGTAGTAGAGGGTGCCGTCGTCGAATGCGGCGACGGCCTCCCGTTCGGCGGCTGCACGGGCGTCGGCAAGCTCCTCGGGCTTCCGAACGACGCGCATACCGCGACCGCCTCCACCGAGGGCGGCCTTGATCAAGAGCGGGTAGCCGATCTCCTGCGCAGAGCCGTCCGGCAGCACCGGCACGCCCGCCCCACGTGCAACCCGCTTCGCCTCGAGCTTGTCGCCCCCGAGCCGAAGCGCCTCGGCGGGGGGCCCGATCCACACCACGCCTGCCGCGACGACCGCATCGGCGAAGTCGGCGCTCTCCGCGAGGAACCCGTAGCCGGGGTGAATCGCGTCGGCACCGGTGGTCTTCGCCGCCCGGATGTGCTCCTCCGAATGGAGATAGGACGTGATCTCGACCGCCTCGTCCGCAGAGCGCGCGTGCAGGGATCCTCTGTCGTCGGGGGCGACGACGGCGACGGTCGAGATCCCGAGCTCGCGGCAGGTGCGGAAGACGCGCAGCGCGATTTCTCCGCGGTTCGCGACGAGCAGCTTGCCGATCCCCACGCGCGGAGCTTAGGGGCGCCGGTTCGGCCGAACGCTCACGTGGACGAGGCTCGCCAGGAAGGCGCCCGCTTCTCGAGGAACGCGCGCAGCCCCTCCTGACCCTCCGCGCTCGTGCGACGCGTGGCTGCGACCTGTGCTGTCTGGATGCCCGACGGCCGGTCGCGGACGAGGCGCTTGGCCTCGCGCACGGCCTCGGGCCCGCCCTGTGCGAGGGCCTCGACGACGGCTTCGACCGCGGTCTCCGAGTCCGCTACGACCGCGTCGACGAGCCCGATCCTGAGCGCAGTCTCGGCGTCGAAGCGTTCTCCCGTCAGGAAATAACGGCGCGCCGACGAGCCGATCCGTTCCAGCACGAAGGGCGAGATGACGGCCGGAATGATCCCGAGGCGCACTTCGGAGAAGCCGAAGACAGCGTCAGGCGCGGCGATCGCGATGTCGGCGCACGCCACCAGCCCGCTGCCGCCGCCGAGCGCGTATCCGTGGACCCGGCAGACAACCGGCGCCGGGCACGAATCGATGGACTCGAGCATCCGGTACAGCCGCATGGCGTCCTCGACGTTCTCGTCGTAGGTCAGGTCGATCGACGAGCGCTGCCACTCGACGTCCGCGCCGGCGCAGAAGCTCGGCCCCTCGCCCGAGAGCACGACCGCTCGCGCATCCCCAACGACTACGAACGCCTCGCTCAACTCGGCGATGAGCGCGGCGTCGAAGGCGTTTCGACGCTCCGGGCGCGCGAGCGTGACGCGAAGGACGACTCCGTCACGTTCGAGGCGCAGCCCGCTCACGGAGCGGAGCTTAGAGTGGACGCATGCTGAAGGGAGCGCTCGCTGCGTCGGTCACTCCGCTCCGTGACAACGGCGACGCGGTCGACGACGACGCCTTCGGAGCGCTGGTCGACTTCTACGTCGAGGCCGGTCTCGACGGCCTACTGGCGCTCGGGACGGCAGGAGAGGGAATCTTGCTCTCGGTTCCCGAACGACGCCACGTCGCCGATCTTTTCCTGCAGGCGGCGGACAGTCGCGTGCAGGTCGCGGTTCAATGCGGCGCGCAAACGACGGCCGACACCGTCGTGCTCGCAGCGCACGCGGCCGAGGTTGGCGCCGCTGCGGTCGTCGTCATCGGACCGCCGTACTTCCCACTCGACGAGCGTGCCCAGCATGCTCACTTGCTCGCCGCGGCAACCGCCTGTGCGCCGCTGCCCTTCTACGTGTACGAGTTCGCCGCAACAACCGGGTACCAGATCGCGCCTGCCGTGCTCGCGCGTCTGCGCGAGGATGCCCCGAACCTCACCGGCCTCAAGGTGTCCGACAGCCCCTGGGAGCGGTTCAAGACGTACCTGCTCCCGGGCCTCGACGTCTTCGTCGGCCCGGAAGCCCTGATCCACGACGGCCTCGCGAACGGCGCAATCGGGGCTGTGTCTGCGCTCGCCTCGGCGTTTCCCGCTGAGGTCGCGGCGGTCGTGCGCGAGCCGACGGCGGAGGGCGCCGCTCGGCTGGGCGATCTGCGCTCGTTCGTCGAGCGCTTCCCCCGACAGGCCGCGCTCAAGCACCTCCTCGGAATCCGCGGCCTGCCGCTCCGCGCGGACGTGCGCGCGCCGCTTCGCTCCCTGACCCCCGACGAGCGCGACGCGCTCAGCGCCTGGTACCCCTACGACGGAACCGTGTCGAACTCCTCGTAGATGTCCGGTTCGTCTCCGATCAGGTCGCGCGCCCAGCCGACGCCCTCCGGCAGCTCTTCAGCGAAGAGGACGACTCCGAACCGCTCTCCCGCCTCGCTCCAGATCCATTCGCTCGGGGGCGCGAGCTCCGGAAGTCCTTCCTCCAGCTCCGCGATCGTCGTCTTCGAGTCGAAGATGTTCCAGATCAGAATCCGGACGATCACGCAGCGGGCGCGGCCTCGAGCTTCCGCAGAAGCTCTTTGAGCCTGCGCAGCACGTCTGCCTCTTCGTGTCCGAAGTCGTCGAGGTAGGAGCGGACTGCAGAGAGGACGAGCCGAAGCTCCTCGTCCGTGAATTCGATCGTGTGCATGCAGGAACTGTACGTTCCCCGCTTTCCAGTCTGATCGGGGCCCGCCGTGCGGCGGGCCCCGATCGCTCGATCAGCAGAAGACGGCTACGAAGAACGCAGCATCTTGCACTGCTCCGGCGCTGCTCAACGTGAAGACGCGCACCCCGGCATTGACGGCGGGCAGCTGGGAAGCTGTGACCTCACCGGCGAAAACACCGGTAGTCGGACCGCCGAGAGTGGCCTGATAGCTGCATCCGGTGACGTCCTGGCTGAAGACCACCTGATACGAGCCGGTGCCGTTCTTCTGGGCGGACGAGGCGCCCTTGTTGCGCACGAGGGTGCCGTTCTGGTCGACCGACGCCCAGAGTGCGGTCGCCGAGTCGCCCTTCGGGCCTGCGGGTCCCGCCGGCCCCGCGGGGCCGGCCGGCCCAGCCGGCCCAGCCGGACCGGCTGGAATCTGGCCCGACTTGAAGTCGCCCCGGAGGAGCGAGCCGTTCTTGACCTTCGTCGTCGTCACCGCGTTGTTCTTCAGCTGGGCGTTGCCCACGCTGTTCCGCGGCAACGCGGAGACGGCTGCGACACTCGTGCCGGTCAGGGCGACGAGCAGGGCAAGTCCGGCGACGACCATCGACGGCGACGGCCTGATGCTTCGAAGAGCTCCCATGGGATCTCCTTTCTCTGGCTGACGGCGTTGCCTTCGAAGGAGTGAGCCTAGCCACGGCTGCGCCGGGCCCGCGTCAGGTCGCTACATACGAAAGATGCCGAAGACGGTGTCAGGCACCGGCGCATTGGCCGCCGCTGCGAGGCCGAGCGCCAGCACGCGCCGCGTGTCCAGTGGATCGATGATTCCGTCGTCCCAGAGGCGGGCGGTCGAGTGGTAGGGATTGCCCTCGGTCTCGTAGGCTGCGCGGATCTCGTCGGGATCGGCGTCTCCGACCATGGTCAGGACAGTCGCGGCCTGGTCGCCGCCCATGACCGAGATCCTCGCGTTGGGCCACATCCAGAGCTGGCGTGGGCCGTATGCCCGCCCGCACATGGCGTAGTTCCCGGCCCCGAACGACCCGCCGATGACGACCGTGAACTTCGGCACCTCCGCGCAGGCGACGGCCATGACGAGCTTCGCGCCGTCCCGCGCGATCCCCGCTTCCTCGTACTCCTTCCCGACCATGAAGCCTGTGATGTTCTGAAGGAAGACGAGCGGGATCCGACGCTTGCAGGCGAGCTCGACGAAGTGGGCTCCCTTCTGGGACGACTCCGCGAAGAGGACGCCCTGGTTCGCCAGGATCGCGACGGGGTAGCCCTCGATGGCAGCGAAGCCGCAGACGAGAGTCTCGCCGTAGAGCTCCTTGAACTCCTGCAAGCGGCTTCCGTCGACGATGCGCGAGATGACCTCGCGCACGTCCATCTCGTGGCGGAAGTCCTCGGGAACGAAGCCGTACAGATCGGAAGGGTCGACTTCGGGCTGTTGGGGGCTCGCCGGCTCCCACGGCGGAGCCGCCGGCGGATCGAGGTGCCGGACGATCTGTCGCGCGATCGCGAGCGCGTGCTCGTCGGAGGTCGCGTAGTGGTCGGCGACCCCGGAGCGGCGGGTATGCACGTCGGCGCCGCCGAGCTCCTCTGCCGTCACGTCCTGCCCGGTCGCGGCCTTCACGAGCGGAGGCCCGCCGATGAAGATCGTCCCCGTGCCCCGCACGATCACGGTCTCGTCCGACATGGCGGGGACATAGGCGCCGCCTGCGGTGCAGGAGCCCATGACGACTGCGACCTGGGGGATGCCGAGCGCCGACATGCGCGCCTGGTTGAAGAAGATGCGGCCGAAGTGGTCGCGATCCGGGAAGACCTCGGCCTGGAGGGGAAGGAACGCACCGCCCGAGTCGACGAGATAGATGCAGGGGAGGCGGTTCTGCTGGGCGACCTCCTGTGCGCGGAGGTGCTTCTTCACGGTCAGTGGGAAGTAGGAGCCGCCTTTCACTGTGGCGTCGTTCGCAACGACGACGCACTCGCGGCCCTCGACGACCCCGATGCCGGTCACGATCCCTGCTCCGGGCGCCTGTCCCTCGTACAGATCCCAGGCTGCGAGCGCGTTCAGCTCGAGGAAGGCGCTGCCGGGGTCGACGAGGAGGTCGATCCTTTCGCGAGCCGTGAGCTTCCCGCGGGAGCGGTGGCGCTCGAGGGCCTTCTCGCCGCCGCCGCGTGCGACGAGTGCGGTTCGCTCGTGCAACTCGACCACGAGAGCTTCCATCGCAGCCCGCCTGCGCTCGAACGTCTCGTCCCGGACGAGCTGCGTCGTGAGCACTCCCATCGGCGCGTGAGCCTACCGCGTGCGGTGTCAGACACCATTCTCCTGAGTCCCCGGAACGCGACGTCCCTGAGAGCCAGCGCCGCACCCGAACTGCCAGCGTCCGGGGATCTTTCGACTGGGGGCCGTCTGTGGAACCATTCACACGAATCCGACGCAAAGACAGGGTGTCTGACACCGAAGACACCGAAGGGAGGAGCTCATGAGCGACCAGGTGAAGTTCGTGCTCGACGAGAGCCACTTGCCCGAGGCCTGGTACAACCTCGTCTCCGACCTTCCGGAGCAGCCGCCACCCGTGCTGCATCCTGGTACCGGGGAGCCCGTCGGCCCGGACGATCTTGCACCGCTCTTTCCGATGCAGATCATCCTGCAGGAGGTCGCGACCGACCAGTACGTCCCGATCCCCGAGGAGGTCCGGTCCATCTACCGCCAGTGGCGACCGACTCCGCTCTACCGCGCGCGGCGCCTCGAGGAGGCGCTCGGGACTCCCGCGCGCATCTACTACAAGTACGAGGGCGTCTCGCCCACCGGCTCGCACAAGCCGAACACCGCGGTCGCACAGGCCTTCTACAACAAGCAAGAGGGCGTCTCCCGGCTGACGACCGAGACCGGCGCCGGGCAGTGGGGCTCCGCTCTCGCCTTCGCGGGCGGGATCTTCGGGCTCGAGGTCGACGTCTACATGGTCAAGGTGAGCTACGAACAAAAGCCGTACCGCCGCGGCCTCATCGAGGCGTTCGGCGCCCGCTGCGTTCCGAGCCCTTCGCAGGAGACGAAGTCAGGGCGCGCAATCCTGGCTGAGCACCCCGACTCGACGGGCAGCCTCGGCATTGCGATCTCGGAGGCCGTCGAGACGGCGGCCATGCGCGAGGACACGAAGTACTCGCTCGGCTCCGTCCTGAACCACGTGCTCATGCATCAGACCGTGATCGGACAGGAGGCACAGCTCCAGCTCGAGCAGGCCGACGACTACCCGGACATCCTGATCGGCTGCACAGGTGGAGGCTCGAACTTCTCGGGGCTCTCGTTCCCGTTCCTAGGCAAGGCCCTTCGCGAAGGCAAGGAGCTACGCGCGATCGCGGTCGAGCCGGCCGCGTGCCCGAGCCTGACGAAGGGCCGCTACGCGTTCGACTTCGGAGACACCGGCCACCTCACGCCGCTCGTCAAGATGCACACGCTCGGGTCGACGTTCGTCCCACCGCCGTTCCACGCGGGAGGGCTCCGCTACCACGGGATGGCACCGCTGGTGAGCCACTTGCAGGAGCTGGGGCTCATCGAGTCCCGTGCCTACACACAGACCGAGGTCTTCGCTGCCGGAGTCGAGTTCGCACGCGTGGAGGGGATCCTTCCGGCTCCCGAAGCGAACCACGCCGTAAAAGCGACGATCGACGAGGCGATTCGCTGCCGCGAGGAGGGCGTCTCGCAGGCAATTCTCTTCAACCTCTGCGGGCACGGGCACTTCGACATGCAGGCGTACATCGACTACTTCGCCGGGAAGCTCGAAGACCACGAGTACTCCGAGGACGAGGTCGCCATGGCGCTTGCCGGGCTGCCTGCGGTCGCGGTCTGACCTGCGCGCGTCGCCACGCTCGTCGCACGTATCGTCCTGGGTGGGTGGCGTAGACAAGGAGGACGACGATGCAGCTCGCAATGATCGGCCTCGGTCGCATGGGAGGCAACATGGTTCGGCGCCTCATGCGCGACGGCCACGACTGCGTCGTCTATGCACGGAGCGAAGAGAGTCTGCGGCCGTTCGTCGAGGACGGTGCCAAGGGCGTCACGTCGTACGAAGACCTGGCGGCTGCGCTGGAGCCTCCACGTGCCTTGTGGATCATGGTGCCCGCGGCCGCGGTCGGCTCGGTCGTCGACGACGTGACTCCTCATCTTCAGCCTGGCGACATCGTCATCGACGGTGGAAACAGCTACTACCGCGACGACGTCGCGCGAGCGAAGCGCCTCGAGCAGCTCGGCATCGACTTGCTCGACGTGGGAACGTCGGGCGGAGTGTTCGGGCTCGAGCGTGGCTACTGCCTGATGATCGGCGGGCCGGACGAGCCGGTCGCCCGTCTCGAGGCGGTCTTCCGCTCGCTCGCCCCGGGCGTCGCAGCGGCACTGCGTACGACCGACGACGAAGCCGAGCCTCGCCCCGCGGAGCACGGCTACCTCCATTGCGGGCCGAGCGGTGCCGGCCATTTCGTGAAGATGGTGCACAACGGAATCGAGTACGGGCTCATGGCCTCGTATGCCGAAGGCCTCAACATCCTGCAGCGCGCGAACATCGGGAACGAGCAGCGGGAGACGAGCGCCGAGGTGTCTCCGTTGCGAGAGCCCGAGTACTACCGCTACGACCTCGACCTCGGCGAGATCGCGGAGCTCTGGCGCCGCGGCTCGGTGGTCGCCTCGTGGCTGCTCGACCTGACCGCTCGTGCGCTCGCCGAGTCGAGCGACCTGGAGGAATTCGGGGGCCGCGTCTCCGACTCGGGCGAGGGCCGGTGGACGGCGATCGCTGCGATCGAGGAGGGCGTGCCGGCGCCCGTGCTCTCGACTGCGCTCAGTGAGCGCTTCAGCTCGCGCGGCGAGGGCGATTTCGCCAACCGGCTCCTCTCCGCGATGCGACAGCAGTTCGGGGGCCACGCCGAGCTCGCCGGAAAGGGCTCGAGATGACGACGACGACGGAAGCTCCCGCGTCGCTCTTCGCGCGGCCCTCGTCGTCACAGATCGGCCCGACGACGATCGTCCTCTTCGGAGCTGCGGGCGACCTCGCCAGGCGCAAGCTCCTGCCCGGTCTCTACCACCTCGAGGTCGCAGGGCTGCTTCCGGAGGCATGGCGCCTGATCGCATCCTCGAGCCGCGAGCTCTCGGACGACGAGTTTCGCGAGATCGCGAGGAGCGCCGTCGCGGAGTTCGGGCGCTCGGACCCCAAAGGCGAGTGCTGGGACGGGTTCGCGGAGAGGTGCGTCTACGTCGGCGGAGGGTTCGCTCCGGGCTCCACGGCGCCGATCGAGCGCGCGGTCGAGGAAGCCGATCGTCAGCTCGGCACCTCCCAGAGGCTGATCTTCTGCGCCGTTCCTCCCAAGGTCTTCCCGGACATCGTCCGTGGTCTCGGCGAGGCGAAGCTGGCCGCTGGCTCGAAGGTGATCATCGAGAAGCCGTTCGGCACGGACGTCGAGAGCGCGCGGAAGCTGAACTCCCTGATCCACTCGGTGCTCGACGAGGAGCAGGTCTTTCGCATCGACCACTACCTCGGGAAGGAGGCGGTGCAGAACATCCTCGCCTTCCGGTTCGCGAACGGCCTCTTCGAGCCCGTCTGGAACCGCCAGTTCGTCGACCACATCCAGTTCGACGTGCCCGAGACGCTCTCGGTCGACGATCGCGCCGCGTTCTACGAGGCGACGGGAGCGCTCCGCGACATCGTCGTCACGCACATCTTCCAGGTACTCGGCTTCGTCGCGATGGAGCCTCCACTCGGGCTGACGCCGAGCGAGCTCGGCGACGAGCGGGTGAAGGCCTTCCACGCGCTTCGACCGCTTACTCCGGATTGCGTCGTGCGCGGTCAGTACGCCGGCTATCGCGAGCTCGAAGGTGTCGCGCCCGACTCCGATACGGAGACCTTCGTCGCCGGTCGGGCCTTCATCGACAACTGGCGCTGGGCCGACGTGCCGTTCTATTTCCGCAGCGGGAAGCGGATGGCCGAGGGCAGACGCGTGCTCACGATCGTGTTCAAGAAGCCGGCCCTCTCTCTCTTCGAGCGCGCGGAGGTGCCGACCGACAGCATCGACGCGAACCACCTCACGTTCGATCTCGGAGATCCCGGCTCGATCTCCGCTTCCTTTCTCGCGAAGGATCCTGGCTGGGAGCTCGATCTCACCGACGCTCGCATGGACTTCCACTACGACGCTGGGGACGGGCTGCTCGAGGCGTACGAGCGGCTGATCCACGATGCGCTGATCGGAGACAAGACGCTCTTCACGCGCGCGGACGGGATCGAGCGGCTGTGGGAAGTCGTCCAGCCGGTGCTCGACGACCCGCCGGCCGTGCTTCCGTACGTGCCCGGCTCGTGGGGACCTGAGGCGGCCACGGAGCTCATCGCGCCGCGCCCTTGGCATCTCCCCTCCGATCACTGACCGCGAAAGGCCGCGGCCGCCGAGCTGCACGACGGCGGCTGGTGCTTCTCGGAGCCAATCGGGCCTCCCCGGCATCTACCCCATGGAGGTCAAAAGGCTCGAACGAGGGATTCCCAAAGGGGTACCCGGGACCTACCTTTCGGAGTGAGGGGTTCGGAAGAACACCGAAGGAGAGGATTCCCAGTGAAGAAGCATCTGCTGACACTCGTTCTCGCGCTCGTCGTCGGAGTGGTTGGCTTCGCCGTCTCGGGCATCGCGGTCGCGAGCAACGGCAAGCCCCCGGGCGGACAGAACCCGTGCCCGCCCAGCCAGCACGCCGTCTACGACCAGGACGGGAACTTCGTGAGCTGCCAGGACAACGGCAACCCCAGCGGAGAGCCGGGCGGCGGCATCGGCAACTGCGGGCAGAACCAGGGCAATGGAAACGGCAACAACAATGGCAACGGCAACGACAACGGGTACGGGAACGGCGGTAACTGCACCGAGAACACGAGCACGACGCCGACCGACACCACACCGACGGACACCACACCGACCGACACGACGCCTGGCGATACGACTCCGGGTGACACCACGCCCACGGAGACGACGCCTTCCTCGACGTCGAGCACGCCTCCCGCGGCAGCTCCTCAGGAGACGACGCCCGAGCAGCCGAGCCAGTCGGACTCGAGCACGCCCTCCATCGTGGGGACGCCTCCGAAGGCGCAGCACAATCCTGCGAAGGCACAGCTGAGCCCGGCGCAGACTGCGGTCGCCGGGACGCACGCGAAGAGCGATCCGAAGCCGACGCGGCAGCCGCAGCCGGCTCCGTTCACGCTCTAGATGCGAAGAACCGCGCTCGTACTCATCGCGGCCCTCGTGGTGGGTGCGAGCGCGGGCTTCTTCGTCCACGACGGAACCGCGCGCGCGCCGGACTCTGCGCCCGCCGCGGCGCCGTCCTACTCAGACCCCGTGTTGCCGGGCCTCCTTCCTTTGCGGCAACCGACGGCAACCGTACGACCGGTCGTCAAGGCTGGGCCGACGACAATCTCGATCCCGCGCCTCCACCTGACGTCCCGCGTGTTCCCGACGGCGGAGCTCAACAGTGGGCCGGCGTGGTGGCCGGTCACCGGGAGGCCGGGTGGAGGCGACACGATTGCAGTCGCAGGTCATCGCACGACCCACACTCATCCGTTCTACTATCTCGACCGTCTGCGTGCCGGTGACGCGATCTTCATCACGTATCGCGGTCGCCCACACCGCTATCGCGTTGCGGACAGCCGCGTGATCGCGGCGAGCAACCTGCACATGGCGGATGCGGTTGGCCACGAGCGCCTCGTTCTGACCGCTTGCACGCCGCGGGGATCCGCGAGCTTCCGGCTCGTCGTCGAGGCGTTTCCCGCGTCCTAGTACCCGCCGCTCCCGCCGCACGAGGCGAGGAGGAAGACGATCGCAGCTGCGACGATCGTCATCACGACCAGCCAGAGGATGGTCGACGCAGTCACGGTTCTCGCAGGCTACTCCCTCTCGCTTGCGAGGGACAACTGTAGTTGCCAGATCGGGTTTCAGCGCCGGTTCCGCTCGGGGAAGAACCAGCCAACACGATCGGGCTTCTCGCGCGCGGCCCCTGGTACGAGTGGCTCGCGTCCCCACCCGCTGAGCTGGGTTCCAGCAGGGGAGCCGAGACTCGAACTCGGAACCGCCGGTTTTGGAGACCGGTGCTCTGCCAGTTGAGCTACTCCCCTGGGTTTCGACGGCGAATGGTACCGGGGTCGCTGGCAAGATCCTGTTCGTGCACCGGCGCGCGCTCGGGGTGCTCTTCGTCCTGCTCGCCGTGGGTCTCGGCGCGATCGCGGTCTTATCTGCCTTGCAAGGCGGGCAGGCGTGGGTCATCACTTTCGCGGCCGCTGTGCTCGCGCTCTGGTTGGCGGGCCTCGCTCGCAGAGCTCTCTGACCAGTACGCTTTGAGGAGTTCGCCTGCGAGCGGCGTATTCTGATGTGCTGTGGCGGCGGCTCAGGACACACTCACTCTCTGGCAGGACTACCGCAGGTCGCAGGACCAGCATCTGCGTGACCGGCTGATCCTCACCTATGCCCCGCTCGTCAAGTTCGTCGCCGGCCGGGTCGGTGCAAGCTTGCCGTCGCACGTCGACGAGCAGGACCTCGTCTCGTACGGCCTGCTCGGGCTGATCGGCGCGATCGAGCGCTTCGACCCAGATCGCGAGATCAAGTTCGAGACCTTCGCCATGGCGCGGATCCGGGGCGCGATCATCGACGAGCTCCGCTCGCTCGACTGGGTGCCTCGATCCGTTCGAACGCGGGCGCGACAGATCGAGCGCGCGATCGCGGTCCTCGAGCGCGAGCTCATGCGCGCGCCGACTGACGACGAGATCGCCAAGAAGCTCGGGATCGAGCCGGAGGAGCTCGAAGACAGCCTGCGCGAGATCTCCCGTACGTCGGTGGCGGCGCTCGACGAGCTCTGGTCTCCCATGGGAGGCGGCGACCAGATCGCGCTGATCGACACGATTGAAGACGGCTCGGGGCCGGACCCGGAGAGCTCGCTCGAGCAGACGGAGATCAGGGAGGCGCTCGCGGAGGCGATCTCGAGCCTTCCCGAGCGCGAGAAACTGGTCGTAACGCTCTACTACTACGAGGAGCTCACGCTCCGGGAGATCGGCGAGGTCCTGGGCGTGACCGAATCGCGAGTCTCACAACTCCATACGAAGGCGATCCTTCGCCTGAAGGCGCACCTCGCGGGCGGAGCCGCGCGCGAGCCGGCCGAGAAGTAGACGCAGGGCGCCGTCTCAATAACCGAGCGACGGAAGATGCGGGGCCTCGCGTACGTCTTGTGATCGAGGCTTTCGTAACGAAAGGAGTTGTCCGATGACGGGTCAGGCGCAGGTCACAGAGCTCGTCGAGCGAATGGGGCAGGACATCGAGTTCGCGAGCGCCCTGGAGGTCGATTCGCTCACCGCGCTGCGAAGCGCCGGCCTGGACGATCTTGGGGACGCGGCGGCGAAGGAGCGCGACCGGGTCGCCGATCTCGTCGACCGCATCTATCGGGACGACGAGTTCCGCCAGTCGGTCGAGCAGGATCCACGAAGGGTCCTGGACGACTGGGGCATCCCCGAGCCGGCGATCGAGTCGGTGCTGATCGTCGCGGGCGCTCCCGAAGAGGTCCTGGAGCGAGCCAGCGCGGACGTCGAGGCGCATCTCTCACGGCGAACGCCGGCGACCATCGCCGCCGCAGCCGCAGTGCTCGGAACGCTTGCCTTCGCCCAACAGGCATCCGCCGGCAGTCGGCCGGCAACGAGCGCCGAGGTCACCTCGGCCGCGGTCGCAGCGGAGATCACCTCGCCCGCCTTCGCGCCGGAGGTCACGGGGGCAGAGATCAGCGTCGCCGTCGCGCCCGAGGTCTCACGCGCCACCGCGAAGGCGCAGGTCAGCCGGGCCACCTGGAGGTGGCAAGGCGTGAGCATGCAGCGACTCATGTCGCAGCACACACTCGCCTCCGTGCTCCGGATTCAGTAGAGCCGCGAATCGTCTCGCGCGCTGGAGAGGGCCCGCTCGGCGGGGCCCTCTCCGCTTGACCTGTCGGCACCCCGATTGGGTGGGCAAGCGGACTAAGCTAGGCACGGAGTCGATCCGAGGAGGTCAGTCCGCCCATGCCCGAGCCCGCCAAGATTCGCAACGTCGCCGTCGTCGGCCACCGCGGGACGGGGAAGACGTCGCTCGTCGAGGCTCTTCTCTTCCAGTCGGGAGCGATCAACCGGCTCGGCTCGGTCGAGGCTGGCACGACCACGTCCGACTCGGACGAGGACGAGCACAAGCGTGCGCTCTCGATCTCGATGTCGTTGACGCACGCGAGCTGGCAGGGACGCAAGCTCAATCTCCTCGACGTTCCGGGCGATCCGAGCTTCCAGGGGGAGCTCCGGTGCGCGGCTCGGGTGGTCGAGGGCGAGCTCGTGACCGTCTCGGGCGTCATGGGGGTCGAGGTGGGGACGAGCCGCGCCTGGAGGCTCGCGGAGGAGCTCGGCCTTGCGCGGGTCGTCTTCGTGAACATGCTCGATCGCGAGCGCGCCGACTTCTTTCGGACACTCGAGCAGCTGCGCGGACAGCTCTCCGACCGGTGCGTCGCCGTCCACATCCCCATCGGCGTGGAGCACGAGCTCCAGGGCATCGTCGACGTCCTGCACATGTGCGCATACTCGGGCCTCGAGGGCGACAAGGAAGGCGAGTCGGGGCCGATTCCCGAGAACATGGCGACCGTCGCAGCCGAATACCGCGAGAAGCTCCTCGACGCCGTGGTCGAGACGGACGAACGCCTCATGGAGCGCTACCTCGAAGGCGAGGAGCTCGACGCCGAAGAGGTCGCGTCGGCGCTCAAGGCCGCGGTCACGAACGGCGAGGTCTTCCCGGTCGCATGTGGCGTCGCGAGCAAGAACCTCGGGACGCACGCGCTTCTCGATCTCCTGGTCGAGGGGATTCCGTCGCCCGCGAAGAAGGGCTCGCCCATCGACGTCGACGGCGCCTCCTCGGCGCTCTTCGTCTTCAAGACCGTGGCGGATCCGTTCGCCGGCAGGATCAATCTTTTCCGGGTCCTGACGGGAACCGTCACCGCCGAGACCACCCTTCTCAACCTGCGCGCCAAGGGGAAGGAGCGGCTCGGCACGCTGCTCGAGGTGCAGGGGAAGGAGCACCATCCTGCACTCGACTTCGGCGAGGGTGACCTCGGGGCTGTCGCGAAGCTCAAGGAGGCGCAGACCGGGGATCTGCTCGCGGACAAGGAGGTGGCCGTCGAGGCTCCGGAGTTCGGCTTCCCCGAGCCCGTGATGAGCTTCGCCATCACCCCCAAGTCGAAGGGCGACGAGGAGAAGGTGGCGACCGCGATTCGCAGGCTCGCCGAAGAGGACCCGACGCTTCACCTGCACCGCGACCAGCAGACGGGCGAGGAGATCCTCTCGGGGATGAGCCAGATGCACGTCGAGGTTGCTCTCGAGCGCGCGAAGCGACGGTTCGGAGTGGACATCGAGCTCCATCAGCCGCGCGTGCCGTACCGCGAGACGATCCGCCGCGAGGCGCGTGCCCACGGCCGCTACAAGAAGCAGACCGGCGGGCGCGGCCAGTTCGGCGACTGCCACATCGTCGTGACGCCGATCTCGGACGGAGACTACGAGTTCGTGGACAAGATCGTCGGCGGCGTGATCCCGCAGGGGTTCCGGCCGGCTGTCAACAAAGGCATCCAGGAGGCGATGCACCACGGCGAGCTCGCGGGGGCGCCGGTCCAGGGCGTGCGGGTCGAGCTCGTGGACGGCTCGTACCACACGGTCGACTCCTCGGAAATGGCCTTCAAGATCGCCGGCTCCATGGCGTTCAAGGAGGCGTACATGAACGCGGACCCGGTGCTCCTGGAGCCGATCATGGAGCTCGAGGCGACGGTGCCGGACGACGCCGTCGGCGCGGTCAACGGCGACCTCAACTCACGACGCGGGCGCCTTCACGGAATGGAGCCAGTCGGGGGAATGACGTCCATCAAGGCCGAGGTACCGATGGCCGAGCTCCTGACGTACTCGCAGTCGCTCACCTCGATGACCGGAGGACGAGGCGACTATGCGATGCACTTCCTGCGCTACGAGGAGGTTCCGGCGCACGTCGCGCAGAAGGTGATCGACGAGGTCAAGCGGGAGCGCGAGCTCGCCAGGGCCTGACCGACGGGCGCAAGCCTGTGGAAACGTTTGAGCCGATGCTAGAGTCGCCGCCATGCGCGTGACGAAGGCGAGTGTGCGCCGCGCCTGCGCAGTCTGTGAGCGCACGCTGCTCCAGGGCGAATACGCCCTCAGGTTCTCTCCCGACGGGATCGAGTTCGTCGACGTCTGCCCGCTCTGCCAGGAGGTCGCGCTCGAGTACGGGTGGGTACGCGAGGGAGGACCGATGTCGCCCGCGCTCTCGCCGCAGATGCGTCGTCGGCGCCCTCGCTGGGCTCAGCTGCTGGGCGTGCGGAACGGCGAGCCGGAGCCGGTGGTCTCCGAGCCCATCCTTCGGAGGCTCTCTGACGGAGAGGCGGCGCTGGTTGAGGCCGCCGACCTGTTCAATGCCAGCCTTTTCCGGCGCACGGTGCAAGGGGTCGCTCGCGCTCTCGGGGCACCGCTGGTCTCGATCGTGCCGCTGTCAGGCGTAAACAGCGAGCTCGTGCTCACGTTCGCCTGGGAGATCACGTGGTACCAGTACCGAGTCATGCCCGAGGCGGTTCAGCCCTTGCGGCTCGCGGACCGGGGTGCCGACATCGCCGAGATCGAGCCGCCGTACACGGGCTGGAACGCGCAGCTGGACGAGAGCGGGCGCGTCATCCCTGACGTCGCGCGCTAAGCGCAGGCTTCCCGCCTACCGCTACTAGACTGGCCGCCATGGCTACGACTGGCGTTCGCGAGTTCAAGAACTACATCGCCGGCGAGTGGGTCGACGCGGCCTCGGGGGACACCTTCGAGAGCACGAGCCCGGCAGACGGCGAGGTGATCGGCACCTTCCCGAAGTCCGGGCCCGAAGACGTCGACAGGGCGGTCGAGGCCGCGAAGGCGGCGTACGAGGAGTGGCGGCTCGTGCCGGCGCCGAAGCGGGGGGAGATCCTCTTCCGCTTCGCGGAGCTTCTCAAGGAGCACAAGGCCGACCTGACCGAGCTCATGACGCACGAGATGGGGAAGGTGAAGGCCGAGGCGGGGGGCGACGTCCAGGAAGCGATCGACATGAGCTACTACATGGGCGGCGAGGGCCGGCGGCTCTTCGGCCACACGACGCCCTCCGAGCTCCGGGACAAGTTCAACATGAGCGTCCGCATGCCGATCGGCGTGGTGGGCGTGATCACCCCGTGGAACTTTCCGATCGCGATCCCTTCCTGGAAGATCGTGCCGGCTCTCGTCTGCGGCAACACCGTCGTCTTCAAGCCTGCGACAGACACCCCCTCTCTCGGCGAGAGCTTCGTCGAGCTGCTCACGGAGGCAGGCATCCCGGCCGGCGTCGTCAACATCGTGCACGGGGGAGGTGGGGCGGTCGGCGACCGGCTCGTGCGCCACCCCGATGTCCCTGTAATCACGCTCACCGGCTCCCGCGAGACCGGAGTGGCGGTCCTCGAAGCGGCGGCCGAGAACCTCAAGCACGTCCACCTCGAGCTCGGCGGAAAGAACGGGATCATCGTCATGGACGACGCCGACCTGGATCTGGCGGTGGACGGGATCATCTGGTCTGCGTTCGGAACCTCGGGCCAGCGCTGCACTGCAGCGAGCCGCGTGATCGCGCACGAGAAGATCTACGACGCGCTCCAGAAGCGGCTTGTCGCGGCCGCCGAGAAGATGCGGCTGGGGCCGGGCTGGGAGGACGAAACGGACGTCGGTCCGGTGATCAACGCGCCGGCGCTCGAGAAGATCCACTCCTACACGGAGATCGGGGAGGGCGAGGGCGCGAAGCTCCTCACCGGTGGCGAGATCGCGACCGGCAACGGCCTCGACAAGGGCTTCTTCTACCCTCCGACGATCTTCGCCGACGTCGAGTCCGACATGCGGATCGCGCAGGAGGAGATCTTCGGCCCGACGACCGCGCTCATCCCCGTCACGGACTTCGACGAGGCGATCCGTGTAGCCAACGGGATTCGGTACGGGCTCTCGTCGTCGATCTTCACTCAGGACGTCAACCGGGCGTTCCGTGCGATGCGCGACCTGAACTCAGGGATCACCTACATCAACGCGGGGACGATCGGCGCAGAGGTGCACCTGCCGTTCGGGGGAACGAAGGAGACCGGGAACGGCCACCGTGAGGCTGGACAGGCGGCGCTCGACGTCTTCACCGAGTGGAAGTCCGTTTACGTCGACTACTCGGCCACGCTGCAGCGCGCGCAGATCGATAACGTCGAGTAGCGCCGGCTTCGCGTGGCGAACGTCAAGCTCGTCTGGTTCGTGCCGACCGAGTCGCTCGAGGCCACGCGGCTCGCGGTGTTCGAAGCGGGAGCCGGCCGGATCGGCGACTACGAGCGGTGCTCGTGGTACACGGCCGGCACCGGTACGTTCTTCGGCGGGGAGGGGGCTGAGCCCGCGGTCGGCGAGCAGGGGGCCGAGGAGCACGTTCCCGAGCTGCGCGTGGAGACCGTCGTTCCGGAGGAGCTGCTCGGTGACGTCGTCGCCGCCTTGCGCGATTCGCATCCCTACGAGGAGCCCGCGTACGACGTGTACCCCCTCGTCGACTCGTGAAGGCGACGCTCTTCACGGACGGCGGCGCGCGCGGAAACCCGGGCCCTGCTGCCTACGCGTACGTGCTCGAGGCCGCGGACGGCACCGTGCTCGACGCGCGAGGTGAGACGATCGGCATCGCTACGAACAACGTCGCCGAGTACCGGGCCCTCGTCGCCGGCCTGTCGCGCGCTGCGGCGGATGGGGTGAGTGAGCTCGAGGTCGTCTCGGACTCCGAGCTCCTCGTAAAGCAGATGCGCGGCGAGTACCGCGTGAAGAACCGGGCGTTACAGGCGCTCTTTCTCGAGGCGTCGGAGCTTGCCCGCGAGGTCGGCAAGGTGAGCTACCGAGCGGTACGGCGTGAGCACAACGAGCTCGCCGACCGTCTTGTAAACGAGGCGCTCGATTCGGCGTCGTGAGGCTTGCGGCGGTCAGCGCCGTGTCGCTCCTGGCACTCTCCGGGTGCGGAGGCCACGGAGGAGGAACCGAGTTGACGAGCGGGCCCACAGTCGAGGGATTCGCCTTCACCGAGGCGAGCGACGTCCACGAGGGCGCAGCGATTCCCGCGCGCTTCACCTGCGACGGGGAGGACGTCTCGCCGAAGCTCGTCTGGACGGACGTGCCCGACGGGACGAAAGAGCTAGCGCTCGTGCTCGAGGATCCGGACGCGCCGGGCCGAACCTTCACGCACTGGCTGGTCTGGGGGATCTCTTCGTCCATCACCGCGTTGGTGAGCGACGCGCCTTTCTCCGAGGGAAAGAACGACTTCGGGAAGACACGGTACGGCGGGCCATGCCCGCCACGAGGTCAGACACATCACTACGTCTTCCGACTCTTGGCTCTCGACCATGAAGTCGACCTCGAGCCAGGTGCCGACCGCGCGGCGTTCGAGGACGCGATCGCTCCCCACATCCTGGCCGAGATTCGACTGACTGCGACCTACGCGCGGCAATAGAGCGGCGTAGGCGGCGGCTATAATCAGCCGCTCGCGCGGATGTAGCTCAGTTGGCTAGAGCGTCTGCTTGCCATGCAGAAGGTCGAGGGTTCGAGTCCCTTCATCCGCTTCTTCTGAGTCAAACAGCCCTGCAAATTTGGGATTTTGACTCGTGCGAATGTCGCGAGCCTCGGGACGCACTCCTGTCCCGGCCAGGGCTACGTCGTCAAAGGTTGCGCAAGGTGTCTTCTTCCTGGAACCAAACATACGTTCGATTATAGACAAACGGGGAAGACGG